>Ga0334886_1000290_pt1 | contig 82257 bp, 81 predicted proteins | sample GraSluR1_MG_9_FD_207232 | JGI IMG/M metagenome (GOLD analysis project Ga0334886, IMG submission 207232) | Sludge microbial communities from methane-producing bioreactor in Wageningen University, Netherlands - Granular Sludge_27_06-R1 | ecosystem: Engineered > Bioreactor > Anaerobic >...
AGTACTTATTACCGGATATGCCTTTATATGAAACAGCTTCTATTTCAGATCTAAGAGTAAATAAATATTCAACGATTATGGTAGATTCCTGTTATTACTCTGTACCAGATGATTATGTAGGCACAATGGTACGATGTAAGATATATACCACTAAAATTTTAGTTTTTTATAATGAAAAAGAAATAGCTGCACACGATAAAGTTTATGGTATGAACCTGTGGCATATAGATATTATGCATTATGCTAAAACGCTTTTTAGAAAGCCGAAGGCACTTATTAATAGCACAGCCTTTAATCAAATGGATAATGTGCTAAAAGAAATTTACTCTAAATATTTTAACAGTAATGACCGAGATTTTGTGAAACTTATTGAATTAGTTGGTAACTATGGTCTTGTAACTATTAATAATGCCATCAAAAATCTACAGGAAGTATGCCCAACTAATATAAGTATTGATAAAATTGAATTTATCTGTTCTAGAAAGGATGATCCTAAAATTATATATCTGGAAGATCATGATGATGAAATTATGAATAATTCACTTAATATTTTAAATGAATTTAACAGTCTTCTAAAGCAGTAAAAGATGTTTATTTTGTTTTGGGTATCTTAAAAAAATCCGTTAGGATTGAGTTTACAAGATTATATATGTATAAGGAGAAAAGCATGATTGTTACTAAAAAATATATAAATGACTTAAGAGAACATTCATTTTTAAATATATCGAAAGATATGGAAATTTTTATTCTTGAGAAGTTTGGCAAAGAGCCAGAAGCAGACGAAGAAGGATATGTTTATGAATATACAGAACAAGATATTTATGAACAGATAAGGAAAATACTTAGAGCTAAGTAAGTACTTAATTTTAATCTACTACTTGAAAATATCTTTTTTAACCATATATATTGTGTTTCAAAAAAACATTCAAGGGAGTGACTTTATGGATGCTAAGAATTCATTTATTAGTGATATAAAAACATATGCTAAAATAATGAAGCTGGGAGTTATAAAAAGTGATATTGAACAGTCAATTGAAGATGCTAACACTAATAACCTTAGTTATGAGGAATTCCTATATGGACTTCTTCAAAAGGAATGTGATATAAGAAAGTATAATTTGACTCAAAGCAGAATTAGAACAGCCAGTTTCCCCTATAAAAAATATTTAAAAGATTTATCAATTGAAGATTTACCAGCTGACGCTCAATTGAAGTTAAAGCACCTTAGCGGCTTAAAATTCATAAAGGACGGGCAGAACGTAATTCTTTCTGGAAACTGTGGAACAGGGAAAACACACATTGCTATCGCATTAGGAATAAAGGCATGTTTAGAAGGATATAAAGTATTATTTACAACTGTACCTCTTTTTATTACACAATTAAAAGAATTAAAATCTACTAAAAGTTTAAGAGGATATCAAAATAAACTTTCTAAATATGATCTAGTTATATTAGATGAATTTGGATATATATCTTCTGACAAAGAGGGGGCGGAGCTCCTGTTTACTAATATCTCTTTAAGAGCAGGCCAAAAATCCACAATAATTACAACTAATCTTTCTTTTGACAGGTGGGGTGAAATATTTGGCGATCCTGTGATGACTGCTGCAATGACCGATATGTTGACTCACAAATCTTACGTTGTTAACATGAATGGAAATTCTTATAGAATGAAAGAAACTAAGGCTTGGTTAGACACTCTTGAAAACTAATTTCCATCTTTTGGTGGAAAGGATTTTAATTATATTTTGGACTGAAAATTATGTATAAAATACAAATGAAAGAAGACGCCATGAAAAATGGTCAGTTAAAACCTGCTTACAATGTGCAGCATGGAGTTGATTCCGAATATATAGTGTGGCTTACTGTAGGCGATCAGCCTGGGGATACTACAACGTTAATTCCATTTCTAAAAAGCATGGAAAACTTCTTGTATTTTAGATATTTAAAAATAACTGCAGACTCAGGTTATGAGAGTGAAGAAAATTATGTTTATATTAAAGAAAATGGACAGTTATCATATATTAAGCCATCAAATTATGAAATAGCTAAAACAAGAAAATATAAGAATGATATAAGCCGAATAGAAAACATGGATTATAATGAATTCGGTGATTATTATATTTGCAAAAATAATAAGAAGTTATCTGTAAATAAAGTAGTAAAAAGAAAAAGCAAGACTGGTTATATAAGCAAAAAAACAATCTATACCTGTGAGAATTGCAGTAATTGCAATGAAAAGAGTAAATGTATAAAAGGGTATAACTGTAAAACGCCATTAGAAGAGAGAGTTAAAAATGTTGAAACTTCAAAGTTATTCAACATGCTTCGCAAAGAGAACCTTGAAAGAATTCTAAGCGAAGAAGGTTGTAAGCTGAGAATGAATAGAAGCATTCAGGTAGAAGGTTCTTTTGGAGAGATAAAGCAAAATATGGGATTTCGCAGATTTTTAAGCAAAGGTAAAAATAATGTTTTGGCCGAAAGTATTTTATTAGCAATGTCACATAATATAAATAAGTTACATAATAAAATCCAGTCAAATAGAGCAGGAACACATCTTTTTCCACTTAAAAAGAGTGCTTAATTTTAAAATTTTAAAAGCTCTGTAAATCAAAAAAAGCCTTAATAGCAAAGGCTTATTAAAGTGCACCCTTTTTGAATTATTTAACTTATTTTCACTTAAAATATAATGAAATTTTCTATAGAACACTAAAAAACTCTGCCGCATTAGCATATTTTTTTATGCTAATGCGACAGCCCCATTTCTTAAACACATATATTTATTCATAAAAATAATTCCACAAAATTTATACATTTCATGACTTAAAAATGACCTTTCGTTACATATCTATTGAATTTCTATAAAAATTGTAGTAACATGACAAAAATATATTTTTAAAATTATATGTAATTTATAAAATTAATTTGTAAATTTATTAGAATATATAGTGTATCTTTTTTCTTTTAGTTCCATTTTTTTGAAATTTATAAAATATTCAGAACCTTTTACATCAAAATCAACTTTAAATTTTTCTGCATTATTTTCTAGAAGCACTCTGTAATTAGGTAACTTATTTAAATTTTTACCATATGCAATTAAATATTGATTATTATTAATTATTTCAATAAAACTTTTTTTTTCACTTGTCGTTATTATACTTTCTAATTTATATTTGTTATTAATACCTATTTTTAATGTATATAGTAATAATTGATTGCTCATACCAGAATCAAACAATACATATCTTTTATTCTCTACATCTATTTTATAAACAAATCTAATGCTTTGTTTATTTATATTTGTGGTACTATTAATCAAAATATCAGACATTTTTTTATCATTATGATCAGGAATATTGTAGTTTAATGACACATATGAAAAAGCTACAACAGATATCAATATTATCATAGATATAATTACAAGTTTAAATTTTTTTGATAACATAAATTTATTTCTTCTCCTTATTTACAAAAATATTTATTTACTATATAACAATAACATATTTGATAAAAAAAGGGGGAATTTTAATGAAAAAATTTTTAAAAATTTCATTTGTTTTTAGCTTAGTATTAGTAATATTTATGCCAAACATCATTGTACAAGCTGCTGTTAATCAAACAAATGGAAAATCAGATTTTAAAAATATATTATCTGATAAAGAATTGATTTCAAAATCTACAAAACTTAAGGAAGTAGCAAATTCTAGTGAAAGCAAAAAGTTAATTTCTGGTAATGAAGAATACATAAATATTATTACTAAAATTGATAAAGATGGAAACCCTATATCTTCATCAGTAAAAAAATATAACAAATCTAATTATTTAAGAGTAAAAACTGAACAAGATGCAAAACAAATATTAAATTCCACAAATAAGGTTATGTCTTCTTCATCTTCTATTAACCAATACGATAGCAAAGTAATAAATGGTTGGATTAGACTCACTATAAATGTTTTTAGTAGTAATGGTACAAACCTAGATGTATATGGTTTTTACGAGTGGTTATCAAGACCAAATTTTACTAGAGATGATATTTTTGCATTTGCACATGACAGCAATATTTTATTTTATAATGAGAATGCGTGGTCTGAACATTACTATTCATGGTCTGATATTAGGAATCCATTAAATGAAGGTTCAGTACATCTTAATTCTAACAATTATAATAATTATATTCACGATATAGGTGGAGTAGGTTTTAAGTTTGATTTAGCAGATACCTGCGGAATGTATCCGGATGGAAAAACTGCTTATCCTTATGGAATATTATATGTTCCGGCCAAAAAAGCTAATACTTTTAATGAAGGAGCTCAAATTGGACTTAATTATGCACATGAACAAGTAGGAATAAGTTTTCAACCTAGTGTGTCTATTCCGCTAGGTGTAGATATTAATATTAGTGCTGCATCTTATTATGCTAAAGCATTACTATCAAACGTAATAGATTTTACTTCATAGTGTTTTTAAAAATAATAAAACTTAGTGAGATTACAAATTCCCACTAAGTTTTATTATTTTTAGTAATTGTATTTGTTTCCTTAATTCCTTTACTTTTTCTTATAATATATCCATAGACATCTTAATATAGTTGCCCACCTTTATTCTGCTTCATTATCTAATCTACCAAATATTATACTAATTGAATTTTTTCATCCTCATCATAGTCTTCTGCTTTTATATTTTTTCTTTAGCCTTAATCAGGTATAAATTTATAAATTGCTACTTTTTTATCATTTACTTATTCTGTCAGCTATACAGGAAGCTGCATAAGAGTAAGGCTTAATCTGATATTTGTATCCGATTCCTGTGATCCATCCAGCAATTTCTTTAATTAATTCATAGGTTTTTCCATTTTTATTAGTACCAATATCCACGTGAATTTCGATATCCTCTTTGATATGTGCTCTTTTAAAGCTTTTAGAAAGTTTGGAGGCTAACTCTAGACTTAGTGCAGTTTCGTAATATATTTTCTGTCTTACATTTGTTATCTTTGGGACATACTTTATTTCATAAAAGAAAATGCCCCCTCTTCCCACTCTGTGAATTGCAACAACAACTACTACTTTAGTTATATTTTTATTTTGCGAATCTGTTCCGATAGTGATTTTATAGTTATAATTTTTGTCACTTAATATGAAGCCTTTTATGCAATTTACCATTTCATTAACGGAAACATTACCAAAGGTCTTGCTATACATGACTGCAACCTCCTGATTATATTGTTTTAGTTAAGGCACATTCAAATAAATAACTAATCAGTATTCTAACCTATTTACTTTCATATGCCTAAGAACAAATTTTTCATATTTATCTGTAACAAACTATGAAAATACATCCCTTTAATAAATATAATATGGATAATTACTAAATTGGTTTTAATTGATACTAATACTAAATCGCTAAAACAGTTTCTGCTATATCATATATTAATTTTATTCTATATGTATATATTACGCCTTTTAGATGATATTTACACCTTAATATTTTCCTTTAAATAAGTATATTGAATATTAATTCTGTGGATTTTGAGAGTATGCTCTTGTAATATATTTTGTCTATATATTCATGCCATTCAGTATGTCTTTAAGTTTTTTCAATTCTTCCAAAGTCAACGTAATACCTTTGCCCATTTTTTCATGCTCAGGAGACCAATCTCTAAGATCATATTTGGGCTCTTTTCCATTCCAGCTTATTATATTTAATTCTTTTTTCCACGACTTAGGTGATTCTGATACAACACCGATATTCTCTTTAATTTCATATTTAATCTCTGCCATTATAATTTCTCCTTTTACCTGAAAGGTTTATTTTATTGATCAAATTATAACATATACAGATAACTTTATAAATTTGTTGATGTTTTTATAGAAATAATTTCTTGTATATCTATTTAATTTTATAAATAGATTTATATGAAAATTTAATTATTAGACATATTGTCAAACTGCAATTTTTTCATCTTATAATTAAAAATAATATATAGTATTACTCCCATTATACAAGTAATAATCTCAGTAACAGTCATAGACCAGATAACACCATAAAAACCAAATAAATTATGCAATATAATTATTACCGGAATATATAAAACACCTTGTGTAACAGACATAATTGTAGAAGGAATCCCCTGCCCTGAAGCTTGAAAAACACCTGTAAACAATGCAGTAAATCCATTAAATAGTGCGGAAATAAGCATAGCAAACATAATTTGTTTCCCAACATTTAATACGGAAGGATCATTAGAAAATAGATGAATTACTGGATCTCTAAAAATATAGACTAAACAAACAAAAACACCTGACAATAGAGTAACCCCTAAAGCTGATAACTTAATACCTTCTTTTAACCTTTTAAAGTTTTTATTAGAAAAATTATATGCGATTAAAGGAATAATTCCAAGAGATAAACCCATTGAAAGAAATTCTGGTACCTGCACAATTCTTAAAGCTATACCAAAGCCAGCCACTACATTGTCTCCATATCTGATTGAAAAATTATTTAAAAGAAGAGTTGTAATAATAAGAAAAATTGTCAACAGCAATTCTGAAACTCCTATTTTATATATTTCTATCTTATCCTTAAGAGAAATACTAAAATGCTTCATAAATCCTCTCAAGTGTTCACTTTTTCTCTGTAGATAGTATAAATAGTAGATAGATGAACCTATATTGGCCAGAATCATTGCTAATGCTACTCCTACCACGTTAAATTTCAAAACTAGTATAAATATAGGATCAAAAACAAGGCTTAAAGCCGTACTTACAAACATTCCATACATAGATTCCTTAGAAGCTCCTTCTGATCGAACAATTTGTTCAAGAGCAAAATTAAGTACAATTGAAAATCCACCAAAAAACATAGCTAAAGAATATTTTTTTGTATAACTAATAATACTGAAAGTATCTGCTCCCATAATCTTAACAATAGAAGTAAGTGTAAATGAAGCAATTATTGCAATTAAAATTGATACTATAATACTTATATAGAAGGTATACCCTGCTACTTTTTTTGCTTTTTTTATTTCTTTTTGTGCTACAAGACGTGTTATAAAAGTTCCACCTCCTGCTCCAAACATATTTCCAAAAGCCATTAATATAGTAAAAATTGGCAAACCTAATGTAACAGCAGTTAACATTTCTGTATTGTGTAATAATCCAATAAAAAACACATTAATAACATTGTATACTGTTTCCACAGACATTCCAATCATCATTGGAATTGATAGATGAATAATTGATTTTGTAATTGGAGCACTTTTTAAATAGTGTTCATTTGTAGCTGTTTGTTCCATATCCCTCTCCCCTTCACGACTCTTATTGTTAGATTTCATACTGTTAAGCTTCTAACTATATAGGTATAATTAAGTATAATCCAGTGAATAAAAATTTATAAATTTTTATTCACTTTCACTAACAGAGATAGTAGATGACCCTGTTCTTCTTTGTTTAAATCTACAACAATACTTTTTTCAACCTCAGTAAATATCTTGTAAAATTCTTCTACCAACGCTGCACCTTTTGGCAATACATAGATATTTTTCTGCCTTTCATTGTTCTTAGGAATCCTTCGTTCAATATATCCTTTTTTCTCTAATCCTTGAAGCATACTGGTAATACTTGCTCCTCTACGCTGAAAGGCATCTGCAAGATCCTTTTGAATTATTCCCTCATCCTGATGTTCATATATATATCCTATCATGCGCCCCTGTTGGGAATTTAATCCTAATTCATTTATCCTTTCATCAGCCTTTAATTTTATTTTTATGGAAATACTTCTTATTAAGTCTGAATAAGGACTTTCAAAGGAAAAATTAGACTTATTCATCATACTACCTCCTATACATAATAAATTAGAAATCTAACTATATCAAAGTATAATAGTTAGGTTTCTAATTGTCAACAATTATTTTTATTATAAATATAACAATCTATATATTTGAATTAAAAATACATGTCAAATCAATACAATTATAATGGTGTTAATATAATAAAACAGAGGTAAAGACTCACCAAATAAGGCCTTACCTCTATCTCTTAACTTGAAAAATCTAACTAAACACATTATTTAAAGCAACTTATACTACATTTCCTTTATCTTTTCTTCCAATATATCCCTAGCCATCTTAGGATTTGCTTTACCCTTACTCTGCTTCATAACTTGACCTACCAAATATCCTACAGCTTGAGTTTTTCCAGCCTTATAGTCACTTACTGACTGTGGATTTGCCTGCAGTACTGCTATAGCTATTTCTAAAATAGCATTACTGTCGCTTATCTGTGATAATCCCTTTTCCTTTACAATGTCTTCAGGATGTTTTCCTGTTTTAAACATATCCTCAAAGACGCTCTTTGCAGAGGTTACACTTAGCTTCTTATCTGCAACCATCTTTAAAAGGAATGCCATATCCTCTTTTTTTACAGGAATATCTTTAAATTCAATTTCCTGTTCCTTTATAAGTCTGAGCATATCTGAAAGCATCCAGTTTGATACGCTTTTTGCGTCGGCACCTAGTTTAACAACATCCTCATAATATTCTGCGAAATGTTTATCAGAAACTAGAATATTTACTTCTTTTTCCGAAAGTCCATATTGCTTGATGAATCTCTCTCTTCTTTCTTCTGGAAGCTCCGGCATATCTTCTTTAACTTTTTCAATTATCTCATCTTTAATTACTATAGGTATTATATCTGGTTCTGGAAAATATCTGTAATCATTAGCATCTTCCTTGCTTCTCATAGTTACAGTTTTTCCCTTTCCAGCATCCCATCTTCTTGTTTCCTGAACTATTCTGAAAGCTTCTCCAAAGTCATAAAGCTCTTTTTGACGTTTTTCTTCTTTTTCCAGTGCTTTTTGAAGCTCTCTGAAGGAGTTTATGTTCTTTATTTCTACTTTAGTATTATACTCTTCTCTACCAACCTCTCTAAGGGATATGTTGGCATCACATCTTAGAGAACCCTGTTCCATTCTACAATCGGAAATACCACCATACTCAAGAATAGCCTTTAGCGTTCTAAGGAATGTTACTGCCTCCTCTGGTGAACGCATATCTGGCTCTGTAACTATTTCTATAAGAGGAACTCCCACACGATTGTAATCTATAAGTGAGTATGGTTCATACTCTAAATGCACAAGTTTTCCTGCATCCTCTTCTATGTGTATTCTGTTTAACCTTACAGTTCTTTCTCCCTTTTCAGTTTCAATGTCTACGTGACCAGGTCCGCATATAGGTATATCAAGCTGAGATATCTGATATGCCTTAGGGAGATCTGGATAAAAATAATTCTTTCTATCCATTTTATTTAATTTATTTATTTTACAATTTAATGCTGTTCCAGCCTTTACAGCTAGTTTAACTACTTCTTCATTTAGAACAGGTAATGTTCCTGGAAGTCCCATGCATACAGGACATGTATTTTCATTAGGCTTTGCACCAAACTTAGTGGAACAATTACAGAATATCTTAGTTTTAGTGTTAAGCTCTGCATGTATTTCTAATCCTATTATAGTTTCATAACTCATAATAATGCAGCAGCAAAGCTGCCTGCCCCCTTTCCATTTCTAACTCATTATTCCTTAACTATTATTCGTAATTTGAACTTTATTATCTGAATTTTTATCTTTTATTTACAAGCTGAAATCCATCATTTTTTAAAGCTTCTTCAAGAGCAAAGGCAGCTTTAAATATCTTCTTTTCACCAAAGTGAGGTCCAAGAAGCTGTACTCCTATAGGAAGACCTTCCCTGCTCTGTCCACAAGGCATAGAAATTCCCGGTATACCTGCAAGATTTATATTTACAGTGTATATATCTGCAAGATACATCTCTAGAGGATTATCCTTCTTTTCGCCGCATTTAAAAGGAAGTACCGGTGATACAGGACTCACTATAATATCATATTTAGAAAATACTTCTTCAAACTGCTCTTTAACCTTTTTCTTAAGCTTCAAGGCTCTTTTATAGTAAGCATCATAATATCCTGAAGATAGTGCATAATTTCCAAGCATTATTCTTCTCTTAACTTCTTCCCCAAAACCTTCATTTCTGCTCTTCTCCATTAAATCATATACATCTTCATAGTCCTCTGCTCTATGACCATATCTAATACCGTCAAATCTGGATAGATTTGAACTGGCTTCTGCTGAAGATATTATGTAGTAAGCTGAAAGACCTTCCTTTGTAATAGGCAATGATATTTCCTCTACTTCAGCACCTAGTGCTTTAAGCTTTTCAATAGAATTTACTACAGATTCTTTTATCTGTTCATCTAAACCTTCACCTAAGAATTCTTTTGGTACTCCTACCTTTAATCCTTTTACTCCATCTTCAATTCCATTTAAATAATCCGTATCCTGAATTTTCTTAGAACTTGTATTGTCTAGTGAATCTGTTCCCGCTATAACTTCAAGAGTAAGGGCACAATCCCTGATATTCTTTGAAAAAGGTCCTATCTGATCCAGCGAAGATCCAAAAGCTATAAGACCAAATCTTGATACAAGACCATAAGTAGGTTTTAATCCTACCACTCCGCAAAAGGCTGCCGGCTGTCTTATAGATCCGCCAGTATCAGAGCCTAGAGAAACTGGTGCAAGCTCTGCTCCTACTGCAGCGGCTGAACCACCGGAGGATCCTCCTGGTACTCTCTCTAAATCATAGGGATTTTTAGTAGTCTTAAATGCAGAATTTTCTGTAGAAGAACCCATAGCAAATTCATCCATATTAGTTTTTCCTATTATTACTGCATCCTCTTCTCTTAACTTATTTATAACCGTTGCATCATAAGGTGGTATAAAATCCTCCAGCATCTTTGAAGCACAAGTTGTCTTTATCCCATCCGTACATATATTATCCTTTATTGCAATAGGAACTCCTGCAAGTTTACCTACTTTTTCACCCTTTGCTATCCTTTCATCTATGCTCTTAGCTTCTTTAATAGCATCTTCTTCGCAAAGTGTCAAATATGAATTTACATCTCCATCTATTTTTTTTATTCTATCAAAATAGAATTTAACTACTTCTTCTGATGTAAAAACTTTTTCTCTTATACCGTCTCTTAATTGTTCCACGGACATCTTTTCTATTTCCAAAGTTTTCCCTCCCAATCTTGCTATTTCTACTAAACTACTACTCTATTATCTTAGGAACCTGAATTCCACCATCTCTAAGATTCTTTACATTCTGCATAAGTTTTTTCTTATCTTCAAAAATCTGTGGAATATCTTTTCTGAATTCTGTATTAACTTCATCATATTCATTTAGATTTACATCCTCTAAATCCAAATTATCTATAGTTTTAAAATGAGTAAGTATAGCTTCAAATTCCTTAGCTATCTTTAAAGTTTCCTCTTCTGTAAAACTCAATTTTGACAGCTTAGCAATGTGCTTAACTTCTTCAACACTTACATGTTCCAATTAAATTCACTCCCTTTATAAATGTATATTTTGTTCATTAACGGGTGATAGCTTTTCATCTTGCTAACGCTGGATGAAAAAACTAAAGATTGCCACCAGATGTCAAAGTGAAAGCCCTAATCTTGACTTAACCTCGATTAAAAATGATAGCATTCACACTGTGAATAGTACTTGAACTAACTTAATAGTTTGTTTCGTTTTTTCCAAATTTGATATTTGTTCTTTAAACTTTATACTTTTCTTAAGGTGTTATTCTCTTCATATCTCTTGGAAGCAATGCTGCTTCTCTTATATTGTCTAAGCCTAGTATTTTCATAGTAAGTCTCTCAAGACCTATAGCAAGACCACCGTGAGGAGGCATTCCATATCTAAAATTATCTGTATAGAATTCAAATTCTTCTGTTTTGAAGCCCATTTTTGCAATATTTGCAACTAATTCTTCATAGTCATGGATTCTCTGTCCGCCTGTAGTAATTTCAAGTCCTTTATATATAAGGTCAAAACTTCTTGTAGCGCCTTCTATTTCGTCATCCGGCATTGTGTACATTGGCCTCTTTGCAGCTGGATATTTTGTTAAGAACACAAAATCACTGCCGTATTCCTTCTTCACGTATTCTGCGAATAATTTTTCTCCTTCATTATCAATATTGCCCTTTGGAGATCTTTTTCCATATTCTTTAAGTAGAATTTCCTGTGCATCGAACAATGTTATTCTAGGAATCTTAACTTCCTCTGGAAGTTCAATATTATAAAGCTTTAATTCTGCTGAACATTCTTTTTTAATATATTTGAACAGATAATTCATAAAACCTTCTTCTAGATCCATTATTTCAAATTCATCTTCTATAAAACCCATTTCAAGGTCTAAGCTTACATACTCATTTAAATGTCTGTAAGTATTATGAAGTTCAGCTCTATAAGCGTGACCTATTTCAAATATTCTTTCAAAACCTGAACCAACCATCATCTGTTTATAGAATTGTGGACTTTGTGCAAGAAAAGCTCTGTGATCAAAATAATTCACTGTAAATAATTCACTTCCACCTTCTGTTCCAGATGCAATTATCTTTGGTGTATATACTTCTGTGAAGTTTTGTCCCTTTAAATAATCCTTAAAGGCATCTGCTATCTTTTCCTGTACTTTAAATACAGCAGTTATCTTTGGAGCTCTTAAACTTATAGTTCTATGATCAAGCTGTGTTTCTAAAGCTGCTTTAATTTTTCCCGCATTTATTGCAAAGGGAAGTTTATCATAATAAGTCTTACCTAATACCTTTAATTCATCTACCTGAACTTCTATTCCTTCAGGTGCTTTTTCATTCTTTACTTTTTTACCCTTTACTGCTATGCACATTTCCAGTCTTAACTTAACATTAAGACTTTCATCTATGACAATCTGTATTATTCCTGTCTTGTCTCTAAGCTTTACAAAACTTATCTTTCCAAGATCATATATCTTATGTACCCAACCCTTTAATTCTACCTCTGTACCATCTTCTAAAGCTGCCACATCTTTTACATAAATATCTTTCATTTAAAATAACCCTCCTATGTATAATCTCTGTAAGCTATCTAAAAACTATGCTTATAATTACTCATTTTTGTAACATAATCTTATAAATACAAAAAAACCCGATTCCATATCTTTCGATATAGGAACGGATTAAAACTTCGCGGTACCATCCTATTTAACATATAAAATGTTCACTCTCACAGGTACAGACAAAACCTTCAATCAGCCGATACCCTGTCTTTTTAACGGTAGACACCCGTTTAAGCCTACTAACTTTAAAGTTTTCAGTTAACTGTTCAAGGATGTTCTTCAATATAATCTTCATATTGGGTTCTCAGCACTCCCAACTCTCTTACATGGAATTTATAAATAACTAGAAACAATTTACTACTTATTCATTCTCCTATGCCTAAATCCAATTATATTTACTCTTCCTATCATCACCGATTTCTACTTTTACATTATATAACCTTATGATGGTTAATACAATACTTTTAGGGATAATAATATTAATTTTTTAAATATATTAATATTATTGTCCCTACTTTTATAATTATACAATTTTTATTTCCTTTGTCATTATTATTTTATTAATTTCACAAACAATTTATTTATATTACTAAAATAAACTGCTTCATTATCACAACCATATATTCAAAATTAAATATTATAGGACTAAATCCATTTAATGGATTATCTTTTTTATATCATTGGTTACAGCGTCTAAAATACTGTCAATATATTCCTCATCTTCACCCTCAGCCGTAATATTACATATAGGTTCCTCTAAGTCAGGCAAAATAAGCACCCATCCTTTTGGGAAATTTATTCTCACTCCTTCTGTCAAATCCAAATAATTAAAATTATTATTTTCTATTATATTTCTAAGAACTTTACCCTTCATTTCCCAGGGACATCGTATCTGCATTGTTCTGCTGTAATATTTAGGTACATTTCCTATAAGTTCTGATAATGTACTATTCCTTTTAGCCATTAAATTTAATATTAAAGACAACATGCTGACGACATCTATAGTAGACAGATATGCTGACAATATTTCTTTTTCGTCTTTATCTTTTTCATTTTTCACATATTCATCTACTATATTACCCTGTTCCATTTTGCTCCTTATAAATTTCACTCCCTTCATATATGCTATTTTCTCTATAGAATAAGTAGCATCTACAGGCACTACCAAAGTTTTAAAATTAAATATATTTAACATTATTAATGCTTTAAGTACCTCTATCAATGCTTTTTTTATAATCTCACCCTTTTCATCTATCAGTACATAATCATCTTCATTATCTGATATCCATACACCAAGATCTGCTTTGGATTCTACAACCTTCCTGCTCAACTGATGAAGGTTATTAATATTTTTTATAAACAGTATATCTACTTTGATTTCTTTAAATACATTTATTAATATCCATTTAATAATGCTGTTTTTGGTACTAAATACTATCCTGTACTTACCCTTTTCTAATATTTTCTTGTCCACTTTATTTACTATGTTTTTAATGTAATACTTAGTATAATCACTTAAACCTATTATGGATTTAAAGTTATCCATCCTTGCCATTCTAAAATCCTGTCTTATGAATTTATTTTCTATTTCTCTTCTTATATTTTTACTGATATTAAGACCTTTATTATCTATAAAAACTATATCCGCCTTTTCATTATTATCTTTATGAAGGAACACATGTATTCCTCCATTAAACCCCATAGATACAGTTATCATTCTGGTTATTTCTAAAGTGCTCCTGTTTAAATCATATACTTCAACACCCATAGACATAAGCCCTGCGACTACTGAATATTTAAGCACCTGCGCAGCTCCCTCTTCACTACAGCTTATAACTATTTTAGAATCAGCACCTACTATATATCCATAAGCTGAACTCAACCTAAACAGAAATTCTGGAGTAATACTTTCGTTTATATCTCCTGCCACAATACCTCTGTTATTGAAAAAACTCCTTTGAATTTTATCACTCCAAATTAAATTTTCTGCTACTATTTCCTTATCTCCTACACTTTTGCTTGGCCAAATTTTCACCTTGGGTTTTATTATGGATTTTTCTCCTATACTGCTTTCATCCCCTATGACACTTTCATTAAATGCCGAAACACAACTGCCGATTCTTACCTTATTACCTATTAAAGCTCCCCTTATTTCTGCATTTTTACCAATGTAAGAATCATCAAATACTACACTCTTCTTTATACTGCTTCCCGATAATATTATATTATTTCTTCCTATTACAGCATAGGGGCCTACTTTTGCATTATCATAGATAATTGAATTATCACCTATATACACTGGAGCTTCTATCTTAGCTTCAGCACTTATATTACAATTGTCCCCAATCCAAATACCTTTACTATATTCATGCCCCTCTAAGATTACGTTTACATTATTCTCAAGAATATCCTGATTACATTTCATAAAATCATTTATGTTACCTATATCCTTCCAATAGAAATCAGAAGTATATCCGTACATAGGCACATTCTCTTTCAATAATAGTGGAAATAAGTCATTACTAAAATCTATTTTTTTATTACCACTATAGTATCTAAATACTTCTGGTTCTAGCACATAAATCCCAGTGCTTACCTTATCACTAAAAACTTCTCTCCAGTTTGGTTTTTCCAGGAATCTAATAATTCTATCTTCTTTATCCGTAACTACAACCCCATAATCTAAAGGTACTTTCATTTCCTTTAATATCAAAGTGGCTGTGGATTTTTTGTACCAATGATAGTTTACAGCATTTATTAAATTTATATCTGTTACAGCATCACCGCTTATCACTACAAAGGTTTCATCGAGAAATTCCTTTGCATTCTTAACACTTCCTGCTGTTCCAAGGGGATTTTCCTCTATAAAATACTTTATGTTTACTCCAAATTCATGTCCATCACCAAAATAATCTATAATTGAATCCGACAGATACTGCAGAGTAATTCCTATATCCTTTATTCCATTATTTTTTAAAAACTCCAAAGAGTATTGTAACACTGGTTTTCCCATTATAGGCATCATTGGTTTTGGCCTATTACAGGTTAAAGGTCTAAGCCTGCTTCCCTTTCCTCCTGCCATAATAATTGCCTTCATAAAATCACATCCTAATTATATAATTTAAAATGTTAAGTTCATGTATGCAAAATTTAATTACTTATTTTAATTAATTTTAACTTATTATTAAAAATTTATCAAATATTTTGAAAATTATTATTATTAAAATATATATCCTACTAATATAAATGCTTTAAATCCATTTATTATTCATAAAAATAAAAGACTGCACAAAAATGCAGCCTTTTATTTTATTCAACACTTATAGCATTAACAGGACAACTGTCCTCTGCTTCTTTTGCCGAATCTGCAGAGGATTCCGAAACACTTTCAACAATTTCCACTGCCTTTCCATCATCGTCCATTGCAAATACTTCTGGTGCAACAGATGGACATACTCCACAGCCTATACAGGTATCTTTATCAACATGTGCTTGCATATTATTCGCCAACCTTTACCAATATATTTTTGCATCACATATATATTATTTCCAAATTTAAAGACAATGATACTATCTATATAATTTTTTGTATAAGAGCCTCATACTCACTACTATTTACTACGTATTCTTCAGCTTCACCTTTTTCCAGGCTCTCAACCAAATCCAGGTCTATAGGCATCTCAGCTAAAAGAGGGATCTGTAAATAATTCGCCTGCTCCTGTGCTGATTTTTTACTGAATACTCTTATTTTATCTCCACAATTATTACATTCTATATAGGACATATTTTCTACTACACCTGCTATAGGAATATTCATCTTCTTTATCATAGTAACTACTTTCTTAACTATCATGGAAACCATATCCTGGGGTGTTGAAACTACGATCATGGAGTCTACAGGCATAGTCTGCATAACAGTTAAAGCTATATCCCCAGTTCCAGGTGGCATATCTATAATAAGATAATCCAGCTCTCCCCACTCTGTATCAGCATACATTTGACTTAAAGCTCCAGTTATTACAGGACCTCTCCAAATTACAGGCTCGTCTTCCTCTTCTATCATTAAGTTAAGTGATATAAGTTTTATACCCAGTTTTGTTTTTACAGGTATGAATTTTACTTCCGTCTTATTTACAGGAATCATTTCTGCCCTTTTTTCATTGACACCAAAAAACCTTGGCATAGATGGTCCTGTTATATCTCCATCTAAAACTCCTACTTTATAACCTGCTTTACTTAATCTTGTGGCAATAATACCAGTAACAGTAGATTTTCCAACTCCACCTTTTCCACTTATGACTCCTATTATATTTTTTATATTGCCATATTTAGGCATAGATTTATTATCTTTACTGTTACATTTTTCTTTGTCCTTTGTGCTGCATTGGCTGCTGCTGGCACAACTATCACAGTTACTCATTATAAAATCCTCCAAGTTATTTAAAAATATATTTTACTGTTTATGCTTATCAATAAATTGAAGCAAGTTCTTAATTCAGGTGGGGATTCTTTTACCGCATCTGAATTTTAGAACTGCAAATGCATGGCCTACTTGGCGTTGAACTTCCATTTGAAAAAGTTGGAGACTTACGCCAAGTTAGTCAGGTTAAAAATCACTACTTTTTTTATCACTAATAGTTATATTCCAACCATTCTTATATCTAGCTGTCATATAATATTTTTTTGTATCTTTGGTATTGTTATCATAAAAGGTCACTATACTTTTATATATTGAATCATATTCTATTCCGTTATATTTATACTCATCTGAATAGCCAGCTGCCTTGTATCCTGTAGTTATAACGGTCTCTTTTACATCACAAGAATCATTAGAATCTTTAAGCAGCTTTACATTAGATGGAAGTGACTTTCTAAAATCCTCTAAATCATAAGAAAATATATATTTAGCTACATCTACATCATCATTTATATTTATACCAATGGATTTATCATTATTTTTGGTATCTTCTCTATATCTATCAATGCATTTCTTTATAAATGTATAATAGAGCTTATTAAAATCCTTTGGTGTTCTTAAGTCTGTAAAATTGTTTAATATATCATTATCAATTCTATTTGTAACTATGTAATATTTATCTTTAGAATATAAATTTCCTCCATCTTTTTTATCTAATCCTACTACATAATTAAATTCATGAACTTTGTCAGAATCTTCTTCTAATCTAAAAATATAATCTGAGTCAAGAGAAGTTTTACTATCTACAGGCTTAGCATCTGATAAAATATCATATAGTTCTGAAATAGCCACAGGATTTGTTACTACAAATTTATAGCCTCTATCCCTACTATTTTGTATAACTACTTTTTTTACTCTTCCTTCTTTTATATACTCAAAATCTTGATTTTTTAAACCTAATTTAACTTTTGCTGCATCAATCTGACTACAACCAGAAAATAGACCAGCTATTACTATAAATATGACTATTAAAGCTAAGCTCCTTTTTTTCACTGAAACCTCTCCCTTATAATATATCCTGTAAATCTATCTTATAAACAGTATTTATTATACGTCTTATATTAACTCTAATCAAGATTAAACAAATTGAGTTTTATGTATTTTATATGAATAAAAATAAGCTTACCCCATAAATCTATTTCTAATATATAAAAATTAATTACTGTGGGTAAGCCTTATTCATAATCATTCATATTTTGTAGTTTCTACTATTGCTTTAAATACCGCTGGTATACTACTATTAATTTTATCACTTTCTACATAAAAGGCAAATCTTGTAAAAACATTATTATAATTTACAAAATATTCAAAAGCATTATAATCCTTATTAACTCCCTTTGTAGTATAAGTAACTAGATATCCCTTATTGCCATTTATATCTACATCTGATATTTTAAAATCATCTGATTCATTTTGAATTTCCGATGTTGTTTTGCTATTTTGTAAAAAACTTTTCAAATCATTTTGCAGATTCCATATCTGCACATAACCATGAATGCTGCCGTCTTGTGATGTAAAATTGTTGTGATATAATATTTCTCCTCCAGTAAAACTCTGCTGAGTTGTTGTCCACTTTGCAGGAAGCTTATAAGTTATTTTATGTTCTTTTGCATAATATTCCTTTAAAGCCCCTAAATTATTTTGAATAAAGGCTGTAGTTCTTATTCTATTATCTAATTTTATACCTACAGAAAATAAAACTACCATAAGTCCCATAACTACAAATATTACACCTATTTTTTTTCTATCTACAATCAACACTCTCATTTACAAATCCCCCTATCTTATTAGTAAATTCAATCTAAATATGTATGAATATTGAAGCAAGTTCTCAATTCAGGTGGGGATTCTTTTACCCCATCTGAATTTTAGAACTGCAAATGCATGGCTTACTTGGCGTCCAGCTCCCACTTGAAGAAATGGGAGACTTACGCCAAGTTAGTCAGGTGAAAAATGAAGACGGCATAAATAAAATTCACATGACATGTACATTTTACTTATACCGACTAAGAACTTACACATTTCACTTATTTACAGGAATCACTATTACTGACTTTCTGAAATCATAGAATAATAACCAATATCCCATATTTCCATATTTTCCTTTGTTATTTTCCCCCTGAACCCAGCTTACAAATCCAAATTTTCCTCCAAAAGGTTGATCGTAATGAGCTTTTGTACCAGGTATACCATAAACTATATATTTTACTCTTCCCTCATTATCATATTTATATCCAAATAAATAATGGCCATGCCTTATTATATAAGGGAAATAACTTATCATAGGATAATATAATATAGTGTATCTATTATAACTTGAAGCTTTATACATATCCTCTATAGATCTTATAGGAATCTTATACCATTCACATCTACTAAGGTCCTCAAAATCATCATTCCACTTCTGTAAATTTTTTGTTAGTCCGTGAAAGAATTTTGATGATTTTGTTTTAGGTTCAACTTGTTTTTTCTCTTTCTTTAAATTATCTTCATTATTGTATTGTATTCCCTTATTATCATCATTGATAAAATTATCATTATAAGATTTAATATTATTATCTGTATCTATATTGTCCTTTAAATTAAGATTATTATTTAAGTTATTATCTTTTGAAATTATGCTGCTATAGGGACTTCCTACATATTTGTTATCTAATATATCTCTTCCTTTTGATATATTATCTTTTAACCCATTTACCTCAGCTTTTTTATCATATGATTTTATGTTTTCTTCCAATGATCCTTTATAATTATATTTAACGTCCTTAATCTCATTACTTCCTGACTTTAATTCAGATGTTATTTCTTTTACATTATACTTTTTATCTTCGACTTTTTTATTATCTTTAATATCTGTAATGTCTTCTTTATTAATTATATTACTTCCCTTTGCCTTATCTTTGTTCTCTTTATTGATTACATTGCTTTCCTTTGCTTTATCTTTATTCTCTTTATTGATTATATTGCTTTCCTTTGCTTTATCTTTGTTCTCTTTATTGATTATATTGCTTTCCTTTGCTTTATCTTTGTTCTCTTTATTAACTACAGGCTTTTCCTTAACTTTATCTTTATTCTCTGCTTTATTATCCTTTTTATGTTTGTTAAATTTATTTTCCTTATTGGATTTATGCTTTAAAAGCTTGTTTTTAAGATTTCTTGAATCCTCAATCTCCTCTTCACTTATATCTTCTAAGTCTTCTTCTACATTTTCATCCTCAATATCTTCTTCTGATAATCTTTTTTCTTCATCTTTATTTCCCTCTATATTATCTTCTTCGTATTCCTTATTATCATTCCTTGATAAATCATTTTCCTTTTTCTCAACTTCTTTAACTTGTACCTTAGACGAATTTTCTTTTAAATCCGAAGCCTTAATCTTTTCTATTTTTTCTTCATACTCATCAAAAGTTTTATTTTCTTTACTAATAGTATTATTTTCTTCTGATTTTTGTTTTTCTTCATTATCTCTTTTTTCAACATTATCTATCAAAGTGTACTTTTTCCAGTCCTTTGGAATATCTGTAACAGCAAATCCATTCAATACACTTACTATATTTGTATCAACAGATCTAACTACCGCTGCTCCAGAAACTTTATCCACCGAAATTCCACTAGATGCAATATTTTCAGGAGTAAATTCTTTACTTATTTCGGCTCTTCCAGTATTGTCTATATTTAATTCACCAAGCTTAACTAATTTCTTATTATCTTTCTTATCACAAATAAGTAATATATAATATGGTTTCATTTCTTTTTTAAGGTTTTGAACATAAAAGGAAACTTTACATTTACTGTTCTTTACCTCTAATTTGGCATAACCGGTTGGTGCTTTGTCTGATGCTAAGCCATATCCTTTTTCATCTTCTTGAAGTATTATGAAATATCTGCTATATTTTTTTTTCTGACTCAACCTCTTTATCCCCCCACAATATTTATACAATATAATATATGAGAGAAGTAATTAAAAATGAACAAATAAAAAAAAATGTCAATTATTTTTTATCTATTAGCATAAAAATATTAGACATTTTTAATAAAACATATTTTATTATTGGTTTATTATATCATAAATATTATCTGATAACTTTCCAAATTCTTCAATAGAAAGGGTTTCTCCTCTCCTCTTAGGATCTATCTCTGCTGCTAAAAATGCATTTTCAAGATTTTCTTTGCTTAACTTTAACTGTTTTAGTGCATTCCAAAGAGTTTTTCTTCTCATATTAAAAGCATTTCGTATTATTGTAAAAAATAATTTTTCACTTTTTACTTTTACTCTTGGTTCACTTAATCTATCTAATCTTATTACTATAGATTCAACTTTAGGCCTTGGAATAAAGGATTCCGGTGAAACTTTTCGTATTATTTTAGTATCACAATAATATTGTACAAGTAGTGACAATGCCCCGTATTCTTTACAGTTAGGCTTTGCAGCTATTCTTTCTGCCACTTCCTTTTGTATCATTATAGTAAGAGATTTAAAAACATAACCCCCAGTCAACAACTTGGATATTATTGGAGTAGTAACATAATAAGGCAAATTAGCTACTAACTTAACAGATTTTTCACGGGCTGTTATTTCATTAAAATCTACCTTAAGTGCATCTTTATGTACTAACATGAAATTATCATAGTCTTTTAGTTCCTGTTCCAATATAGGTAATAGATCACTGTCAAGTTCAATTGCACATACAGACTTAGCTGCATTTAATAACTTCCTGGTAAGAGTACCTACCCCTGGCCCAATCTCAATCACAAAATCTTCTTTAGAAACTTCTGCACCTTCTACTATATCCTTTAAGACCTCATTATCCATTAAAAAATTTTGTCCTAAACTTTTAGTAAATTTAAAACCGTATTTTTTTACTATCTCCTTTGTATTAATAATTTCCAATCTATTTCATCTCCTCTTCAGCCTTTTTAATAGCCTCTACTAACTCCTCTTTACTTATTCCAAAATTATTCAGTCTATTCAGGAATTGAGATGAATTGGCATAACCTATGCCAAGATACCTTCCAACACCATCTCGTCTTTCCTTAGCCCTAATATCTGCAGTAAGCTTAAAAAATATCATATCCTGAATATTAAATTGCTGAACTTTTTCCTTATGCTCATACTTTGCACTTTTAAGGGCTCTTATTATAGCTTCCGGCTCAGCATTTTCAACTCCAATATCATCTGCCTTCGTTCCCTCCTTTTGGGTAATTCTCGCATGCTTCACACCTTTCACTCTCTTTGTTATTATTCTTCGTATCTTTTCCCCTGCAAAATCTGGATCTGTAAATACAATTACCCCTCTTCTCTTCTGTGCATCTATTATTCTGTCAATAACCTTTTTATTTATTCCAAAGCCTCCTACGGCTATAACATCCGCATCTACTGCCCTCTTTATGGCAGAAATATCATCTCTTCCTTCAACAACAATTACTTCCTTAATCATTAATAACCTTCCTCCAAATAACATTTAAATATTCTTCTAAATTATATAGCTTAAACGTTAATGTTACAACATTATATATATTAGAAATTATTTAGAAGGTATGTACTTAGGCATATTCAAATAAATATCAAGTCAGTAGCTAGCCTATTTTGAATCTTACTGCGTCAGCAGAACCCTCAGATAGCCTACTATCCTCGGAACCTGCTTCCTTGTTAGATTCAAAATATTCGTCGCATCTTTAACTTACTATTTATTTTCACATACCTTATTCTATAATGAGAATAAAAAAACAAGGAGCACTAAGCCCCTATTTTAAAATATATACGTCTACTCCTCTTACTCCCCAGTTGACGCATTCAGATTCACTTGTAAAAAACAAATCTATTCGATTTCCCTTTATAGCTCCGCCGGTATCTTCTGCTATTCCATAACCATAACCTGGTACATAAAGCTTTGATCCTAATGGAATTACTCTAGGATCTACAGCTATAGAACTATAACCATTCACATTTCTCTTAACTCTTGTCCCAGAGGCAGTTATTCCAAAATTCAGATCAGCTGTATAAGCAGTGGCATTTGCACTGATTTTATTTTTATAAACTACTCTGCCTCCACCTCCACGGTTTGCATTTACAATTCCAAGAGTTCCTACCTTCACAATGGCTTTTACAGGTTCACTTTTTACTACTTCACTTACTATGTTCCTTGCAACTTCTTTTCCATCTTCATATGTTATATTAGTGGTTACTTCTTTAGAACCAGCTGTACCTTGCTGGACAACCTGCTTTTCGTCACTGCCCATAGTACTATCTTTCTGAGTAACTGTTTCAAAATCTATAGGCTTCTCCTCTTTAACCTGCTTCATACTGACCCTTGTCACTACAACCTTCATTCCAGATTTAATCTCTTCATCTTTTGAAGGATTTACTTTGTCCAGGTCATTTAATTTTATGTCTTCTGCTTTCAGCACATCCTCTACCGACTTTTCTCCAGATTTGATTTTTAAATTTTTACCATCTACAAGTAATTCTAAACCTACTGCTCTTTTTATATATATCTCTTGTCCATTTTCCACTTTTGTGTCTACATTAGGCTCAATCTTATCCTTAGGTCCTATTTTAATATTATTCTGCTCTAAAATATCCTTTACTGTATTTTTGTAGGATACAACTTTCTTTGTCTCCCCATTAAGAGACAATACTATAACTTTTCTCATACTTCTTGCATATATGGTAACACTTAATATTATAATCACCATTATTAGAGCTATAATAGAACCCTTTGAAAAATAATTGTTTGAATTGAACAAATTATCTCTCAATTTTTTAAACATGTTAATCCCCCCTTCAGCAAGAATCCTTAACATTATAACTACAAAGTTTACACAATGTCAAATTCTCTGCCAGTATTAGTTAAAACCAGAAAATGCAGTATGATATTTATCAATATAAATGTATAATAGCCACTATTTAGCAATTACTGATTTCACTTTAGGAGATTAATAAATGAGTTGATAATCTTATTAAATTATATGCATATAAATAATAAAATAGTATTGTAAAAGTAAAATTTATTTAATTATTTTATGATTAATTTATATATCTAATCTATACCTTTAATAATTTTAATCATAGACATTCAAACTGTAATCAAATATCTTTATTATTGTTATTAAGGTTCATAATAATCAAATAAATAATAACTTTAAATACTATTTTATACTATTAATGTATATTGAACAACCTTTTAGTATTTAATATAGCTTGATTTTTTACATTTATTGGAACATCCCTCCTTATTTCTGCTATTTTCTCTGCAATATACTCTATATAATCAGACCTATTCCTCTTACCTCTGTTAGGCTCAGGAGCCATATAAGGGCAATCCGTTTCAAGAAGTATTCTATCAAGCGGAATTTCCCTAGCCACTTCTGCTGTTTTTCTAGAATTTTTGAAGGTCACAACCCCTGTAAATCCAATATAGTATCCTAATTTAATACATTCTCTTGCCATCTCTAAACTTCCTGAAAAGCAATGAATTACTCCACGGACCTTGGGAAATTGTTTCAATATTTCTAAGGTATCTCCATGAGCTTCTCTATTATGTATAACTACTGGAAATCCAAGTTCTTCTGCAAGCTTCATCTGTCTTAAAAAAGCATCCTTTTGAACTTCTCTAGGTGGATTTTCTTCATAATGATAATCCAGTCCTATTTCACCTATAGCTTTAACTTTTGGATTTTTAGATAGATTTCTAAGTTCCTCTATAATTTCGTCATTTACCACATCTGCAAACTCTGGATGAATTCCCACTGCTGCATAAAAAAAATCATATTTATCTGAAAGCTTTACAGAATCCCTAGCCCCTTCTAAAGATGCCCCGCAATTAAGTACACCTATAATTTCATTTTCCTTAAGCTCTTCTATTACTTCATCTCTATCTTTATTAAAAGCCTCATCATCATAATGTGCATGTGAATCAAAAATCATATTTAAATACTCCTTTATAGTTTTTATTGAATTATCATTAAAATACATTATAACTCTTGGTTTTGTAATGATTCAATTTATTTTTTAGCATTTTTCAATAAATATTACTTTTATTTAAATTAATTTTATCCATGAGAAAATTTTTTAATGAAAGCTAAATAAAAAGTTACGGGTAGTTACTTCATTTTAAGATTCAATTTCCTGTTTTTCAATATATAAGTTACTTTGATTCTGTATATCGTTTTTTGACTTCCCTACATATTTGAATAAATACTTACTTAATAGGCATAATATATGTAAGAAAGTCAACAGGATGATTTTCATATTAGTTAAGGCATATTCAAATAAATAACTAGTCAGTATGCTAGCCTATTTTGAATCCTACTGCGTCGGCAGAACCCTCAGATAGCTCACTATCCTCGGAACCTGCTTCCTTGTATGATTCAAAATATTCGTCGCATCTGTACTTATTATTTATTTTCACATGCCTATTTCAGGAGGTTTTTTTAATGACAGGAAATGTAAAATGGTTTAATGCTCAAAAGGGTTACGGCTTCATTACTACTGAAGACGGAAAAGATGTATTTGTCCACTATTCAGGTATTGAAGAGTCAGGATTCAAGACCTTAGAAGAAGGAGAAAAAGTTGAATTCGAACTAACTCAAGGACAAAAGGGCGATCAAGCTGTTAATGTAAGAAAAGCATAGATTGTTAGTAAAATTTTAACTTCTAAAAATTTCACTTAACATATTTATTAAAAGCGTACAAGTAAATTGCTGTGTACGCTTTTTAATTTATACAGTTTATTTATAGAATTTAGTAATAAGTTATATATTTTTCACATAATCATTATAAGCAGAGTTCTTCATATGGTTTTTTGATGCTTAAAAATCGTTATTCAGAGGCGCTACAGCAGCCGTTATCTCCCACTTTAATAGAATGTAAAAGTTTAATTACGGATGGTAGTCATGGAGATAAAGATATCTGCTATATTCTTATTCATTAAGCAATGATACAATGGAGGTGATTATGTTTGAAAAATAATGATATGGCTATTGCCACTTTAATTTTGGGAATAGTAGGATTAATTTTATGCTTTATTCCCATAATAAACTTTATTGGACTGTTATTTAGTATACTTGGAATTATAATTGGAATAAAAACCAAAATACGCTTTCAGGAATATGACATAACCCTGAAAGGAGATTCTCTTGCTACTTCCGGCATCGTATTAAGTATCATGGGAATAATAGTTTTTATAATCGTTATAACTATTATGGGAGTATTCACTGCATCACTGTAAAAAGCAGTCACTATAAATTAATGACTGCTTAAGTATATCTTTTATATTGTTATTCCATGTCTATATATAATTCTTCTGTATCGTGATCATAATTAAATAGTTCAGCATACCTTCCCCAATCTATAATGACATCCATTTTACTTTCTATAGAATGTTCACCTAGATATTGAGCAAATAACTCTTGGAAAAACTCTTCTTTCATAGTTTTGTTCTTCTTATTATTAAGAACTTTAACTACAACTTTAAATGTAGAGATATTCATTATTTGCTCTCTGAAAATTTCCTTTGCATTTTCCGTTTCTTCTTCAATAAACTTACTTCCAAGTGGAGTAATAATAATATCTCCTTCTTTTACCTCTGCAAATTTAAGCATGGATATTCCCTCAATATTAGGCAGAAGATCATCTATCTCCATCATAAGATCACGTCCAAGCTGATAGATATCCATTCTGCCGTCGTTATCATCTACTAATTCTAATAACCCAGACATAACACCAATACTTGCTGCTGGGATTTCAACGGGTTTCTCTATCTTCTCTTTAACTACTTTTTTAATTTCATCTTCATCCTGGTCATCAAATTCACCCTTTGTAAGTACTTTATAAATACTATCAACGGTTCTTTCAAATTCAATGGACTTTCTGTTCCTTGGATGAGGAAGATTTATTTTTATCTCTGCTATAACTCTAGCAGGATCACGACTAAGCATAACTATCTTATCTGCCATAAGTACTGCTTCTTCTATTCCGTGAGTTATCATTATAACACTCTTTATAGGCATTTTTTTATTAGTCCACAAATCTATAAGTTCTGTTCTTAAGTTTTCTGCTGTTAAAAAATCTAATGCAGAAAAAGGTTCATCCATACATAACAATTTAGGCTGTACTGCCAGGGCTCTTGCAAAACCAACCCTCTGTCTCATACCCCCAGACAGTTCCTTTGGATAGGCGTCTTCAAAACCGTCTAAACCAATAAGGCTTATAAGTTCCGATGCCTTTTCTGTAGTATAGTCTTTTGGAAATCCCTTTGCTTTTAATCCCAGTTCCACATTTTCCTGTACTGTAAGCCAAGGATATAGAGCAAAGGACTGGAAAACTATAGATGCATAAGGATTTACCCCATCTACCTTTTTGCCATCAAATATAACTTCTCCCTCTGTAGGCTCAAGAAGTCCTGTTATAATCCTAAGAAGTGATGATTTCCCAGATCCTGAGGGCCCAAGAATAGCTATAAATTCATCTTCATTTATATTTATGTTTATGTCCTTTAATGTAGGCTTTTCCGACTCTCCAAAGTACTTCGTTATTCCCTTTACTTTTATGAATTCCTTTTGCTTTCTCAAATCCATCACTCCTTATATTTCTATTTTAAATCTCTCTTCTGCTAGAGTATAAAGTCTTTTCCAAACTACGTTGTTGATGACCACAACTACTATACACATAGTTATTGTACCCATCAAAAGCAATGCAAAATTTCCTGTTTCTGTAGCCTCAGAAATAAGAGCTCCAAGTCCTATAGTTTTAACAGCGTGTCCTCCAAAGTTTACATATTCCGATACAATACTTGCATTCCAGCATCCCCCTGTAGCTGTAATCATTCCCGTAACAAGGTTTGGGAAAATTCCAGGAAGTATAAGAGTTTTCCATTTTTTTATTCCCCTTATACCAAAAGTTTTAGTAGCTGCTCTTAGGTCTTCAGGTATTGCCATCGCTCCTGCAACTACATTAAATAATATATACCACTGAGTTCCCATTATCATTAATATTATAGATGCAAACCCAAGACCACCCAGTGCACTCATGAATACTCCAAGTACTACGGGAAATAGTGCTGTAGCTGGAACTGAGGCTATAACTTGTATAATAGGTTGAAATATATTTGCAAGCTTTTTATTCATTCCGATTGCTACCCCTACAGGTACAGTCCAAATTAATGCTATAATCTGAGCAGCTATAACTCTTAACAAGGAAAATAATACAGCTTTAGGAATTTGTTTTAAATCCGTAAAACTTAAAGTACTTAAAAGTTTAATTACATTAAACCCCAAGTATATCAATACAATTATACTAACTATCCTAATTATTATTTTTGATATATTTCCAAATTTTCTACTACTTACAACTTTATTTTTATTTATGTTAATTATAATATTATCTATACGTTTGCCTATAAAGGAAAAAAATGAATCAAATATTTTTTCAGTTAATATCTGTACTATATAAGATCGTCTGAGTAATTTTAAAACAAAAGATTTAGGCTCATCATTTGACTGTGTAAGCTCTATTTTAAATTTATCAGACCACGCAATTACAGGTCTCCATATAAATTGATCTAAAAGTATTATTACTATAAGAAGCGTTATTATTCCATATATAAGTGCCTTTGTATTTCCTTCATTAGCAGCAGTCTGCAAAAATGATCCTATACCTTTTAATCTAAAACTTCTTCCCTGCAGGGTAAACATTTCACAGGCCATTAAAAAGAACCATCCACCAGCCCAAGACATCATACTATTCCAAACAAGTCCTATAGTGGCAAAGGGAAGTTCTAATTTTTTAAATTGCTGCCATCTATTTAATTGTAAAATTCTTGAAGCTTCCTTTAGATCTCGAGGTAAGATCTTTATAGAATAATAGAAGCTAAAAGTCATATTCCAAGCCTGACCAGTGAATATTAATATAATAGAAGCTATTTCAATTCCTAAAGTTCCATTGGGAAATAATGCGATTAATCCTAAAACTACTGCTGGTAAAAAAGATAATACTGGTATAGATTGAAGTATATCAAGTATTGGTATAAGTATTTTTTCTGCTTTCTTATTATGAGCAGCTATATATCCATACGTCAGTGTAAAAATTATAGCTATTATGTAGGCAGCCGTCATTCTCAAAACAGATCTCAATGCATAGGAAGGTAGCATATCCAAATCCGTTGAAATTTTTACATCAATGTTCCCCGAAGTTCCATTCATACCAGGAGACATTATCAAGTATATTACCATTGCTATACATATAAAAATTACAACATCAATCATGCCAAATTTTTGTTTATTAAAGACTTTTTCATTTTTCATGTTATTTCTCCTCCTTAATGTGAAATTAAGGTGTTAAAGAAATTTTATAAATACGTGAAATATAAATTATTATTTATCTTCAAATATCTAATACAATCTTAATTTCACAATATAAACTTTTGAATTTACAGCAACTGGCATCTCCGTCCATATATATCATCACCTTTCCTAATCTGATTAATACACAAAACAAAAAGCTTCCACCATAAGTGAAAGCTTTTAAAAGCACATTAAAAACTCCCCCCTAGTTGAGTTTTGGCACTATATGACTTAGAGAAATTCTCAGCTACATTAGATAAAACCTTAATTCGGTAGTACCAGCTAACCCATTGGCGTGTCTCCACATTTCTGGGTAGTAGCGTATATTCATATAGGAACCTCACCTAACAAGTTCCTTTTACTTTATACATTATAAATCTGCTATGTTAAATATATGTTATAAACTTATAAAATCAGCATAACAATTTACAATTTGTCTGTTATCATTATCCTTTGTAATAATATAACTTATTTTATATATTGTCAATAATGTTTTAATTGAAATCTTATCTTACCTGACTTCCTGTTGGCAACTCTCCTGGTATTGATACAGTAAATAATTTACTATCATCATCTGTTGCAGCTGCAAGTATCATGCCTTGTGAAAGTTCTCCTCTCAATTTTGCTGGTTTTAAATTAGCTACAAGCACTACATATTTTCCTACAAGTTCTTCAGGCTTATAATACTTGGAAATTCCTGAAATAACCTGTCTTTCCTCACCACCTAAGTCCACCTTTAAATTTAGAAGCTTATTGGATTTCTTTACTGCCTCACATTCTATTACTTTTACTACCCTTAAATCTATCTTATCAAAATCTTCTATAGTAATTTCTTCTTTTATTGGCTTTATTGATGATTTTGCTGAAGCTTTTAATTGATCTTCTCTTATTTTATTAAGTATTTCAAGTTTAGCATCTACATCTATTCTTGGAAATATAACCTCTCCCTTATTTACTATAGTTCCTGCTCTTGTTCCATCAAAGGCTGCTATACTATTCCAAGTGGTCAATTCTACATTTAATTGTTCATTTATTTTTTTACTGGTATCTGGTAAAAAGGCTGATAAAAGTGTAGATACAATTCTAAGACTTTCTATTAAATTATATAAAACAGTTCCCAATCTAGCCTTCTTGTTGTCATCCTTAGCAAGTATCCATGGAGTAGTTTCATCTATATATTTATTTGACCTTCTTATAAGATTCCAAATATCATCTAAAGCTTCTGGTATTTTTAGGTTATCCATATGCTTTTCTACATTTCTAGGGGTTTCCAAGGCTAAATCAATGAGTTCATTATCGATATTCTCTTTATCTGTAGGTGCTTGTATAGTGCCATCAAAATACTTTTCTATCATTGCCACTGTTCTTGAAACCAAATTTCCAAGATCATTAGCTAGATCAGAATTTATCTTTTTAATAAATATTTCATTATTAAATAATCCATCTGCTCCAAATGGTATTTCGTGTAATAGATAATATCTTACGGGGTCAGTGCCAAATTCATTAACCAATACTACCGGGTCTACTACATTCCCTTTAGATTTTGACATTTTTCCTCCGTCTACCAATAACCATCCATGTCCGAAAACTTGCTTTGGAAGTTCCTGTCCTAAAGCCATCAGCATTATAGGCCAGTATATTGTATGAAATCTTAATATATCTTTTCCAATTAGATGTAAATCACAAGGCCAATACTTTTTATATAATTCTTCATTGTCACTGCCATATCCAAGAGCTGTAATATAGTTTGATAGTGCATCTATCCATACGTAGATAACATGCTTCTCATCAAAGGTAACAGGTATTCCCCAGTTAAATGAGGTCCTTGAAATACATAAATCCTGCAATCCTGGTTTCAAGAAATTATTAAGCATTTCATTCTTTCTTGATTCTGGTTGAATAAAGTCGGGATGACTTTCTATATATTCAATAAGTCTATCTGCATATTTTGACATCTTAAAAAAGTAAGCTTCTTCTTTTGTCTTTTCTACTGGTCTCCCACAGTCAGGACAGTTTCCATGGTCAAGCTGTGTTTCCGTCCAGAAGGATTCACAGGGAGTACAATATAATCCTTCATAAGAACCTTTATATATATCACCTTGGTCATAAAGTTTTTTAAATATCTTTTGAACTGCTTTAACATGATAATCATCAGTAGTTCTTATAAATTTGTCATAGCCTATGTTCATCATTTTCCATAAATCTTTTATTCCTGCTACTATTTCGTCTACATATTCTTTAGGGGTTACTCCTTTTTCTTCAGCTTTTCTCTGTATTTTTTGACCGTGTTCATCCGTCCCAGTAAGCAGCATTACATCATATCCACATAGCCTTTTAAATCTGGCTAATGCATCTGCCGCTACTGTAGTATAGGTATTACCTATATGAAGTTTAGCTGATGGATAATAAATTGGTGTAGTAATATAAAATTTTTTCTTTTCACTCATAACTTTTCCTCCTATTTCTAAAACAAAAAACCTCTAAATAAAACTAAGTTTTATTTAGAGGCGTATTATCGCGTTACCACTCTATTTCATCTCTGCCTTTAATCAAGAGATCTCACTAAGTGACTCCTCAATATAGGATAACTTTAATAACCCATCCCTACTAATTTTATCACCTTGCACTTTAACGTGTGCTTCTCGTCATACCCTATAAAACAAGATTAGTTTTATTCAGATATACTGCTCAGGGGCCATGTTCACAAATATAGATATTACTGATTTTCAGCAACTTCAGCTCTCTTATAAATACTTTTATCTGCTACTCTTCCCATCAATGCATTTTTTTATAAATAGCTTTATATGTTATTATAAACAAATTTCAAATTATTATAACAATATTTGTATTAATAATTAACTAGTAATTCACGTTATTCAGTTAACAATTCTATAACTTTATGTTATTATATATAGATTTTATTGTCAACAATAAGTTTATAATATTCTTTAACTAGTCAATAACTCCCTTATTTCTTCTTCTGACATTTTTGAAATTATAGTTTCCTCAGAATTTTCACTATCCATAACACTCTTTATTATATCCCTTTTCTTCTCTTGAAGATCATATATCTTTTCTTCAATAGTTCCCATAGCTATAAGCTTTATTATCTCTACCGTTTTCTTTTGACCAATCCTATGAGCCCTGTCAGAGGCCTGTTGTTCAACAGCAGGATTCCACCAAGGATCATAGTGTATAACTACATCTGCTCCTGTCAAATTAAGCCCGGTTCCTCCTGCTTTCAAAGATATAAGAAATATATCTCCCTTTCCCTTATTAAACTCATTTACCATATGACCTCTTTCTTCCATCTTCGTTTGTCCATCCAAATACATATACTCTACATTTTTTTCACTTAAAAATGTTCCTATATTTTTTAATACACTGGTAAACTGTGAGAATAGCAATATTCTATGACCTGAATTTATACTATTATCAATTATATTATCTAACGCCGCAAGTTTTCCGCTGTCACCTTTATAATTTTCTATAAATATAGAGGGATCACAGCAAATCTGCCTTAACCTAGTTAATATAGACAGTATCATAAGCTTACTTTTATTAAATCCCTTTTCTTTAATATTACTATCTATTTGTTCTTTAGCATTTTGCAGATATGCAGCATATACCTTCTTTTGCTCCTCTGCCATCTCTACAGTTATCTTATGCTCAATTTTAGGGGGAAGTTCTTTTATAACTTCACTTTTAAGCCTTCTTAATATAAAAGGTCTTATATGCTTATTTAGTTCCCCTAAGGAATTTTTGTCATTTCCTTTTACAATAGGTGCTTCATATTTTTTTATAAATTTAGTATGTGACATAAGATATCCCGGCATAATAAAATCAAATATGGACCAAAGCTCTGTAAGGGAATTTTCAATAGGGGTTCCAGTAAGGGCAAAGTAATTTTCCGCCTTTATCTCTTTTACTGATTTTGCATTAATAGAATTAGGATTTTTTATCTGCTGAGCTTCATCTAAAATACAATACTTAAAATCTATAGAATAGTAATATTCAATATCCCTTCTTATAAGCGGATAAGATGTTATCAAAATATCATGACCTTTATAATTCTCTATAGAATTTTTTCTTTCTTCTCTTGATCCAGATATAACTAAAACTTTTAGATCTGGATAAAATCTTTGAATTTCTGAAAGCCAGTTATAAACTAAAGAAGTTGGACATATTACAATACTTGGTATATTATTTCCTGATTTTTTTTCAGAAGCTAAAAAGCTAATCACCTGTAGAGTTTTTCCAAGTCCCATTTCATCTGCTAATATACCTCCGAAACCGCATCTAGCTAGAGATTTCAACCACTTAAAACCGAATTTTTGATATTTTCTCATGATCCTTTCAAGTTCTTTAGGAACAAAAAAATCTATGTCTTTTACATATTTTATACTGTTTATAAGCTGAGTAAATTTATTATCTCTTTTAATATAGTCCATATTATGTAATTTTATATTTTCGTCTATGTACATTGAATTGTATTTGGGAATTATAATTTTATCCTTTTGTAATTGGGAATCTTTTATATCTAGAAAATCTATCATATTTCCTATATTTTTTATTTCCTCTGACTCTAAAGGTACAAATCCTCCTTTTTTTAATCTATAATATTTTTTTTCTGTCTTAAAGCTTCAAATATATTTTTAAGCTCACTTTTCTCTACGCCCTCTATTTCAAAGTTAAATTCTAATAGATCATTTTCATTTAACTTTATTCCTCCTGAATAATAAGAAGTACCATATATCTTAAAATTTTTAAAGGAGTTTGAATAGTATATTTCACAAAAATCCTGTAATTCTTTTACACCATCATTTAAAAAATCAACAATTTGTTCCTCTTCATTGTTTATGAATTCATCACCATATTTTTGAAACTTATAACTTTTAAATAGTTTAATTATACTTAATTCTGTTTCTACATCTCTTATAAGTATGGAATTTTTTAATCTGCCACTATCTTTACTCAAAGGATTTATAATTATATTTCCGTAACAAAATTTAATTTTTGCCATTACCATATCATTTGATCTATCTAAGTATACCTTAACATTTAATGGTTCCTTGTAAAATTTTTCTTGAAGGCTTGTATCTATAACCACATTATCCGTTATTTTTTCCAGACCTGGTATTACATAGGAAGCAATTTTTTCGCTGTCTTCTAAGTCAAATTTTATAACATTCTTTTTTTCTTTAAGAAATGTATTATAAAAAGGTATATATAAATTTCTTTTTTTCTCTTCTACTTTGTAGATAAATCCTTCATAGAAAAAATATTCTCCATTTATAGTAACAGGAGAGGGAATACTACCTTTTTGTATAAGTTCTATTTCATTATTATTATGTAGCAACTCAAATTCTAAAGGTATATCTTTTTGAATAACTTTAACATTTTTATATTCTTCACCCTTTAAAATTACATTTATTTCTCTATTTTCTATTATATCTAAAAATCTTTTTACCTTTATATCTGTAAGATGTGCCCTTTTACCAACTAAAATCCTATTGCTCTTATTATAGTAGGAATATTCCATTTGCAAATTTCTTTTATCATCTTCATAGATTTCTTCTATAATATCTATAATTTTTTTATCTTCTTCATCAAAATAATGAATATTTGAATCAAAGGTAAACCCTTTTCCAAACTCTATATTTTCGCCTTTACCAATATAAGCACTTATAAATTCCCTCATATTCCTAACTACGTACAATCTATCTTCTCCAATTTTCAATTGAAGATTTGAACCTTTTTCAGACCATGGAGTTATCTCCAACTTTATCTCTAAGCTCAATTTTTTTTTATTGGTTTCTACACTTATCATTCCATTTTTTATTTGATCAATCAGTAATTTTGTTCTTATGGAATTTATATGTCCAGTTATACTACTCTTATCTCTTATGTATTTGAACATAGCTGCCGCTAAGTGTGGACAGATTCTATCATTTAAATTATAATTATGAAATTCCCTGCACTCACATTTTACACTATTAACCCCAGTCTTATCATTAAATAATATTTCATTTGAAAACTTTTTATCCTCACCCATAACTACAGATTCTATTTTGGTTTCATTAATGTTAAGACTCTTGTTGTAATTTTTAGTAACATTTATACTTTTTACTTTATCATTTTTATAATAATCCTCTGCCTTTTTGTATACAAGATCATCAACCCAATATTTTACAGTTTCCTCTTTGATATCGAACACCCATTTTCACCTCTTCTTATTTCATATTTTATCCAAATGCAAGAAATTATTTCAACTAATTTTTAAAATTCTAAGTAATAGAATTAATCTCTGTTTACTTCCTCCATTTTTTCCTTCATAGCCTTAAGATCCTGCCAAAATAATTTCTTTTTACTTTCATCTCTAAAAAGAGCAGCTGGGTGAAAGGTTGCCATCATATTAAAATTCCTTATTTTTACCCACTTACCTCTATCTCTGGTTATCTTCATAATTCCAGTTTTTAACACTTCACTCCAAAGTTCTCTTTCTCTATCATCTAGAAAATCACTATTATTCTTTATGGCTTCCTGCATAACATACTTCATAGATACAGCACCTAAACATACTATTATTTTAGGATTTACAAGAGCCACTTGATTCCTCAAATAGGGTATACAGGTTATGGCTTCTTCTTCCACGGGTGTTCTATTGTTTTCTGGCCTGCACTTGCATACATTGCAAATATAATAATCACTTTCTCTTTTTATATCCAGTGCACTGAGAGCTTTAGTAAGAAGCTGTCCTGCTCTGCCTACAAAAGGTCTCCCCGTTCTATCCTCATCAGCTCCTGGTGCTTCTCCTACAAACATCAATTTAGCTTTTATGTTACCTTCACCAAATACTATATTAGTTTTATTTTTATATAATTCACATTTAGTGCATACATTAACTTCTTCCTTAAGTTCTTTCCAACGAAGCAAAATAATCACCTCAAGTTACAGTTTTTTTTATTATATCATAAGTTTTACCAAAAAAATTTCATTCTATAAACTATATAATAAATTTTGCAAAAGTTACAGCCATAATGATAGCAGTAATATCTGCCAGCACTGCAGCCCAAAGAGTATGTCTTATTTTTTTTATGCCTGCAGCACCATAATATACTGTTATAGTATAAAATATTGTTTCAGTAGATCCCATCATTATAGATGCAACTAGTCCAATATAACTATCTGCTCCATACTTTTTTAATGTTTCTGCAAATATACCCATAGCTCCACTGCCTGATAAAGGCTTTACTAAAGCTAACGGTACAAGTTCTGGAGGCAATCCAATAATTTTTACTATAGGCTTTGCTAAAGCTATGAAATAATTCATAGCATGAGATTCTCTGAAAACAGTCACAGCTATAATCATCGCAAGAAGATAGGGAAATATTTTAATACATATACTTATGCCATCCCTTGCTCCTTCTACAAAACATTCATAAACTTTTATGTTTTTTAACATACCATATACAATTATAAGTAATATAATTATAGGTATTATTGCTTTAATAGCATAACTCAATTATTTCACTCTCCTCAAAAATATCTTTCCAATATCTTGCAATATGTTATCCCCATAAAAGCAGCTATACCAGTAGTTATTATGGCAGGTATTATAATTATCCCTGGGTTTTGAGAACCACAAGCTGCTCTTATAGATATAACTGAGGTAGGAATAAATTGTATACATGCCGCATTCAAGACTAAGAATTTAGCCATATCATTTGTTGCAGTACCTTTAACAGGATTTACTTTTTCCATTTCATTCATGGTTTCAATCCCAAAAGGTGTAGCAGCATTCGAAAGTCCCATCATATTAGATGTTAAATTCATAATCATAGGTGTCATAATTTTATCATTTTTAAAGCTGTCTTTAAAAATGATTCTAAGTATTGGTTTTAATATTTTTGCCAATTTATCTGTCAGTCCACTTTTTTGTGCAATTCTCATTATTCCACACCAAAGACACATTAATCCCAATAATTCTATTGTTAATTCCACAGTGGAAGCAGTGGAATTGACAATAGCTTTTGATACTATTTCTCCTCTTCCCGTTACAAGTCCAAATATAATACCAAAGGCTATAATTATAAACCATATATAATTTATCACAGTAATCCCCCCTCATATATTTATATATACAAGCTGTCATTAAAATTACTTTAAGTTTATAATTTTATATAAAACATAAAAATACCATCAAAATTATTACAACCAAATAATTTTGATGGTACCATAACTAAGTTTTATTTTATCCAAATCCCAGAACCTATTGGAATATTATCATAAATATATTTTGCATTTTCTAGAGCCAGCCTTACACAACCATGAGAAGCAGATTTCCCCAGTGTACCATCTAATAAATTACCATTTTTATCGAATAAAACACTATGAAATAAATAATTGCCTTGAATTTGAGTATAATATTTAAGTATAGCTTGACCTGACTCAAATTGAGGTCCTTTAATTCCTACAAAAAAGTTACCTAAAACTGTTGGGGTTCCTCCAGTTCCTGATGCACACTGAAATGAGTTTATCAATTTCCAATTTCCACTGCTTCCATTAAAAATATATACCATTTGCTGTGATATACTTACAAATACCAAATAATCCGTATAACTTTTTATATTTGCTTGATTAACTATACTTTCAACATTCTCAGCATTGGCATTGGATATTACCTGTGCTACTGGTTGATACATTACATCAACTGTGGGGTCTTTTTTTAGGTCATCTAATGTAGCTCCCTTTACTATTCCATTAGTGGTCAGACCATGTCTATGTTGAAAATCCATTACCGCATAAACTGTCTGTTCTCCAAAATCTCCATCTTTATCTACTTTATATCCAAATTTGTTAAGTCTATCTTGAATGTCCTTTACGTCATCTCCTTTATCCCCAGCCTTCAATACATCTCTAGGCGGTGTTTTAACTTTATTTTCTTCTTTTTTTTGTGTTTTATTATCTTTTTCCTTTTGATTGTCATTTTGAGTGGTTTGATTTTTATTAGATGATAATCTTTGTGCAAAGGCACTACCTATGTCCGCTAAGCTGCTGCAGGCTGAAAAAGTAAAAATTATTATTATTGCTATTATTCCTGTTAGTAAAACTCTTTTCATAACATATTTATCTCCCTTTCATAAAATGACATTATTTTATAATTAATTAAAATATAAACTAAAGCTTTTATTCTGACTTTAATTTAAAATTTAATAAATTTTACTTTTAATATATTTTCTTTAAAGTATATTAATCAAATTCACTAATATACCACAAATTTAATACTTAAATTTTTACTATTTCAATAATTAGCTTGTACAACATCTTAATAATAATTATACTTTAAATTTTCATAATAGTTAACTACTTACATAAATTATAATTTTATTATTTATCTAAAAAAAACGATTTTATAATAGCAAAACATTCTCTTACAGCAAAATTGGGTAACAAAAGTTCATTAGATGGTGCTGATATGCCTTCTCCATTAAGCCCAGCTCTTCTTGCTAAAAATTTTGCTCTGAATATGTGAAAATTACTTGTAACTATACCTATCCTTAAATCAGTTCTATTATCTGCAACTTTTAAAATTTCTGCTGTATATTTCATATTTTCCATAGTATTCTTGGACTTGTCTTCTTTTATTATATTTTCACTATTTACACCATGTTTTATTAGATACTCTTTCATGGCTTCTGCTTCTGATATATCTTCTCCTGGTCCTTGTCCACCAGAAACTATAATCTTTACATCTGGATTTTTCTTTATAAATTCTAAAGCTTTTTCTGTTCTCTGAAGCTGAATTAAAAGCATACTTTTTCCTCTTATACCGCCGCCCAATATCATAATATAGTCTGCATTATTTATAATGCCTGTATTGGCATTATAAATAATGCATGCCTGAAGAATAATAAAGACTATTAAAATAAAACTGATAAGGCCTTTAAAAATTCTTATTAATATTTTATATTTTTGTGGAAATTTAATTCCTAAGGCCCCTATTACTATCAAAATAAATCCAAGCAATAAAAAAAATCCTGAAAAATTCACTATTATCCTAAAAGTAAAGAAGCATATTATAAAATACAATATATTTAATAAGCCCAATATTATCATAAATTTTTCAAATAAGTGTGTTTTAAAGTTCATAAAATACCTCCTGTCAAAATTTAACCTGAATTAAGAACTTGCTTCAATATATAATTAAATTTTAGCCTATTTTTCATGAAGTTTATATACTATTTTAAAATATTATGTATTTTTCATGTATCGTATAGATTTTCAAAATAAATATGGTATGATACATATAAAAATATATTTATATATATCAATATATAATATAAAATTAGACATTATAATTAAACTTCTAATAAGGTATTTTTATTGTTGTAAACAATTAAAGGGAGGACATTCATGCTTTATTTACTTCCATTTTATGCTCAATTTCATCATATATTTTTTTATTTCTTAATTTACTCTTTTTTAGGTTGGTGTGCTGAAATAATTTATGCTGCTAAAATTAAAGGAGAATTTGTAAATAGAGGGTTTTTAAATGGTCCTTTTTGTCCTGTCTATGGCTTTGGTGCTATATCTCTATTGGCAATATCCAAATCATTTCAAAACAATATAATATTCTTAATTTTACTTTCTCTTTTTCTTCCATCCTTTGTTGAATATATTACAGGCTTTATTCTTGAAAAGCTATTTAATACTAAATGGTGGGATTATTCTGATACTATTTTTAACCTTCAAGGCAGAATATGCATTAAATTCTCCACAATATGGTTTTTAGTTTCACTTATTATTTTAACTTTTATTCAACCATATTTTATAGAACCACTGGTAAGTTTTATACCTTTAAACTATGGAATAATTATTATGTATGCATTAATAGTATATTTTATAGTGGATCTATATATAACAGTACTATCTCTAATAAAATTAAAAGGACTATTTATTGAAATTTACAATATTTCTTTAGAATTAAAAAATAAACTTAATACAATAAAACAAATTGGATATTCTATAAGACCCATGGATATACCTGCTGCCCCTAGAAATATAAAGAGTAAGTTTACAGATGTATTAGAAAATACAAGTAAAAGCTTGTCTAATAAACTTGAGGATATAAATGATATACTAGAAAATACAACCTATAATATCTCCCTTAAATTATCCAACAAACTATCAAAAGAGGAAATAGATATATTTAATTCTATTAGCAAAAAAATAAAGGAATTGAAAAATAATTATAATAATCTATTAAATAAAATTGCCTATAATCACTCAAGATTTTTCAAAGCTTATCCCAATTTAAAATCTAAATATATTACTAAATCACTGCTTGATATACAGAAAAAAATTAAGCTCATCAACCTAAAATCTAAAAAGAAAGACTAAACAATTAATTTAAAATTCATTTTTAAATACTTTTAGGAATTATGACTACATCATACCTCATAAAAGCGTTTTTAACTAAGGGCTTTTGTGAGGTTACATTTTTAACTTCCTGTAAATTTTTTGCCTTAAATATTATTGTTCCCCCATTTTTATTATATACACCCCCACCAATTAAATATTTACTTGCCTTTATATCTGAATTTCTTATTTTAGTATTACTTATAGCTTTTTTCTTGTCTTGTTTAACATCTGAATCATTAATTACATAGTCAATTTTTACAAATAAATTATCCTTATCCATATATAATTCTCCTTTAAGTTCAATATATAATTCTCCATAAGTCTTATTTAGCAGGAGTTTGTACACCCGCTTGTTATTACAAACTTACTTCTCTAATTGTCACTCTTTATATAGAATATTAATTTACGAAGGCCATTATTCCATCGAACTTCTGTTCGTATATACATTGTACAGAACATTAGTTCGTATGTCAATATGTTTTATTATTTTTGAAGAATATATGTTATAATGTATTATAAATATATATTTATAATACATTAATTATTAAACTGGAGGCAGGAAATGATATTAACTGATATAATGAAATATATTGAAAGTGAGTATAAAGTTATAAATAACACTCCCTGTGAAATCTGTGGAGGGGATTATGAAGCAAGTGCACTAGAAATACTAATTATAGATGATGAACCCTATGATATTTGTCAATGTTCTTGTTCTTTATGTGGACATGAAAAAATATTTGAATTTCCAGCACCATTTTTAAATGAAGAATATATAAAATATAAAGCTAAAACAAATTAATATTATTTTATGAAAATTTATTATAGGTGATTATAATGAATAAAGTTAATGATTCACAAACCATAAATCTAGAAGAATTTAAAACACAAAAGAATGCGTCTTCAAATAAATTTATAAAAATAAAACGCCCTATGGCTGTTTTATCTATACTAATAATATTTACAATTATAATTACGTATTATATTTATTCCTATACTACAAGTTTAGTAATTGTAAATGCAGGTATATCTATAAACTTAAAAGTTAATAGATGGAATAAAGTAATAGATGTATCTTCAACGAATTCCTCTGGCGACGCTATAATAAGTCACAATAATATTAAACACAAAAATATAAATGATGCCCTGCTTATTATTTTAGGCAAAGCTGAAGCAAATAATTATGTAAACCCTGTAGATGATACAAATGAATCAAAGAAAAAAATATCTATTTTAATCTCTGGTAATTCTCTGGATATATCTAACTTTTCCAATATTGTTAAAGAAAAAAAATTTGATCTGACTATAAATGAAAATGGAAGAGAAAAAAAGTAATAGATTAATTTTTATTCACCTATTACTTTTTCTAATTTTATTATATATTATTCATAGTTTGAATTATTAAGTCTTTCCTTAAATTGCTCAAAATCCTTTAATGCATTTACAAAAACTCTATTTAAAAAATATATATTTGTATCTCTATTAGCCCAACCACTATTTATTGTAAATGCCATAGTGTAACCCGCATTTTTAGCAGCCTGTTCCGTAAAATTATTATACTTTCCAGAAGGATATGCAATAAAGTCTACCTTCTTGTTTAGAAGCTTTTCAAGAAATTGTTTTGACTGAACAAGGGTTTCCTGCTGCTTTTCTAAAGACAATTTATCCAGATCCTCATGATTTACTGTGTGACTTTGTATATCTATACCATTAGCATACATTTCTTTTATCTGATCTGAGGTTAAATACGCACCAATTTTATCTGTGCCTCCTGTAATAACAAAAATTGTTGCCTTGAACCCAAACTCTTTAAGTATTGGATATGCATTAGTATAATTGTCTTTATAGGCATCATCAAAAGTTAAAACTACAGATTTTTCTGGAACCGGCTTATTATTCTTTAAAAAATTATATAATTCATCCAAAGTTAAAGTAGTGTATCCATTATCTTTCAAATACTGCATTTGCTCCCTAAAAACTTCTGGGGGCAATATAATACTCTTACTGGCCAAATTTGTTACATTGCTGTTATCTGCAATACTGTGATACATAAGAACAGGTATTTGTTTATCATTATATATCAAATTTTCACCTTTAAATTCTCTTGGTTTAACATATTTTGACTGATTTTCTTTATTAACTTTAACGTCGGTTTTATTATCATTAACAATATTTTTTTGTGAATTCTCAATTAAAGTGAAATTATTCTTCTCAGTAATTATATAGGCAGCAATAATACTTAGCAAAACCAAAACTAAACCTATTATGGATATTGGTACTATTTTATTTTTTTTCACATTTCCTTCCTCCCAAGGATATATTATTGATCCTATTGATAATTGCTATTATTTATTCTCTCTTTGAAATTATCTTCTGTATGTTTTGGTCCTATGTATACACGACTTAATTTATATATACCATCTGTTTTATAACTCCATCTTCCATCTCTGCTGAGTCCCAATAGATAACCAGCCTTATTTACTGCATTCAAAGTATTAGTGTTATAACTTCCAAAAGGATAAGATACATAATTAACCTTTTTATTTAAAATTGATTCTAAGACTTGTTTTGAATTCTGAAGACTTTCTAATTGTTCCGCAGCCGTCAAATTTCCAAGCCTTAAATTCTCATATGTACCACTTTCTATATCTATTCCATTATTCTGCATTTCTTTCAACTGAACTGTAGTTAAATAATCTGCATTTTTATCTATATTACCAGCTATTACAAATACCGTAGCTTTAAATCCATATTGTTTTAAAACAGGATACACATTAGTATAATTATCTTTATATCCGTCATCAAAAGTTAATGCTACAGATTTTTCAGGAATTGGTTTATTTTTTGTTATGAAATTACTGACTTCGTCCATAGTTAAAGTATAATAACCATTATCTTTTAAATACTTCATTTGGGCATCAAAATTATCTTTGGTCACTCTAAGTCCAGATAAGCCTGCGGGTGCTATGTCATTGCTTACACTATGATACATAAGTATTGGAACCCCTTTATCATTACTTTTCATTGGAACTTGTTTGTCAGTTTGATTATCACTCTTTAAATTTTGTTTATCTACTGTGGAATTAGAATTTGATGCTATACTTGCATTTGCTTTAGAAGCACTGTTATCCTTATTGACATTGACAATTACAGCCCAGATAATTACCACTAACAATATAAAAAAACTTGCCCCTATTATCTTTTTTTCCTCACTTTTCATTACTATTTCCTTCCCAATAATTTTATTTCTAATTATTAAATTGTTAATATATTTATCGACTATTATATTTTATCAAAAAAGTACACATTTATCCATATTCCATAAGTAATTATCTCATTACTAAGCACCTCATGGCAATTATATAGATATTTTTATGAATGTTATACACATTATCCACAATTAGCATGTTACTAACTTGTGTAATTTAAGTTTATTTACATAAATTCACTATCATATAATTTTATTCACATAAATTATCAACAGTTTTGTGTATAACATGTTGATAATTTAGTTAATATTTATGACATTTATCCTCAATATATTACCTTCTTTGATATGATCATTTATTATTTAGAATCAAATTAAAAATTTAGTACTATATATATATCCAACTTGAAATATACGTTTAAAATTTTTTAGATTAGGCTATTCAGATTATCATACCAATCAACATTTAATCACAAAATTGGATATATGTATAACTGATTTAATATTATTATTTTAATCATCTAAAGATTCAAAAAATATAAATTATTTTTCTGAATACTATTAACATTTTCTTAATATAATAGTATTATTATATTGTAGAATAATAAATAATACTAATTAAATATATAAAGGGCCGGTGATTTATAATGAAAAATAATATTGTCTATGTAGATTTTAATGAAAGAAAAGTTCTATCAGCCCAAAGTACTCCTCTCTTTATTAAAATAAAAAATTTTATTAAAAAATTATTTTTTCTTAATAAATTTAAAAATAAAAAAAATTCTTATTATTGTAAACGTATACTTAATAAAAGACACTTTTCTTAATAAAAATTTCAGTTAAAATAGTAATTAAATGATTATATTAATATCATTAATTACTATTTTATTATTTAATTTTCAGGAGGTGCTATACGTATGAGAATAGGAATTGGATATGATGTACATAAACTTGTAGAGCATAGAAAACTCATAATTGGAGGCATTGAAATAGATTATATAAAAGGGTTATTAGGACATTCAGATGCAGATGTATTACTTCACGCTATAATGGATAGTATATTGGGAGCTGCATCTCTTGGTGATATAGGAACTCATTTTCCAGATAATAATGAAAAATATAAAGGTATAAGCAGTCTTCATCTATTAAAAGAAGTTGGAATTCTTATAAATACTTCAGGATACAAAATAGGAAATATAGATGCTACAATAATAGCTCAAAAACCTAAAATGAGCCCATATATAATGGAAATGAGAAAAAATATAGCTAATACGCTTGATATCACTTTAAATCAAATAAACATAAAAGCCACTACAGAAGAGGGGCTTGGCTTTACTGGAAATGGTGAAGGTATATCTTCCCAAAGCATATGCCTTTTAGAAGATATATAGTTAAATCTAATATATAATTTAACAAAAAAGTCATATTAATTTTAATTTATATGACTTTTTATAACTTTAATTTTAAAATAAAATAATATTAACTTTTTAATACTATATAAATAACCTTACAGGTAAATTTAAGCTTAGAATAAATGCTTAAAAATCCTAGCATATTTTAATTATTTATACTTATTGTAAAATTGTATATCTATAAATACAAGTTAAATATTTATATAATCTGGATTAAAATCTACGCAGAGAATATATTCATCGTTCAAACTATTCTTAAAATTAGCTGATATTGTTATACAAAGATTTCCCGTAGCTAATGAAACATAGGGCTCTGTTACATATCTATCTAAATGCATACTCTTTGGAAAATAATAATACTTCTTTAAAGAATGATTTGTTCCCTTTTTAGCTGGTTGAAATATAAGAGCTTTCTGAGACAGCATATTTTTACATCTAGTTGCCGTATCAGTAACCTGACATCCATTATTATCTAATATATACACACATTCTAGAATAGAATAATCTTCTACAATTTTATCTATTATGATATCAAATTTTTTGCTGTCTTCTTTGCTAAGTCTATCTATGATATTATTTATTATGTTATTATAATCTTCATGAGCTTTTTCCTTAGCATTTATCTCTTCTATCATATAATCCTTATACTCTATAGATAACTGTCTAGTTTTTTCTTTTATATCCGATAGATTTACATTTTCTATATTAATACCTTCACTAAATACTGGTCCTTGAATCATATCCGCTCCCAATTCCATAACCATCATAGCTTCTGCTTCAGTTCCTATATCTTCCGCAATTACAAGAGCTCCGACCTTCTTAGATAGATTTATAAGAGATTTAAATATTTCTTGTTTGTAATAGTTATAAGATATTTCCTTAGTAATAGCACTATTAATTTTTATTATATCTGGTTCTACATAAGAGATCATATCTAAATTAGCAAAACCTGCACCCAAATCTTCAAGGGCAATTAAAAATCCTCTGCTTCTATAAAAATTAATAAACTTTTGCATAGCTTCTACATCATCTATTTTTTCTGCCACTATCTCTAATACTATATTTTTAGGCTCTATCTTATACTCATTTACAACATTTAATAAAATTTTAGAACCTATATATTTATCTATTATAGATATATTTATATCTATAAACAATAACATATCTTTGTTTTCTTTATATAGCTTTACAAAATTCGACAAAGCTTTTTCTCTATATAATCTATCTAATTCTATAGCTTCACCTTCTTTTGATGCATGAGTTAATAAAAAATCTCTGCTGATAAATTGACCATTTGCATCTAAAGAACCTGTACATAATGCTTCAAGCCCTATAACTGATTTTTTTATTACAGATACCACAGGTTGAAATACCAATTGCAGGTTTTTCTGTTCTATTATATTATTTATGTTTAAGCTTATGCCTTCTTTTTTCGTATCCAAAATTCAGCCCGCCTTTCTTATTAATTATTATAAGTATATTATATTTGTACAATTAATACTCTGCAACATTATTTGTGTTTTTTACTTTTAAATTGTCTAAAGATTATACTTCTTATACTTAAAAATTACTAAATAAAATTTATAAATTTAATTTTATACTATTACTTAATAATAAATTTATCTTTCTTCAAGTTTATTCTATCATAAAATTAGACTTTTTAGATAATTATATACTTCCTAATCTTTAATATATGATTTTATCTTTTAAAAAATTTATTATAATAAAGCAATGTATTCTATTTAATACTTTATTATAATATTTTTTATTTGTTAAAATCAACATTTTATATGCCTTAGTATGTTATATTTTTTGATATTATCAAACTATTTATACAATTAAATTTACTTAATAAATTTACATAATATCCAATTTTATATTTTTAATATGTAATTTTTACTAATTATAAATTTGTTATTGACATTATAATTTTAAAGTGTTATTTTTTTACTATACAAGTGAATACAATCTTCAGGGCGGGGTGAAATTCCCCACTGGCGGTATAGCCCGCGAACCATAATGGTTGATTCGGTGAAACTCCGAGGCCAACAGTACAGTCTGGATGAAAGAAGATAATGTTTTTTACATAATTCTATTAAGTCGTTAATTTTTTTATAATAATAGTTTTATGTATCTTGCAGCTTACTAAAGCCCTGAAAATAATTTCAGGGCTTTTATTTTTTTTATTTAACAAAAAGTATATCTAAATTTAGAGGTGGTTTTTTGGATACTAAATATATGAAGCGAGCTTTAGAGCTATCGAAAAAAGGTAAAGGTTATGTAAATCCAAATCCTTTAGTAGGTGCTGTTATTGTAAAAAACAATAAAATTATTGGGGAAGGATATCATCATATTTATGGTGGAGATCATGCTGAAATAGATGCTTTTAAAAATTCTATAGAAGACGTTAATGGGGCTACTATGTATGTTACCCTTGAACCTTGTTCCCACTATGGTAAAACTCCTCCTTGTGCGAAAACTATTGTTGAAAAAGGAATAAAAAAAGTGGTTATAGCTTTAAAAGATCCAAATCCATTAGTTTCCGGTAGAGGAATAAAAATTTTGCAGGATAACAGTATAGAAATAGTTACAGGTATCCTGGAAGATGAATGTAAAAAACTTAATGAAATATTTTTAAAATACATTACATCAAAGCTTCCCTTCTGCATAATGAAAACAGCCATGACTTTAGATGGGAAAATCGCCTCTTGTACAGGAGATTCAAAATGGATTACAAATGAAGCTTCTAGAAATTATGTTCATAATTTGAGAAATACAGTCTCTGGAATAATGGTTGGTATAGGTACCATTTTAGCAGACAATCCCTTTTTGACTACAAGACTTAATAACGGTACCGATGCAGAAAGGATAATAGTTGATAGCACCCTTAGAATCCCTTTAGATTCTAATGTACTAAACCTTAATTCTAAAGCAAATACTATTATTGCTACTACAGAAAAGGCTAATTCAAAAAAACTTAAAACCCTGGAAGATATGGGGGCTTGCGTCATAATAACACCTTTAAAAGAAGGAAAAGTTGATTTAAATTATCTCATAAAGACACTTGGTGAATTTAAAATAGACAGCATACTTCTAGAAGGTGGAAGTTATTTAAATTATACTGCTTTAAAAGAAAATATAATAGATAAAGTTTATAGTTTTATATCTCCTAAATTTATAGGCGGTAATGAAGCAAAAACTCCAATAGGCGGTGAGGGAATTTCATTTATGAAAGATGCTGTTAGATTAAAGAATATCAATATCCACAATTTTGCAGAGGATATACTAATTGAAGGTTATATAGAAAAAAATCATTAATAATAAAATATATCTTAAAACTATCATGGAGGTTAATTTTTATGTTTACAGGTTTAGTTGAAGAAGCAGGTATAGTTGAAAGAATAACCAAAGGTACTAAATCCGCTAAAATCACAATAAAAGCTCATAAGGTATTAGATAATTTAAAACTTGGGGATAGTATAAGTACTAACGGTGTATGCTTAACCGTTGTTGACTTCAATAAATGCACTTTTTCTGTAGACGTTATGGCTGAAACTATTAGAAGGAGTAATCTTAAAAATCTGTCTGTAGGATCTAGTGTAAATTTGGAAAGAGCTCTGCAGCTAAGCAGCCGCTTAGGTGGACACATTGTAAGCGGTCATATTGATGGAGTAGGAACTATTACCTGCTATAAAAATGAAGACAATGCAATATGGATTACCATTAATACTTCTGCCGAATTACTAAAATATATAGTAGAAAAAGGCTCTATTGCCATTGATGGAGTAAGCCTTACTGTAGCCTATGTAGATAACAAAACTTTTAAAGTATCTATTATTCCTCATACAAAAGAAGTAACTTCACTGCTAAAAAATAACATTGGTGATGAAGTTAACCTTGAATGCGATATAGTGGGCAAATATGTAGAAAAATTTTTATTGAAAAAAGAAGATTCTTCACTTTCACAATCAAAAGGTATTGATTTGGAATTTTTAAGTTCTAATGGTTTTATGTAATAAAAAAAGAAAGGCAGGTGAAAATCCTGATTTATAAATTCTTTTTCAAAAATCAGGATTAATTATATGTATAAATTTAATACTATTGAAGAGGCCATAGAAGATATCAAAGAAGGTAAAATGATCGTAGTAGTAGATGATGAAGATAGAGAAAACGAAGGTGACCTAATAATTGCATCTGAAAAAGTCACCCCTGAAGCTATTAATTTTATGGCAAAGTATGCCGGTGGTCTTATTTGTACTCCTATTGTAAATGAAAGATTAAAAGAATTAAATATAGGTTTAATGGTAGAAAAAAATACCGAATCTCATAATACTGCCTTTACAGTATCTATAGATGGTATAAATACTACTACTGGAATTTCAGCTTATGATAGAGCTGAAACTATACTTCAATTAATTAACCCAAGTTCAAAAGCAGAAGATTTCAGAAGACCTGGTCATGTATTTCCTTTGGCAGCTAAACCTAATGGAGTATTAGAAAGAACAGGACATACTGAAGCCGCTGTAGATTTAGCAAAACTTGCTGGTCTCTATCCTGCTGGTACAATTTGCGAAATAATGAATGAGGACGGTTCAATGGCAAGACTACCTCAATTAATGGAATATGTAAAAAAACATAATTTAAAAATTATAACTGTAGCAGATTTAGTTGAGTATAGGAAAGCCAATGAAATACTTATAAAAGTAGTTTCAGAAGCAAATATGCCTACAAAATATGGTGACTTTAAAATTATAGGATATGAAAATTCTATAAACGGTGATTATCATATAGCCTTAGTAAAGGGGGATATTTCTTCCGATTCTGAAGCACCCCTTGTAAGAATTCATTCACAGTGCTTAACTGGGGATGTGTTTGGTTCTTCAAGATGTGATTGTGGTGATCAACTTCATGAAGCTATGAAAAAAATCGATGAAGCTGGAAAAGGAATTATACTTTACATGAGTCAAGAAGGCAGAGGAATAGGTCTTTTAAACAAAATAAAGGCATATAAACTTCAAGATAATGGTATGGATACTGTTGAAGCAAACTTAGCCTTAGGATTTCCTGATGATCTAAGAGAATATTGGATTAGTGCACAAATGTTAAAAAGTCTTGGAGTAAAAAAAATCAATCTTATGACTAATAATCCACGAAAAATAAATTCTATGTCCAAGTATGGTATAGAGATAGTTAATAGAGTACCTATTCAATCTCCTTCCAACTCAAATAATAAATTTTACTTAAAGACTAAGAAAGAAAAATTAGGACATTTATTAAAGTTTTAGAAAATAAAATTATTAAAAAGGTGGTGTAAATATCTGATGTGCAAATTATCTGTTGTAATAATTTATTTAAATGCAAGTATGTAATAAATTAACTTTAAGGTAATTTAAAAAATCAGATAATATTATGAAAACATATGAAGGTAATTTAATAGCTAGCAATTTAAATTTTGGAATAATTATAGGAAGATTTAATGAATTTATTGGTGGAAAACTTTTAACTGGAGCCCTTGATGCATTAAAAAGACACGGAGCTGAAGATGATGATATAAGTATAGCTTGGGTGCCTGGAGCTTTCGAAATTCCTCTTATAGCAAAAAAAATGGCAAAATCCAAAAATTATGATGCAATCATATGTCTAGGTGCTGTAATAAGAGGTTCTACTCCTCATTTTGATTATGTATCCAATGAAGTATCTAAAGGCGTAGCCCACGTGTCTCTTGAAACAGAAATTCCGGTTATTTTTGGCGTTTTAACTACTGACACTATTGAACAGGCAATTGAAAGAGCTGGTACTAAAGCTGGTAATAAAGGTTATGATGCCGCAGTTACTGCTATAGAAATGGCAAATATGATAAAAGAACTTTAAATAAATAAGCTTTCAAGTAGTTTTAAATCTATATACTGCTTGAAAGCTTATTCTTTATAATAATGTTATTAACTTATTGATTACTTTAAGCTAGAGTTGCAACCATTACGGCTTTTATTGTATGCATTCTATTTTCTGCTTCCTCAAAAACTAAAGAAGCATCACTTTCAAACACTTCATCTGTTACTTCGAAAGGCTCTATTCCGAATTTGTCATATACTGCTTTTGAATCAGTAGTATTCAAATCATGAAAAGAAGGAAGACAATGCATGAATTTGACATTATCATTATTAGTCTTTTTTAATAATTCCTTATTTACTTGATAAGGATATAATATTTCCAATCTATTTTTCCAAACTTCTTCATCTTCACCCATAGACACCCAGATATCACTATATAATACATCTGCCCCTAAAACAGCTTTGTCTATATCATCTGTAATAGTTATCTTTCCCCCTGATTTATCTGCTGTCTTTGTACATTCTTCTATAAGTTCAGATTTTGGAAAAAGTGATTTTGGAGTAGCAATTCTAAAATCCATACCCATTTTACAAGCACCTATCATAAGTGCATTTGCAGTATTATTTCTTCCATCACCACAATATACTAAAGTAACTTCATTTAAAGGTTTATCAAAATTTTCTCTTATAGTTAGAAGATCTGCTAAAACCTGCGTTGGATGATCTTCATCCGTGAGACCATTCCAAACTGGCACTTTGGCATGCTCTGCTAATATTTCAACCTTTTCCTGTTCAAATCCCCTATATTCAATACCATCAAACATCCTACCTAAAACTCTAGCAGTATCTTTTATGGATTCCTTATTTCCTATAGGCGTTCCAGTTGGACCTAAATAAGTAACATTAGCACCTTGATCATAGGCTCCTACCTCAAAAGAACATCTTGTTCTTGTAGAATCCTTTTCGAATATTAATGCTATATTTTTGCCCTGCAACTTTTTTACTTCCGTGCCATTTTTCTTTGATTCTTTTAATTCCGCTGCTAAATCCAATAAATAATTTATTTCTACAGCAGAAAAATCCTTTAAAGTTAAAAAATTCCTATTTTGTAAATTAACCAATCACATCACCCTTTTCCCGTTCTATAATTATTCATATTTACGTATAATTATACTATATTTTATAAGAAAGTTCAACCCTATTTATATAGCATCACTAGGTTTTTTAATACCATTATTATTAATGTTTAGTAATGTTATACTTTACATATAATAAAATTTAATTCATACTTTATAATAAATAATTATATACTTAACTTTTTATAATGGAGGATATAAATATGAACCTTAATAGAAAAATCAGATTGGGAAAAAAATCTGACATTAATAAAATTTTAGAGATTTATAAACCTTTTGTAGAAAATACCGTTATTACCTTTGAATATGAAGTTCCAACCTTAAATGACTTCAATGTCAGAATGTTAAATATTCAAAAGAAATATCCTTTACTGATATGTGAAATTAATGATAAAGTTGTTGGCTATGCCTATGCATCTCAATTTGGTGAACGTGCTGCCTTCAACTGGTCAGTTGAACTTTCAATTTATATAAGTCCTAAGTACCATAAATATAAAATTGGTAAATCATTATATTTTGCTCTATTTGAAGTACTAAAACTACAAGGTTACTATAATGCATATGCTAAAATAACTTCGCCAAATGTAAAAAGCGAGTATCTTCATAAATCCTTTGGTTTTAAACTTGTAGGAATTTACAAAAATATAGCTTTTAAATTCGGTAATTGGCAAGACTTAGCCTGTTATGAATTAAATCTTAAAGACTATGATAAATCTCCTTTACCCCCTAAAACAATTAATGAGATAAGCATAACTCCAAAATTTAAAAAAATATTACAAGAAGCTGAAGAAATAATAAAACCTCATTATTAAGACTTTCTATAACTTTATCTTTAATTCTCTGGTAGCCTGCTCTATATTGTCATTGCCAAGTATTGCTGATATTACAGCAGCGCCATTTGTACCAGTACTTATAACCTGAGATAGATTATCTTTATTAACCCCACCTATAGCTACTGATGGTATATTTATATTCTTAACAATTTCACTAAGACCTGAAATTCCTATAGGTGTATCTATATCTTTTTTACTTCCAGTAAAGAAAATTGCTCCTATACCTACATAGTCAGCACCACATTCTTCTGCTTCTTTAGCTTCATTTACATTTCCTACAGATATACCAATTATTTTATCTTTGCCCAGTATATTTCTAGCTAAAATAATAGGCATATCATCTTGACCCAGATGTACCCCTGTTGCATCCACCGCCTGTGCAATATCAATTCTATCATTAATTATAAGAGGTATATTATATTTATCAGTAATCTCTTTTACTTCTGATGCTACTTTATAAAACTCCCTAGTAGTTACATCTTTCTCCCTTACCTGTACTACAGTTACTCCTCCTGCTATAGCTTTTTCCACTGCGGTCTTAATATTCCTTCCCTTTAAAAATCTTCTATCAGTAACTAAGTACAAACTATAGTCTGTTTTCATTTAAAACTCCTCCTCTATATAACAAAATTATCTTTCTAAGAAACTTATCTTAGAAGATTGTAATATTTCTTGTTCTCCTATTTCATATATGGAATCTAAAAGTTTTACACGAAAGCTTCCAGGAAGCTTAGCAGTTTCATAGGCCTTTTCTCCGGCAATATCCATAGAAACTATAGCTGTACAGGTTGCTATAAACTTATCTTCTTCTACTCCTATGGTTCCTCCACAAAGTGCTCCAAGCATACATCCAGCTCCAGTTACTTTGGTTAACATCTCTACTCCATTTTCAATTATCACAACTCTTTTTCCATCAGAAACTATATCTTTTTTACCTGTTGCTGCTACTACACAATTATATTTATTCGCTAATATTGTACATGCCTCTATTAATCCATCTTGATTTCCTATAGAATCTACACCCTTAACCTCAGCTTGTAGACCTGCCAAAAATTTTATTTCACCAGAATTACCTTTTATAACATCTATTCGTCCAAGCTTAGTAATTTTATCTATTACTTCTACCTTTCTCTCAATTACAGGACATGCAACAGGATCTAGTACTACAGGTATATTATGTACTTTAGCTGATATTGCAGCCATAATAGTTGATGCTTCCTGTTCCTTTGTCAATGTACCTAAATTTAAATACAGTGCATCTACAATTTTAGCAAATTCAAAACTCTCATCATAAGCTTCACACATAGCTGGTGATGCACCAAATGCAAGTAAAATATTAGCACAATCATTGATGGTAACATGATTGGTAATACATTGTACCAATGGAACCTTTTTTCGTAACTTTATTATAACATTTGAAATATCATTATTCATCTTAATTATCTCCCCATACTTTTTAACCTGACTAACTTGGCGTAAGTCTCCCACGCACTCTGTACAGCGATTCATGCCAAATACAAAATAAATTTTGTTTTGTCTGCTTTTCTTCAAGTGGAAGCTCAACGCCAAGTAAACCATGCATTTGCAGTTCTAAAATTCAGATGGGGTAAAAGAATCCCCACCTGAATTAAGAGCTTGCTTCAATAATCCATACCAGCTTTTTTGTATAAATCAATAAAATGTCCTACAGGGCCTACGCCTTGTCCTATGGAAAAAGAGTTTTTTATTGCTTTGTTTATATACTGTTTTGACAATTCTATAGCTTTTTCCACTTTATATCCCTTTGCAATATAGGAAGCTATGGCTGAAGATAACGTACATCCTGTTCCATGAGTATTCTTAGTCTCTATTCTATCTCCCTCAAAAACAAAGAAATTTTCTCTATTGTACAAAATATCATTGGCATTATTACATCTATGTCCACCTTTAATTAATATGTTTTTTGCTCCAATTTCTGCAATTATTTCAGCTGCTCTTTTCATATCTTCTTCATTTTTTATTCCTATTCCTGATAATACTTCTGCTTCAGGTATATTAGGCGTTACTATATCTGCAATAGAAATTAAATCTTTTAGTTCCTCTACAGCATCCTGCTTTAATAGAAAATATCCACTTTTAGACACCATCACAGGATCTACAACTATATTTTCCCCGTTATATCGAATCAGTTTTTCTTTTATAACTTTTATAATTTCTGTATTTGAAACCATACCTATTTTTACAGCATCCACAGAAATGTCCTGAAAAATACAATTAATTTGACTTTCTATCATTTCTTTACTTACTTCTAAAACATCAAAAACTCCCATAGTATTTTGAGCTGTAATTGCTGTTATAATACTCATTCCATATACTCCAAGAGAACTCATTGTCTTTATATCCGCTTGTATACCTGCTCCTCCGGAGCTATCTGAACCTGCTATTGTCAAAACTTTTTTCAAAATTTGAACCTCCTGTCTTAGTAATTTAAAATACAAAAAAATGTACTGCTAGAAAGCAGTACATCTGAATACATGCACTATATATGCTTCCTATACGGCATTACCCGTTAACAGGTTCTAAGGGTTAGATCATTCTTCTCAGCCTTTTGGCACCCCTGCATTAAATAATCTTCTTTTAATTTGTAAACATCCAATGTGTAAAATTATAAATGTATTTTAAAGCCTGTATTTTGAAAATATAGATTTATATTTTAAGTTGTATATCTATAATTTTATATAATTATATTTAAAATTGCAATATCAATACAGTTATATATACATTTATCATCATATTAATATGAATTGTAATATTTTTATTTGTCCTCAAAATATTCATCAATAATATTTTTGGCTATGTTCTTAATAACACTTGCTTCTGCTATCAGATTCATAACTACAATGAATACCATCATTCTTTCCTCTTCTTTTCCACTTAAACCAGTTTCATCAGACATCTTTTTAAACTCTACTTCATCAAAATAATCTTTAGATAAAAACCTATCATAATTTTCCTGTTGTATATTTGAAAAAGTTTTATATGCCATTTCCCAGGATATAATATCATCTTCCCTGTCATTGATTTCATTAAAGGCTAATCTAAATACTTTTTTGATTTCTTCTGTAGTTAAAATAGGTCTCATATGACTTAGCAGTAAAAGCTGCGCCAAGTGATTTTTAGTATATCCTCTTTTTCTTCCATCCTCAGGTTTTGATATTACTTCATTTTTTATATAATTCTGAACTATATTATTAGTATATTTTTCTCCTTTAAATTTATCATTAAGATAATCTGTCACTTGAGATAAAAACAAATCATATCTAGGTAAATCCTCATAGGGTATGACACTGCTTTCAGATATATCCTTAGCCATTTTTTTTATATCCTCTATATTAAAATTTTTACTTGTCAATTAAAACACCTCCTTAAATTAGTCCTTTGTAATTTATAGTACATCTAGAAAGGCATATATGTTAATCCTTAATGATGACTCATAGATATCCAATTTGGTAATTAAATATTGATAAACATGGATAATTTAATAACTTTATTTAAAAAATTTAAATTTATATTTCAAGTTTCATATCTATAGTGAAACTAGTTTCAAACTAAAAAATTTATAAGCCTTGATAATACTATATTTGTATCTATTAATTTTAAGCTTAGATGTAGTTTCACTATATAATTAATAATTTTTATAATATATCCTAATTTTATATTCTAAAAAACTTTAAGTATTATTTATCATATCCATTATAAGTTATTCAAAAACTTATTACAAGTTATATATTATGAATAAAATAAATGCTTTGCCAAGATATACTTAGATAATTAAAGATATAGTGAGTTTTACGTGAAAGAATTAAGTATAATAGGTTTAATTATCTCGAAATATGATATTATTTAATTTGTAATATAGTATAAAATACCTTATAATAAACTCATGTTAATTTGCTACATAAATTAGTATATAATATAATTACATGAAAGTAATCTCTATTTGTAAAGGAGGTGCTTCCCAATAAAAAAGAAAAGGCCTCTAATTTTATGTTTATTTTTTACATTAGTATTTATATCTTATAACTTGATATCTCCTGAATTATTAAACTTTAATAATAATAAATATAACATAGTATATGGAGCTCCTAAAGGTGGATATAAGTCTGGTAGCTTTAAAAGTAGTTCTAAAAGTAGTTCATCTTCAAAAAGCTACAACAGTAGTTCTTCATCCAAGGGTTTTAAATCTGGAAATTTTAGTAGTTCTTCTTCCAGTAGCTCTAGTAAAAATTCATCTACTAATAAAAGCAGTAATTATTCAGGGGGTAATACCAGCAGTAATGGCTGGTTTAATCAAAACAGCCATAATTCAAACTCCACCTCAACTAAACGTTCTTTTATACCAATACCTATACCAATACCTTTTGGCGGAGGATCACATTATGGTGGAAGTTATGGTAATGCTTCAATAGGTTCATTTATCTTTAAGCTAATATTATTTATCATAATAATTATAATAATTTACAAATTAGTTAAAAAATTTAGAAAATAATTTTTAGGAGGAATTTTATTAATGGGAGTAATAAAGAGAATATCAAATATTTTTAAATCAAAGGTGAATAATGCATTGGATGACATTGAAAATCCAATCGAATTACTGGATCAAAAATTAAGGGACATGGAAAAAAGCTTAAACGATGCAAAACTTTCTTCTGCTCAAATCCTTGGTAATGTTCATGAAATTGAGAAAAAAATTGAAAAAGCAAAACTAGAATCAAAAGATTTTGATTCTAAAGTAAAACTTGCAATAAAAGCAGGCAATGATGATTTAGCTAAAAAAGCTCTTGAAAGAAAACTTGATGCTGATAAAAGAATTCAAAGTTTAGAAGCAAGTTATACTGATGCATCTAAAAAGGCTAATGCTATAAAAACAAAATTAAGAGATTTAGAAGAAGAAATACAAAAGACTAGAAACTATAGAGATGAAGCTGCTGCAAGGTTTAATAATGCAGAGGCAGCTAAAAAAGTTAATGAAGTACTTGCAAATGTACAAACTGGCTCAAATAAAATCAATCTTGATGATATAGAAAGAAAAATTGAAAGAAAAGAGGCTCTTGCCGAAGGCCTTGGTGACTTACAATCTGATAATTCTTTAGATAAAGAATTTGAAAAATTAAATGAGATAAATCTTGATGATGAGCTTGCAAAATATAAATCTTCTGTAGATTCTACAAATTCAAAATAAGAGGAAAACTATTATGAATAAAACAGAAGAATTTATTTCAGAAGAAAAAAGGCATTATGGCAAAATCTATTCTGACATAGCTTTTGCCATAAGCGAAATAAAAGATTTTCTAGATGAAAATATCCTTAAGAATAGAAAATATTATTCAAGACAGCCTGTACTGGATAAATACATGGATCTCTTGGATTCTACAAATCAAGAAACTAAAAATAGAGGTTTTTTTAAAAGTCTCATTGATGGAGATAAATACGTTAACTTACTAAAAACATTTAAGTCAGATCATTATCAAGAACTTGATCAACTTAAAAAATGCCATCAATGTGAATGCTTAAAATGTACAGCTGTTTGTAAATTTGACAGTTGTGATGGATGTAAAGCGGGAAGACATGTTGCTTACTGTGATCATGAAAGAACTAATGTTGCTTTCTTTGATAATTCACAAAATTCCATGCTTAATCTTACAAATAATAATACAGGTAAAGATGACAGGTATACCGTATTAGCTATAGTTCAAGATTCTTTAGAAGACAAAAGATATATATTAATAGAAAATATGCAGAATAAAGAACGTTTTATTCTCTACTATTATCCTAAACTTCCTGAAGATGACTATGGTAAAATAACCGATGAGGAAGATTTTAATTTTGCTGCCTCTGCCTATGAAAATGTAGAACGAGACTAAACAAAATATATAGTAATAAATAGTATTACCAACTTACTCTGGAAGTAAAAAATAGAATAATTAAAAATACTGTAAAATCAACTTAAACTCAGTTAGAATACAATTTCTCACTGAGTTTAAATTGATTTTCATAGCTTTTATGGTAAATCCTTACATACTTCCATATTTTCTATAGCTTCTTTAACTAAAACATCTATATCAAGTATTGATTCTTCTTTGATGATTTCCCTTAATATAGGTTTAGTCTTTGGATGCTTTGGTACAAATATAGTGCAACAATCTTCATAAGGTAGTATAGAAGTTTCATAAGTACCTATATTCCTAGCAATATCCATAATATCTCCTTTATCTGTAGCTATAAGAGGTCTGAAAACAGGTCTGTCTGCTGCATCATTACTAACTACAAGTCCCTCCATTGTCTGACTTGCTACTTGACCAATGCTTTCACCAGTTGATACCGAGTGAATACCATTTTTTTCAGCAATCTCACAGGCAACTCTCATCATGAATCTTCTCATAATAATTGTAAGTTCATCTTTTCTGCATTTTTCAATTATACTCATTTGAATATCTGTAAATGGAACTATATAAAGAGTCATATTGCCTGTATAAGTTTGCAAAATTTTTGCAAGCTCTTTAACCTTCTCCTTTGCTCTTTCACTAGTATAAGGATGACTATGGTAATAAACACAGCTAAGTTCAACTCCTCTTCTTGCCATCATATATCCAGCTACAGGGGAATCTATACCACCGGAAAGCATAAGAAGGGTTTTACCATTAGTACCATAAGGCATTCCACCTGCCCCTTTTATCTTTTTAGAATATATATAAGTATTTTTTCTTATTTCCACAGTCACTCTGCATTCAGGATTCTTTACATCTACCGATAATCCTTCTGTATTCTTTAGTATGTAAGCCCCAACTTTCTGACTGACCTCCATAGAATTCATAGGAAAACTTTTGTCTGCTCTCTTAGTTTCTACTTTAAAAGTATTAGCTCCATTTTCCTTTAATTCTCTAAGAGCTTCTTCATATATTTTATCTACTTTAGTCTCTATCTCAGTAACTACACAAAGCTCTGCTATTCCAAAAAGTCTCTTAAGTCTGTTTATCAGTTCTTCTATTTCCTCTGAATAGATAAACCATCTACCTTGATCAGTTATAAATTCATATTCCAGCCCTTTTAATACATATCTTATATTATCTTTAAGTTTTTTCTCAAATTTATTTTTATTCAAACCCTTCAAAAATATTTCTGAAGCATATTTCACCAGTATAAGTTTTCTCATATTTTTAATCTCCTTAACATTTGTAAACCTTTGTAAATCTTCTCTACAGCATAATCCACTTCTTCAAATGAATTATTCTCATTGAAACTAAATCTTATAGCCCCTTGAATTTCATCATTCTTTAAGCCTATAGCCTTAAGTACATGACTACTATTATGTCTTTTAGCCGAACATGCAGATCCATTGGAAACGTAGATTCCATATTCCTCAAGATAGTGTAATAGAACTTCTGCTTTAACGCCTTTAAAAGATACATTTAGTATATGTGGAAGGTAATCCTCGGCCATTTCACTGCTTATTATAATATCATCTATATCTTTTAATTTATCTATAAAGTATTTTTTAATATTTTTTACATGCTCATAATTATTGTTAATGTTATTATGTATCTTTTCTGAAGCTTTTGACATAGCGGAAATAGCTGCAAGATTTTCCGTACCTGATCTATAATTCCTTTCCTGCCCTCCGCCTTCAATCAATGGCTTTGGAACAAGACCTTTTCTGATATAAGCAAAACCAATACCTCGTGGTCCATGTATTTTATGCCCACTGGCTGATAATAAGTCTATACTATATTTACGAACATCTACATTAATTTTTCCATAGCTTTGAACTGCATCTACATGAAATTTTATTCTACTGCTTTTTTCTTTAATTATTTTTCCTATATGCTCTAAATCCTGCATTACTCCAATTTCATTATTTACATGCATAATACTAACAACTTGGGTATCTTTATTTATACTATCTTTTAACATTTGCATATCAACTTTACCCCGCGCATCTACGTCTAAATAAGTAACACTTACGCCTTCCTTTTCTAGCTGCATACACGTATTTAAAACACTAGGATGTTCAATTTTAGTTGTAATTATATGTCCACCACTTCTTACAAAACCTTTTATAAGGAAATTATTACTTTCACTGCCTCCCGAAGTAAATATTATTTCCTCTTTAATTGCATTTATTGACTTTGCAATTATATTTCTTGCTTCATTACATTTTTTTTCTGCTCTAACACCCAAGCTATAGGCTGAAGATGGATTACCATAATAATTTTCCATAATATTCACCATTTCTTCTATAACTTCCCTATAGGGTTTAGTAGTAGCACTATTATCCATATATACTTCCAAAAAAATCACCTTCTTAAATATATAAAACTCTTATTTTTTCTATATATAAAATCTAAAAATCAATCTCTTACATATACATTTATTTCAGCTAATTTATTACGCATTTCTACAAAATAAATTAATTACATAACTACTATAATATAAGTAATCCTGTACTAATTCAATATTTTTTCATATAATATGAAAAAATATTATATATATAAAATAATCCACAGTTGATTTTAATTATACTTTACTTAATTTCGACAAGAGTTAACATTTTGACAAATGAAATTTATTTTATGCTCTCCTTCATCAGCATAAGTTATACACATCATTCACACTTGTCCACAATTTTAAGCACTTAATCCACAAAAACTGTGCATAAGTATATAATTATATACAACGTTGATATTTACTAAGTTTATAAAACTACATTTTTTTTATCCACATTATCCACATTTGGTATGTGTATAACTTATTTAAAGTATGTGAAAAACTACGCTATATTTATGCAAGAATTATTTGATTTTTAAAAGTTTCTCAATAAAACTTTTATATTCTTCTGCTTTATTATCTGGATCATAATAGGTAGTAGTAGCTATAATATCACAATAAGAGGCTATAGTTATATATATATAATATTCTCCATATCTATTAATAAATAGATTTAACTCTTTATTAAATTCTTGTATATCATCTTTTATGTTAAATAATTTTAAAGGATACATATGCGCCTCTATTACATTGCAAATTATATCTTCTGCAGCTTTAGGAATATACAACTCTTTACAAACATCTTTCATTATATCCTTACCAACTACATCATGATTAATAAAACTTACTTTAATATTATCTTTTTTATAAGTTTTATATTTTCCAATATCATGTAAAAAAACAGTTAGAGCTAAAAAATCTATCAAATTATATCCATCTATATTCCTATTAAATATATCTATATCTAATCCTTTTAACTTTATTTTTCCATACTGAATATCTTTTAACACTTCATAAGAAGTATTCATATGGGTAAAAACATCTTCTATATGATATTTACACTTTCCAATGCTCTTAAGTTCATTAATATAAGGTAACAAATTTTCTAAAATAGAATATTGATCCAATACATTAAATGCTACACCAGTTTTATCTGCATTTATGATATTCATAAGTTCCTTTAATAATTTACTTTTATAATTATCTCTTAACCTTTTCCTCTGTTGTCTTATATGTAATTCAGTATCAATACTAAAATGCATTCCGTATTTAATATAATAATTAATTCCCTTTAATATGGCCAATGGATGATTTTCAATACTTTTATCATTAACTTCTTGTATAATTCTTCTTTTTATATGATTTCTTCCTTGATAGGGATCAATAATTTTATTATCTATAAGCTTTACTGATATTGCATTCATAGTATAATCTGCATCTTTAAGATATTCTTCTATATCTTTATTAATTAACTCAATTATTTTCAATGTATTCCTATTATCTTCTATTATTAACATTTTTTCATTATTATATAATCTAATATTATAATTTAAATTTTCTTTAGATAATTTAAAAAGATCATCTATATTACCTTTATACATAATGTCTATTTTTTTTATATTAGCACTGGGCTTTATAAGCTTTTCTATTACATAACCATCTACCAAATAGGCCTCTCCATTTAAACTCTTAAAAATTTCTTCCATTTTTCTTATTAAATTGATCATTTCTAATATTTCTCCATTTCTTTATAATTTATTCTTTATTTAAAATAAATTGCATAAATAACTTATTTATGTTTTAATATCTATATATAGTATTTAAATTCAATTCAATATACTGTATATTGAATTAAATATATTATTTATATTATAACATACATGAATTTTAGTCTTACTAACAATTATTACTTAATAGCTTTTTACAATAGCAAAATAATTCTTAAACATTTACATTACAGTTCATTATTTATATTTACCTTTAAGTAAATGTATTAATATTTTGTCTATTTATAGTTAATATTTAATTTATTAAACTGGTATATCTATTATTGTAATAATTTAGAAAAAATACATTGACATTTCTATAATATGGTAGTATATTTACTATAGATGGAATTTAACAAGAAATTTGTAATAAAAGATAAAAATAAAATAAATTCATTGACTTTTATTGTAATATTTGTTATTATCTAAATATGCTTTTGTCGAATAATGTGATTTAAGGAGGATATACAAAATGAAATCAATAGGTGTTGTAAGAAGAGTGGACGAGTTAGGTAGAATAGTTATTCCCATAGAATTAAGAAGAACTTTAAATATAGCTGAAAAGGATGCTTTAGAAATTTACGTAGATGGCGAACAAATAATATTAAAAAAGTATGAACCAGCTTGTATATTCTGTGGTGATGCTAGAGATGTTACTAATTATAAAGGCAAGAATATTTGCAAATCATGTCTAGAGGAATTAAAGCAAGGAAAATAAATTTTATTAATAGCACGAAAAATGGTAATATCAAAAACAATTTAAATTTTGATATTACCATTTTTAAGTTATTAAAATTTACCAATTATTTAAATCCTTTATAATTCTACCTTACTCTTCTAGCTCCTACATAATTGCCATGACTTGAAAGAGGTACAATTTTTACTACATCACCAGTTCTTGGTGCATGTATCATTAATCCTCCTCCTATGTACATACCTACATGACTCGGCCCGCTTCCAAAAAACACCAAGTCTCCTGGTTGAAGATCTGATGCACTGACAGAAGTTCCAAATCTAAATTGATCTTGAGTTACTCTAGGTATTGATATACCAAAATGAGCATATACATACTGTACAAATCCAGAGCAATCAAATCCGCTAGGGCTTGTACCTCCCCAAACATATGGCACCCCCTGAAAGCTTGCAGCATAGGTTACTATAGCATCACTAGAATAACCTCCAGTTACCTTCGGTATACTACCGCCTCTATTAATTGAAACAACAGCTGCACTTCCATTTGATTGTACTGCTGCCCTTGCAGCTTGAACTCTTTGATTTATAGCTGAAATTTGAGAGTTTGCAGATGCACTGAACTGCTGTGCTTCACTAACCTCTGAATTAGCTCGTTCAATAAGAGGAGTTTGTTCTTCTTTCTGTCTGTTTAAAGCAGTAAGCTTTTGATTCTGTTCTTCTTTAAGTCCAACAAGCTTTTTCTTTTCTATATTTAATACATTCTTTTTTATTTCCACTTCATTTTTTCTAGAATTCAAATCTGTAATAATCCTATCATTATATTCTGCAACTACTTTTACATTATCAATTTTGGAAATAAAGTCACTGATTCCTTTGGACTGCAGTAATGTATCTAGATAACTATTGTTCCCATTAATATACATAGTTCTAATAGTTTGATTATATTTGCGCTGCTCTGTCTTTATATTATATTCCGATTTCTTTATTCTTTCCTGTGATATTTTTATATTAGCCTCTGTATCATTTATTTTGCCATTTAAAGTTTCAACTTTATTGATTCCTAGTTGAATCTCATTATCAATATCTTGTATCTTATTTTGTAAATCCCTAGCCTTTTTCTGTGCTGAAGTTAGTCTACTCTGTCCTTCATTATATTGAGCTTGTGCCGCATTAAGCTGATCATTCAAAGATGGTTCTGCTAAAACATTTCCACCAATTGACAAAGTAATACCCAAAGCCATAACAGCACATAGCAATTTTTTATGCACCTAAATTCCCCCTTTTTAGTTGTACATATATATTTTCATAAAACTATGTGTTATAATGATTAATTTTCAAAATTACTTTTTAATTATATCATTAACAAGAATTTTATGATAATACACTTATATATCTCAATTGTTCATTTCACAAGAATTGAACATAAATACTCCCATTTCCTCTTTTATATGCTATTATATATTAATTTTAGACTTTTATTTACATAAAAAAAGAGATAGATTAAATCTATCTCACTCTTCTTGCTCCACAATATCCGCTCATATAGGAAAGTGGAACAATTTTTACTACATCTCCAGTATGTGGTGCATGTATTATATTTCCGCCGCCTATATACATACCAACATGTCCTGGACCTGATCCATCATCATGGAAAAATACCAGATCTCCCGGCTGAAGATTTGATTGACTTACAGCTGTTCCTGCTCCAAATTGAGCTTGGCTTGTCCTAGGTATTGATACTCCAACATGTGCATATACATACTGTACAAAACCAGAGCAGTCAAATCCGCTAGGGCTTGTACCTCCCCAAACGTATGGTACCCCTAGGAACTGTTGTGCATATCCAACTACAGATCCACTGGAAGCACTAGATACATTTGAATTTGAAGTGCTTGTACCTGTTGATGGCTTTGAATCCCCGGAGTTATTTGTTGCTGTAGAACTAGTTGAATTTCTTGATGAAGAAGTTGTTGTTTGTACTGATGGCACAGATACTTGTGCGCCTCTATTAATTACAGGTGTAGTAGCCGCTGCTACTTGAGTAGAAGCTTCCTGAACCGCTTTTGCTTTATTTTGTGCTTCTCTTTGTGCCGCTTCACGTGCTGCCTGCGCTGCTGCTTCTTCTGCCTTTTTCTGTTCATCTATTTTATTATTTATAGTATCTACCTGTGCTTTTGCATTGGCACTAGCTATAGTAGCGGCTGCCATCTCAGCCTTATATTGCGCCACTAAAGGTTCTTGAGCTACTTTCTGTTTTCCTAAATCAGCTAAATTTTTATTACTTTCATTTTGTAATGAAAGTAATTGATTTTCATTCTTTTCTAGTAAATTTTTCTTGCTTTCAACTTCTTTCTGTCTTTCATTTAATGAAGCTATTAATTTATTGTCAAATTCAGCAACTTTAGCTATATTATCTACTTTTGATATAAAGTCACTTATTCCCTCTGAATCTAGTAAAGCATTTAAATATCCATCATTACCTGATATGTACATTGCTCTTAGTCTGCCTTTATACATTTCCTGTTCATCTTTTACCCGCTGCTGTGCTCTTTCCAAATTCTTTTTTTCTTTAGCTATGTTTCCTTGAACTGTGCTGATTTTTTCTTTAATTTGCTCTGCCTCAACCATACTTTTTTGGATTTTAATGTCCAAATCTTGTATTTTGTTCTCCAATTCAGCATATTTGGCACTTGACGCATTTAATGCTGCCTGGCTTTGACTATATTGCTCCTTAGATGCATTTAGCTGGTCATTTAAGGAAGGTTCTGCAAACGCTTTACTACCTGCACCAAATACAATACCTACTGCCATGACAATACATATTACCCTCTTATGCAAATTTTATTCCCCCTTGTTTATTTAAATTAAACTTTCGTACTATACAAAATCCCCTACTATGTTTTATTTTACCATCAAATTGGCCTTCACTACAATAGGCGTTTTTAATATAAATTTAAAGTATTTTAAAGAATTACTTAAAATATGAAACCTTTTAAACATATATGTAATATTTTTGGACTAATTTACAAAATTAATCACAATATACTTATTGAAATACATTTAATGCATTATTTATATTTTTAAAGAGTATTTATACACCTCAGATTTAGGAATACATCTTTCTTTTGCCGTTAGTTTTATAGCCTCTTTTTTAGTAAATCCTTTATTCATATAAGATAATATATGGTCTTCTATTGTTAAACTGTCCCATTTATTCTTATTTTCCCTCTCAATATCTTCATCACTTTTTCCGGATATTATCAGCACATATTCTCCTCTAGGTTGTTTTTCATCATAATATTCAATTGCTTTCTCTATAGAACCTCTATATATCTCTTCATGTAATTTAGTCAGTTCCCTACATATGGCTATATTTCTATTTCCCAAAACATCCATGATGATTTCCATAGTTTTTTTTAGTCTATGCGGCGCCTCATAAATTATAATAGTTTCTCTATAGTTTTTTATCTCCTCTAATAATCTCTTTTTATCTTTATTTTCCCTAGGTAAAAATCCTCTAAAAATAAACTTATTACTATCAATACCTGAATATATAAGCGCCGTAATAAGTGCCGTAGCCCCTGGAATCACCTCAAAAGGAATATTGTTCTCTATACATTTCTTTATAACCACACTTCCCGGATCAGATATTCCAGGCATACCTGCATCACTTACTAATGCTATATTTTTATCCTGTAAAAGCAGATCAATAATTTCATTAGATTTATCATTTTCATTAAATTTATGATAACTTATCATAGCCTTCTTTATAGAAAAATAATTTAGAAGTTTCAGAGTTTGCCTAGTATCCTCTGCTGCAACTATGTCGCATTCCTTTAAGGTATCCAGTGCTCTTAAAGTAATATCTTTTAAATTTCCTATAGGTGTTCCAACTAAATATAATTTTCCTGACATAATTCTCTCCTCATAACTATATTCATTATTCTCTTCCATAGATTTTTTCTATTTGAGTGCTATAGCTTCCATCATGATTATGTATGTATATAGGTTCCATCCACTTAAGAAATTTACCTCCATCTCTTTGCCCTTCTATTAAAACTATATTAGGTGCTTTATTTACACTGGGATGTATCATTTGTATAACCTTAGGCTCTATCTTATACTCTCTCATAAGACACAGTATATCTGCTAATCTTTCTGGTCTATGAACCATAAACATCTTTCCATTATCTTTTAAAAGCTTTCTCGATGCCACTATTACATCTTCTAAATTACAACATACCTCATGCCTTGCTATAGCATTTTTATCATTAATATTTAATATACCTGAATTTTGAAGTTTATATGGAGGATTTACTGTGATTACATCTGTTTTTGTAATACTTTTAATAAGGTTGCTATTTTTAATATCACCCTGTATAAATTTAATCTTATCATTTAATTTATTATAAATTACAGATCTGTTAGCCATATCTGCCATATCCTCTTGAATTTCTATACCCAATATATTTGAAGCTTTTGTTTTAGCTGAAATTATAAAAGGAATTATACCAGTTCCTGAGCATAAATCTATTACTGTCATATTTCTCTTTATCTTAGCAAAATTAGCTAAAAGTACCGCATCTACTCCAAATCTAAATGCATTCTTTTTCTGTATAACAAAAATTCCTTTAAGCTGTAAATCATCTAATGTTTCATCTTCTCTCAGTAAACTCAAATTTTATCCACCTTTTCTTCAAAATAATTTAACCATTCCATACTATCTTTATCACATTTTACAATAAATCTTCATCATTAAATTTTACTATTAAAATCTTTCTTAACATTATACACCATAGTTATATTACTTTAAAATTAAAAATTTCTTATAGTATTTATTAACTCTTTTTCCTTTAAAAATTATACACTAAGATTTTGTATTTTAAATTGACTTTATACGCTTGTCAATTTAAAATATAACTTGCAGTATACAGAAATAGAACTAAATTAATTGAATATTCTATTTATTTTATCTTTTCATAAAATGGGCTTTTTTTTATAAAAAAGGTTTATATTATAATTATATATTGTAATTGGGGTGATTCTTATGAAACTTTTAAGGCAATTATGCATAATTGTCATAATATGCTTTATTGGCAGCTTTTTAAGTACTATTTTAAAATTGCCAATACCAGGTAATGTTCTTGGTCTTATAATTTTACTAGTATGCCTTTGTACTGGTGTTATAAAACTTGACAAAATTGATTTAATAAGTAAATTTTTACTTGACCATTTGGCTTTCTTCTTTTTACCGGCTGGAGTTGGACTTATTGCATCCTATGGAATTATCAAAAACACTTGGCCTATTCTTTTAATTATATGTTTTATATCAACTATAGTAATAATGGCTGTTACCAGTTTAGTAGTAACTATTTTAAGGAGAAAAGGAGCTGATTCAAAATGAATTCAATAATTAGCTCACCTATTTTTTCTGTTATGATTTCTTTAATAGCTTTTGAAATAGGCTGTTTTCTATATAAGAAGACAAACTTTCCATTATTAAATCCATTACTTATTGCAATTACAATAGTAATAATTTTACTTAAAGTCTTTGGTATAAGTATAGAAACCTATAACAAAGGTGGAGATTTAATTAACTTCTTTTTAACTCCATCCACAGTTATACTAGCAGTTCCTCTTTATAAAAAATTGCAGCTTTTAAAAGAAAATGCAGTTCCTATAATAATTGGAATATTAATTGGTTCATTAACAGGTATGTGTTGTATAATATTGCTTTGTCGTATATTCCTTATTCCTAAGAATATAGATTTATCATTAATACCAAAATCAGTTACGACTCCTATAGGTATGGAGGTTTCAAGACAACTTGGAGGAATTCCTCCGATAACAGTTGCTGCTATAATTATAACTGGAATTATAGGTGCAGTGGTCGGTCCAGTTGTTTTTAAAGCTTTAAAGATTAAAGATCCAATAGCTAAAGGCATTGCATTAGGCACTTCATCTCACGCTATAGGTACTACTAAAGCTATAGAAATGGGAGAAGTAGAAGGTGCAATGAGCAGTTTGGCAATCGGTGTAGCAGGTCTCTTAACAGTTATACTTGCACCTTTAATATCAAATATATTTAGTTCACTTATGCAATAATTTTAATACGTATACTTTTTCATTATCATTATAAGCTATTTGAAAGTTTACTTATAATCTTGTTATTAATCACAAAAGCTGTTTTTCAAGAATATCATATCTTGAAAAACAGCTTTAACTACTTTTTACTATTGTCTTCTGTAGCATTATATTTACTATCAATTACAACTATATCTACTCTTCTATTCTTAGCCCTGCCAGCCTCTGTATTATTATCTGATACAGGCCTCTGCTCCCCATATCCCATAGATGTAAGCCTTTTGGCATTTACATGAGCCTGATTTTGTAAAATCCTAAGTACTGCATTGGCTCTTGCCGTAGATAAATCTAAATTATCCATATATCTATAATTACTTATAGGTACATTATCTGTATGGCCTTCTATTCTTATATAATTGTCAATAGAATTTAATATATTACCTATTTCTATAATTTTCTTTTGGAACTCAGGTTTTACATCTGCTTTTCCTGAATCAAAAAACAACGTATCTTTTACACTTACTATAAGGCCTCTCTCCTCTATTTCAGTACTTACATTTCCAGTCATATTATTTTGCTTTATATAATTATCTATAGTTTGTTTTACTTTTTGTAGTTCATTAGCTTCATCCTGTACTTCATTAACTTTCTCATTTACATTATCTTGTTTAGTTGTTTGCTTGTTTTTTCTAGCATCCATAGAATCACCACTTCCAACAATGGTATGCCCGCCACTAAAGGCAATTTTAAATGAATCAGATATTTGTTTATACTTCACTGCATCTACATTACTTGAAGCATACATTACTATAAAAAACATCATTAAAAGAGTTATCATATCAGAATAGGTAAGCATATATCTTTCTGTATTAACATGTTCTTGTGGCTTCTTTTTTCTCATTGTTCTTGTTCACCACTTTCACCTTGATTATATTCTTCTAACTGCTTTTTATCTAAAAATCCCTTTAACTTTTCTTCCAGAGTATTTGGATTAACTCCTTCTTGAATGCAAAGTATTGCCTCTATTATTAAATTTTTTTCCAACATCTCCTGAAAATTTAATTCCTTTAATTTAGTACCAAGTGGCAGCCATATAAAGTTGGCAGATCCTATACCGTAAAGGGTCGCTATAAATGCCCCCGCAATAAGCCCTCCAAGTTGAGTAGGATCTGATAGATTATTTAAAACATGCACAAGACCTGTAACAGTACCTGTTATACCCATAGTAGGTGCAAATCCGCCTGCTGCTTCCAGCATAGCTATACCAACTCTATGTCTCTCTTCAATAAGATCAGCACTAAGTTCAAGAGTATTTTTAACTGTCTGAGGATCTATTCCATCTACTACCATCTGAAGTCCTTTTTTCATAAATGGATCCATATCCTTATCTGCTGAAATCATTTCCTCAATACTGAGAAGGCCTTCTTTTCTAGTCTTAAATGCAATATTTTTAAAATATCTTATAAGGCTTATAGTATTTACCTTTCTATCGCTTAAAGCAACTTTTAAAACTTTTCCTATATTTTTAATTTCATTTCCCGGAAATGAGACACCGACTGCACCAATAGTACCTCCAAACACAATTATAGCTGGTGCTAATGCAATAAGAGCTGTTAAATGTCCTCCATCAAGAAGAAATGATCCAATTAACGCACCAAAGCACATAATTAAAAATACTATAGTAGATATAGCCATGTTTTTTCCCCCTAACGTTTTTCTAGCGTTAATTAATTTATTATTCTTACTTTTATTATCGTATAATTTGTATATATGTTTATGTTTATTTTTGAAGAATAATTAATAAGTGATGAAATATTAGTTTTATTTAATCTTATAAGTCATAATAAAATTTTTACTACCAAACACACAAGTATCTCTCGTACAAATTACGTCTTTTACATTTTCTAAATTTGTAATAACTACCAATGTAGTAAGCTTATATCCCTTGTTTACAATTTCTTGTCTATTTATTTTTATAATAGGATCTCCTGTTTTTACAAAGTCTCCTTCTTTTGCCAGTCTTTTAAAACCTTCTCCATTAAGCTCTATAGTATCTATACCAATATGAACTAACAGTTCTATTCCTTTTTTACTGGTAACAACAAAAGCATGATTTGTATCAAATATAAGTTTTATTTTTCCATCTATTGGTGATCTTATTATATCCTCTAATGGGTCTACAGCTATTCCTTTTCCTACTATTTCCTCTGAAAACATTCTGTCTGGAACATTAGTTAAATTTACTATATTTCCATTAACCGGCGACATAACTTGAAAAGTGTCCCTAAATACATTAAGCATACCAATTTCCCCCTAATATTTTCTTCAATTTATAGTATAACATAATAAAATTCAGTTACAATAAAAATAAGAAGCCTGCATTTGCAGGCTTCTTATTTTTATGTTTTAATTATAAATTATTCTTGTACTGGTGCTCCAACTGGACAAACGTTAGCACAGTTACCACAGTCGATACAAGTATCGGCATCTATAACGAATATAGAATCTCCTTGACTTATAGCATTAACTGGACATTCTGAAGCACAAGCGCCACAGCTTACACATGAATCAGCGATTTTATATGCCATGAAAAATACACCTCCTTAAAATTTTAATCATAAGTTTACCATAACTTATTGTATCATGTTTTTAAACTTTTTAAAAGTGTAATTTATATTACAGTAAATCCTAAATCTTCTATTGCTTCTATAACTTTATCTATATTTAAGGAATATGCATCATATACTATCTCGATCTCGCCTTTATCTTTATTGATCTGGCAAGCAACAACCCCTTCATTAGAAGCTATGGAATTTCTTACTAAACTAACATCTTTTAATGTTCTCATATTACAAATTCTAAGAATGGATTTCATTTTTATCCTCCTATTAATATTGTTAATCTGGCTTAAATAAATCTTTTATAAATTTCTCATCTTCTCCATCGATTTCTAGTTTGATATCTGCTTCATCAACAACACCTTCAAAGGCCCCAGATATTAGAGAAACTTCTTTTATAGAAATTTCTCTAACAACATCTTCTCCATCCTCATTTTTCACTTTTACTTTTACACTTTCATTAACTACACTATTTGATATTACTTCTCCTTTACCATATTCAGTTTTAACAATAGAAGATACCTTTGGGAGTCTTTTTCTTATATCTTCATAAGTGTTCTGTTCATAGTTAAGACAGCACATAAGCCTTCCACAGATTCCCGATATTTTAGTAGGATTAAGTGATAGATTTTGTTCCTTAGCCATTTTTATAGACACTGGGGCAAAATCCCCCAAGTGCACCGAACAACACATTGGTCTTCCACAAGGGCCCAATCCACCTATCATTTTGGCTTCATCTCTAACCCCTATCTGCCTAAGTTCAATTCTTGTTCTAAAAACTGATGCTAAATCCTTTACTAAATCTCTAAAGTCAACTCGTCCCTCAGCAGTAAAATAAAATATTATCTTATTATTATCAAAAGTATATTCTACGTCAATAAGTTTCATAACCAAATTATGTTTTTGTATCTTTTCTAAGCAAATATTAAAAGCATCCTTCTCTTTATTCTTATTTTCTAAATACTTTTTTTCATCATCTTTATTAGCTTTTCTTATAACATTTTTCAAAGGTAAAACTATTTTATCCTCATCAACCTGTTTAGGCCCTATAACACAATTACCAAATTCTATTCCTCGTGCAGTTTCCACTATAACATTATTTCCACTGTCTATAACATTTTCTTGAGGAGAAAAATAATATATCTTACCAGCCTTCTTAAATCGTATTCCTACAACTGTTACCATTTTAACCCGTTACCAAAACCTTATAAAACTCTATAAATTTGTTTAATTACCCGTTCAACGTACCCAATTTTTCTGTCCCTGTTTTATAATGTTGCTGGTTTTGACAAACGTCCTCCCTTCTCTATTTATCTCATATTTTCTTGATATCTTACGCTGCAACCTGCATAACCTTTTTTCTAACTTCTTAACTAATCTCGTTTCATTTATATTTTTAAAATTCATTCCATACATACATTCAATGAAGTTTTATAAATTTATATAGGTTTTCCTCAAATATTATTTGGCTTCTTTCATATTAAGCAGCATTATATGATAGGTCATAGACACATTTACATTACTCTCCAGATTACTTTTAGCATTGTTTATAATATCAATAATACTATTAAGTTTATTATATGAAAATACCTCTGCTAATTTTTTTATATATAAAATTTTATCCAAATTTATAATAAACTTACTTATTCCAGTTTCTTTATATACTATAATGTCCCTTATATAAGATAATAGACAAGTTAAAACCTCTTGCCACATATCCTTGGATTTTGTAAGAAATTCTTCGTTTTTAAGAAAATTTTCCATATCTTCATCATTTATATTAGCCAGTATATTAATTAATTTTTCTCTCATTTCCTTAAATAAATCATTATCAATAAAATCCACTATCCTTCCAGGGATTCCATCCGCAAAAGCTTTAACCGCTTTTTTTTCATCTTCATCAATATCAGGATATTTATTACAAATAAACTTATCTATTTCATCTTCACTCAATTTTTTTAATTTGTAAATTTGACATCTGGATTTAATTGTATCTAAAATATTTTCTTGGTTTTCACATAACAATAATATAAATACCCCTTCTGGAGGCTCCTCTATAGTCTTTAAAAAAGCATTTTGTGCCTGAATTGTCATTTTATCAGAATTATGAATTATTATAACTTTTCTATTTCCCTCATAAGGCTTTCTATTTGCTTCTTCTATTATCTCCCTAATTTGATCCACAGAAATAGATTTTTTATTATCTGCTATTCTACACTCTATTATATCTGCATATTGTTTATAACATTCTTTTCCTATAATATTAATGGCAGCCTCAAGTGCAACAAAACTTTTACCTATACCATCTTCACCACTTATCAAGCATGCATGAGAAAAATTTCCTAATTTTATGGAATCAATGAAATTTTTTCTAATATGTGTATGTCCTACTATATTGCTAAGTTGCATATTATTCACCATCAAATCTTTATAAATTTATCTACATCTACTACAAAAATAGTAGCTCCACCAATTTGTACATCAATGGGATACGGCACATATACTCCTGTTGCTCCTTCTACTGGTGAAGGTGAAGTTATAACTTGTTCTCTTGTTTTACATTCTTCTTCTATAATCCCAAGCACCTTATCAACATCTTTTTCATCCACTCCTATCATAAGAGTTGTGTTTCCTGCTTTTAAAAACCCTCCAGTAGTTGCAAGTTTAGTTACACGAAAATTTTCTTCAGTTAATACATGTATTAAATCACCAGCATCATCATCTTGTACCATAGCAATAATAAGCTTCATAAACATACCCTCCCTTATCTTTTTCATAATTTATAAATAAATATATTATTTTTTAATTTGTATCTATAAATAAATTTATTATATACTTTAAATCTTAACTATATGTTGTAACTTTTTATATAAAATTAAATTATATATACTATTTTATCATAAATTTTTATATTTAAATTCAAATAAAATAATTATACATACATAGATAAAAATTCATTATAATTTGTAATTAATTTTACATAGCTTAATAATAACTTAAAATACTTTTTTTTATGTCATTTATACATTCATTAATTTCATAATTATAATATACTTTTTTAATTCCTGCAGACTTTAATTTGCTTTCACTAAAATCTCTTTCATCAGCAAGAAATCTTCTGCACATTTCACTATAATTAGGTTTTTCCTGTTCTCTTTCTCTTTTCAGAGCTCTTTCCAATCTGATACCATCATCTAAAGTAATATAAATTGGTACTACTTTATCTTTACCAAAATAGTTTTGAAGACTTACATATGCTTCCAAAGTAGTTATTATAAGATAACCGTTATTATTACCATCAATTTGTCCATCATCTATGGTAGAATAATACCATATTCCGTTTACAGTATTATATTCTCTTATTTCTATAACCTTACCCATATTTTTATAATTATTTAATTTATCTTCATCAATAAAGTAATACTCTATTCCATTAGTTTCTTTTTCTCTTTTTGGTCTTGTCGTATACGGAATTATAGCTTTTAAATTCAAAACTTTTTTATCTATTAATCTTTTAAATATTGTATCCTTACCTGATCCGCTTTTTCCTAGCAGACAAAATATTTTACCCATTCTACATGCAACCCCTAATTAAATAATAACTTTAATTTTTTTCTCCTGATTAATACCTAGAACAGTACATTTGTTATATAAATAGTATTCTATAAAATTTATTATACAATCATCTATAATTTCTCCTGGTAATATAAGTGGTACTCCTGGAGGATAAGGAATAATAGCTTCTTTACATACTTTCCCACATGCTTCATTATAATTTATCAATGTATATTCCCTCTCCACAGCCTCAAAAGGCTTAATTTTCATATGACCTATAGTGCTCTCTATCATATGAAAATTATAATCTTTTATATCTTCAAGATTACAATCACAGAGTACTTTATAAAGAAATTTAAATTCATCTTCTGTATTAAATGTAGAAAATATTAAAACTACATTACGATAATCACACATTTCGGGCTGTATCTTTTTACTTTTTAAATATTTATATAGCTTATAACCACTAAATCCTTCTTCTACATTTAAAACATATCTTGTTACATCAATATCCTCTTTATTCTGTAAATCTTCTTTAGAAACAATATAAAATCCTTCTAATGCATTTATTTTTTTTCTATAATAATTACATATATCAATTAATTTTTTGTATTCATCTTTTCCCCTTTCTTCTAAATAATATCGTGCATAATCCATTGAACACATCAACATATAGGAAGGGCTTGTACTTAAAAATGCACTAACATAAAAATCTACTTTTTCTGTATCAACTTTATCACCAATATGTAAATAGGCTGTTTGTGTAAGGCTGGGAAGTGTTTTATGAGAACTCATAACAACAAAATCCCCCCCTAACTTTACAGCACTTTCAGGCAGCTCATTATGAATTCCAAAATGAGCTCCATGAGCACTATCTATAAGTACCTTCATACCTCTTTTATTTGCTTCTTTTATAATAAATTTTAAGTTACAACATATGCCATAGTAATTAGGATAAGTGACTATAATACCTTTTGCATCTAAATTTTCATCAAATAATTTTATTAAATAATTCTCATCTATAGACAATTGTAAACCAAATTTATTATCAATTTTATTCTTTATATATACAGGCTCAAGTTTTCTCATTATTATCCCATTAAAAATAGATCTATGACAACTTCTCTCTACTATTACTTTTTCCCCCTCATTAAAGCAGGAAAATATCATAGCTAAATTGCCACTAGTACTTCCATTAATTAAAAAATAAGATTTTTTACTTCCATATAAATCTCGTAACATATTTTGTGCTTCTTTAATTATACCATCTGAATGATGTAAATTATCTACTCCGTCAACTTCAGTGATATCAGCTTTTATAAAATTTTCATATAATTCTTTTCCTATATCTGTATTATTAAATCCCTTTCCATTCTTATGACCAGGCATACAGAACATTAGATTTTTTTCTCTTAAGTACTCAAGCACACCATCTACAAGTGGTAATTTTGACAATTATATTCAGCTCCTCTTGTTTGAATCATGTTTTTTCTTATTGATTCTTTATAGTATTCGTAAAAATCATTTCCAGGCTCTAAATTAATTAATCTTTCTTCGCAAGACTTACAAATACCTTTGCCATTAACTATTATACCATCAGTTAGAGGCTTTCCACATATAATACAGCTTTGTTTTTTCATTATAACCTCCTACAATCACATTAATTTATCCAATGACTAGCCATTATAATATCCACTCTCTGAAGAATGAATATATAAACTGCAGGTCTATGGATAATTAATCTAAGCTTAGCATTCATTATAAAATCACTAAGTAAGACTTATTGATAATCTAACTTGATTATTGCCTCTTAATATATATTTTATTCAATTATATGTCCAAATTTATTTTGTCCATAAATATTTTTAAAAATAAAAAAAGTTATCTTACAATTACATACATTGTGAGATAACTTTTTCATTTTATAATATTAATACTACACTATATTGTCCACATAATTAAACTTTATTCAATATACTGGTATGATAGTATTAGGTTTTAACATATAATTTAAAATTTTCATGTCTATTGCCATAGATGAACTTAGTAATATCAAAATAAAAACTCCAACTTTTATTTAATATATTATTAGATACTTTAAAGGTTTTATTTTCCGTAGTATTTTTGTTTTTATCATAAGAAGAATTATTTAAAAGATAGTTATTACTAATGCTTGTCCAATAATATCTGCACTCTCCATATTTATTACTAAAAAACTCACTTTTCTTATTACAAGTAACAAATATACTCATAGGTATAAGTAAAATACTCCTATTCATAAAATAGGTCATAATATTTATTAATTGATCATTATTATAGATATTTAAAATCTGACTTCCTATACGAACAATTACTTTATAAACATTCTTATAACTCTTATTGACATTATTAGTATTCTTATCATTTCCATAATTTTTTACCATTACTCCTTTATATTTATTATAGTATATTTTTATATTATTAAATTTATTTTTATCTTCGCTTAAGTAAGGATATCCTAAAAATTTAGTAGTGATATTTTTACTTTCATTTTTATCTATTTCCAATGATTCATTTTTTACAGCTCTATATGTATTTTCAAAAGCATTTACATTAAAAGATACTATGAAAATAAAGAAACATGCAAATATAAAAATAATTAGTCCTATAAACTGAAAAGATTTATTATACATTTTTCTCCTCCTAGTAATTTTAAAAATTTATTTGAATATAATATTAAATTAACAATTTTTATATTATACTTTTTACCATTTATTTACAAGTATTTAATATTCCATTTATAGTAAATATATTTGATATTATTAGCACATACTATGAATATCATCAAATATCTAATTTTTTTATATATAATTCTATATATTACTTATATTTTATATAGAATTAATTACTAAGGAGTGTGCATTCATATGAAACAGGAAATGATAAGTTTTTTAAGTACTATCGAAGACGAAATACGTAATGTATCAAAATATATATACGAAAACTCTGAAGAAAGCTTTCATGAAAATAAAAGTTATACTTATTTATTAAAATTATTAAATAAGTACTCCTTTAAAATACAAGAAAAATACCTGGACATAGATACAGCCTTTAAAGCAGAATTTGGAAGTGGTCATCCTAAAATATGCTTTTTATGCCAATATGATGGATCGAAAAACAATGGCCAAATATATGGATATAATCTTCAATCAGCTATGTCTGTAGGAGCAGCTATAAGCTTATCTAAAGTTATTCCTAAAATAGGAGGATCAATTGTTGTTATAGGTTGTCCTGGAGAGATATCTGGAGGCTCTAAATTGACTATGGTTCATCAAGGTGCATTTGAAGACTTGGATATAGTTCTTATGACTCAACCATATACAAAAACTTTTGTCATTGGAAACTCCAAAGCTGTATTACCTATTGAAATTAAATACAAAAATCTTACAAAAACTTTTCAGGAAGATTCAAATATATATTCTCCTATGGACACTTGTATATTTACATTCGATGCTATTAATTTAATTCTTAAAGGATTTGAGAACACTTCTTCTATTAAAAGTATTGACCTTCATAGTAGTTGCAAAAATAAAAGTACTACTGAAACTACTGCTCGTTTTTTATTAACTACATCAAAAATAAAAATAGCAGAGGATATACAAAATAAAATTAGTGATTTTATGAATTTTACAGAAAAACTATTAAACATAGAAAGTGAATTACACATATATGACTTACCTTGTAAAGAAATCATTTTAAATAATACATTAAATAGATTATTCTCTCACAATCTCAAGGAAATGGGTATAACAGATATAATAGAAACTCAAAGCATAGATTCCTGTTTAAGCCTTGGCAATGTTAGTCATATAGTTCCTAGCATAGATTATTGCATAGATATTATTGAAAATAAAAATGTAAAATATGGCACTAAAGATTTTGCTATAGCCACTCAATCTGATTTTGCCAATAAAATGCTTATTAAAACTGTTAATGCGCTTTCTACAACAGCATTAGATTTAATAGAGAGAGAATCTTTAATTTCAGAAGCTAAAATGGAGTTATACTCTAAAATAAATAAGTTAACATACTCTCTCATTTAATGTATATTATATATTATAGTTAATTAATACTATAATATTATATTTAGGGGAGTAAAATCATGATAGGTCAAAGACTTTGTTTAGGCGATACCATTGGAATAATATGTCCATCTAGTGCAGAGGATATAAATATCATAAAAAATAAAATAGAGTTCTTTAAAGAACAGGGCTTTAACATAAAGGAAGGTAAATATATATATAAGCGCTTAGGATATCTTGCTGGTACTGATAAAGAAAGAGCAGAAGATTTAAATAACATGTTTGTTGATCCTAATGTAAAAATGATATTATGCGTACGAGGCGGTTATGGATCTATGAGAACCTTACCTTATATAGATTTTAATATAATAAAAAATAATCCTAAAATATTTGTAGGTTTCAGTGATATAACTACTTACTTAAACAGTTTCTATACAAAATGTAATCTTATAAGCTTCCATGGTCCCATGATTAATTCAAAATTTGATGATATTTTTACCCTAGACAGTCTTTTAAATACTGTAATGAATGGCTATAAAAATCTTATTATAAAGAATCCAGATAACATACCAATTAAAAGTAACTCGACAAAGCACATACAAGGTACATTAGTTGGTGGTAATTTATCAATGATCTGTAATACATTGTCCACAGATTTTGAAATAGATACTAGAGATAAAATATTATTTATAGAAGATGTTGGAGAACAACCCTATGCCATAGATAGAATGTTTACTCACTTACTACTAGCTAATAAACTCCAGGTTTGTAAAGGCATAATACTCGGTCAATTTACTAATTGTTCTCTACCTCACTATGAAAGAAGTTTAACATTAGAAGAAATAATACAGGATAGAATTTTATCTTTGAATCTACCTATTGTATTAAATTTTATGTCTGGACATGATTATCCAAAACTGACTCTTCCCATAGGTGCCAATATAGATCTTAATTGTAAAGATGGAACTATAAAAGTTCTTGAATCAGTAGTAAGCTAACCTATAAGGTTAGCTTACTTTAGTTAAGCAGTCTGCACAATGCATTACATATTATTATAATAATAACTACCTTTTAAAAAAAATAGCCCATCCACTGAAAAATCAGCAATTAGACTACTTTCTTATTTAATATGGAGGCGCCACCCAGATTTGAACTGGGGATAAAGGTTTTGCAGACCTCTGCCTTACCACTTGGCTATAGCGCCATATATGGTGGCCAATTCTGGAATCGAACCAGAGACACGAGGATTTTCAGTCCTCTGCTCTACCGACTGAGCTAATTGGCCACATAACCCAGCGTCGACCTACTCTTCCACAGGGCTTCCCCTGCAGTACCATCAGCACATTAGAGCTTAACCTGCCTGTTCGGAATGGGAAGGAGTGTTACCTCTAAGTCATAGACACTGGATATATTAAGTTAAGAGTGAATAGTTAAGAAATTATACTCTCAAAATTGCATAGTAACTGGTAAAGTAATTTTATTTCTTCGTTTTATTTTGGTCAAGCCCTCGACCTATTAGTATCAGTCAGCTGAATACATTACTGCACTTACACCTCTGACCT
>Ga0334886_1000292_pt1 | contig 81545 bp, 71 predicted proteins | sample GraSluR1_MG_9_FD_207232 | JGI IMG/M metagenome (GOLD analysis project Ga0334886, IMG submission 207232) | Sludge microbial communities from methane-producing bioreactor in Wageningen University, Netherlands - Granular Sludge_27_06-R1 | ecosystem: Engineered > Bioreactor > Anaerobic >...
TGCGGTCAAGGGATTTTAAGTCCCTTGTGTCTACCAATTTCACCACTTCGGCGCAACGAAATACGTCCGTCACTGGGTCATTATAATACTCGATTCTCCAAAAATACTCAATGTAGTTTCGTATCGCTAAAAAAAGTTTTTCTCATCCCTTTGCAGGACAGAGAAGAAAAGCTTTACTGCATAAGGATCAAAATGAGTACCAGAAAGGGTTCGTATGTGATCCAGAACTTTTTGCAGGGGCCATCCAGGACGGTAAGGTCTATCCGATAAGAGCGCGTCCCAGACGTCAACCACCGCAAAAAGACGTGCACAAAGAGGTATCTCTTCTCCCTTCAGACCCCTAGGATACCCACTTCCATCCCACTTTTCATGGTGGCAATAGGGAATCTCTATTGCCGGCTGCAGATACCGTATCGGAGAAAGCAGTTCATAGGCATTTTGAGGATGTTGTTGTATGCATGCCCACTCCTCATCCGTCAACTTCTCTTTCTTGAAGAGAACATGATCAGGGATCCCCATCTTACCGATGTCATGGAGCAGTGCACCCCAGCGAATATACTTGCGTTGCTCATCTGTCATGCCTGCCGCCTTAGCAAGACGCACCGTCATCTCTGTAACCCTTTTGGTATGGCTCTCTGTTTCCTTGTCACGCATATCCAAGGCACGGGACCACCCTTCGATTGTGGTATCGTAAGCATTCAATAGTTCTTCGTTCAAGGTTTGCAAATCAGAGAACATTGTGGCATTTTCAACCGCAATGGCTGCTTGTTGAGCAAGGGTGGAGAAGAAATCCAGCCACTCCTCATCTGTCTGAAGGTCTCTTCGATGAAAGAGCTCAAGAACTCCCTTGACCTGATTATTCACGATCAACGGCACACCATGATAGCACTTGAGGCCCTCACCTTTCAGCAAGCCTGTCCCCAACAGGGTGTCACTATCCGAATCCAGATTGTACAAACTCACCAGACGTTTCTCTCTAGCAGCTTGTCCTGCTCCTCCTTGTCCAATATTGAGACACGTTTTTTCTATTTCAGTACCGTAAAAACCAAGGCTTGCCGAAAACTCAAGCTTTTCAGTCTCTTTGTTCAAAAGCAATATTGCTGCAGCATCCACATGTAATCGGTTAACCACCTGTTCCAACACTACCTCGAGAGTATAAGATAAATCGTGTTGCCCTGTTATTGCCTGATCGATGGTGAACAAGGCTTGAATGTTTTGCAATCTCCGCTTAAGAGCCTCATCTGATATCTTTTTGAATGTGATGTCTTCACCTATGATCGCCGTGCCCGATACAACCCCCTTTTTGTTTCGCAATAAAATATTATTCACCAAGAGCCATCTCTTTGCATCGCTCTTGGTATAAATGGGATACTCAAGATGAGCCAATGGGCTTGCCGCACCTGAACCGGGCAGACCATAAGCTTTAGCTATCTGGTCATAGTCAGAGACCAAAAACATTTCAAACCAGTTTTGTCCAAGAATTTCTTCACGGCGATAGCCTGAAAGAGTCAGGAAAAAATCATTGCAAAAGGCAATAGACCCCTTCGGATCTATTATGACAGCTACCAGTTGAGCCTCTTCGAGAAAATTCCTGAAGCGAGACTCGCTGAGTAGAGAGAGAAGATAGCTGTTCTGAGCAAGGTAGATAATACTGACCATGATACAGACGATTAGCAGACCGAAGTAGAGAATCATACGTGAATCAGATGCATGATACCTGATAAATAATTCGGTGGGGGCACAATATATTGTCAAGAAATGAGCGTCTTGCAATGTAATTGAGGTCTTGGCTTGGATCTTTCTTTTTGAATGCTCCCAATCTTCAGAAACATATACAGGACGGTTCTTCGAGTCGATACGTACTGAATATTCGGATTTCAAGGATTCTGTTGCAGGTGCCACCATATCCACAATATCAATAACGCCCAGAATGAACCCTTGCAGCACAGTGCCTCTATATACAGGAACCCAATGCAGCATCTCAGTTGCTGCAACTGCAATTGATCGCACCTCCTGCAACGTATGACTTTCTGTCTGGTCAACAGAAACAGATCTGCTTATCTTATACGAAGTATCTATCCAATAAATATGTTTTAAACCCTTGTTTGCTGAAAAAAGCAAAGAAGCGATACGCTGCTGATTTGAATCATATGAAGTCTGATCGGGCATTCCTTCATTGCCGAGTCTTTGCAGCGAGTTATTGATTGCCCTGTACTGAGCATCAACAGACCCAGCTAAGAAGATTACGGTTGCTTCAGTCTGAATCTCCAGTTTTGATAAGTCCTTCGATTCAGCATCCTTCCAAAGGATCACCACAATGAGGATCAACAGACAAGTCACAAGAAGAAGAAACCTTTTGGTAGCCAGAAAAGGTCTTCGAGTTTTATTGCTTGTCTTCGTCCGTTGCATCCATCACGCTCCATTCTTGATAGCATTCTATCTTAGCTGCCTTTGCCTTGTATATGCCTCATTGTATATGGCCTCGATCATCTTGTAGCCTCGGTTCTCAAGCTCCTTGATGTACTCGGTCCAATCGGTATCAAGAGATTGCTCACCTGTGATGAATTTCTTGGTCATTTCTGTCACATAGGGGGCAATTTTCTCTTGTATCATAGATGCAATTTCCAAAGCATGGAGAGGAATATTCAAAGAGGGATTCAAGGGTGCTGTCTCATCAGCTTGCAAGGATTTTTGAAGAAACTCCACTATTTCCGGAGGTTTTTTATAATCTTCATGTTCCTCATCTTCTACTAGATTGAAAATGAGATCAAAACCATACTCTTTTCTGATATCAACAGTTCCATCCAAATTCTTTGGTGTTTTTACATGAGCTAGGAACTGTTTACCCTGCTCTGTCTGTTCATAGGTCAAACCTTCAACCCCCCAAGTGGTCAGATCACGGCCTTCTTTGGAGTATACAGCCCAATCCAGAAAAGAAAGCAACTCTAAAAAATAAGGCTCTGTCGCTGCACGGGAAGGGACTATCAAGCCCTTCCTGAATGGATCAACAGCTACAAGAGCCCGCCTTCCAATGGTGCTCTTCATGACCGGCAATACAGCCCATTCTCCATTTGCCACACCATTCTCCCTGAGCCTGTTGTTCCAATCCCCAAAGCCGGAGGTTATCCAGGTAACTACAATGAGTGCCCTTCCATCCAACACCTTTTGCATATAGGTCTCGTTGCTTTGGTCGAACATTTCAGGATCAAGAAGGCCCGCCTGATAGCAACGATGTAAAAAAGCGAGAAGTTCTCTGTATCGCTCGTTTGCCGCTGAATGAATCCAGGTTTCCGAATCAATATCATAATGAAGAGGATGATTCCACCCAGCTTGTATATCGTATCCTGCACTCATCATTGCCAGAAGATGAGCTCCACCCCACGCTGCTGTAATCGGTACAGCATCAGGATACATCTGCTTCAAAGCGACCAAGGCTTCGAACATCTCTTCATAGGTAGTAGGAACCGAGAGATTATGTTGCTCGAAAACATCTTTTCTATAAGCCCATTGCTGTACCTGAATCTTCCGTCGGAAGCCGGGAAGCAAATAGTATTTCCCATCATCCATCCGCAATCTATCCAAGGAGTCCTGCAGATTATATTCATCAATATAGGAGCGGAAATGGGGTAAATACTGCTCATAGTCACTGAAGGGCAATATCATGCCACTGCTGACATATCTTTCTATAGTACTTGGAAACACCTTCAGTACAATATCAGGGATTTTTCCTGAGTCGAAAGCACTGAAAACAGCTCTTTCAAAATCGGCATCATCTCCTGTTTTTACATCAAGCAACACATTTGCTCTTTGCCGGTACTCTTGCAGTATGAGCCAATTCGAAAGATAAGGAGTTGCTTTGTTGTCGTTATAGAGGATTGAGAACACCAGCGGCTCTTTTTGAAAGGTTTCAGTACTTTTTGAACAGGAAACAAACACGGAAAAAAGAAAAAGAACTGTTACAAACACAAAACTCCTCTCTTTTAACCATACCATGACCGACCTCTCTTTTCAGCTAAAGTATCACCTACTGAAAGTTGCATGGTCAAGGTATCAGCCTTACCATGATTATAAAACCTGTATACGAAAGAGTGACAATATATGACATTTCTAGTAAGATATTGCATATTACTTTCAAGAATATACATAATTTTGTATAAACAAAATTGACAAACAACAAAACACCCAATAGATTGAAGGCAACGTTTAAGGAACAGGTATGGAGCAGCAGGAATTAAGGCAACCCACCCTTGAGGAAATCAAGGCTCAAGAACTCTTGGCAAAGAAAGAATCTGATAGCAAATTGAGAGTCTATCAAGGTCCATTAGGATATATGATAACCATCCTATTTCTCGTTTGGGCTGCTTTTCAGGTACTGGCGAATACTATCGGCATCATTGATGCAATGGCCTTGCGCACGTATCACCTTTTGTTCTTGTTGGTCTTCACCTTTCTGCTCTTTCCTACGTTCAGCAGTGAGAGAAGAGTCCGTTTCCTACCTCCGCTGTGGGATTTCTTGCTTCTTGGTGCGACGATTTTCACCTTTGCCTATCTCTTGAAGAATTATATTCCAGTCGCTAGAAGAGGCGGGTATCTGCTTGATATGGACCTCTTCATCGCCGGCTTGGCTGTAACCTTGGTCTTTGAAGGAGCAAGAAGGGCTTGTAGGAATCTTGCAGTATTGGGTCTTATCTTTCTTCTTTACAACTTCCTTGGGATGTGGATACCCGGAGAGCTTGGGCATGTGGGATTCAGTATCAAACGGGTACTCAACCACCTCATTTGGGGAAGCCAAGGAATTTTCGGAGTGGGCATCGGCGTCAGTGCCACCTATATCTTCTTGTTTGTTCTCTTTGGATCCTACCTGAAACACAGCGGATTCAGTCAATTCATCAATGACATTGCTCTGACCATGGTAGGCAGAAGCGCAGGAGGCCCTGCGAAAGTAGCAGTCCTTGCCAGCGCTCTTTTGGGTATGATAAACGGCTCCGCAATTGCCAATGTTGCAACCACCGGCACTATCACCATCCCCATGATGAAGAAGACCGGCTACAAGAAAGAGTTCGCCGCTGCAGTTGAGGCGGTGGCCTCCACCGGTGGGCAGTTCGCACCCCCGATCATGGGAGCAGTCGGATTCGTCATGGCTGAGTTCATGGGTGTAAGCTATACCACTGTACTGATGGCTGCCGCAATCCCTGCATTCCTGTACTATCTGACATTGCTTTTTGCAGTTCATTTCGAGGCAAAACGGCTCGGTCTTTCGGGTTTGAGCAAAGAGAACATTCCTGATGCATTAGATGTTTTGCGACGTCAAGGACATCTTGTACTCCCTCTGGTTGTGCTCATTGGGATGCTCATCCTCGGGTACACTCCGCTCTTTGCAGCAGTCGTATCCATTTTTGCGACCGTTGCAGCTTCTTGGCTGAAAAAAGAAACCCGCATGGGATGGAAGACCATCGTAGTCGCTACGGTTGAGGGCTCTCGAAGCGCAATAGCCGTAGGAATGAGCTGCGCCATCATAGGCGTCATTATAGGCACGGTCTCTCTTACCGGTCTTGGGTTGAGCTTTGGCTACATTATTCTTCGCATCGTCGGGGAGGGCCAATTACTGCTTGGTGGGATAATGGTAATGTTGATGAGCACCGTATTGGGGATGGGAGTCCCCGGCGTTGCCGCATACGTAATAGTCGCTACGGTTTCCGTTCCCGTCTTGATTCAAACAGGAGCAGTACCGATGGCAGCCCATCTATTTTGCTTAATGTATGCCTGTCTTTCCAATATTACTCCACCCGTAGCGATGAGCAGCTATGTTGCCAGCGGCATTGCAAACTCAGACCAGACAAAAACCAGTCTTATTGCTGTCAAGCTTGGGCTGACTGGATTTATCCTGCCATTCTTCTTTCTTGATAACCCAATCCTACTTCTTGGTACTATTTCTGACACTCCGCTGTTGCTTACGCTCAGGGCTATTGTCACCTCTTCTATAGGAGTCATTGCGCTCTCTTCCGGTCTTCAAGGTTATTTGCTTGAACGATTGAATAAAATACAGAGGATAGCAATGATTGCGGCCGGCCTACTTTTCATTGAAACCAAACTACTCACTGATTCAGTGGCGCTGGTGATGTTAGCAGGAATCATAACAATGCAACTGATCCAACGCACATCACAATATAAGGAGAAATCTCTATGAAAAAATTGAGTATGATGTTGCTTATCGTATTCCTTGCTCACGCAATGGTATTCGCTGCAGGCTCCCAAGAAGCCGCACCAAAAAGAACTGTGATCAATTTCCCGACAGCGGCAACCACCGGTGCTGTTTACCCGCTGGGCTCGGCAATGAGCAATCTTTGGAATACCAAATTGCCGCATGTCCGTGCAAGTGCCCAAGCGAGTGCCGGAGGAATAGCCAACTTGAATATGCTCAGAGATGGAGAGGCTCAACTTGGCGTTGCAGTAACATCCATCATGTATGAATCATTCAATGGCATAGGCTCTTTTGAAGGAAGACCAAACCCGAATCTCAGAGTCATGATCGGCCTGTATGCAAACCCGAACCAGGTTGTCGTTACCAGAAACAGCAATGTCAACACTCTCAAAGACCTAGCAGGGAAACGATTTGCCTCCGGAGCCCCTGGATCCACGACTGAAGTCGAAACAGGCATCCACCTCAGCGCCAGCAACGTAGCTTACCCCGACGGCTTGCGTGTCCAATATGTTGGATTCACAGAAGCAATCGACCTGATGCGCAACAGACAACTTGATGGTGCCTGGATCATGGCCGGCACGCCGAATGCCGCAGTTACAGAGATGCTTTCCACTGCCGATGGCAAACTATTGAGCTTGGACATGGATTTGATCAAGGCTCTGCAGAAAGACTATCCATGGTACGGTGCCTATACCATTCCTGCAGGCACCTATCCCGGACAGGACAGTGATGTTCTCACATCTGCTATAAAGATTACCATCTGCACCGATGCGCGCGTCGACGATGATGTCATATATGACCTGACCAAGACTTTCTGGGAGAATTTTGAGGAATTGAAGGCAACCCAGGCGCCTCTAAGAAATGTGAATCCCCTAGAAGCAGTAAAGGACCTCGCAGGCCTTCCCATCCACGAGGGAGCAGCTCGTTATTATCGAGAGATCGGTCTTTTGTAATCATACTTATTGTATTTCAAGGGCCAGGAAAATTCTGGCCCTTTTTCATGTCATTCAGATATGTGATGCATTCATCAAATGAAATATTCCCATTGACGACTTGTTGATAGAGAGTCTCAATGCACGTTTCATCAAGCAATGCAGCAAAGCCTTTCAAGCCTAAGAAGGTTCGTACATAGGGATGTTGTGGCTGAAAGACCAACTCTTGTTTTGTTCCATCCTGAATGATTTTCCCATCTGAGATGATGATGATTCGAGACCCAAGACGAAACGCTTCATGAATGTCATGGGTTACGAAGAGAATGGTTTGCTTAAATTGCTGGTGTATTTCCTTCAACTGGTTTTGAAGCTGAACCCGTGTCTGCTCATCTACCGCACCGAAGGGTTCATCCATCAAGATGATGGAAGGCTGGGCAGCTAGAGAACGGGCAACTCCGATGCGTTGCTTTTGCCCTCCGCTGAGCTGACGAGGATAGCGCATCAGGTACTCTTCCTTCATTCCCACTAACGCAATCAACTCCTTTGCTCGTAAAAAACGTTCATCTTTGCTCTTTTTCTGTAGTTTCAACACATAGCTGATATTTTCCCATATCCGCAAATGCGGAAACAGACCGACCTGTTGAATGACATACCCAATCGACCTGCGCAATTCTTCAATGTTGTACTCACTGAGCTTTCTAGCATGAATTCTGATATACCCAGTATCGAAATCGAGCAATTTATTGACCAGCTTCAGAAGCGTTGTCTTGCCGCATCCGCTTTGACCGAGCAATACGACAAACTCACCCTGCTCTATCTTCAGATTAATATCCGAGAGAACAACCTCCTCTGGAGTATATGACTTACTGATGTGTTCAAACTCGATTGCAATGCTCATCAAAGCAATCCTTTTTCAACAAGAAAGGCTCTGGCCACTACTCTCGCATCTTGTTTTTCAACTTCCACCTGATAATTGAGAGCAATCATCTGCTCATTGGAGATCAAGCCGGTCATGAGTTCCAAAACAGCAAGCAACGAAGGATGCTTTTCCAACAGCTGGGACCGAACAATGGTTGCTGCATGATAGCTGGTAAAATATGAGAGATCATCCTGCAGCACGACAACTGGTTCATTTGCGAGTCTTCCATCAGTTGAGAACACCGTAATCACATCGACACCCTGGCTTTTGATCGCTTCGTACCTTAGACCAACATCTATCTCCTTGATGGCCTTGAAAGAGAGATTGTACGCAGCGACAAGACCGGGAAAGCCATCATCCCGTTCCAAGAAATCAGGATTTGCCGCAAAAGTCAAATTTGAAGCGACTTTTGCCAAATCAGACACAGTTCTCAACTGGTACTGCCGGGCGACCTCAGCCTTGACAGCTATACCATACGTATTGTTGAACCCGTACATACCGGTCCAGTGCAGATCCATCTTTGTCTGATACGCCTCTTTGACTTGTTCATACAGGAGCCGAGGGTCTTTAATCGGCTCCTCTTTGAGCACGAACAACCAACCGGTACCGGTATACTCAGGATACAAATCAATTTCTTTCGCAAGCAAAGCAGGATGGATGTTGCTTGTACCTCCTCCAATTCCCAACTTTTGTTCAACATTCAGGTCAGTTTTCGCTTCAATCAAAAGGCTGATCATCTCAGCGAGTATAAACTGCTCAGTAACCGGCTTGCTGGCGATGACAACCTTTTGCGTCTCTTTTGCACACGAGAAAAACAACATAAGAAAAAACATCAAAACAAGTACTACATACAGACTCTTTTTCATGTACCGACTCCTTCTTCACCGAGAAACCGAATTCTGACTCTTCGTTCTACAAACTCCAACACGAGATCACTGAAAATTGCCATCAACGCAATCAAAAAGCTTCCCGCTATCGTCATTTCGGGGTAATTTGTTGAAATACCGCGCCAAATGGCTCTTCCCATTCCTCCGGCTCCAATGAAGGAAGCTATCCCTGTGAGTGCAATGGTCATCACCACAGTGGTTCTGAAACCACTGAAAATCACCGGAAGAGCAAGAGGAAGACGGATGTTCAGCAGCAATTGCCCTTTCGCCGTCCCCATCCCAACAGCTGCTTCAAGAATATCTGCAGGAACTTCGACCAGTGCTGTATAGGTACTGCGTATCATCGGCAGCAGGCCATACAACACGATGGCTATGACGGCACTTTTCATGCCTATTCCGGTGATGCTGACCAAGATGCCAAAGAGAGCAATGGAGGGGATGGTGTAAAGAAAGCTGGTAAGCCGTAAAAGGATGCCTGCGATCAACTTGTGCTTGGTCATGAGCAGACCCAAGCAGAATCCAACAACAGTTATGATTGAAATACTTATCAGGGTTATCAGAGCATGCTGGGCCAAAAGCTCCAGAAAAAACGGGGCCCGATCGCGATACAGACTGAAAACTCCTTTGATCATGTACCATTCCTTTGTTCCGATGATACCATTGCACCTGCCTGTATACCAGCACAAAGCTTGACTGTTTACCGTGTATTTGCCATGCTCTGTTCATGAAAGCCTCAATCATCGATACGAACTCTTTGCAAGGCTTGGCTGTGAGCACTCTTTCTCAGGAACTTAATAAGGACAGTGACCACGAAGTCTTGTTGCAGACCTTGAAAAGCGCCATTGCCAAAAGCGATGTCCAAACCACCGCCAAGGCTTTACAAACAGCACTAGACGTTTACGGACCGATGTACCCGCTTGTCTTGGTGCAACAGGTGAGCAAAGATGTATACAACCTGTACAAATCGAAACACATCGACGACAAAACCAGGGATGCTACATTGCAGGACATCACCCTTTGGGCAGAAGAGTACTCAGCCCAACATGGTGGGGAAATAGGACTGAACCAAACTAATTGGATCAGCAGGCATCTTTGCGGGGCTATAGTACAGCTCGGTCGGCTTCAATTCGAGCCAAAACCTTTCACCGCTCCATTTGTCCTCTATCGAAAGGATGGACAAATACTGACCCTTGCTCAGAAGAATCTCTGCTGCGACTGCTTTGGCTATCTGTGCAATGCATCCGAAAAAGCTTTTGAGACCGTATATGAAGTAAGCGATAGAAGCATCTTGGCGCACCGTGTAGATGAAAAGAAGGGAACCATCGACGAACACCCCCAATTGTTTGCACTGCAGCCATCCGATCTTGTACTTGACAACACGACGGAGGTGCTGAATGTGCATATCCCCAAAGGGGGTAACTTCTCAGATGCTTCGGTCAGTGAATCTTTTGCTCAAGCAGAAAGCTTCTTCCCTTCTCACTTGTTTTGCGTCTGTACTTCTTGGTTGCTCGATCCTGCCTTGGAGAAAGTCGCAGATCAAAACAGCAATATAGTCCTGTTTATGAAGCGTTTTGCAAAGTATCCTGTATCGTATGAAAGACCGCAAATCTTTGAGCGGGTATTCGGTTTTGGTTTTGATGAGGAAATGGTCAAAGCCTATGACTGTAAGACGTCACTGCAGAAAAATGTACAACAGGCGATGCGAGAAGGAACGATATTCCGCACCACAGGAGGTTTTACGCTCACTTCAAAAGCTCGTAGTTTGCAGATATGAACAGACGTCCTTGATCGCAACAGCTTCATCTTTGATACAGTTGTGCTCATACTGTAAAAAGTCTGCATCCCCAAATGATTCCAACCGACGTTTAGCACCTATAAAGTTACCCACAACAACTCTTCTCATGATGCCGCGGACATCCAGCTCATCAAGCTTTGCACAAGACGGGTGTTCACAAAACAGACATCGTCTTGCAGCTTTCTGTATCTCATTTTGTCTCTTGTCTTGAGACGCATAGAGCTGCTCTTCTGTAAAGGGTGGCTTGATCAGATGTACATATTGCTTCTGTTTTTTTTCGTAGACAAACAAAGGAAGATTCAGTTTTTTCAAAATTGCATTTGCTGCAGCAATACCGCTGGTAGTAACAGTGGGCGTACCGGTTCCCATTACGGTCGATTCCCCACAACAAAAAAGAGTATCCCATTCGGTTCTGGTATGCAGACGCTTGAACATATGACTGCCCAACATCTGCTTAGGCCCTGCTACAGCCCCATTGTTCTTCAGGGTAAACCGTTCGATGGTTCTAGGCGTGGCAACTTCTGCATACCGGACATGGTCTTCAAGGGTAGGCCAACGTTTTTCCAACACACTCAATAGCCTTTGCCTCTCTTCAACCTTCCGTTTTTGGTATGATGCTTCATCGAGTTCTTTCCAAGAACCAAAGGAAGGACCGATTGCGATGACAATGTGCTCATCACTTGCACAAATGGTCCTATCATCGAGACTGGGGATATATACTGTCACCTCTTCTTCATCAAGTGCATCTATTCTACCGACCAACATTTCCACAGCAAGGGAACGTTCATCAATCACCGACCGCTCTACAGTGGCATACAAGACCACACTCGGATATGTCGGCTCTTGGTTTTGAGCCCAGGCTCTTTTTTGCTCAGTTGTATGCTCAAAAGGAAGCAGCGATCCATAGAGGTTCCAAACCGTTCCGCTGTATATCAGATTATCGGCATACAGTGATCTGCCATCATCAAGCAAAACTCCACATGGTTTATGATTCTCAAAAAGTATTGAGACAACAGTTGTGGAATTGATAATCTCTGAGCCATGCTCTTCGATGACTTTCTCAAGCTTGCCAGGTAAAAAGAGTGTAGACCCTGCCACGTAGTAACTTCCCCCGACGTGGTTGTCCACAAACATGACAGAAGCTAGGATTGCGGGAGACTCTTCAACTGTAGTGTAGCAATAGGTGGAGGTAAGTTTGTCAAAGAAGTTAAACAATCCAGGGTCTGAAAAATACTTCTCAAGGAGGTTCCTTGCACTGGTGTTGAGGTAGGAAAGAAACTTGATATAAGAAATTGGATGGTTAATCATGGAAAGCAGAGCAACTTTTTTATCAACCTCGTCTGCGGTAGTATAAGAGGGGTGCTCCAAGATGACATGTTCATACATGCATAGAATATCTGCATAAAACTTTTGCAGTTGTTCTCTTTGGTTTGGAAAAAGGGGATAGAGCTGTTCAAGGAATTGCTTTATATCAGGATAAAATGTGATTTCATGACCCTTAAAATGAACACGATACAACACTTCGTGTCTGATGATATCAATGTTTTCCTCCAAGCAGTTAAAAAGAAACCTATGGGCATTGAACCCTCTTTCCCCCCAACCAAACAGCATGGACGAACCTTGATCGAAGATTACGTCATTACGTCGAAAAGCCCCGCAGGAGCCTCCCGGACAATATCCTTTATCAACAACACATACGCGCAGAGAACGCTTGGCAAGCAAGGCTGCCGAGCTCAAACCACTGAGGCCCCCACCAATTATCAAAACATCATAGTGCATTGTCATCCCCTGATTTGGTCTAAAAAAGATCGCAAGGTTCTTTGTTGTTCTAAAGTAAAATGTGCTTCTGTTGGATCGATGAAAGAGATTGTATCGACAACGTGCGCAGGACGAACCAGCTTTTCTATGGATTTGAAACATTTTTGCGTATCGCCACCACTACAGGAGGCAATGATGAAGAGCTTTTTTTCTTGCAGGTCTGTTTGACGGAGGAAGCTGTAGAGGGGACTGCTCACCCTCCCCGCCCATACAGGCGTGACAATGATTACTGCCTCATAGGCCTTCAGATCAGGCAAGGGTTTTACCAATGATACGGGCCAACGCAATGAAGTATCCCTTCCAGCCCGATAGTATTTTGAAAAGCCTGAATCAGAATAGGGTCTATGCAGCTTCACTTCATATTGTTCACAGCCCAATTCTTCCTGTACCTTCTGTGCAAGAAACCGGCAGTGACCGGTCAACGAATAATACACTGCAGCACAACGCATCACAGCCTCCTTAATCTATACACAAGTCTAACACGACAGACCTATGACTGCTAGAAAAAAACCCGCCTTGCAAGAAAGAAGAGAGTGCGGTATACCTGTGCTATGAATGAGTATCCCAAACATCTGATCGATAGCCATTTCCACCTTCTGTCAATGAAAAGGAAAGGGTTTAATCTGCCCGACATACTTTTTGCAATGCAACAAGTTGACATGCAAGGCATCGACGTAGGACTTGATGCCAAGGATCTTGGACAACGAAGTGAGTTGTTTAAAGAGTATCCTTTTATCAGACTCGCAAGCGGCATAGGCCCCTGGGGAACTGACGAATCAGAAGGTTCTCTTGATAAACAAATCAGAGAACTGGAGTTGCAACTAGCAACATATGAGGTGGTTGCAATCGGTGAAATAGGCCTGGACAATTACCATACGTATGGGGGGGCAGAGAAGCAGGAACGACTGCTTGAAGCTCAGCTCGATATTGCAAAAAACCTCAACAAACCAGTTATTTTTCATAACCGGGAGGCAGATGAGCAATTTATTACTCTTTTTAACCGCAGGATCTTCTCTACAAGAGGCATCATGCATTGTTTTCAAGGAAGCAAGGAGCTAGCGTTTTTGGCTGTAGACAAAGGATTTTACCTTTCCTTTGCAGGGCCTTTGACATACAAGGCAAACCAACAAATGCAATACATATTCGCTCACATCCCGGTTGAGCATATTCTTTTGGAGACTGACAGTCCCTATCTAAGTCCTGTTCCAGTGAGAGGAAAACCCAACTCTCCTCTGAATATGGAGCACATCTACCGAGTCGGCGCTTTGCTAAGGGGCATGGAGCTTGATGCTTTCATAGATCAAATAAGAAAGAATTACAATCAATTTCTTGGATTGTAACAACTTTGCGACTAATATACGAAACAGCTGTATACAGGTTGACCACATTTGGCAGATTGGATACATTTGTAGCGAAACGAACCTACCATCACACAAGGAGTAATCTATGACATCCTATAAGGAACTTGGTCTGGTAAACACCAGAGAAATGTTCGCAAAAGCAGTCAAGGGTGGTTATGCCATTCCTGCCTATAATTTCAACAATCTCGAACAGCTTCAGGCTATCATCCAGGCTTGTGTTGCAACAAAGTCTCCCGTAATTTTACAGGTATCCAAAGGTGCTCGTGATTATGCAAACATCAACCTGCTCAGGAATATGGCACGCGGTGCCGGCGAATATGCCAAGGAACTTGGTTGTGAGATTCCTATCGCATTGCACCTTGACCACGGTGATAGTTTTGAGACTTGTAAAGAGTGTATCGACAATGGATTTTCCTCTGTTATGATCGATGGTTCCCATTACAGCTATGAAGAAAACATTGCCTTGACCAAGAAAGTGGTCGAATATGCCCATGCCCATGACGTTACCGTCGAAGGTGAGCTTGGCGTTCTGGCCGGAATCGAAGATGATGTAGTTGCAGAAGTAAGCCACTACACAAAGCCTGAAGAGGTCGTCGACTTTGTTTCCAGAACCGGCGTTGACTCTCTTGCAATCTCCATCGGTACAAGCCATGGCGCCAACAAGTTCACCCCCGACCAGTGCACACGCAATGAAGAAGGGGTCTTGATTCCTCCTCCGCTTCGCTTTGACATCCTTGAGGAAATTGAAAAACAGCTTCCTGGCTTCCCGATTGTCCTGCACGGCTCTTCTTCCGTTCCCATGGAGTACGTAAACATGATCCTCCAGTTTGGCGGCAAGCTCAAGGACAGTGTAGGCATTCCTGAAGAACAGCTGAGAAAGGCTGCAAAGAGTGCTGTTTGCAAAATCAACATCGACAGCGATGGAAGACTTGCGATGACTGCACTGATCCGCAAGACGCTTTCTGAGAAACCTGGTGAGTTTGATCCTCGCAAATACCTCGCTCCTGCTCGCGACGAGCTGAAGAAGATGTATATGCATAAAAATATCAATGTACTTGGTTCTGCCAACCAGGCATAACCTCCAGGAATGTTGAAAAGGCCACATGGAAGTCTGTGTGGCCTTTGTGCATATTCGCCGGGGGCGATACTTTGACATACCCTCTGGACATATGATATATTGTTTTGCGTCGGCTTTTTAAGCTGAACAACCTAAAAACAGTGGTTTTCACCGAAAACACAAGGAGATCGATTGGCTACAAAGGATTTGAGGATCAACAGACAGATCCGCGCAAGAGAAGTATTCGTCATTGATGCAGATGGCAATCCAAAAGGGAAAATGAGCGTTTTCGACGCTGTCGCACTTGCTGAAAGTGAGGGTTTGGATCTTGTGGAGATTTCCCCAAATGCAAATCCACCCGTTTGCAAGATTCTGGATTTTGGCAAATATCGGTATGAGCAAGAAAAACGGCTCAGGGATGCCAAAAGAAACCAGAACATCATCAAGATGAAGGAAATCCGCATGCAGCCCAAGATTGAGAGACACGATCTTGTGACCAAATCAAAGTTTATTGGTGATTTCCTTGCAGAGGGGAATAAAGTCAAGGTAAGCATCCGCTTCCGTGGTCGCGAACTCGCGCATACGGAATTGGGAAAAGTTGTTCTTGACAAGATACTTGCCCAGCTGACTGAAAATGGTGTAGGGTACAACCTCGACCGAGAGGCACTTATGGAAGGAAAGATGATGAGCATGATTGTCAGTCCCTCCAAATCTGCCCAGAATACAGTCAAGAAAGAAAACTAGAAACAGTATCCCGCATGGGATGGTGAATATGTTGCTCCAAGGGGAGTCTTGTTCCTTGAGAGCGCAAGTTTGGAAGGTGCATACAATGCCCAAAATGAAAACAAGAAAATCTGCTGCAAAGCGGTTTCGTGTGACAGGAACTGGCAAGGTTCGCTATAAAAAGCAAGGACTTCGCCACATCCTCACCAAGAAGAGCAGTAAGCGAAAGGGAAACCTTCGCGCTACTGGAGTCCTTGAAGATATGGAAGCAAAGCGCGCAAAGAGCATGCTTCCCTATGCGTAAGGGAGGGGTGAAAGATGCCTAGAGCAGTAGACGGAACCAAACGTAAGGACAGAAGAAAGAAGATTCTTGAGCTGGCTAAAGGCTATTACGGCCGCAGGAGCACGAACAATCGTGTTGCAAAAGATGCGGTTGCAAAAGCTGGTCAGTATGCCTATCGTGGGCGCAAGGAGCGCAAGCGGGATTTCCGCAAGCTCTGGATTGCAAGAATCAATGCAGCTGTGCAGGCAGAGGGGATTAATTACTCTCAGTTTATGCATGGCATGAAGCTTGCCAACATCGAGATCAACAGGAAAGCCCTCTCCAATATGGCTATTGAGGACAAGGTTGCTTTCACAGCTCTCGTTGACCAAGTAAAATCAGTGCTGGCTCAATAAACCAGGGTTATTATTCAGATTTCCATCAAGGAGGAATCATGTCAGTAATAGATGCCGTTAAGTTATTGGAATTGCGGACGAAGAAGGCCGCAGGGCTTATCGCTTTGCTTCGCAAGGAAAAAGCTGAACTACAAGAAAAATTCGATTTGGTACATGCACACAACGCTGAGCTTGAAGAGTACGTGGAGAACTTCCAGACAAGCAACAAGCTTATCGAAGAAAGTATTGCAAATGCCATGGAGAACCTTTCGAGTATCGAAGGATTGGATGACATGCTGCTTATGGAAGATGCTGCATTGGAGTTGGAGGCTGCCGATGGTTTTACCAGTGGTGACGCCTTTTCAAATGAGGAAGTTGACCTAGACTCCTTGCTTGAGGACTCCCCCACACTGTAGCATCCTGAATGCTGTCCAAACGGGACCTTAGGGTCCCGTTTTCTTTGCTTCAAACCTCTTTCATAAACCTGGTTCTTATTGTACCATGTAGTTGAGGCTGTATATTGCCTCTCGTTATTTGACAAGTAGTTTTCCTGCGGTGTGCGCCTGGAGCCACAGTCTCTTGGCTCAACATACACAATTGGGAAGCGGTATAGCTGATTTGCATTGATCCGACTCCTTCGGGGTTTAATGGAACAGAATTTTCGGCGCAACTAGTTTCCCCCTTGAACCATCGGTTCAAGAGCATCCTCCAGGTACGGCACCGCAGGTTTAATCTTGCATACAGGAACACCATCCATGTCAGAATCACACGACGCATTGAAGAATCTTGTCTTCATTTCCCTCCCCCCCTCAATGGAGCGGGACATCAATGATTTTCATATCGACAGCTCAATCAAGATACCGGTTCAGCTGCCTGATGGAAAATCGTCCTTGGACAGCAACAGCGAGATTTCACTCGAACTCATTGTTGCAGGAATGCTAAAGATCATAGCGTTCAATCCTGAACACCCTCATTTTGCATACTATCGAGATTTTGTTCTTGCAATACAGCCAGATGCAGTAGAAGAGCTGAATATCGCAGCAATTGCACAAGAGCAAAAAGAGCATTTTGCGTTTGCGGAAGAGTTGTTCTTGGCAGTGTGCCATCTGGCCCCTCAAAGTGCGACTTACATTAACTTGGCCACACTCTATAACAAGAGAGCAGCGTTGGACACAGACAAGGGTCCTGCTTACGATATGTTTCAACAGAAAGCCCTTGAGGTCCTCAAAGAAGGCCTGAAGCAGTTGGATGACGATGAAGCCTTGCTTTGTGAGATAGGATTCTTCCATCTCTACCAAGGAGATGTCGAACTGGCGAAGGAATATTTCGACAGGTACCTACCAGCAGCAAAGGATCCTCAAAAAAAAGCTCATGTAATGAAGATGCTTTCGGATATCAATGCCAAACTCTCTGATGATCAAACACTCATGCAAGCCTATGATGCCATCCAGATGAACAAGGAGGAGCAAGCAATTGCTTCCTTGGACGCGTATCTTCTAGACAATCCAAAGGTCTGGAATGCATGGTTTTTAAAAGGCTGGGCTTACCGCAGGCTCGGACAATTCAAGGAAGCCGAACAAGCATTACTCAGTGCTTTGAATTACAGCCAAGGGACCAGTGATATATACAATGAACTGGCGCTCTGCAGTTTGGAGCATGGACAAAGAGAACTTGCAAAAACCTATCTGAACACTGCCGTAGACCTAGACGATCAAAACATAACCCTCATCTCCAACCTTGCCTATCTGCATTTACGCGATTCTGAGTTTGATGAGTCCAGACATTGGTTGGAGAAAGCAAGGATACTTGACCAAAACGATCCGGTGATCATGCAGCTCATGAAAGATTATCAAGACCTCAGCGGTGATATGCTCTTCTCTCCTATCGTTGAGCAATACATGTCCACCGAGGATGTCCTTCATCAAGACAAGGAAGTTGCTGATGACCATCATTAGCCGTTCTGAAGAAGAAACGCAACAAGTAGGTCATCGTCTCGGCCTTTTAGCCAAGGCAGGCATGGTGGTGTCCCTGCGGGGAAGCCTAGGATCAGGAAAGACCATTTTCGCAAAGGGGTTTGCCCAAGCATTGGGAATAACAGAAGCGATAGTAAGTCCTACCTTCACGATCATCCAAGAGTATGAGGGGACATTGCCTCTCTACCATATGGATTTGTATCGTATTTCGTCTTCAGAAGAGTTTGAAATGATGGGAGGAGAGGAATTTCTTCATGGCGATGGCGCGACGTTGATTGAATGGAGTGAAAAAATCTCCCAGATGCTTCCCGATTCAACGATTTATGTTGATATTAAGATTATGCCGAATCAAGAACGTACCATTACCTTGCAAGGTGTGGCCCTATGAACATCCTTGCCTGCGACACATCAACAGAAGTAATGCATCTCTGTCTATATCGTACAGAAGAAGGCAAAGCACCTTTCTATGAGATGCTTGTTGCCCGGTATGGCAACAGGCATTCAGAGCTATTGATTCCAAGAGTGCTTGAACTCTGTAATCGCAATGCTATAGCCATGAAGGATCTCGATCTTCTGGTCTGCACTAGCGGACCTGGTTCTTTTACCGGATTGAGAATCGCCATGAGTACGTTCAAAGGCATTTCACTCGCTACAGGAATTCCCTTGGTTTCAATACCTACCCTTGAAGTCTATCATCAGTGCATTGCTGCATCTGAGCAAGCCGTTTTGCTTGTCATGGATGCAAAAAAGAAGCGTTTTTATTCTGCTTTGTACGAGAATGGCATGCGATGCATGGAGGATATTGATGCTGATGTCGAGCAGATTGAACATCTGCTGGCTCCTTTCTCCCGTATATTGATTAGCGGACCCGACGCAGCTCTGTTAGCTGAGAAACTGAGTGATGCGACTTCTCCAAAGGTGGTAATCGACACCACCTTGAAGGCAAACCTATCTGTTGTTTTGGCCGAAATGGGGAAAGAACGCTTCGAAGAAGCAGGAGCTGACGATATCCAAAAAGGGCCGTGCTATATCCGTAAGAGTGACGCAGAAATCGCATTGTTACACACAATCCAATCATTGGAGGTAAAAACATGATTGAACAAGAAGTCCTGATCATCGGTTCGGGAGTTGCAGGAATGTCTGCAGCGCAATACGCAGCACGTGCTGGTCGCTCGGTAACCCTTTTAGAGTCCATCGCCCCAGGTGGACAGACCATGTATATCGATATGATAGAAAACTATCCTGGTTTTGACCAACCGATCAGCGGTTATGAGTTGGGAATGAAATTTCACCAACAGGCTGAAACGTTTGGAGCTAAGCTTGTATATGCCACGGTTACTTCCCTGAAAAAGGAAGGCGATCTATTTTTTGCAGATACTGCTGATGGAGAGACATATCAGGCAAAAACTGTCATCTTCGCCACCGGTGCAAAACATCGCCATCTTGGGGTCGAAGGGGAAGAGAAGTACAACGGCAAGGGTGTCTCATATTGTGGCACGTGTGATGGTCCGTTCTTTAAAGGGAAGAGAATTCTTGTAGTTGGCGGTGGAGATACAGCCCTCACCGATGCCATCTTCCTTTCGAAGCTGAGCGAACATGTCACCATCATCCATAGAAAAGAGCGTTTCAGGGCACAAGATAATCTTGTTGAACAAGTCAAGAGAAATAAGAATATTGAGATTGTCATGCAACATACCGTCTCTCAGATCAAGGGCAATGAGAGTAAAGTTACATCTGTCTTGCTCAACGATCTTGCAAATAACAAGCAATATGAACGAGAGTTTGATGCTGTCTTCATCTTTGTCGGCATGCTCCCTCAGACAGAATTGCTTGATCCAAGTGTTCTTGACGAAAGTGGATATGTCATTACCAATGAGAAGATGGAAACAACAATCAAGGGCCTGTATGCTGTAGGGGATGTGCGCACAACAGTGTTCCGCCAATTGATTACTGCCGCAAGTGATGGGGCAGTCGCAGCACACTGTGCAAGTGAGTACATCGACGAGCTTGAAGGGAATGCCTACCACTAAATAGCGCTTCCTAACTCATATATCACACAATTATCCTTGACGATGAGTGTACGTTAGTGTTCTAATTGAAACATGAACATTTGCATGGTTTCCAGTGAATCTGTACCCTTTTTTAAATCAGGAGGGCTTGCAGACGTTGTTGGTGCACTCTCAGCCGCTCTCGTCAAGATCGGTGAAGAGGTGCGGGTGGTGCTTCCTCTGTATGGGAACATCGACGCATCCTCCTTTACCGAGCTTCAGCTGGACGGCTCCGTTTCGCTTTTAGGAAGAGAAGAAAAAGTCAGTTTTTGCAGTACAACGCTCGATGGTGTTACGTATTATTTTATAAGACATCCCTTTTTCACTGAACGCAAGGGGATTTACGGCGATACCTCTTTTACTCCCTATCATGATAATCTTAGAAGATTTACTCTTTTAAACAAAGGGGCCTTGTTGCTCTGTTCTCTTCTTCAGTGGCCTATCGATATCCTGCATTGTCATGACTGGACCTGCGGCTTTCTGCCATACTTGCTTAAACAATCCGAAGACCCGTTGTTCAAGCATACCAAAAGCATGATGACAATCCACAACCTTGCCTACCAAGGCGATTTCAGCCGGCTCGAACTCTTGACCTGTGATATTCTTCCTACACAGCAGATGTTCAATGGCAACGGCCCTGCAAAAAGAACAAACATGCTCAAGACAGGATTGGTCTACGCTGATCGGTTGACTACAGTCAGCCCAACCTATGCAAAAGAGATCCAAACAAGAGAATATGGATGCTCAATGGAAGATTTGCTCTCTTCTCGTTCAGATGTTTTGGATGGGATCATCAACGGCATTGATTATGATGAGTGGAACCCTGAAAAAGACATTTTCATTTCCCATCACTTTTCTGCCGGGCAACAAGAGGGGAAAATGAGGGTAAAGGCTGAACTGCAAGAGGAGTTTGGGTTGACTGTCGACCCTGAAATTCCCTTGTTCAGCATGATCAGCAGACTTGCCGACCAAAAGGGTTTTGTTGAATTGCTCGAAGGTTCGCCATGCGCATTGGAACAGATGATCTCAGGCTTTTCCATGCAGATGATTATTGTAGGTACTGGCGATTCCCAGATAGAGCAGCACCTTCTAGCTCTCTCAAAGAAGTATGATAATCTATCAGTCAACATCCTTTTCAGCAATCGTGCTGCACATCGTCTTGAAGCCGGCAGCGACTTCTTTTTAATGCCCAGCAGGTACGAGCCTTGTGGATTGAACCAGTTGTACAGCCTGCGCTACGGGACACTGCCGGTTGCTCGCAAAACAGGTGGTTTAGCCGATACAATCATCGACTTGGATGAGAATCCAGAAGATGGAACAGGAATACTCTTTGAAGCAATGACCGGGCATGCTATACTGCAAGCAGTAGAGAGAGCACTCTCTTGGTGGAACAAAGGACCAAAAACTATGCAAGCTATTCGTTCTCGATCGATGCAGTCCGACTACTCTTGGCAGCGGTCTGCCTCTTTGTATCGCGAACTCTATATATCCAGCATAAGGGGGAAATAATATGCGTTGTAAAGAAAAAGCTATGGCTATCGTACTCGGTGGTGGAAAAGGGACCAGACTCTACCCTCTAACCATGGACCGTGCAAAACCTGCTGTTCCCTTCGCTGGTAAATACCGTCTGGTGGATATTCCCATCTCAAACTGTATCAACAGCGGAATAAGACAGATCTACATCCTCACTCAGTTCAACTCGGCGTCATTACACAATCACATCGCCAACACCTATGTTTTTGACACTTTCTCAAATGGGTTTGTTGAGATTCTTGCTGCTGAGCAGACCAACCAAACCGATACATGGTATCAAGGAACGGCTGATGCTGTACGCAAGAATCTAAAGCATTTCCATGATCAGGATGCTGACTATTATATCATTCTCAGTGGTGATCAACTGTACAGAATGGACATAAAGGATATGCTCGATCAACATATCGCCAGCGGCGCAGAGTTGACCATAGCCTCCAAACCGATCAGTCGTGAACAGGCAACTGGCCTTGGCATCATCGGTTGTGATGAGCAGGGTTTTATAACAAAGTTCTATGAGAAACCCGCCAATGACCTGGATATCTCCGAGTACAAGGTGCCCGCTTCGTACATGAAAGATTCCTTAGGGAAAGAAGTGGGTGAAAACAATGAGTATCTTGCCAGCATGGGAATTTATATTTTCAATGCCAAGACGATGGAAGAGGTACTGAATAACAACAAGACTGACTTCGGTAAAGAAATCATTCCGGATGTCATCAAACAAAGAAAAGTATCGGCCTACCTTTTCGAGGGATTTTGGGAAGATATTGGAACCATCAAGGCTTTTTATGAAACCAATCTTGATCTCGCTTCTATCAGCCCTCAGTTCAACTTCTATGACGAGCAGATGCCGATATATACCCACCGACGCCACTTACCAGCTACAAAGGTGAACTTCTGTAATATCTCCAACTCACTGACCAGTGAGGGTTCAATAATCACCAATGCATATATCGTCAACTCAATCATCGGTGTCCGGACGCTTATTGAATCCGGGGCTTCCCTTGACGGGGTTTACTGCATGGGAGCCTCGTATTATGAGACAGAGGAAGAGAAAGCAGAAAACACCAAGAAGGGAATACCCAACATTGGTATTGGCCGTGGCACAATAATCAGAAAGGCCATCATAGACCAGAATGCCAGGATCGGGGATGGATGCCGCATTGGAATTGATGACATTCCCAGACCTGAGGGAGATTATGCCATGTACTCTGTACATGATGGAATTATTGTCATCAACAAGAATGCAGTAATCAAGAATGGAACTGTCCTGTAATTATGCTTTCTACTGTCAAAAAGGGAGGATTGGATCCTCCCTTTTTTGCGAATATTTACGTAATATTTTAAATATTACCTTGTATGGCTTTAATATTCATTATACGATACTACCAGTGATAGAGGAATACTAGTTTAATAACAAGAAAAGAGTACGGCTAGAAGTTACTGCCAATGCTTTTTTTGGCTTTAGAGACTCGTATCATGAACCTAAACATTCCTTTAACCAAAACAGGGAGATTTTCCATCTTCGACAAAATCAAAGTGATTGAGTGACAACAAGGAGTATCTATGCAGACAAATGTCATCAGAGAGGAAATTCAGAGCGGGAAAACCATACTGGGCATTGAGCTTGGTTCAACCAGAATAAAGGCTGTATTGATCGATTCAGAGCACCAGCCTATTGCCCAAGGGGCCCATGACTGGGAGAGTTCCTTCATCAATGGAATCTGGACATATGACCTGGATGAGGTCTGGAAGGGAATCTCTTCTTGCTTTGCGAGTCTACAGGCTCATGTACAAGACCAGTACAAAGTAACCCTGAAACGTGTGAAGGCCATGGGGATAAGCGCCATGATGCATGGCTATCTAGCGTTTGACGCACAAGGAAAGCTCTTAGTCCCGTTCAGAACCTGGCGAAATACCATTACAGCTGAGGCATCAGAGAAGCTCAGCGAGTACTTCGATTATCCTGTTCCTGAACGTTGGTCGATCAGTCACCTGTATCAGGCAATCCTTAATGATGAAGATCATGTACAAGATATACACTACCTCACTACCCTCTCTGGGTATGTGCATTGGAAACTCACTGGACAGAAAGTGCTTGGCATCGGTGATGCCTCAGGCATGTTCCCTGTTGACAGTACCACAAAGCAGTTTGACAGTCGGCTTCTCAAACAATTTTCTGAATTGCCGCAAGTTGGTGCATTTTCTTGGAAGCTAGAGAATATCCTTCCCACAATTCTCTGTGCAGGTGATGCAGCAGGGACCTTGAGCGAAGAAGGCGCGATGCTCCTTGATCAAAGCGGCTCTTTTGAGGCGGGCATCAGCCTGTGTCCCCCTGAGGGAGATGCAGGGACAGGAATGGTTGCTACAAACAGCATTGCCACACGTACGGGAAATGTCTCTGCAGGGACTTCTGTCTTTGCCATGATCGTGTTGGAAAAACCTTTGAGTAAAAGCTATAACAAGTTCATTGACTTGGTCACAACTCCTGATGGAGCTCTTGTTGCAATGAGTCATGGCAACAACTGCACTGGAGAGTATGATAGATGGATGAGACTTTTCTCAGAAGTGGTGGAAACAGTCGGATTTACCGTGAAAAAGGGTGAACTATACGATAAATTGCTCTATAAGGCACTAGAGGGGGATCCTGACTGTGGTGGCCTTCTTCCTTATAACTACATCTCAGGGGAGACAATGACAGATCTCAATGAAGGAAGACCCCTCTTTGTAAGAGAAACTAAAAACACCTTCAACTTGGCTAACTTTATGAGATCGCAGTTATGTACCGCCTTGGGCGTACTGCGCATCGGCATGGATATTCTCTTTGAAAAAGAACAGGTAACCATCGACGCTATCAACGGACACGGCGGCTTTTTCAAGACAGCTGAAGTCGGACAACGTATCATGGCCAGTGCGCTGCACACCCCGATCTCGGTACTCAAGACCGCAGGAGAAGGAGGCGCTTGGGGGATAGCTCTACTTGCCGCATACATGGCAAGTGATTCAGGTACCTCCCTATCTGATTTCTTGAATGATGAGGTATTTGTTTCTGCAGAAATAACCACTATTTCCCCTACATCTGAGGACATTGAAGGGTTCAACCGTTTTCTGGATCGGTACAAGCGCGGCTTACCGGTAGAGAAAGCAGCTGTAGAGCATCTTAGCTGACACATAAAAGAGTTCGATTCCGGCGATCGGAAATCGAACTCTTTTTTATACCCTTGTGTTGTAATGTCAGCGCAGCTTCCAAGCAATGTCGGAGAGAAAGAGCTGCTGCTTCATTGTATCAACAGTTGAATCTTTGTTGATTACCACGCATTCAATACCCATTATTTCACTCCAGTCCTGCAACATTTTGGCAGAGGCATCATAGCTTAACACTGCATGATGGGCGCCTCCTGCAAGCATCCACAAATGACTGGCTGTATACAGATCGGGTTCGGGTTTCCACATGACTCGAGCCACTGGAAGTTTTGGCATTGTAAAAATCGGTTTCACCACTACAATTTCGTTGATTATTAGGCGTAAACGTCCACCCATATCAACCAGTGATGCAAGTACAGCCTTCCCAGGATGGCCTTCAAAAACCAACCTCGCAGGCGGTTCCTTTCCACCAATGCCAAGTTCATGTACTTCAACACGAGCTTTTTCAGTAGAAATTGAGGGGCATATTTCAAGCATATGGGCACCAAGGGACAACTCATTCCCTTTTTCCATATGATAGGTATAGTCCTCCATAAACGTGGTACCACCGGTCATCCCTTCGGTCATTTTCTTAATCAAGGCCGTCATCGCAGAGACTTTCCAGTCACCTTCTCCTCCATAGCCGAATCCTTGTGCCATCAAGTTCTGACTGGCTAGCCCAGGCAACTGGCGCATCTGCTGTAAGTCTTCAAACGTATTGGTATACGCACTTGCCCTCTCTCGCTCAAGGAATTTTCTCATTGCAATTTCTTCTTTGGCCTGATAACGTACAGTTTCCACGTCTTCGGTGTTGAATACATAACGCTCTTGATACACGTCCATCTGCGCTTGCACTTCACTGTCACTGACCTCTTCCAATTCCCTAATAAGATCGCCTACTCCCCAAGTATTCACCTGCCATCCAAGTTGCATCTGAACTCCCACCTTGTCTCCTTCGGTGACAGCTACATTGCGCATGTTGTCCCCGAACCGTACAACCTTGAGTTTTCGGCTTTCAATGGCTCCTACAGAAGCACGCATCCAGGAGGCGAGGTCATGCGTCACTGATTCATCTTCCCAAAATCCAGCTATGATTTTCCTGGGCAAACGCATCCGTGCAGCAATGAAGGCATGTTCACGATCACCATGAGCGCTTTGGTTGAGATTCATGAAATCCATATCAATATCTTGATCCGGGATGCTTCGATTATATTGTGTATGCAAATGGCAATAGGGTTTCTGCAACAAAGAGAGGCCGTTTATCCACATCTTTGAAGGAGAGAAGGTGTGCATCCAGGTGATTATTCCTGCACAGGCCTCATCGTAGTTGGCGTCTTTAATCAGGCGCTCAATTTCATCCGACGTTTTCACCGTCGCCTGATAAACCAAGGAGCATGGGAGCACGCCTCTTGTATTGAGGCTGGCAACCATTGACCTGGCATGGTTGGCCACCTCATTCAAGGTCTCCTGTCCATATAGGAATTGAGATCCTACCACAAACCAAAATTCATACTTCTTTATAGGTCTTCCCAGCATCTTTTCCTCCGATTCTGCGCATATACGTAACATGTATGTTTGCGTTAACGTAAACGCAAACATACTACTATATTCCATCCTGCTTGTATTTATGTCAAGTATTGATTGAAAATATCTAATTTCACAAAAATTTCAGACATTTTGTAGCAATAGACAAAAATACATAATATGGTATAATTGCGTTATCGTTAATCAGATGCCATCGCCCTGATGATAAAGGATACCACAACAAAATGACAATTTCCGAAATCGCGAAGCTTGCACAAGTTTCAATCGGGACAGTTGATAGAGTCTTACACAATCGGGGGCGTGTCGCACCCCAGACAATCAAGAAAGTCATGAGTATTGTTGAGGATTATGGGTACCAACCCAATACCTATGCACGCAATCTCAAACTGAGAAAAGAATTCACCATAGGGGTATTACTGCCCTTGCTTCATTCGGAATATGGATATTGGAATCTGATGTATGAAGGAATTCTCAAGGCATCAAAAGAACTGCATCCCCTCTCTGTTCGTATCGACTTGATGGAATTCGATCGTACAATGCCCGGGTCATTACAGGAGAGAGGCGAAGAATTACTCAAACATGACATCGATGCCCTTTTGCTTGCCCCTGTCGTACCCGACGAAGCACTGACCATAGTGAATGCCAAGAATGCACCCGACTACGCCTTCATCGACTCCCCGCTGCCCAAGACAAATCCAGTCTCCTGTGTAGTACAGAATCCCTACCGAGGAGGGTTCCTTGCGGGGAGAATGATGCATTTGCTGACCAGCGGCACAGGATCGTTACTCACCATCCAGACGCATCGTGCAGCTTACAACTCGACCGAAAGAGCTCGGGGATTTGCTGAGTACTTTGCAGGAAAGCCTGAATTTTCCGTTCACGAGCTGGAGTTCTCATCCACCAAGGATTTTGACGAAGATCTTGAGGCCTTCTATCGGGCACAAGGAAATGTGATCGGTATTTTTGTTGTCAATGATGCTGTACATAGGGTTGCCAAAAGCATCCAGGTGCTGGGAAGAAAAAACCAGACTACCTTGATTGGATATGACTTGGTAGACCAAAACCGGAAGCAAATGCTTTCCGGTTTTGTTGACTGCCTAATCAGCCAGAGACCTGAGTATCAGGGATATACAGCTATGTATCAACTCTATAGAAAGGGAATGTTGAACCAAACGCCCGAGCAAACAATCTGCGTTCCGATAGATATCATCCTGCCTGAGAACCTCATCGATGAGCAAACGTGGTGTCCTAAGCTATAAGACGTCTGAACTATCGCAACTGCAATTTCTCGATAATCTCTTGATCCGTGAAGCATTTGCTCTGTAATGTCTTCACTATCTCTTGGTCACTTGGGGCAAACTGATATTCAGACAGCTGCTTCAAGGAAACCCATCGATACTCGGTATGCACGGAAAGCTTGTACTCTTGGTGCTCTTTTGCTGTTACCAAATATGCTTTTAAGTGGTACACGGTATCCTTGTTGATAAAATCATGCTCATGCAACAGCTGTCCCACTTCAATTTGTAATCCGAGCTCTTCATCAAACTCACGAATAAGAGTTTCTGCTTCAGTTTCTGTATACCTGTTCTTTCCACCTGGAAACTCCCACAGCCCCCCGATCGAGCCTGAATCTTGTCTCTTCGCTATAAAGAACTTATCTCCCATTGTAAGTATTCCCGCGGTTGTAACACGTTCTTGCATGTCATTCCTCCTCATAGCAAGACCAACTGCGGTGCCAAGAAATGCAATACAGCTACCGCAAGTGTCAAATATCCAACGTTCCGTTTGTTTCTTTCCATATAGAGTCCGGTGGTATCAAGTACAGTTTGTTCCGATTCTGTATGCTTATCCATCCCTCTCAATGATTGGTAGAGGTAATAAACCAATAAGCAGAAACAGTTCAGAAGCGGTACAAAATCTCCTAGCAATGCAGGACCAGGAGGATAGGGGAAAAAGCCGAGAGCAAGACATATCCCCAGCCCACTGAGGATAAAGGCTCGTCTTACCAGCTTATGGACCCTGAAAGCATAGCGAAGGCTCAACAACAAAGGGAACCTCATACCCCAAAAGTCCGCAAGAAGCAGAGAAGCGCCCAAGAGAAGATAGAGAATGCTTAAGAAGTATGTCTGGGCTATCACCTCTCCGCCTCCAGGACCGTCGTCCCGACAACTGACACCAAGGTTTCACTGTCATAATATCCGTAGGTTTCTTTTGCCCTTTTTCCGGCCTGCATGTGCAGCAGAGCACCAGTACAAGCAACTTGATGGAGATCGTTTGGATTCTGACACAGAAGCGCTGCAATGATCCCTGCAAGAACATCCCCGCTGCCGGCAACTCCCAGGCTGGGATTGCGCGATTGGATTACGATTGTCTTTTCGTTCGGGGAAGCGATATACGTCAAGGAGCTTTTTACCACCAAGGTAGCATGCAATGTTTCACTGAGCTTCTCTATGCAGGTTAAGAACTGCAGGGGACTGTCAAATTTACCGATACGTTCAGCTTCCTCAGGCCAAAGACTTTTCACCAAGGTCGCAAGCTCCCCGATATGGGGAGTGAGTATCAAGGGTCCGTGCTCCAATCTTTCACAGGTGCAAAGCATCGCTGCATAGGCTCGAATACCATCGGCATCCAGAACCAGAGGAATGTTGGACGCAAACAGACGCGCGAGTATCGCTTCTCTCTGTGAACCCCATCCAGGACCGGCAAGAAGTGCTTGATAGCGGTCCAAGGCCACGTCGTCTTGATAGACTCTCACCATTACAGAAGGTGATTTTGCAGCAGCTACAGCATACACCTCTTCATCACAAAAATGGGTGACCAACCCTGCACGAGCAGCAAAACAGGCTTTGGCGGAGAGTCTCGCAGCTCCGCTGTACTGTACACTCCCCCCAAAGATGGCAACATGCCCTCGCTGATTTTTATAGGAGTCTCTTGCAAGTTTTTTGATTGAGACGTCCTCTTCAGTCGCGAGCAAGGCGCGTTGCTTAGGTTGCATCAAGAAAGGGGGAAAGGAAGGGTTGACACAGATGATTTCCTTGCAGGATTCTCTAGTTCTTGGGTGATACATTGCAAGTTTTTCATGACCCATTGTAATGGTCAGTTCAGCTTGGATATGCTCTTGATCACATGCAATGTCGTCCCCAAGGCCTGAGGGAATATCAATAGCCAAAGTTTTCACTCCGCTCGCGTTTGATAATTTCACAAGTTGTTGCAGTTCAGTATTGAGTGCACCCTTCAACCCCGTTCCGACCAGACCGTCAACAACCCAGTCAGCTTTTGAAAAAGCATGCTGAATATATTGGGTATCCAGACAGGAATAATCGATGCTCTGTAGATTGTAGGCTTTAGCTATCTCTCTTTGAATGCTGCAGGCAGGTGAAAGTCTCGATCCTGTATAGACGAGCAGAATATTTGAAAACCCTTCATTGAAGGCATATCGTGCAACTACCAGTGCATCTCCTCCGTTATTTCCACCTCCACAAAGAAAAATGAGTCTATCTTGTGTACAAAGAAACTTTTTCCAATGTTGAAAAATCTGCAAACCTGCACTCTCCATGAGACAAAGCTCTGGTATCTTTGCTGTTTCTTGGGAAAGCGTATCGATCAACGCAACATCGCATGCGAGCTCTAGTGGTTTCATGCTCTTACTTTACACAAGCGATGGGCCGGGGTCAACTAAAGCCATCTTGACAGTTTTTCAGTATCCCGCTAGGCTCAAGATGTCCTGGGGTGGCCATAAGGCCTGAGATTACACCCGTTAACCTGATCTGGATCATACCAGCGTAGGGAGACAGCACTCAATTCTCAATACAATCCCCATGGCAAACTAATTATATGGAGGTGCTTATGAACAAGCATCGGTTCGTATGTGCATTGGTTGCCATTCTGTCACTCATCTTCTTCCCTGTTGCAGCACAGGGAGCAAAAGCACAAGATGAGCTTGTCGTCTATGCCTATGATGCTTTCTGTGGCGATTGGGGGCCCGGCCCTACCGTTGTACAAGCGTTTGAAAAGCAAACAGGTATCAAGGTAAACCTTATCAGTGCAGGAGATGCTGTCTCGATGATGACAAAAATCATCAGCGAAAAGAACAATCCGTACGCTGACGTAGTAGTGGGAATCAGTAACGAGATGGCCCAGAAATTGTATGACGCTGCTGTTTTGGAGCCATACAACAGTCCTGCGTTGCAACATATTCCGGCATTTCTTCAGTTTGACAAGGAGAATCGTTTACTTCCCTTTGATTATGGAAATTTTGCATTCGTGTACGACTCTGAACAGTTGCAACCACAAGACATTCCCACGAGCCTTGCCTCTTTGACTGACGCCAAGTACAAAAACAAGGTCATACTTATCGATCCAAGAACGAGCTCCGTCGGACTTGGGTTGCTTCTATGGACCATCGAAGCCTTTGGAGAACAAGAGTATCTTTCTTGGTGGAGAGCGATGAAAAACAACGCTCTTACGATTACAGACGGCTGGTCAAGCGCCTACGGACTATTCACAGAAGGAGAAGCTCCTTTAGTCTTGAGTTATACAACCAGTCCTGTCTACCATGTTACCTTTGAAAATTCCACTCGTTACCAAGTAGTTCTCTTTGAGGAAGGACACAGCACCACCATCGAGGCGGCAGGAATACTTGCCTCAAGCAAGCTCAAAAGTGAAGCCAGACAGTTCATTGACTTTTTGCTAGCCGATGCACAGCTTGATATCGCCATCGCTAATTCCATGTACCCTGCAAACAGCATGACAGTACTTCCAAGTGCTTTTGCGTATGCGCCTAAACCAGAGAAGAACCTAAGCATGGACAGCAGTGTACTTGCCAAAAACCTCGATAGATGGCTTACTGAATGGACACAGGTAATGAGCAGATGAGAGAGAACAGCAGTTTGCAGTACAAGCGTTTCTACAGGACTATGCCAATTCCAGCCTCGCTGGTACTGCTTTTGTTGTTTTTTGTCCCGCTCTTTTTTACACTCTCCTCAGCTTTCATAACTGAGGAGGGCATATCTTTCTCTCGTGTCGTAGGCGTCTTTACCGATTCCTACACACAGAGAATCATGCTCTTTACCGTTTTCCAGGCGACCATCTCCACCCTCGCGTCTTTGCTTGTAGCTCTTCCAGGAGCTTTTCTTATCGCAACCTATAACTTCAGAGCTAAGCGCCTTATCCTTGCCCTCAGTGCGATACCCTTTGTCATTCCCTCCATTTTAGTGGTGCTGGGTTTTGTGATTTTCTTTGGAAACAATGGATTTCTCAATCGTATATTGATGACTCTTTTCAACCTCAACGAACCCCCATTGAAAATCTTGTACTCTTTTCCTGCAATCATACTGGCTCATACGTTTTATAATTTTCCCATCATCATGAGTTTGGTTTCTTCCTATTGGGAACATATGGACGGTCATTGTGAATCGGCGTCACGTACGCTTGGAGCAACGAAGACACGCACCTTTTTTTCCATTACGCTACCTCGATTGCTTCCCGCAATCATCAGCGCATGCTCACTGGTCTTTCTCTTCTGTTTCAACAGCTTCGCCATTATTTTGGTGCTTGGAGGAGGTCCGCAATTCACGACCATGGAAGTTGAAATCTACCGTCAGGCCAGGATGATGAGCAATCCAGGTGCAGCATCAGCATTATCCTTGTTTTCCATTTTAGTAACTACGTTGTTGCTTCTTTGGTATAACGCAAGTCAAAAGAATCTTGCAAGAAGTGAAATCTATAGAAGGGACATACTACGAAGCGAAAAGCGCCCTGCTTCCTTCGTAGGAAGGGTTCTTGCGCTGTTCTACACACTGTTCTCCCTCCTTTTCATACTCGGTCCGATTATCTCTGTCGTGGTCCGATCATTTATGGCATCACCCTCTCGCTCTGCAAGTCAGGAATTCAGCCTAAGATGGTATAGGCAATTACTCAGTCTCGAATCCGCAACCGGACATATGGGTTCGGCGCTTACCGCATTGACCAACAGCTTCATGATCGCCTTGGTCGTTGCCACACTCACAGTACCCGTCGCCTTGACCCTCAGCGTTGCAGTGCGTCGAAGCCAAAGAAAAACAAGCTTTTACGAGTTATTCGGGATGCTGCCCATGACTGTCAGTTCCGTGATCATCGGCTTAGGATACTACCTAATCTCCTCACGGTTTCGCGCCGGCCTTAGCTTGCATTACATACTGGTGGTTCTCGCCCATATGGTCATCGCAATCCCGTTCGTGCTGAGAACTATCTTACCTGAGTATAGAAAGATTCCTCTTTCGTACATGCATAGTTCCCTGACCTTGGGAGCGGGGCCTCTCAGGACGTTCCTTCTGATAGAGTTACCCTTGCTCAAAGGATCTCTGTTTACCGGCGCAATATTCGCATTCGCTTTGAGCATGGGAGAGTTCAACGCAACGCTCACCTTGGCAAATAGTTCTATTGTTACCTTGCCGATTGTTATGTATCGCCTCATTGGCAGTTATAATTTCCAAGGTGCATGCGCCCTTGGCACCATTCTCATCGCAGTTTCAGTCATCGTTTTCATCGTGAGTGAACTGGCAAAAGGAGGCAAATATGGCCAATGAAGGTCTCTCTTGTTCATTGAAGGCTACGTACCCGGACTTTTCCTTACAGGCAACCTTCAGTGTGCAAGCTGGAGAACTTGCCTGCATCATTGGGCCCTCGGGTTGTGGGAAAAGCACTTCTCTTTCTCTGATCGCTGGCCTGTTGCCTCTTCAAGAGGGCTCTCTTTTTCTCAACGGCAATGATCTAACTCAAATTCCCGTACATAAACGGCAAGTCGCCATGGTCTTTCAAGACTATGCCTTGTTTCCTCATATGACTGTGGCTCAAAATATCGCCTATCCCTTGAAGATCAGAAAGACAAAGAAAGCGAAACAGATTGAACGGATACATCACTTGCTTTCCTTGGTTTCCTTGCAAGGATACGAAAAACGGAAAAGCCAAGAACTCAGTGGAGGTGAACGTCAACGGATAGCGCTCGCCAGAGCACTCGCTTCGCAACCTCAGTTGCTGCTCCTTGACGAACCTCTTTCAGCTCTTGATGCCAAATTAAGAAAACATCTTCGAGAAGAGATTAGAAGAATTCATGATGAGACAGGGATTACTACAGTATACGTAACACATGACCAAGAAGAGGCACTCGCCATCGCTGATCGGATCATCGTCATGCACGAAGGAAAAGTGATGCAGCAAGGAAAGGGCGAGGACATCTACAACAATCCTGAAAATCTTTTCGTTGCGACCTTCATGGGAGAAGGTACGATTCTTCCTTATAATGTGATACAAAAAACCTTGTCGACTCCTACACCTTCCCTCCCTTATGCTTATAAGCCAAAAGAAGGCAAGCATACAATCTTTTTCAGACCAGAAAACGTCCTGATCAAAGAGGGACAGGCATTCTCTTTGGTGGAATACCTTCCTCATGTTCAGTTCAAGCAGGCTCAGGTCATCAATTGTGAGTTTCAAGGTGATCATTACAGACTGCTCTGCCAATGGGAAGGGCATCCCATAATTTGCCACAGCACGACACGACCAGAGAACAAGGAAGTAACCTTGGCAGTACGGATGAAATCTATCAGGGAGTATGTGGATGGTATTTTGGTACCATAACCAAAAAAATACCATATTCTAGGAATAGGCATTTTTGACATTTTATGTATACTGTGTATATGAAAAGACGGTATGTCGTGCTCCTATTGCTACTACTCTCTTGTTCGTCGTTCCTCATTGCAGCTGAAGGACAGTACTATTCTCTTGCCATTTCTGACTCCTATTACCTTGGAATTTCTCATTTCGAGGACGAAATTCCAGCTCGTTCAAGCAACGCTTTCAACGTCACAGTAGGTTTCTTAGGATATAGAGCAAAAACATGGGACCTTGCGACGCAGGTCCATCTGTTGTTTGTCTCAGACTCTCTTCCCTTCGGACTCTATCGAGCACGCGGTTTCAACTCCATAGGACTAAGCCTGCAAGGCTCCTATGCCTTTTCCCCATTCTTTTCGCTCTCAGCTCAAGTCGGAAGTGAAGTCAATTTCTACAACATGATCAAGGAAGCTTTCGCCTCCTTCAGCTTCAGCATCGCACCACAATTCACACTCCTTGAAAAGAAAGAGTATCTCATCTATGCAACCATTCCTGTTTCTGTACACCTTCGCAAGGAGATTACAGCATTGCAAGCCGGACTCGGGCTTCGTTACGTGTTGTTTCCTTTTCCCCGAAAGGAGGAGTGATGAAACGAGCATCGCCCATCCTTCTGCTAGTACTGATGTCCCTTTTTCTCTCCTGTGAGCTTTTTTATAAGGATGCAACAACCTATGGCGATCTGTATGTCGTCTCTGTTGGAATTGACTATGCCAACAACAACAATGCAAATACAAAAACGCTCTATGGAACCATCAACGATGCAAGAGAGCTGCAAAAGGCGTTCAAGCTCGTTGCAGAGCAAGCAAACAAGTCCTTTTTTGGCTATCTCATGATTCAAGAGGGTTTTTCTAGAACCCAAGACACCTTTGCTGATCCAACCTATCCTTCATGGACCAATATTGAAGCCACCCTTGACGAAATAAAAAATTCTGCTTCAGAGCATGACTTGACCATCTTTACGTTCAGCGGCCATGGGCTTGATAAAAAGGGGGATCTTCTGTTGGCCCATGAGAGTACCAATGGCAACCCTTCGACTCAGGACATCTTGCTTGCTCCAGAAGTCTTACTTGAGAAAATTGCAGCCATTGAGGGGAGAAAACTTGTCATCATAGACAGCTGCTACAGCGGACTGTTAGTCCCGGAAAGTGCAAGCAGTCTCAGCACCCACTACTACAAGCGCATCGACCAATGGTTCGAAAAGTACTTTGATGATATGGAGTATACAAAGCCTAGTCTGATGGTTCTCACAGCGTCTGCAGCACATGACTCCTATGAATTCTATATAGAGACCAACCATGCTCACGGGGTTTTCACTGAAACACTGTTACGAGCGCTTGGATGGTCCCACCCTCACACCCCGGAGCATACCTCAGTGGCCATCCAAGCGCTTAAAGAGAACCGTCTGACTGTTGATTCTCTCTATTCCTATATTAAAAAGAACCAAAGGCTTCCCACTCACTGGTCTCTTTTCTCTGATACTAAATTTCAACACCCGACAACCACAGGGGGTCCGTTGGATATGGTTCTTTTTCAATTTTGAAGCAAAGGAGTATGCAAGTGAACTACAAGAGTATGAAAAAGATAGTAATTCTACTGCCCATCCTCTTGTTTCTCATCAGTTGTGAGCTCTTTTATCCGCCCTCAGCTGATATAGAGGTGTATCACATTGCCATTGCCTTGAATTATGTTGGTACTGATGTCGGGACTCTTCGGGGAACCCTCAATGATGCGAGTGCCTTGCATCAAACGTTGTTGGGCAGGTCTACTCAGTATTCAGGCATCCTGATGCTCCAAGACGGTTCTGATGACCTTTCAGATCCGTTGCTTCCTACCAAAGAGCATGTTTTGGATCACATTGGAACTGTTATTGCGAGCCTGAGCAGTAAAGACCTTTTGATTGTCACCTATAGTGGTCATGGTGTAAGTGATGGATCGTGGGTTCTCTTTCCAACCGATGCAGACAAAAAAATATTTAACGCCGATAACAAGACGCCAAAACAGGAAGTGTTGCTGCACCCTGATGAACTTTTCGCTGCGTTGTCCTCATTCAAAGGCACTATTCTGTTAATCGTCGATAGTTGTTATGCAGGCAATTTTGTGCAAGAGAGCAACACCTCCATCTCTCTTGTCCATCCAAGAGAATCCTATGAAGAGGCCTATAGACGATTTTTCTCTAAGGAAGATTACATAGGCAAGGTTTTTGTCATGGCAGCCACCACGAGGGACAATACCAGCAAGGAGCCCGTCGGGGGGAATCCTGTTCATGGGTTCTTCACCAAGGCGTTGCTTGAAGGGCTTGGTTGGGATGTGGCACAGCAGAAGCTTATCGAGATCAGGCACGGTATAGGCATCGATGATTTGTATCGATATGTGCTTGAGCATCAAGCATTCCCCCTTGAGGGAACCAATCCTAAGTTATATCAACATCCGCTTATCAGTCCCGGTCCGATGGAGCTTATCCTGCCCTAAGTGGCAAATCGTCCTTCCTTGATGTCCTGGATTTCATCGCGGATGACGGCAGCCCGTTCAAACTCAAGGTTCTTGGCAGCTTGCAGCATTTCTTTCTCAAGTGCCTTGATGTATTTCTTTCGATCATTTGCGTTGAGCAGATTGTAACCACCTTTTAGGATTGAAAGGTCTTGCTTCTGGATCTGCTTGGTTTCTTCCTTCTCGCGCTCGATGATATCCTGGATGGCCTTGGTTATGGTCTTGGGTGTTATACCGTGTTCTTGGTTGTAAGCGTTTTGGATTGCCCTTCTTCTGTTTGTCTCTTCAATCGCTTCCTGCATTGCAGGACTCATTCTATCAGCATACATGATCACTCGTCCCTCGGCGTTACGAGCAGCTCTTCCGATGGTCTGGATCAAGGAGGTGGTTGAACGTAAAAAGCCAATCTTATCTGCGTCAAGAATGGCGATCAAGGAGACCTCGGGGAGGTCCAAGCCCTCTCTGAGCAAGTTGATTCCCACCAATACATCGAATACACCAAGACGAAGATCTCTCAACAACTCGACTCGTTCAATCGTATCAATCTCTGAGTGAAGGTAGCGGACTTTCAATCCCAAAGAGGCAAAATAATCGGTAAGGTCCTCACTCATCTTCTTGGTGAGCGTAGTGACCAATATGCGTTGTTTTTTTGCAATGACTTTTCGTATTTCGCTATAAAGGTCTTCCATCTGACCTTCAGTGGAACGCACAGATATTTCTGGGTCCAAAAGACCAGTAGGTCTTATGACTTGCTCAACGATGCGTACACTCTTTTGCAACTCAATCTTGCCAGGAGTGGCAGAAACAAAAACCCTTTGCTTGATTACCTGTTCAAATTCTTCAGCTTTCAAAGGCCTGTTGTCCAAGGCAGAAGGAAGGCGAAACCCATAATTTACCAAGTTTAGTTTGCGTGATCGATCTCCTTCATACATCGCCCCTACCTGAGGGATTGTCACATGGGACTCATCGATGAAGGTAATGAAATCCGGAGCGAAATAGTCCAAAAGAACTGCAGGGCGTTCTCCTGCTTTTCGGTCAGATAGGGGTCTTGAGTAATTCTCGATTCCGGAGCAATACCCGATTTCCTCAAGCATCTGTAGATCATACTCAACCCGTGTCTTGATTCGCTCTGCCTCAAGAGGTTTTCCCATGGACATGAAATACTCAACTTGATCTTCCATCTCACTACGGATTCTCGAGATGGCAGCTTTTACCTGCTCTTGTGGCATGACAAATTGCTTCGCGGGATAGAGTGTATAGCTAGAGACCATCTCCTGCTTTTCTCCTGAAACAGGGTCAAACCATTGAATGGAGGCAAGTTCATCCCAATCGATACACAGGCGAACTGCATTCTCCAAGTAGGAAGGACAAATCTCGATCACGTCACCCTTAACCCGAAAGGAACCCCTTTTCAGAATAGCATCATTACGTTCATACTGCATACGAACCAGCTGCTCCAATACTTCTCGATGGTTGAAGCTTTGGCCTTGGTTGAACGTATAGACCATATCCCTGACTGATACAGGATTTGCCAAGCCAAAAATACAGGAGACAGTGGCTACAACAATGACATCCCGACGTTCCATCAAAGAAAATGAAGCAGAGAGACGCAACCGATCTATCTCTTGGTTAATATCAGCATCCTTTTCGATATATAGATCTCTACCGGGCACATACGCTTCCGGCTGATAGTAATCATAGGTTGAGACAAAGTACTCCACAGCATTGTCTGGAAAGAACGATTTGAACTCCCGATACAGTTGTGCAGCAAGCGTTTTGTTATGAGACAAGACAAGCGTTGGTTTTTGCACCTGTTCGATGATCTTGGCCATGGTGTAGGTCTTTCCACTACCGGTTACCCCTTTCAGGGTTTGAAACCTGTCGCCTTGGTTCAGACCAGCGCTCAAGGCTTCAATAGCTTGAGCCTGATCACCGGATGGCTCATATTCGCTGACCACCTTGAAGCGTTTACTTTGGTAAGAAACGTCCCCATGAATGTTGGAAATCGCCTCTCCTCCCCATTTTTCGTCTACTTGAAAATCATCATGCATAGTTATCGTACCAATGCGCCCACATGTTGCGCTGTTCGTTCGATGAGTTGTACGTCAACGTTTCTTGTTTCACCCTTGCGATGAATTGTGACTGTAACTTTCTGGCCAGCTCGATAAGGAAGCAATGCAAGATACAAACCGTTCACATCATCAACAGGGACATTGTTCACTGCCGTTATGATATCGCCTCCAAGAAAGATGACACTAGCCCCATACTGGACACGTTGCGTTCCTCCTCTGAGCCCTGCCTTCTCAGCAAAACCGTCAGGCACCGTTTGACTGATCAACACCCCTTTTGCTATCGGCAATTTAGCATAAGAAACCAATTGAGGCGTAAGCTGAACCACAGAGAGGTCGAGCCAACCACGACTGACCCTTCCCAACCTGATGAGGTCAGGGATAACCGCTATGGCAGTATCGATAGGAATAGCAAAGTTGACTCCTTGAGAACTCCCAGTGGTTGAGAATATAGAACTGTTGATACCGATTACTTCACCTCTTGAGTTCAGCAAGGGCCCCCCACTATTGCCTGGATTGATCGAAGCATCAGTCTGGATGGCATTCATGACCACAGTTCCCTCACTAGTGCGTACCGGCCTGTTCAGTCCGCTCACCACACCCACGGTCATGGTACGGTCATACCCAAAAGGATTTCCAATGGCAATCACTTTCTGTCCGATTTTTAGATCTTCACTGGTTCCCAAGGTGATGGGATACAGAGGGACATCCTTCTCTACAGCAATCTTGATGACTGCCAGATCGTCCTCACTATCCACTCCGATCAAGGTTGCTGGATAGGTTTTGTTGTTATAAAGCCCCACCTTCAAGCTAGCTGCCTTGGCAACAACATGTGCGTTTGTAAGAATATAACCATCAGAGGAAAGAATGATGCCGCTTCCCGTCCCTTGGGCAGGAATGATATCACTGAAGGTCGGAGTCATCATATCAACTGTCGTGGTAATATGTACGACACTTCTGTTTACGTTCTCATATACGTTGATGTTCTGTTTTTCATCAGAACTGTACAACCAGGAAGATTCATTCCCTTCCAAGAGTATGAGGCCCTCTTCACCATAGAAGATGTTTGCAACCTCAACGCCTGAGAGAGCCAAGAGAGCTTGGATCCCTTGCTCGTTCTTGATGGTCCGCAAGGCTTGGCTCAGTTCTCTTCTCTGTTTATTTTGTTCGATGGCGGCAGTCCAACGAAAAAGCAACAATCCAGTGAATACAATCAACGTACCCAAGACAAAGATGAGTAAAATACGTATCAATCTGCTACGGGTATCTTTCAGCATAAGAAGAGTGTACTTCCAAACCTAATAAAGAGGCAACTAGAGACTGGAGAGGAGGGTCAATACTTCCTGTTTCCTAGGGGGGTTGCAGCCTCTGCGACTACAGTTTATGGCACTTGCTGCAGTAGCATACAACAAAGCATCCCTGATCAGATGTTCATCAAGATCTGAAAGCTTCGGCTCCTGTCCATCTTCACCAAAACAATTCCTATCATGCAAATATGATAACAACGCTCCGCTGAAAGTGTCTCCAGCCCCGACAGTGTCTACGACAGGAAGATCGATAATCGGCATTGAAACAGTCTTGCCTTCAGGAGTGTACCAAATGCTTCCTTTTCTTCCCAAGGTCAAGATACAGTGCTTGCCTTGCTCGACAGCCAATGAACCAGCCTTGCTCTGTATGTCGCAACCGCTGTACATGAGCGCAAGATCCTCATCGCTAAGCTTCACCAATGATGCACGTTGCAAAGCTCGTTCAAAACGCTGTTTATAGACTATTTCATCATCAATGACAGCAGGACGGACATTCGGGTCAAAAAACACAACAGGTCTGGGCTCATAGACTTCGAGAGCTTCCAATATTGCTTCTGCTACAGGATTTAAGGCAAGAGAAATGGATCCAATATGGACCACTCTCAAATCTGTGTGCTCTTGCATCACTTGAAGCAACTCACTTGTATCAATACTTACAGAAGCAGTCTTTTCAGTAAAAAAATCATAGGTTGCTTTGCCTTCATGGTCCAAGGAAGCAAAAGCCAACAAAGTGGGTTCTTTGACAGCACAGAGGTTTGCATCGAACAACACTTGGTTGTCAACCAAATAATCCAAAATTCTCTGTCCAAACATATCTTTCGATATTTTTCCTATATACCCGACTGCCGAGCCTTGACGCGACGCAGAAATTGCTGAATTGAGCGCACATCCACCGACAATAGACTCGAACGGAACCATAGGGCCCTGTGTTCCCTTGGCAATAAAATCAATCAACGCCTCACCAATAATTCCTATCATGACCAACTCCTATAGATATCGTTTTTTACCTTGTCCGATCACTGAGGCATGCACCTCAACAAAGCCTTTTGCCGGACTCATCATGATTTTGGGAAGAAGAACTTCTTCAATCTGAAAGAACCCTACATCACTCGACATCTCAACATCAATATGGATAGGCTTGTCCTCCCCCTTCAAAATCCGAACCCGCTCAATGGAGTTTGCTGAGTATTTATGGATATCCCCAGTCTTCGCCTGTGTGTTGAGACTCATGGGAATACGTGCCCGACCTTTCTCCATGTCACATCCGTCAGCAACCAAGACAAGTCCGGCCTCGAGGGAATGAACCTTTCGGTTTGCCATATGCCCGACGATTCCTTCGGAAGCGGTAGAGGAGATTACTATCCTGCGAGCAAGTTGGTCTTCGAAGACTTGTTTCAGAAGCCTGTCCATGATCGGCCTTGCTATGATCAAGGCTGTCATCTCATGATCAGATCGTCCGATACTCATGCCGAGGTCATGCAAGAAAGAAGCCAGCAGCAAGGCACAAAGGCTGTCTTCGACAGTGCCAGAACCCTCTTGTTCCAAGGATGTTTTTATGTTTGCTTCTGTAAGCAAGGTAAGCATCTTAATTGCATTTACTGCCACTTGACGCATATGAACAGGTCCATGATCATTGTAGTTCAATCGTTTTATTGAAACAACATTTGCGTATTCTTGAATTGCTTCCAATTCCGGATCAGTAACCAATAAGGAAGCAAGCTCGTATGCTTTGCTCTGAGGGTCGAGCAAAGAGAGTAAATATTTTTCCAAACTGTATTCTTTAGGTGACTTCATGCTTTAAGGGTACAACAACTTTGCTCCAACATAAAGAGAATGTGGAATAAATCCGATAACTCTCCTATACTAGGGCCATGAAGCGAATAACCCTGAAAGATTTCCGATGGCTTAGAAAGCCGGATACATTTGAAAAAAACCATCGGCAAGTAACACTTGAAGTTGATCACTCGATGAAGCTCCCGCAGGGACCGCTCTTGCTGGCCATCAGCGATGATCCATTTATCATGAAAGCCTCTTTGAGCGTCCCCGATCCAAATGCCTTCTGCGGCATTTGTGTGTATCATCTTGATAGCACCTATGTATCAGCAGGGCTGTCACAGAACATGCTCGAACTTCAATCCTCCATTCATAACAACAAAGCAACAAGCAAGATACCTTTTACATGCGAGCATCAAGAAGCTCGGTGGTATTTGCAACGATGTGGTTCGAACATGGAGATTGGGTTATTGGGAAAGGATGATCAGAAAGCTGCTGTTTTTACTTCCTTCACCTTGGGACCTGCAGAAGATTCGATAAGTTTTGGTTTTTATTTCAGCAATGAAACTACAGAGAAGAAGAACATGCGATTACACTCGCTTTCCTATACGCTCATACTCGCTTAAGGTAGGCGCTTGTGCTACTATGTGCTATCTTCAAAGCAGCCCCTTTGAAAGGGCATTAAGGAAGGATATAGAATGGAAGAGATGAAAGAGAAAAGTCCTCAGAATTTTCTAGAACGAATCATTGAGGATGATCTTGCCAACAAAAGGGTTCCCAACGATACCATTGTCACCCGTTTCCCCCCCGAACCCAACGGCTATCTGCATATTGGGCATATCAAGTCAATCTGTTTGAATTTCGGACTTGCCCAAAAATACCAAGGCCGCTGTCATCTTAGATTCGACGATACCAATCCTGAAAAAGAGGATATGGAGTATATCAACTCAATTAAGGAAGACATCGCTTGGCTGGGTTTTGACTGGGGTGATTATGAGTATCATGCTTCAGATTACTATCAGCAGTTGTATGAAATCGCAGTTGACCTGATTAAGAAGGGAAAGGCATATGTCGACAGTCTCTCCGCTGAACAGATGCGCGAGTATCGCGGAACCTTGACCGAACCTGGAAAGAACAGTCCCGATCGCGAACGCAGCATTGAGGAAAACCTACAGCTCTTTGAAGAGATGCACCAAGGAAAACATCCAGAGGGTTCTTACATTCTTCGAGCCAAGATTGATATGGCCAGCCCAAATCTCAATCTACGAGATCCTGCCCTATATCGTATCAAATTTGCTTCTCATCCAAGAACCGGTGATACATGGTGCATCTATCCAATGTATGACTTCACCCATCCAATCAGTGATGCCATAGAAGGAATCACCCACTCTATATGCACCCTGGAATTCGAAGATCATCGTCCAGCCTATGATTGGGCAACAAGCATTGATAATATTGACCATGCACCGCGCCAGTATGAGTTTGCACGTTTGAATATCAATTACCTGGTCATGAGCAAGCGTCGCTTACTGAATCTTGTAAAGCTTGGAATAGTCGATGGTTGGGATGATCCAAGGATGCCAACGATCAGCGGAATTCGTCGTAGGGGATACTCTCCACAGTCCATGAGAGATTTTATAAGCCGCATAGGCGTTGCGAAAGTTGAAGGGGTCGTGGATTATTCACTTATGGAATTCTGTGTGCGCGAGGACTTGAACAAGCGTGCAGAGCGATTGATGGTGGTCCTCGATCCTCTCAAGTTGATAATTGACAACTACCCACAGGATAAGGTCGAGTATTTTGAAGCTGTCAACAATCCAGAGGATCCAGAGAGCAAAACGCACCTCATTCCCTTCTCTCGAGAACTGTACATCGAACGAGAAGATTTCATGGAGGTTCCGGCCAAGGGCTATCATCGCCTTTACCCAGGCAATGAAATCAGACTCAAATATGCCTATTATGTCACAGCAACCGACGTAGTTAAGGATGAAAACGGAACTATCATAGCAGTGCACTGTACGTATGATCCAGAGTCTCGAGGCGGTTCTACTGTTGACAATAGGAAGGTCAAGGGTACCAGTCACTGGGTAAGTGCTACTGAGGGTGCAACCATCGAGGTACGCTTGTATGATAAGCTTTTCAGGACTGAGTATCCAGGTGAAGCAACGGGGAATTATCTGGATGATCTAAATCCTGATTCTCTGAAAATACTTACAAACGCAAAGGCTGAACCTGAAATTCTCAAGGCTAAGGTAGGTGACTATCTGCAGTTCATCAGAAATGGATACTTCTGCGTGGATAACAAGGATAGTACGAGTGAGCATCCTGTGTTCAACAGGACGGTCACACTCAAGGATTCTTGGGCCAAGCTTAAAAAGAAAATGGGTATGTAGAGCGGTCTAAGGGGGCGATTTTTCGTCCCCTTGGTCCTATTGGAGGAATGTATGAATTATTTCTTCGACCAACATTTTCACTTGATGCACATCTCTCATCCCAACCTTCTCTCTTTTTTCTCTTCCTTGGAAGGAGGGATTCCTGATCTGGTCACAAGTGGGACTCTCTCACCAAGTTATATCTTGACCAATAAAAACAGAAGGGGTTCTGTTCTTTTGAACAGACTCACCAACACCCTGACCACGTTTGAACAACCAATTGGACAGACTTTGGTGATGATGGAAAACGACCTGAAAGGTTGTTTTACATCACATGAGGAAGATGCTCCCTATCCCCAACAGCCTTATATCAGAGACAATAAAATGCACATGCGTGATAAAGTCTATGACAAACTTGCCATGTGTCCTCTCTTGATGGATTTTTCTGCAAACAAAATCCGTGAAGAAAACCTCTATTACCCTGCCCCGAAAGAACAGAAAATTCTCGATTATGTTGCTGATACCCTTGAAGGCTTTGCGTATTACCACAAAACTCATCCTGATGGGCTCTTCGAGTTTTTTCCGTTCTTAGGGATCAACCCGCCTGTTCATTCAATTGACTTTATCCAAGAACTACTGGAGACCTATATTATAAAAGATAGAGAGTCAAAAGAAGCAAAACAACAGTTCTATGGTATCAAGTTCTACCCACCCCTTGGCTATAATCCGTGGCCTGCAGATAAAGACGAACAAAAAAAGGTCACCTTGATCTACGAGTTTGCCTGTGCTTACGACATTCCGATCATGACACATTGCGACGATCAAGGATATAGGGGTATTCCTGCGAAAGAGGCGTGGAAATACACTGCACCATTCTCTTACAAACCAGTACTGGCTCGCTATCCAACGCTTCGTATCGATTTTGCACACTATGGATGGCAATACAACCAATTACAGAAAAACCCACTGACCTTGATCAGTAATCTTACCAGCAAGATGCCTGACTCCCCTTGGTTCTATGAGATAACAGAACTGATGGGGTTGTACCCTAATATTTATGCCGATGTTTCTTTCAGTGGTACTACGTTTGATTTCTATGTGCTTCTCTCGAATTATCTCAATTCTCTGGAAGAGGAAACAAGAAACAACATAATTTCTCGTTCTCTTTTTGGTTCAGACTTTTCAGTGAATCTTTTCAAAGTTGAGTCCTATTCGAGTTATTATCGAATATTTGAACAATCACCGCTCACCGATGAGATTCTTCATGCCATGGTAAGTACCAACCCCATGCGTTTCATGAATTTCGACTAAAAAGGCAGGTAATGAACCTGCCTTTCTCAATGGAGCAAGAATATTTCTAGTAATTCTTGGCAACCAACTCAAAATATGCCTGAGGATGATTACAGACAGGGCAGAGTCCAGGAGCTTTCTTGCCGATTACAATGTGACCACAGTTGGAACATTTCCACATCTGGTCGCCTTCACGACTGAATACCAAACCACCTTCAACATTCTTCAAGAGATCGAGATAGCGTTCTTCGTGATGCTTTTCAATGGCAGCAACCATTTCAAAGAGTGTAGCAATCTTGCTAAAGCCTTCTTCACGGGCGTCTTTGGCAAAATTGGCATACATATCGGTCCATTCGTAGTGTTCACCAGCTGCAGCATCCTTGAGATTGATAGCAGTATCAGGGACTTCACCATTCTCCTGGAGAAGCTTGAACCATATCTTTGCATGCTCCTTTTCATTGATTGCAGTCTCCTCAAACAGATTTGCAATCTGTACATAGCCTTCTTTGCGAGCTTTAGAAGCATAATACGTGTACTTATTCCTTGCCATTGACTCGCCTGCGAATGCCTCTTTCAGATTAGCTTCCGTCTTGGATCCCTTCAATTCCATACTGTTTCTCCTTTACTGCTTTTCAGCAGTACTCATTTTTTGACAATCGGGACAAATCCCGTTGAAAACTATCTCAAAAGAATCCAGAAGATACCCATGAGTATCAACGCTGTTTGGTGAAAATTCAAATTCACCAATCATTTCGATATCATCAACTTTTTTACATACCATGCATTGGATATGAAAATGTTGGTGCAACGTCCGATCGAAGTGATCGGGGCCACCCAAAACACGAATTCTCTTCACCTTTCCTTCATCTACCAACATGTTCAAATTACGATACACAGTAGCTCGACTTATGGAAGGATGCTTCAGAACAATACTCTCGTAGATTTGTTCAGCATTTGGATGGTTTGTGGCTGTACTTACAGCTTCCCACACCAGTCCTTTTTGGATTGTCTGTCGCTTTTCTTTCATGGGCTATCCTAATTGATATAAAATCTCAATAGTTATCTTAAGACATCTACACACAGCTGTCAACAGAGCATATCAGTGAAACATACATAATCAGCAATCTTTGTTTACAATTATGCAAGTATTTGTAACAAAGACCCCGAATTCACGGGGTCCAGCACTGTTCAAGAGAAATTTTCTATTCATCACCTTTCTTAGCTTCTTTGTCCAACCAAAAGAAATCTTGTTCATTTTCACCACGGGTTCTCGTTTGGCGGAATGAATCAAAACCATAAGGCTTCGGAGCAGACTTGCGTGGTCGTCGTTCTGCGTTCCTAGAATCCTCACGATCTGAAAAAGGCTTTCTTTCTTCTCTGGAGACGAATGGAGGGCGTCCACCACGGTCATCACGGTCGCGGAAAGATGGGCGTCCACCACGGTCATCACGATCGCGGAAAGATGGGCGTCCACCACGGTCATCGCGGTCGCGGAAAGATGGTCTTCCACCGCGGTCATCGCGGTCGCGGAAAGATGGTCTTCCACCGCGGTCATCGCGGTCGCCGAAAGATGGGCGTCCACCGCGGTCATCGCGGTCGCGGAAAGATGGTCTTCCACCGCGGTCATCGCGGTCGCCGAAAGATGGGCGTCCACCGCGGTCATCGCGGTCCCTGTAGGATGGGCGTCCACCGCGGTCATCACGGTCGCCGAAGGATGGTCTTCCACCGCGGTCATCGCGGTCCCTGAAAGATGGTCTTCCACCGCGGTCATCACGGTCCCTGAAAGATGGTCTTCCACCGCGGTCATCGCGGTCTCTGTAGGATGGGCGTCCACCGCGGTCATCACGATCGCCGAAAGATGGGCGTCCACCGCGGTCATCGCGGTCTCTGTAGGATGGTCTTCCACCGCGGTCATCGCGGTCTCTGTAGGATGGTCTTCCACCGCGGTCATCGCGGTCTCTGTAGGATGGGCGTCCACCGCGGTCATCGCGGTCTCTGTAGGATGGGCGTCCACCACGGTCATCGCGATCGCGGAAAGATGGGCGTCCACCGCGGTCATCGCGGTCGCCGAAAGATGGGCGTCCGCCACGGTCATCGCGGTCTCTGTAGGATAGGCGTCCACCGCGGTCATCACGGTCACGGTATGAAGGTCTTTCTCTGCGGTCTTCACGATCTCGTGAAGAGGGTCTTCGATCAGAGAACACTCGCTTCGCATCTCGTTCACCCGACCGAGGACGCTCACTTCGATCGAAGGAGTCTTTCTCTCGTTTTGGTTCCTGAGAATTTTCTTGGTCTTTTACCAAAGGAGCAAAATCTTCTTCTTCCCAGCGAAGGGTTAGAAGGTCGTCTTCTACTTGATTAGGTTCTGCTGTTACCAAATCTTCATCGTTTTCAAGCTCGTCGGTGGTGTCTTCTTCCTGTACGGTTAGCTCTTGCTCATCCAATGTTTCCTGTACTTCTTGTACTTCGATTACTTCTTTTTCTTCTGTTTTGTTTTCTTCGCTCATACTTTCTTCTTTTTTACTGCACATCTGTGCCAGTTCTTCTTCGTGCTGTTCTACTACAGCTTTTTTCCTAGCGGACTGAAAATATTCTCTCGCTATCCGTACATCCTGTTGCTTTATAAGCAACCACGTCCTCGCTGTTCCCAAACGACGGGTAAATCCCGGTGCTGCAACATGTTTGGTAATTTCCTGAATCTCATACCCACGAATTGCTTTTTCTTCTAATCTAAATGTTCCCAAATTTGTTGAGAACACAAGCTTTCCATCCTTCGCCAACAGTGCATTCAGCACTGCTATCCATTTCAGGTAATCTCTCTGGACATCAAAATCATGATTCATTTTCCTGCTGTTTGAAAAACTTGGGGGGTCAAAGATTATTATATCATAGACTCGCTTTTGTTTTATAGCCTCAAGAACATACTCCCAAGCGTCAGTAGCAATGCATGGAAATACTTCTTCTATATAGCCATTATCAGCAAGATTCTTTTGGGCCCATTGCGTATAAGTACTGGACAGGTCTACTGACTCAACCAACGCGGCTCCACCTCGAGCAGCATAGACCGAGAAGGCTCCAGTATAGGAGAACAAGTTCAAAACCCTCATCCCCATACTCATTTCTCTAACCATTTGTCTTGTATACATATGATCAAGAAACAGGCCAGTATCGATACGCTTTGTCAAGTCTACGGTAAATATCAAATTATTTTCCGTAACTTGAATTTCCAACGATGTTTCATCCATAAGGCTATGTTGTTCTTTGCCTATCCTTTTGGGACGATGATGAAACACTACCCGATCACGTTGCACATACAGCATTCTTGAGACGATATCGCAGCATATCCTCTCATCTGCTTCTGGCAAACCATCAATACTGTAATCAGTGATCCTAGCATACGTACCATAGATATCAACAGTAACGGGAAACCGCTCAAGGTTCCGATCGTATACCCTCATGCAGGTCGTCCCACTTTTTAGCATCAAACGCCGCATCGTCAGGGCATTACCCTTCAAAATCTTTCCAAAATCCTTCTCTGTATAATCCATGACATTCCTAGTAGCTCTTTCTGCAACGCAGTGTATATGCTAATATGGAAAAAAGCTAGAGAAGCAAAGGAAAAAATGATGGAAGATGATGCGCAGGCTTTTATTGAGGAATTACAGGAGCGCAGGGGAGCTACTATAACGTGGAGGACTTACGCAACCTGGTATGGGAACAATCGAAGCATTCTAAGAGAATTTGGAGTGTTTCTCTATCGTGTTCAAGATACCTTATATTTTGAAGACTTTGAACGAAGCCCATCGATGTTTGGTATCAAAATACAACCCAAAAAAAAGAAAGAACCTTTCATAAAATATGAGGGTTCTTTTGCTATCGAGGAAGTTTCTCGTACCCTACCTGTCCTCAAAACCCATGCAGCACAAGTTGCAGCTGGGAATCGAAACAAACAAGAGCTTTATAGTCCTAGGCTGTTCGATAAGATATTCAGGCAAATGGTAGAAATGGTGGAGCTAAAGAATGGAACCGTTCATTTTTTTGAATTGATGGACCGAAAACAGTTTTTGCAGGAATTAGGCAAGTAAGCCTTTATAGGAGGAATATATGGGCGCATTCAAAGCGTATGATATCAGAGGAATCTATAATAAGGATTTCAACAAGGAAACCGTTTATAGGATCGGATTTTTTCTACCCAAACTACTTAACAGCAAGGTTGTTCTTGTAGGACGGGATGTAAGAACTACAAGTGAAGAAATTTTTACTGCACTTTGTGAAGGTGTAACGGACAGTGGTTCAGATGTTTATGACATCGGCCTTGCAACAACTCCTATGGTTTATTTTTCCACTGTGCACTTCAAAGTCGATGCTTCAGTGCAAATTACCGCAAGTCATAACCCAGCACAATACAATGGACTGAAGATAAGCAGAACCATGGCTGTTCCAGTAGGTTCCGACAGTGGATTGAAGGAATTGGAAGCAATGGTGTTGCATGGCAGCATAGAGAAAGCCGCCACAAAGGGAATTGTTATACAAAAAGATGCAAAAGCACCCTATCTTGAGTTTCTTTCTGCTTTTGTTCCCGATACCTCCAAACTCAATCTAAGCATCGATTGTTCCCATGGAATGGCAAACCTTTTGGTGAAAGATTTACTTGGAGAGAACCACCACTACCTCTACGATCATTTTGACGGGACGTTCCCTGCCCACGAACCCAACCCTTTGGAAGTAGAAAATTGCAAGGATCTCGAAAAAGCTGTACTTGCGAACAAGAGTGATATCGGGGTAATTTTTGATGGTGATGCAGACAGAGTCATGTTCCTCGATGAGAATGGACGTTTCCTCCAACCTGACTATGTTACTGCTGTTTTAGGGTATTACTATCTAAGAAAGCAGAAAGGCACAGTACTTGTAGATATTAGAACAAGTCGTTCTACTACCGAGTATCTTGAGAAACTCGGAGCTGATGTCACTGTATGGAAAGTTGGTCATGCATTTGCCAAAAACAAACTCAGAGAGATTAATGCCATCGTAGGTGGTGAATTGGCTGGTCATTATTACTTTAAGGAGTTCTTCAACTGTGACAGCGGGTTCCTTGCTTCATTGCTGGTTTTGCAAGTTGTTGCAGAACTCAAACAGCAAGGAAGTTCTATTGGGGCATTCATCGACAGTGTTATTGCGTATGCAAACAGCGGTGAGATGAACTTCAAACTAGAACAAAAGGACGAGGCTGTAGCAGCGCTGTATGATAGGTTCGTCAAGAATGACAATCCTGTTGCAGTACTTGATTTCGATGGCTATCGTATTGAGTTTGAGAGCTGGTGGTTCAATGTACGCAAATCCAACACAGAACCATACCTCCGCCTTGTTGTTGAAGCCAAGACAGATGAGGAATTGCAAAAAAGAACATCAGCCTTGACCGAAATTATCAAGCAATTTTCTTAGACAGGAGTCAAAGATGAAAGTATTACTATTTGGAGGTGCCGGATACATAGGCACCCATGTTGCCTTGGAATTTTTACAGCGCAATGATACAGTTGGAATCTTCGACGATCTTTCATCGGGGTTACGCTCGAATGTGAGTGAGAAGGCTTTGTTTTATGAAGGAAACATTCAAGACAAGCAAAGAGTTTTGGAAGTGATGCAGGAAGGCTGGGATGTTGTAATTCACTTAGCTGCTTTCAAGGCAGCGGGAGAGTCAATGACTAAACCTATCAAATACTCCCAAAACAATATCACAGGATCCTTGAACCTCATTACTGCCTGTATTGAAACTAAAACGAAGCATTTTATCCTTAGTTCCTCGGCGGCTGTATATGGAGAACCCAGCTACCTACCAGTAGATGAGAACCACCCGAAAAATCCTTCAAACTATTACGGGTATACCAAGCTATGCATAGAGGAAAACTTGAAATGGTATTCTGAACTAAAAGACTTTGATTATGTTTCCTTACGATATTTCAACGCTGCAGGATACGACAAAGAAGGAAGGATGCTCGGTCTGGAGAACAATCCAGCCAACTTGATTCCTGTTGTAATGGAGGTTGCCATCGGTTCAAGACCTAACCTCCTTGTCTTTGGCAATGATTACAACACCGTAGACGGTACTGGTGTTCGGGATTATGTACATGTCACAGATCTTGCTAAAGGTCACGTATTAGCTGCTGATCATCTCATGGATGGAAAAGGAAACCTGGTAGTTAATCTTGGCTCTGAAGAAGGATTGAGCGTCCAGCAGATCGTAGATACAACTGAAGAGATTACCCAGAAAAAGATTGAAGTCCAATATGTCGGAAGACGTGCCGGTGATCCTGCAAAGCTTGTTGCATCCTCTAAACTTGCGCAGAAGATGCTTGGATGGAAAGCTGAAAACTCTTCGGTTGAGAATATCATCGAGACAACCTGGAAGGTTTACCAAGCCAACAAGAAACAGCTGAACGGTTAAGATTTTTTCATAGCAAAGCGACAGTTAAGGCTGTCGCTTTTTTTTGGTCATTAATAACGAAAGACAACCTTTGCAGGTTGTCTTTCTCTTGCTCGCCCGGAGGGATTTGAACCCCCGACAGGGTGGTTAACAGCCACCTGCTCTACCGACTGAGCTACAGGCGAATATCGTTTCGAACGATTGGTACATTACCCGATAGCACTATTTATGTCAAGCCATTTTAAGGAATCTTGATAACTTTTAGCTAAAAGAGAGTCTCATTCACTGATTATAGAAAAGCGGCCGCCTTTGGCAGCCGCTTTTCATTCTTGTGATTATTACTTACTTCACGGGGAAATTCTTCGAGAGGAACTCGATGAATACATCGCTGAGCAAGGACCCTTCGGTCAACACCTTTCCAAACATTGTGTAGCCATCGCCACCGGCAGCCATGAAATCATTGGTTGCAACCTTGTAGGTAGCATTCCTGTCAATTGGCTGACCATTGAGGAGGACTCTGAGGATTCTTCTTCCAGGTGCTGCGAAGCGGTTGAATACCACCTGCAAGTCAGTCTGGGAGAATGCACCATTCTGATCAGGAAGCTTGCTGTATCCATGCTCAAGTGCAGCATAAACATCAGCTCCAGTAACCTCTACAACAGTGATGATGTTGGTGAATGGAAGTACGTTGACAACGTCTCCAATCGTTACATCTCCAGCCTCCAAGGATGCCCTGATTCCACCACCATTGGTGATAGTGAAGTCTGCACCACTTTCAGCTGTCATAGCCCTTGTGAGCAACCTGGAAAGGTTGGTCGGCTTGGTGCGAACGTTAGCACGTTCACCATCAAGTGTTTCAGGAATAGTAGCAATTACTGTGTTCAACTTCTGATCCAGCTGTGCAGTCATATATCCGACATAAGCATCGACCTCTGGGTCGTTAGGAATATCGGTAATGCCATACATCTTAGCCAATTCAGAATCCTTGGCGTTCAAGACATCCTTAGCAGGAATCAACATCGGATATGTTCCAGTAACCTGACCGTCCTTGACGCTCAGTTGCACCAGACCAACATACTTCATATATTCGCCTGCAGAGACAACCATCGTATCACCGATCATCATACCCTGTTCGAATACTGAATGACTATGTCCATCTACGAAGAGATCGATGCCATTGATTCTTGAAATAATCTTATCACTGGTGAGACCACTTGCCCCATCAGGATCCATGCCGATGTGACCGAGAACGATGATGTAATCAACATATTCTCGAGCCATATCGATTGCTTGTTGTCCAATCTCGAAGATTTCTTCATTTGCAAATGTTACACCTTCGACATTCTTTGGATGGGTCTTTGTAGCAGTATCAGGAGTTGTCAAACCTACAACAGCAATCTTGAATCCATTGAAGTTGTATACCTGATACGGCTGGAACAACAGATAATCATCCTTATCCAGTACGTTGGCACTAATGACCTTGATATCAGTATATTCTTCAGCAAGCCTTGCTGCTTCAAGCAGGCGATCTACACCGTAATTGAAGTCATGGTTGCCAGGAACAACTGCATCATACTTGAGCATGTCAAGGATAACCCCAACAGGCTCACCTTCAAACATATTTGCCAAGTTGGTGCCGTGAATCACATCACCAGCGTCAAGCAACAGGATATTGTCAGTGAGAGCTCTTCCCATCTTCAACATCGTAGCAAGCTTGGAATAACCCATGCCGCCATCACCAGGAACGATACGTGCATGCACGTCGTTGGTGTGTACGATGAAGAGATCAAACTCTGTAGCGCCATCATCGTTCTTCACGATTTCGAAAACACCAAGAGGATATTCAACCGCCTTGGGAGCAACCGCCACAACAGGTTCTACCACAGACTCAACCACAGGCTCAACCACGGGTTCCACAACAGGAGCGGGCTTCTCGGCTACCACCACAGGGGCCACCACCGGCTCGACCACCTTCACAGGAGTCGCTCCAATCTTGGCTACAATGGCTTCGTCCTCGGGCACCACCACGTTCAGTGTATAACCCATCGCGTTCGCAAACGGCTCATACATCGCTGCAAGAGCGCTGCTTGCCGGGTCAAGTACGTCAGCCGCAGGAAGGATCATCGGGAATACATCCGTCACCTTGCCGTTGGATACACTCACCTGCACTCCGCCAATGCTCCTGAGCATCTGGTCGGCTCGCACGATCAGCGTATTGTTCACCGTCTTGGCCATCGCAGATCCGTTGCCGTCCACGATCAGGTCAATGCCGTCCACCGAGGAAGCCACAAGACTGCTGCTCAGCTGCCCGTCGCCCAGGTCGCTCAGCACTACAAGGTAGTCCACAAGCCCCTTGGCAAGGTCAACCGCATACTGCGCATTGTCAAGCACCAGGTCGCTGGTGAAGCTCACCCCCTGGATGTCCTTCGGGGCTACCAGTCCTACAACGCCAACCTTGAATCCGTTGAAGTCGTACACCTGGTACGGCTGCATCACCAGATACCCGTCCTCGTCAAGTGCGTTCACACTCAAGGCAAGGGCCTTCTGCGTACCGGTGATCCCGGTGGCCAGCTGCACTGCCTGCGGGGTGTAGGCATCGTAGCCAAGCTCGTCTATCACTGCTGCAGCAAGCATCGCAGCCTCAGCCGGCAGCTCGCCGACATCGCCGCTGTTCAGCAACAGCCAGTTGTCGGTAATCGCCCGACCGGCCTTCAGCGCCGTCGACAGCCGGGCAAGACCAAGTCCGCCGTTCTCGCTGTAGATGTTGCCCATCAGGTCGTTCGTATGCACGATGAACAGGTCGAACACCTTCGCCCCATCATCATTCTTCACTATCTCTTTGACACCGTAGGGAAGTCCAACCACAACAGGCTCGACTGCCACAACAGGTTCTACCACAGGCTCAACCACAGGTTCCACAACAGGAGCGGGCTTCTCGGCTACCACCACAGGGGCCACCACCGGCTCGACCACCTTCACAGGAGTCGCTCCAATCTTGGCTACAATGGCTTCGTCCTCGGGCACCACCACGTTCAGTGTATAACCCATCGCGTTCGCAAACGGCTCATACATCGCTGCAAGAGCGCTGCTTGCCGGGTCAAGTACGTCAGCCGCAGGAAGGATCATCGGGAATACATCCGTCACCTTGCCGTTGGATACACTCACCTGCACTCCGCCAATGCTCCTGAGCATCTGGTCGGCTCGCACGATCAGCGTATTGTTCACCGTCTTGGCCATCGCAGATCCGTTGCCGTCCACGATCAGGTCAATGCCGTCCACCGAGGAAGCCACAAGACTGCTGCTCAGCTGCCCGTCGCCCAGGTCGCTCAGCACTACAAGGTAGTCCACAAGCCCCTTGGCAAGGTCAACCGCATACTGCGCATTGTCAAGCACCAGGTCGCTGGTGAAGCTCACCCCCTGGATGTCCTTCGGGGCTACCAGTCCTACAACGCCAACCTTGAATCCGTTGAAGTCGTACACCTGGTACGGCTGCATCACCAGATACCCGTCCTCGTCAAGTGCGTTCACACTCAAGGCAAGGGCCTTCTGCGTACCGGTGATCCCGGTGGCCAGCTGCACTGCCTGCGGGGTGTAGGCATCGTAGCCAAGCTCGTCTATCACTGCTGCAGCAAGCATCGCAGCCTCAGCCGGCAGCTCGCCGACATCGCCGCTGTTCAGCAACAGCCAGTTGTCGGTAATCGCCCGACCGGCCTTCAGCGCCGTCGACAGCCGGGCAAGACCAAGTCCGCCGTTCTCGCTGTAGATGTTGCCCATCAGGTCGTTCGTATGCACGATGAACAGGTCGAACACCTTCGCCCCATCATCATTCTTCACTATCTCCTCAACACCGAAGGGATAAACCAATTCGACAGGCACTTCTGCCACAGGTTCCGGCATTGGCTCCGGTACCGGCGCTGGGGTAGGTGCCGGGACAGGTTCCGGTTCCGGTGCCACTTCTACCGGCACCATTTCAAGCTCTGGAGCAGCTACCTCAGGGGTAACTTCCTCAAGAGGCAGTTCAACAGGGGCTGGTGGAATCGGCTCAACCTTTGCAGTGCTCTTACAGCCTACAAGGGTAAATGCCAACAATGCGACCAGCATTGCTGTTATGATGGTTCTTGAAAGACGTTTCACGTGTTTCCTCCTCATGACTTTCTCATGTGTCGTTGTATACGTACTCAACAACACTATAACACACACTGATAGAATCGGATACATCAAAAATAGGTGAAAACCAACGATTTAGCTACTGAATGAGCCAAAAAAATGAGCCTGTGGTCAAAATGAACACAGGCTTAGGGCAATATGTCAGTGATAAAAACCTCACATCAAGTCTTTTGGCTTGCGAGCGGTGTTTCCAGATTTCTCGCAATATGCCATATGACGAAGTTTACCATTCTCAAAAACTGCCTTCATTTTGATCACTCCGCCCCAGCGGCTTATAATTGCTTTTGCACCTTCACGGCGAGCGTTCTTTGATACGTTACCAGCCATATACCTATTCCTCCATAACAATAACTAAACTATTTGATTATCATAGCGATTCTTTTTCGACAAGTCAAATACCTGCCTTACTAGTCTAACCGCTTGTTGCATCTTTGACAATCCAAACATAGAATGTTCTTATGAAAAAAATGCATTTCCTGTTAAGACAGGTTTTCCTTATACCCGTATATCTCTACAAGGGATTACTTTCCCCTTTTTTTGGTTCAGGAAGCTGCCTGTATCATCCAAGCTGCTCCACCTACATGGTAGATGCCGTGCTCAAACATGGCATCATAAAAGGTTCAATCATGGGTTTTGCTCGAATAGTACGATGCAGTCGCTGGTTTTATGGAGGAGAGGATCCGGTACCAGAGCACTGGTCATGGAAAGGAATCAAAGAAAAATTCACGCTGTTCAGAAAACGCAAATCACCGTGAAAGCTCCTTAACAAATGGAATGAGTACGGAAAGAGCGTTTTCATTGTATCCCCCTTCAGGAATAATGATGTCAGCATACACCTTTGTGGGCTCAATAAAGCAAAAATGCCCAGGCCTGACAACCTCCAGGTATTGGGTGCAAACACTCTCAACAGTTCTTCCGCGCTCAGAAATATCTCTTTTCAATCGCCTGATGAATCGTATATCATCCGGGGTGTCTACATAGAGCTTCAAATCAAGCAATTCCCTGATACGCTTATCATATAAAACCATCAACCCTTCAATAATGACTAAAGGCTTGGGTTCGATATGCAAGCGATCATCCTTTCTTCTATGAAGCACAAAATCGTATAAGGGCATCTCAATGGTCTTTCCTTCCTTGAGCATCTTCAAATGCTCGAAAAGCAAAGGCATATCAAATGCATCAGGATGATCGAAGTTGAAAGCGGTAATATTCTCATTACTGATATACGAAGCAGAACGGTAATAATTGTCTTGTGGAATAAAGACAAATTCCGAGCATACCTCACTGATCTTCCTTACAATGGTAGATTTCCCAGACCCAGAGCCACCGGTTATACCAATAATCTTGACTGTTTTCAAAACATCTTCTTCCTTATATATAATTGCTATTTTACACCGAAAGAAAATACCGTTGTATGAGAAAAGGGATGTTCCTTTGAAAATATACAACTTGGAAACTGGAGATGATTTGGACTATCTGGATAATATTGCGTCTCAAAACATATGCCGCCATATTTCTGATATTGCACAGAGCCCTTTCCTACTTCTGTTCCATCCAATGAATTTCCCGTATATACCTGGACAGCAGGCAAAGTGGTGCTGATCTTCATGGTTCTACCCGTATTCGGTTCATAAACGTAAGCAAATTCAGTAAGCTTTGAAGGAACCTTCTCAAGGATAAAACAATGGTCGTATCCCCCAGCCTCTTCAATATCCCTGCCTACAGCTTTTCTTACAGAAAAATCAAATGGACCCCCCTTAACAGGAAGAATTGCACCAGTGACCATGTTTGCATCGTCACTTTCGAGATAACGGTCACAAGACAATTGCAATTCATGGTTCAGGATAGTTCCACTAGCGGCACCACCTAAATTGAAATAACTATGATTGGTAAGGTTTATAGGGGTCGGTCCTGATGCAGTTGCTTCATACTGGACAACCAACTCTCCATGAGCGCTAAGTAAATAACTCACAGTACAATTGACTGCATAAGGAAAGCCTCCGTCACCATCTTCACTGAACAAACTGAGAACCACTCCAGGGCAATCATTCATCTCATAGGTTTCAACATGCCAGTTGCGCCAGCCCCAATTACTAGATCCACTATGCAGAGAATGCTCCTTCTGATTCTTTTCAAGCTGATACTCTACATTGTCCAACGTGAATACACCATTACGGATTCTATTGGCAAATCTTCCTACCACCTGCCCAAAATATGCCTTCGAGCTCAAATAATCCAGAGGATTGTCAAAACCCAACACAATATCGTGAATCTGTCCTTTTCTATCAGGAGTCTTAAGCGTCCTGAGAATTGCCCCCAAGCTTAGAATCTCAGCTGAAAAATCCCCACAGACTAGAGTTATGAGATAAATCGCCTCGCCGCTGGAGGTTTGAGCAATTTTCTGTTTTGTAAGCATGCAACACTCCCTATTATGAAAGCCCTTCGGGCAACAGTATACACGCAGCGAGAAGGGCCTACAACAAACAAATCATCAAAAATCCTACTTCGAAGTATCATCACTCTTGAGTACAGCAAGGAAAGCACTCTGAGGAATTTCAACATTTCCAACCATCTTCATGCGCTTCTTTCCTTCTTTCTGTTTTTCAAGGAGTTTTCGTTTACGGCTAATATCTCCCCCGTAGCATTTCGCAGTTACATCCTTTCGGAATGCAGTAATTGTTTCTCTGCTGACAATAGTACCCCCGATAGCTGCTTGAATTGCTATCTTGTACTGCTGTCGAGGGATTTCTCCTTTAAGACGTTCACAAACCTGTCTTCCCCTCAACTGGCTGTTGCCTTTGAAGACCAATTGACTTAAAGCATCCACAGGCTCCCCATTTACAAGGATATCCATCCTCACCAAGTCAGTACGCTTGTACCCAATGACCTGATAATCAAATGAAGCATATCCTCGACTGATTGATTTCAACCGATCATAGAATTCAAACAGAACCTCTGCCAACGGCATCTCATAAATCAACTCTACACGCTTCTCATCGAGGTAGTTCATTCCAGTCTGCACTCCTCTTTTTTCCATGCAAAGCGTAATAATTGGACCGACATAGGTAGTAGGTGTTATTACATTGGCTTGAATATAAGGCTCCTCTGCATAATTCACACGCATCGGGTCAGGATACTCTAGAGGGTTGTCGATATTCAGAATCTCACCGTCCTTCATATGCACAATATATTTTACACTTGGGCTGGTGAAAACTATGGAAAGACCAAATTCACGCTCGATACGTTCTTGAACCACCTCCAGATGCAACATCCCCAAAAAACCACAACGGAAACCAAAACCCAAGGCTGCAGAGGAGTCTTTTTCGTACACCAAGGAAGCATCATTGAGCTTGAGCCTCTCAATTGCACTAACCAATTCCTCGTAGTCATTGGTATCTACTGGATATATGGAGCTGAATACAACCGGTTTTACATCCTTGAATCCAGGCAGGGGTCTTTTAGCAGGATGCTTGGTTGTGGTTATGGTATCCCCTACACGAACATCGCTGATCGTCTTGACACCTGTTATCACATACCCAACATCACCGGCATGCAACTCGCCTTTCTTGATCAAATCAAGTTGAAAGACACCCACCTCTTCAATTTTATAGATACCGCCGGTATGCATGAATTTAATCTCATCGCCGACTTTCATCACCCCATCGAAAACCCGACAATGGACGATGACACCACGATAAGCATCATAATGCGAGTCAAAAATCAATGCTTGCAACGGCAGTGCGTCCTTTCCTTCAGGAGGTCCAATCTGTTTAACGATAGCCTCAAACAGTGCATCAACGCCTAAACCGGTCTTTGCGCTTACCTGAACTGCATCCGAACTCTCCAATCCTAGATCATGGTCTATCTGATGCAAACAGGCCTCGATATCAGCAGAAGGAAGGTCAACCTTGTTGATGACAGGAATAATCGTAAGATTATGCTCCATGGCCATGTAGAGATTCGCCAACGTCTGAGCCTCAACGCCTTGCGAGGCATCGATGAGAAGCAACGCTCCTTCGCATGAACTAATGGCTCTGGAAACCTCATAAGAAAAATCAACATGACCCGGGGTGTCAACCAAGTTCAATTCATAGGTGTTTCCATCCTTAGCCTTGTAAGGGATGGTAACAGCCTGGCTTTTGATGGTGATACCTCGCTCCCTTTCAATATCCATGTTGTCCAAAATTTGATTTTTGGCTGGACCTCGAGAGACCATGATCTGAGCCATTTCAATAAAACGATCTGCCAAGGTGGACTTGCCGTGATCAATGTGGGCGATAATACAGAAATTTCGTGTCAGTTTGGAGTCAGCTGGCATATATATCCTTATTCTTTTTTGCTTTCGTCTTCTGTTGTGTGTACTTCTTTTTGTACATCTTCAGCTTCCACCCGATCAGTTTCCTCTATCGGGGAAAACCCAAGGAGAACCCTTACCTGTGCATCATCAAGCGTTTCTTTCTCAATCAATTCAAAGGTCAACAAATCAAGCTTGTCTCGATTTTCAGAGAGAAGAGTGCGTGTCTCTTCCATGGCACTATCGAGGATCTTATGGATTTCTTGATCTATCCTTTTTGCAGTCTCTTCACTGTAGTCCTTATGCTGGGTTATCTCTCTTCCCAAGAACAAAGGTTCAGCTTCATCTGCCAAATTGACAAACCCCAATCCACTCATTCCCCACTCAGTAACCATCCTTCTAGCCAAATCTGTTGCCTGTTTTATATCATTTGAAGTCCCGGTTGTTGTTTCGCCATACACCAGCTCCTCAGCAACAAAGCCTCCCATGCAAACTTTTATCCAATCATGGAGCATGGACCTTGTTTTGGTATACGGATCACGCTCAGGCAAACTGACAGTCAGACCCAAAGCTCTGCCATGAGGAATGATGGTCACCTTGTGCAACGGATCAATATGCTTGAGATAGTAATGCAACAAGGCATGCCCGGCCTCATGATACGCTGTAGCCTTTTTTTCTTCCTCTGTCATTGCTCTACTTTTTCTAGCAACACCAAGAAGAATCTTGTCACGAGCCTCTTCCATATCGGCCATATTGACGGTCAGCTTATTCTTTCTCGCGGCAAACAGAGCAGCCTCATTTACCAAGTTTGCCAAATCTGCACCACTGGTACCTGCAGACCCCCTGGCTAGACGCTTCAAATCCACATCTTTATCCATCTTAATTTTTCTGCAATGGATCTTCAGTATTTCTTCACGTTCCTTGATATCGGGAAGATCAACCACAACTTGACGATCAAATCGGCCTGGGCGCAACAAAGCCGGATCAAGCACATCAGGACGGTTGGTTGCAGCCATGACAATAACACCGACAGTGGTGGCAAACCCATCCATTTCAACTAAAATTTGGTTCAAGGTTTGTTCACGCTCATCGTTCCCACCACCTAAACCACCACCTCGTGTTCGTCCAACAGCATCCAGCTCATCAATGAACAGAATACAAGGAGAGTTTTTTCTAGCTTGTTCAAAAAGATCCCTGACTCTTGCCGCTCCCATACCAACAAACATTTCTACAAAGTCAGAACCACTGGTATGAAAAAAGGAGACACCACTCTCTCCTGCTACAGCCTTTGCAAGCAAGGTTTTTCCTGTTCCCGGAGGACCGACAAGAAGCACTCCTTTAGGAATTTTTGCACCGACTTTTGTAAAATGATCAGGATTCTTGAGAAAAGAGACCACTTCCTCCAGCTCATATTTAGCCTCGATCTGCCCGGCAACATCCTTGAAGGTGATCTTTGTATCGGTCTCCATATACTCTTTCGCCTTGTTCTTGCCCAATGTAGACATCATCTTTCCATTGAGACCACTTGACTGACGGTAAAGCATAATGGTGAAACCTATAAAGATAAGCCAAGGTAAAAGTTGCAAAATTACCTGCAAGAATGATATTTCCTGCACAGAACCGGTTACGATTATCCCTTTACCCTTAAGGGAGGGAAGCAGGTTTTCATCAAAATATGGAATACGCGTTTGTGCGTTTACTCCATTTTTCAACACAAAACGAATCAGAGACTGTTCCTTGATTTCCACTTGACTGACTTGGTTATTTTCAACATAGGAAAGAAAGGTCGTATAGGGAACAGCCTGTACCGTCTGATTAGCTGAATCAAAGAACATATACCCGAATAATATCGCCAAAGTGACGAACACTATCAGGGCAAACCGATTTTTTGGAGTATTTGGAGGCCTGAAAGAGGGTTTCTTATCATCCTTCGGAGGACCTTGCCAGAACTGATTTGGGTCCTGGTTGTCCTGCGGTTTTTTCGGTCCACTCTCTTGGCTATCGTTTCTAAATTTCACTGTAATCGTTCCTTTTATTACTACTATATATATTTGTTAATCCATGGGCAAGGGGAACCTTGAATCGGCTTGCAAGACGATCACGCCCCCCGAGAAATCGCGCAAAAACCGCCACCACACCACCAGCGTCACACAATAGAGGAATACTTGGATGAAGATGTCTTGGTATCTTATACTGGGAAAGCAGTTTTGTAACCAGCACAGTCCCTGCCGCAAGGACTATTTCATCTTTTTCCAGAACTGATCGAACCACTGGATTTACCAGCGCACCTGCATCCAGACGCAATAGCGAAGAATCCTTTTTTGAATCTTGCATCTCTATACAGAAATTCACATCGTTAGGCAAAGATAAGGTTTGCTCTCTCATCGGCTCATGTAAAGGAAGACAAAACTGCCACATTGGGACAATTACCTCCCAGCATACAGTACCTTCGAAACTGAGAGTCATCCTACTTTGCGAGGTCTCGGTCGTCCATCGCTCAGAAATCCTGCTTGCGAGCAAATCAGAATGAATTTGCTCAATCATTGAACCCCTAATTCGCTCACCGTCATCAGGGAACAGAAAACCATACAACCTGTACAGCAAAGCTTCCTGGACAACTGGCTCTAGAGTTTTAAACCAAGCGAGTTTAAAACTGATTGATGAGGGTGTGATTATCACCTGATCAAGGGCCTTGTCAACCAGGTCCTGAAGCATTGAACCAAGAGCCCCAAATCTCCTGCTCATTACCATAGTGGCCTGATAGGCTTGGGGAAATACTTGGAGCAAAGCTGGCTTTATCGTATGCCTGACTCGATTACGTAAATAAATATCTTCTTCATTGGACGCATCACGAGCCCAATCAAATCCTTGCTCAACTACAGAATCTCGTAATTGCGTATGACGAAGCCCGAGCAAGGGCCTTATTAAAGCCGGCCCATCCGAACATTGTTGATATTGCGAAATACAGGAAAGAGCATCAATACTGGAAGACTGAAACAATCGCATCAACAATGTTTCCAATTGGTCGTCTGCATTATGAGCTGTAGCCAAAAAAGAACAGGCATAGCTTTTACACGCCTTTGACAAAGCCTCATACCGAAGAAAGCGGGCACTCTCTTCAATTCCACGACGCCTCTCTTTTGAGCAATCAATTACAGCATGTTCACCAAGGTCCAGCACGATGAGATCCAAACCTAAAGCGGCACAATTTTTTCTATTCAGCTCAATCTCCTTTGCAAGCACTTGTGGACTTCTCAAATGATGATTGACATAAAACACAGAGAGAGATCCTGCCTCACAATACCAATGCAAGGCAAGAAGCAATGCAAGAGAGTCACTGCCCCCGCTAAATGCAAGAGCTATTGAATCAGAAGGCTTGATGTCATGCCTCTTGCAAAATTCAGATAGTTCCTTTCGTACTGTTTCTACGGTTGAAGGCAAGCATCACCTCCTCTATTGTAGTTCCTCCAACATATTGTTCGAGCGCTTTTGCTGCTAGAGAAACTCCTTGCTGCACAAGTGTGTCACAATCACGTCCAAGAACATGGTCAATAACACTACAACCTTCCTCAGGCCTCCCAATACCGATATACAACCGATTGAAAGAGCCACTGCCAAGTGTTTCAATCAGGCTCTTCAGTCCGTTATGCCCTGCAGAGGACCCCGTTTTCCTAATCCTTATCATCCCCGGCGGCAAATCCATCTGGTCGCACACGACCATGATGTCCTCTATTGCCACATCGGCAAAGTATCGCATGACCATACCACTATTATTCATATAGGTGAGAGGCTGTACCAAGAGAACCTGTTCGCCATGAAGGTCTACAACGGCTTGACGATATAGACGAAAACAGCGCTTTCTCAGGCGTACCTGAAAAAACGCTGCACATGCTTCGATCGCATCAAAGCCGACATTATGACGGGTATGTTCATACTTGGCACCGGGATTCCCCAGCCCAAGAATCAATTTCATCGAGTATCCTTTTATTCCTTGTCAGCTTCTGTTTCTTCAGCTTCTTCTTCTGTGGCTACAACCTCAGCCTTTACACCCTTCACAGTAGCGACAGCATTTGAAACATCATCGATCAACTTGACGTTTGCCGGCAATACAACATCCTTCAGATGCAAAGCTTCATTAATTTTCAAATGAGAAACATCAACGGCTATGGACTCGGGCAAATCCTTGGGCAAACACTCAATTTCCACTTCATGCATCACCTGTTCAAGAACACCACCTTCACGGGTTCCGATGGGACTTCCCTTAAGGACAATTCCTACAAAAGTACGCAATGCCTGACCGCGTGTAACTTCATAGAAATCAACGTGCTTGACCTCACCGCGCATCAAATTTTCCTGATATTCTTTTAGAAGAACCTCGTATTTCTTCCTTCCAACTGAAATCTTCAAAAGGGCACTCTCTGAGAAATAGCGCATCTTATTGGTAAATTCACGTGCATCAAGAATAATATGAACTGGATCGTTCTTCCCGTATATGACGGCAGGAATCTTCTTGTTGCGTAAAAGACGACGGGATCCGGCACTGCCGAAATCTTCTTTTCTCAGTTCTGCTTGCAAACTTCGTTTCTCTGACATACAAACTCCTTGTACTCTCATTGGCCCATCGCTACAGATGTCCAATTACCATAGCATTTTTGATATTTAGAATATCACTGAAGATTGAGTATAGAAGGTTTCCTACATAAACGACAAGTACTCGGTACAAAAAAGATGAGCAATCCAAAAGAGGATTGCTCATAAACTGGGAAGGAGGGATTCGAACCCCCGATGCCGGCACCAAAAACCAGAGCCTTAACCGCTTGGCGACTTCCCAACAACGAATTAGACAGTATACTAAATCATTTTTTTTGTAAAGCGGGGTAATTACTCTTCTTCAGACATCTCGACAGAAGCACTGTCTGATGCATACGCCTCCATCACGACCTGCTGCAAATGATCTCGAAAATCACTGCTGATTGGATGGGCAACATCCTTGAACTCTCCATTTGCTAATTGCCTGCTCGGCATAGCAATGAAATTTCCATCACGACCTTCTATCACTTTAATATTATGTACAACAAATTGATGATCAAAAGTAACAGTTACATATGCCTTTAGTTTTCCTGCTTGATTTACTTTTCGTACGCGTACTTCTGAAATGTCCACATGAACCTCCAAACAACCTCTTATTTTATACGTAAAACTCATTTCGAGAGGCAAGAGTGCTGGCTGTCCAACATCTCACCTGATCTTGTAATTGTGCTTTCACTTTCCTCTCGACTGCAAAAACCTCAGCCTGATCTTCACTGATGAAAAACCAACAGGCCCCACTTCCAGTCAAGCCTGAATGGCCGGAATGCACAGAACTCAACCTATAGAGCGTTTCGTAATATGAATTATGCCCTACACAAGCTTGAAAGTCATTGAAAAACCAACGCTTCCACTCTGATGTGGGGCGTTTGAGTTTCCAAGACAGTTCCTGCTCATCCAACATCCGCATTACATCTCGCTCTATCATATCGTCAAGAGCTCGATACGCAAATGCAGTCGAAACATTAAAACAGGTAGGCATAACCAACAATACAGAAAGCTTAGGCAAATCCAAGGGAATTACGTTTTCTCCCTTGCCTGTCACCAACGCGCAATGATGAGAGGAAAGAAAGAAAGGGACATCACTACCAACTTCTTGAGCTATCGAAAAAAGAACATCATCATCCAATGTTTGTTTCTCGTCAATCTCTCCAAGAATGGTCAGTAACGTCGCCGCATCGCTGGAGCCGCCACCCAAGCCTGCTTTAACCGGAATATGCTTATGACACCGCACATCCAACTCAACCATAGCCCCCCCGGCTGCGTGCCAAAGACGCGCAGCCTGAGTCAAGGTATCGTTTCCATCCTTGCAATATACATCAAGACCCTCAACATGAACAGAAAACTTCGAGCTCTTTTTCCATTGTACCTCGATGAGATCATGCAATGACACCAAGGCAAAAATAGACTGGATGGGATGATACCCATCCGGATAAGGGAGCCCGACAGCCAGATGAAGATTAATCTTTGCATAGGCTGGATGCGAACGTACAGTATCCATATCATACAGATTATCAAAGGCAATAGTGATTGTCTACTAAGTTTTTGTCATTCTTATCAGCTCGTAGCCGTTAATTTCAATCAATTCATTTCTTTAAGTGATATTTTTTGGACAAATTTGATACATTTACAGAAATCAACTGTTCCATATGCCCAATTCTCGGAATACAGCAGTTGTCTTCTCATTCCATCCACTATTAGCTTGGGGATTCCCTCCACTAGGATGTATGATACGGCCGATGGTAAAATCAGCTCTGTTTTGAAGCACACTCTCTAGCTTCTGGGTGGCATACAGCCCTACACCGATCAGATAGGTAGGATTGAGTATATCAATCACATCCAGAAGGTAGCTATTACAAATAGTTTGCAGTGCCAATTGCTCTGTCTTCGGCAACTTATCGGGAGTGATGTTTTTGGCGGTGCTTTTTCTATCAATAAAGACAAGAGGACAGTAATTGATCACACCAATCTGACCAATCATAGCATCTGCCGTCTTATAGTAATCCTGAAGAAGCCCCCAGAGCCTTTTCCCACTTACTTCGCTTCGCTGTATCTGCATGCCCAATACGGGTCTCTTAGGATGTTCGCTCAAAGGTTTACCGATCGGCATATCCAAGTGTAAAAAATCCCTTACAGCATGAACCTCACCAAAAGGAACACCGTTCTGAGCCATGCCAAAAGGCCCTGGATTCATTCCGAGCAGAACTGTTTTCACGGGCTCAGTCAGATATCGACGCAGATAGGCTTCGTGCATCTGCCAAGCATAATCCAAAGGATTGTAAATATAGCAGTCACAGCTGAATTTAAGTGTATCGACCTGTTGGCTAAATAATTTTGTGCGTTCAATTAATGCATTTTTCACCATTTCCATGTAGTATCCCCCTAGCCAGAAACATCAAATCTGCCGTACTATTGCCCAACATGGCACAAAAGACAGAGAAACTCAAGGGAATCATTTTTGATAAAGATGGAACTCTCTTCGATTACGCCCAAGTATGGGAAGAAGTGTTGAAGGAGGGAATAGACAATGCTTTTCACTCAATGGGTAAAAGCGAGCACCTGCGTGCAAAACAAGCCATGCTTAAGATGATCGGCATTGACGAGAGTGGAAATTGTCTCCCAAAAGGGCTTGTGTTTACTCATCGGCATGCCTCGATCATGCGCAAGTTTCTCCTTTATTGCGCCACCTATAGGATTAATGCAATCAAGGCATTCAAGTCATACCACTACAGCGTTAAGCATAGCGAAATCCTCCTAACGGAAAAACTAAGCAAAATGGATTTCAGCCTTCAACAATCAATCTTTCAAAACTTGAAACAGCAAGGCTACAAAATCGGAATTATAACCAGCGACAATGCCTCATCAACGTCTCTTTTCCTCTCATTGATGGGTCTGCAACCTTTTATCGACTTTGTCGCCTCGCGAGACAGTCACTACAAACGAAAACCACATCCACAAGCCTTTCATGAATTCTGCAGCACGTTCAACCTGCAAACCAGGGAGGTTGCCATGGTTGGAGATACACTGACAGATATGATATTTGCAAAACGAGCAAAAGCAGGATATATCATAGCACTTCTCAGTGGAAGCAATGATTCTAAACGACTTTTAAAACTTAGTGACGCACTGTATCCTGACATTTCTCACTTACAAGAGGATGGTAGACTGTTTTCTAGCCTATAGTGCATTTTTACTACTGATTCAATCATATTCTATAAATAGAATTAACTCTTTCTTGACAAATAGTATGGTTTCTGTGAAAATCAACATGATACTAGTGTATAGTATATTTGTATCATGCATCTTTTCCATGGAGAAACCCTACTATGAAACATTCTTGGGACGAGTTGGACCAATATCGCGGCAGCCTGTTTACGGGTCAGTGGCCGACCATTATAGATATATTGCTCATCACTGAACAAAAATTCGGATGGAGAAATGGATTCACTGTCTTTCGTCCCGAACGTGAAACAATCACCTTCAGTCAAATACTCCAAGAAGTAAAACGCGTGGGGTCTTATCTGCAAGAACAAGGAATCCAAAAAGGCGACCGCATAATCATCAATGGGAAAAACAGCCCGGCTTGGGCAATTGCCTATCTAGCCACCCTCTACTGCTCTGCTGTAGTGGTACCTTTGGACAATCAGATGCATACCCAAAGAGTAGAAGCATTGAGCACCTATGTGGAAGCTTCTTTCTTTTTTGGGGATAAAAATGTCATTGATCAGCTTGATGAACAAAAAAGTTGGTTCAAGAACCTGAAGGGAAAGGCAACACTCAGCGACAAAAGCGAACGCTGTCCAATGCTCAAGGATCTTCAACCAAAAAGAACTCTTGAACGCGTCGACACAGACGAACATGATCTTGCGGCAATTCTGTTTACCAGCGGAACAACAGGCAATGAAAAAGGGGTCATGCTCACCCATGCAAATATTGTAAGCGATCTTTATCAAGCATGTGATGGCATTTTTCTCAGTTTGGATGAAACAGATGTTTTATACGCACTTCTTCCTCTTCACCACTCATATTGTTGCACGGCTGTCCTTCTAGAAGCTATCAAACATGGCTCGGAGTGCGTTTTCGGCCAAGATATAGTGGTAAGCCGGATGATCAATGACCTGACCCAAGGCAAGGTGACCATCTTCATGGGCATTCCTATTCTCTATAACAAACTACTTTCCGGGCTCTTGAAACAGGTCAAGAAAAAGGGATTTTTCATCAATACATTGATTCATACAATGATGGTCATCAATGGATTTACGAAAAAGTATCTGAAATGGAATGTATTCAGGAAAACGTTCAATAAGTTGCTTTTGAGCAAGGTTGGCCTTGATCATAATCACATCCTCATCTGTGGAGCAGGTCCACTCTCCCCAAAAGTATTCAAACAATATCAACAACTAGGTTTGGACTTTATACAAGGCTATGGTCTTACAGAAACCAGCCCCATACTTACACTCAACCCTGTAAGTCATTTCAAGATTGAATCGGTAGGCATGGTTTTCCCTTTGGTAGATATGAAAATTGCAAATCCCGATGCCAACGGCATTGGGGAAATCTGTGTCAAAGGACCGAACATCACCCAAGGGTACTACAAAGATAGAACAAACACAGAATTGTTGTTTGATGAACAAGGATATCTCAAAACAGGAGATCTCGGCTATTTGGACAAGGAAAACTACCTGTATCTCAAAGGAAGAGCAAAGAACATCATAGTCACCGAAGGAGGCAAGAATGTATATCCAGAGGAGATTGAAGATTTATTCCAACTTTATACGCAAGTAGAACAGATTCTGATTCGTGGCTATCAAGAAAAAGCCGAGGTACCCTCAGAATTAATAGAAGCCGTCATCTTCCCCAATGCAGACTATTACAAAGAACATCAAGTTGAAGTTTTAGAAGACATGGAGAGAGTAATCAAAGAAGTGAACCAAAAGGTATCTGGATATAAGAAAATTACCAAATTAACCTTGGTCGCAGAACCGATGGATATGACCAGCACAAAGAAAATCAAGCGCAATAAGGTTACTGCATAACTAGTTTGCTTCACATTGCGTTATAAAAGCTATAATCACTACGCAACTCAATGATTTTTTAAAAATCGTGCACGTTGTTCGAATATTTAGTGCTCCTTCATAAAACTTGTGAAATGTCCAATTCATTCGTGTTGGGTTGCGGTTCTCCTCAGCCCAACCTTTGAATGAATACCTATTTACGCATCCAGCAAAATATTTCCTAAATTTTTAGCAATTCATAAAGCCTTTACCAAATTTAGCAAAATGGATACTATCATATTCAGATTTATGTATATTTATACAAACAGAGGAGCAGTATCCAAATGCATGACGTAACCAGACAACTTCTAGACCACGTGAAAAAAGTCGACCCCAACCAACCAGAGTTCATACAGGCTGTAACATCATTTCTCTCTTCAATAGATCCTCTCGTTGAGGAACTTCCACAGGTTGTTTACCATAAGGTGCTCGATCGCTTGGTGGAACCGGAACGTGTCATTATGTTTCGCATTCCTTGGATAGATGATGATGGACAATTGCAAATCAACCGTGGCTATAGGGTTCAGATGAACAGTGCCATCGGACCGTATAAGGGAGGGCTCAGGTTTCACCCATCGGTAAACCTTTCTATCTTAAAGTTCCTTGCTTTTGAACAGACTTTCAAGAACAGCCTCACCGGGCTTGCCTTAGGAGGAGGAAAAGGAGGCAGCGACTTCAACCCCAAAGGAAAGAGTGATAATGAAGTCATGCGCTTTTGTCAAAGCCTTATGACTGAACTTTCCAGGCATATCGGTGAAGATACCGACATTCCCGCTGGCGATATCGGTGTTGGAGCTCGAGAAATCGGTTATATGTATGGACAATATCGTCGCCTTACCAATACATCAGTTGGAGTTCTCACAGGAAAAGGTCCGACTTATGGAGGATCTTATATCAGGCCTGAAGCAACAGGGTACGGCTTGGTGTATCTGAGTGCAGCCATACTGGAAGCAAAAGGAAAAAGCCTGCAAGGAAGAACTGCCTTGGTCAGCGGCAGTGGAAATGTCGCTCAGTTCACCATTGAAAAACTCCTTGCAATGGGTGCCAAGCCACTTTCACTCAGCGACTCGTCAGGAGTTTTAATTGATCCTAGCGGTATTGATGCAAAGAAACTGGCCTATGTTAAAACCCTGAAAAATGTCCGTCGTGGAAGAATTGCAGAGTACGCTCAACAATTCAAGGAAGCGACATACATACCTCATGATGGAGCAGCCGACTGCAATCCTCTTTGGAAAATAAAAGCTGACTTTGCCTTTCCCTGCGCCACCCAGAATGAAATTAATAAGAAGGATGCAGAAAACCTGGTGGCAAATAATATCCAGTTGGTAGGAGAAGGTGCAAACATGCCTACAACCTTGGAAGCTGATGAAGTATTCAGTAATGCAGGGGTTCTTCATGCTCCAGGAAAAGCAGCCAATGCAGGAGGTGTTGCTGTGAGCGGTCTTGAAATGGCTCAAAACAGTCAGAAACTGCAATGGACCAGCGAGCAGGTCGACCAACAACTTCAGCTGATCATGAAAAACATCTACAAGTCCATCAGCAATGCGGCTGAACGCTACTCCACTAAGGACAACTTTGTAGACGGAGCCAATATCGCAGGGTTCCTCAAAGTCAGCGAGGCCATGATCGCCCAAGGATATATTTGACAGAACTACCAAAGGCAGGTTGCAGAACCTGCCTTATTTGTATCTTCGCCTTACTAGGAATAAAAATCATCTGTACGCTTGTTTGAATATGGGCTATAGTATGGGTAAGGAGAAAACTGATGAAAGAACAAGAATTTTACATTTGCAAGCATTGTGGAAACATCGTTGCCAAGGTAATCGACAGAGGCCCGAAAATCTCGTGCTGCGGGGAAGAAATGATTGTCCTAAAAGCTAATACTGTTGACGCTGCCAAAGAGAAGCATGTCCCTGTGGTAGTTGTTGATGGAAACAAGCTCTCTGTCAATGTTGGGTCTGTAGACCATCCCATGACAACAGAACATCACATTGCCTTCATCTATGTACAAACCGAAAAAGGAGGCTTGAAAAAGAGTCTACCCGTCGATGGAAAACCACATGCAACATTTGCTATCGAGGATGACAAAGCTGTAGCCGTTTTTGAGTACTGCAACTTGCATGGGCTTTGGAAAGTCGACCTTTAAGCGTTCACCAAGGCATCCACCAAGGATGCCTCCAGCGCCAACAATGATGTATCACTTACATTCCTCGCCTTGCGAGGAATGTTTATTTGTTGATAAAGCAAGGGTTTTGTAGGATCTCCAAGACAGCATACAGCATCACCGAGCAAAATAGCTTCTTTTGGATCATGGGTAACGAACAAAGTGGTTTTCTTCCGTTCTTCCCATAATGAAACAAAGGCTTCAAGCAAGGAGTATTTGAGCTTGATGTCAAGACTTTGGAATGGCTCGTCAAGCAACATCAGGTTGCAAGGATGGGCAAAGGCTCGGGCAATGGCTACCCTCTGGCGCATTCCGCCAGAAAGCTGGGAAGGGTACAACGCAAGACTATCTGTCAAGCCGACCAATTCGAGATAGTGCAAAGCAAGCTCATCTCTTTCTTTTCTATTCTGGCTGGAAGAACGCAAAGCCAACTCAACATTGGAAAAGACAGTACTGAAGGGAAGCAGCCTCGGTTCTTGAAATAGATAGCTGATCGGGCCTTGCTCTGAATCCTCTTTTATCAGCTCTCCAGCATCCAATTCAAGTACATTTGCAGCAATTTTGAGCAAAGTTGTCTTTCCCATACCCGAAGGGCCGACTACTGATAAAATGGTGTTGCAAACAATATCGAGACTGAAATGATCAAAAACTCGATTTTCTTTGTAAGATTTACAGATTTCTACGAAACGCATGGAACTCTCCTACTGTCATGAAGTTGTTTCAGTTTCGCAAGAAAGAACACCAGCACTTCAAAAAGAATATCTCCCAAAGCAGTAAGCAAGATTGCAATCAGAGTCCAGGAAAGAACTTTGTCTGTTTCCAATTGGATCTGTGAAAGCTGCATCCTTGAACCCACCCCATAACGAGGAACAGTGAGGACCTCGGCTGCAATCACAACTTTCCAAACCATGGATAGGGCAGTCCTGGCACCTGTAAGGAAAGAGGGGACAAGAGAAGGAATGAGAAAATGAAACAATCGATCCTGCAAGGGAAAATCATAAAGAGAGCACATCTCATCGAGATTTGCATCTATTTGGAGCACACCCATTTCAATCTGAACATACATGACCGGAAAACCCATGAGAAATGCGGAGAAAAGAGGAACAGTCCCGCTTGAAAACCAAATAAAGGCCAATAGGATGACACTCATCACAGGAATAGCCTTCAAAGTTGTTACAAACGGCTTCAAGGCAAGTGAGACAAAACTAAATCTACCTGCAAGCAACCCTAATAAGGTTGCACTTATGACAATGATAATAAAACTTTGCAGAGCTCTCAAAACCGTATACCACACATTGATGGTGAACGGAGGTTGCTCGATAAGCTCAAGCAACGTTGAAAAGACCGGTAGCAATCCAGGAAGCAGAATCTGACTGTCCAGCAAACTTGCTCCAAGTTGCCACAGCAACAATAGAACAAGAGAAGAGCCGAGGAGGATCAGATTCCGCTTGACCAGACGCATAAGAACTCCTAAAGGTATAAATCAGAAAGAGGAACCCGACCTCCAATGGAAGCAGGATTGAATGAATACAGGAAAGAAAAATATGCCTGCACCTCATTCTTGGCTTGCTGACTGGGAATAAACACAAGATTGCAATCCAAAATTGCAGGGGTAGCGATGGCGCTAGCCATAATACCGGCTGCCTCAATTGCCTTGCCTGCTGCAACGATGTCGCTGTTTACCCATGCAACCGATTCCTTATAGGCTGACAGAACCTGGGCAAGTGCCCTAGGATGATTTTTCGCAAACTGCTCGCTTACAACGAGAACACTCATCGGATAGGTATCAAACCCTGAAAGTCTTCTGTACAGATCTTGAATGTCCACGACCTCTCTAGCTTGTTCACTTCGATTGAGAATCATACTCACAAAGGGCTGAGGAAGCATCACCAAGTCCACTTTATTTGCAATGGTAAGTTGGGCAAGTTGAGCAGGAGCTGCGACCGAGTAGTCCAAAATTACATCCTTGCCTGCTACAAGACCAGCTTGCTTGAGCAACAGCTGAGCCATTTGATCTGGTGTAGAACCAGCTCCAGGAACATGGATGGTCTTTCCAAGCAGTTCAGTTTCACTTGCAACAGACCCATCACTTGAGAGAACACTGAGCATCCCATTGCCGATTACTGCAGCGAGTTTAATCTTTACCCCTCTGTTGTACAGATTGGCAGCCACATTTGCAGGGAGTGCAGCAAAGTCAAGTTCTCCACTGGCAAGACGGGCAATGACTTCATTCGGAGAGGGGAAGACCTGCATATCGACCTGCACTTCTTCACTGATTCTTCCTTCATTCAACGTAAGCCCGACCGAGGAAAATCCTGTAGGACCTGCCATCACAGCAAATTGGACCTGACGGACCTGGTTTATGGGACTTTGTTCCATTGCAGGCTGGGCTGCAAGGACATTGACTGCGAGCAACATGACCAACATAACAAAAATACTTTTTTTCATGAAAACCTTCCTTAGAAGAAAGGGGGCACAAGCCCCCCCCTTCTCTTATAATACAATGATTCTAAAGTATCGCTTCTTCCCGGCTCTGAGAATCATCTCTCCATATGAATCTAGATAGGAAAGGTCAATACAGGTCTTAGGATCAGTAATCTTCGTCTCCCCGATCCAAGCCCCACCACCGGCAACCAAACGTCTGGCATCACTGTTGGTGGCTGCAAGATCCGTTCTGCTGAACAAATCCAGTACAGCGATACCGTTTTGCAGATCTTCCTTCTTTATCGTCAAAGAAGGCATTCCTTCACGTCCTTCCTGACCAAGATTTACACCTTTAAACATCGCCTTTGCTGCAGTACGGGCTTTTTCTGCTTCCTCTTCACCATGGATGATCTTGGTCTGCTCATAGGCAAGGCGTTCTTTGGCATCATTGATGTTCACACCTTCTCTCTCATACTGTGAAATTTCCTCCAAGCTGAGGAATGTGAACAGTTTGAGGAATTTGACCACGTCATCATCATTGACATTACGCCAATACTGGTAAAAATCATACGGGCTGAAAAGCTCAGGATCCAAGAACACAGCACCCTTTTCACTCTTGCCCATCTTATGGCCGTCACTTCTAGTAATCAGGTTGAAGGTAAGCCCGTAAGATTCAGTACCACCAAGCTTTCTGATCAACTCTATTCCGCTTACGATATTTCCCCACTGATCATCGCCTCCAATTTGGAGCCTGCACCCGTTGTCACGGTTGAGCACATAATAATCATAGGACTGAAGAAGCTGGTAATTGAATTCTATGAAGGATAGACCTCTTTCAAGCCTTTGCTTATAGGATTCAAAGGTCAACATACGATTGACGGAAAAGTGTCTCCCTATCTCACGCAAAAAAGTAATGTAATTTAGATCGGTGAGCCAATCAGCGTTGTTGAGCATCACAGCTTTGCCGATGCCTCCCTCCGGATGATCAGAGAAATCTACAACGGTCCCTAGTTGATCCTTGATCGATTTACAATTTTCCTGCACTTGTTCAGGGGTGAGCATCTTCCGCATCTCAGTCTTTCCCGAGGGATCGCCGATCATTGCAGTGCCTCCACCCACCAAGGCTATAGGATTGTGCCCGGCCTTTTGCAAATGATGCATAGCAAAAAACGGCACCATGTGTCCAATATGCAAGCTCTTTCCTGTAGGATCTGCTCCTACATAAAAGGTAACTTTCTCTCTATCCATCAAGTCACTCAAGGCTTCGATATCCGTACAGGCCTTGATGAACCCACGGTCCATCAAGAGTTGTAATGCGCTGTTCATCCCTATTTCTCCACTCGTTTGTATTTCTTGGTTTCAGCCTTGATGGTTGAGACCAAATCAGCCATTGAAACACGAACTTGTTCCATACTGTCTCTGAGACGCAAGGTGACGGTGTTGTCATCAAGGCTCTGGTAATCAACAGTAACACAATAGGGGGTCCCGATCTCATCCATGCGTCTATAGCGTCTGCCGATAGCTCCGCTGACATCATAGAATGTGGAAAAATCCTCGCGCAACTCTTTCTCCAATTTTGAAGCGAACTCGGCAATACCGTCCTTCTTCACCAAAGGAAGCACAGCCACAGTAATCGGTGCAATATGTGGATGGAAGTGAAGAACGGTGCGTACGTCTCCTCCCTCCAGTTGCTCTTCTTCATAGGCGTCGCTGAGTGCCATCAATACATTTCTGGTCAAACCTGCACTGGTTTCAACGACATAGGGGATGTAACGCTCATTGCTTTCTGGATCGAGATAGGTCATCTCCTTGCCACTGAACTGCTGATGCTGTGTTAAATCATAGTCTGTTCGGTTGTGCACACCCTCAAGCTCCTGCCAGCCCATTGGGAAGAGGAACTGAATATCATAAGCATCCTTTGCATAGAAGGCAAGTTCATCAGGACCATGCTGATGCCATCTGAGACTATCGGGGCGAATGCCCATCTTGTGATAGAACGCCATTCTCTGCTCGCGCCAGTAACTGAACCATGATTCATCTGAACCAGGTTTGCAGAACCATTGCATTTCCATTTGTTCAAATTCGCAGGAACGGAAAATGAAGTTCTTTGTTGTAATCTCATTCCTGAAAGATTTTCCTACTTGGGCAATGCCGAATGGGATCTTCACCCTACTGGATGAGACAACATTCTTGAAGTCGACATAGATACCCTGCGCAGTTTCAGGACGGAGATATATAGTGGAGCTTGCATCGGCATTCGCACCGATATGCGTAGCAAACATCAGATTGAAATTTCTCGGCTCAGTAAAACTATCTTTGGTTCCACAGTTCGGACATGCACCAGTGAGATCAATCTGATCAGCTCTGAAACGAGCCTTGCACTGCTTACAATCCACCATGGGATCACTGAAATTGGAGACGTGTCCACTTGCTTCCCAGACGCGGCTATGCATAAGAATCGAGGCATCCAGACCTACGATGCCGTCATGAATCTGCGTCATCTCTTTCCACCAGAAATCTCGGATATTGTTCTTCAACTGCACCCCAAGTGGTCCATAGTCATAAGCGCCATTAAGCCCACCATAGATCTCACTCGACTGGAAAATAAATCCACGACGTTTGCATAGGGAGACAATTTTGTCCATCGTTACTTCTGCCATTTGTATCATACCTCTCTCTTCAGCAAAGCCAATGCTGTTTCAATACGTGCACACATCTTTTCCTGCCCAAGCAGGTTGATCGAATCAAACAAGGGAAGACTTACCGTACTGCCGGTTATTGCAACTCGCAAGGGCATGAACACCCCGTTGATCTTGATCCCAAGCTCCTGGGCCAAAGCAACCAAATCAGCCTCGATTTTCTCGTTCTGTTCTCCGCTATTCAAACCCTTGAGGAGGATTGCATAGGCCATTTCCAATGCATGTGTTGCCGTTGGAAGTTCGACTCCTTTTGCAGCAAACAGTTGCAAGTCATCAAAAGTCGGCTCCTCAAAAAGAAATCTACTCAAATCAACGATATCACTGAGTACCTTCAAACGCTCTTTAGCTGTTGACGCCAATCTGAGCATTTTTTCCTGCTCTTCATCAGAGATGGGCAGATTCAAGAAGCCTTCGGCAACCAAATAAGGAAGAAGAAGCTCAACCAGCTCCTGATCGCTTTTTTGTCGGATGTACTGACCATTGAACCAATCCAGCTTTTTATAGTCAAACACCCCGGGAGCCTTGTTGATCTTCTCAAGACTGAACAACTGCTCCAAATCCTGCTTTGAGAAAAATTCTCGTTGCCCATCAAAAGACCAACCAACCAAACTCACATAATTCAAAAGGGCCTCAGCAAGATATCCTTTTTCCTTGAAATCCCGAACGGAGGTTGAACCATGACGCTTCGAAAGTTTCTGGCCATCCTTTCCCATCACCATGGGAAGATGGCAGTAGAGAGGAGGCTCCCAACCAAATGCTTCATATAACAATATATGGAGAGGTCCTGAAGGAATCCACTCCTGCGCCCTCATGATATGGGTAATGCCCATCAAATGGTCATCGATTACATTCGCAAGATGATACGTAGGGAATCCATCGCTTTTGAGCAAAACTGGATCCGGAGATACATCCTTATTTTTTCTACTGATATCCCCCATCAGAACATCACTGAATGTGGTTTTTCCATCGATAGGAACTTTCAGGCGAATGACCGGCTTGATGCCTTCATCCTCATAAGCTTTTCTCGTCTCATCACTGAGGTCTCTGCAATGCCTATCATAACCCTGTTGCTGACTTTTCTCAGAGTGTTGCTTCTCTCTCAGCTCTTGAAGTCTTTCAGCACTGCAATAGCAATAATAGGCTTTTTGATCAGCTACCAACTGTTGGGCATATTTCTTATAGAGCTCAAAGCGCTCGCTTTGCACATAGGGACCACAGGGACCACCCACAACCGGCCCTTCATCCCAGTTTATCCCAAGCCAAGAGAGAGTATCGTACAAATCTTGCAAAGATTCTTCGCTATACCGCTCTCGGTCTGTATCTTCTACGCGTAAAATAAATTTGCCTCCGTTTGCACGGGCAAAAAAATAGTTGAACAATGCGGTCCTTACTCCACCGATATGTTGAAGACCGGTCGGAGAAGGGGCATACCGTACTCTCACTTCCATCAGGATACACTCCTCTCAATGATATTGTTGTACCGCAAAACGCAGATTATAGCAACACGCTCAAAACCCAGAAACAGGTTGCTTTTTACACATGCCCAAACTGAAGGTGAACTAGTTGACCATGAAGAAATATTTCAATACTGTGATGTCAATTGAAGTTTGGAGGACGAGTCTGATATTTACACCATTTCCAACCATTCTCATAGGGGGAACCAGCCAACTTACAAAGCTATTCACACTACCTGTTGGTCTTTTTACTTCCCTCTATAGTTCACGATACATCCCTACGATTGCCTTGTTCTCTTCCCCAATGCTCGAGACAAGCTTTCTGCTACTCTCGCTTTTGAGTTTGATGCTTGCCTACAGCATCACTTGCTCAAATCATCAGCAATATGAGAGAGAACATGATCTATTGGTACAAGACATTCTACAACATGAAGAGTTCTTAAGACTGAAAGAGTACTTTCATCACAGCAACCATATCTATGATCATGTTAAGCGGGTTTCCTATCTAAGTTACCGAATAAGCAAGGCTCTTGGGTTCGACTATACAGCCTCTGCCCGAGGAGGCTTGCTGCACGATTTTTTCCTCTACGACTGGAGAGTACGTAAGGCTACCGATCCAAAACGGTCATTGCATGGGAAAGAGCATCCTTTCATTGCTCTTGAAAATGCACGAAGATATTTTTCCGTAAGCGCAAAGGAAGAAGATATCATAGTCAAGCACATGTTTCCCAAGACGCTTGCACTGCCAAGATATAAAGAGAGCGTGGTGGTAAGCATCAGCGACAAGCTTGCAGCGATATACGAGTATTTGACTTCTTTCAAAAAAGGTTGAAATCTTTGGAAAGCCACTCGGCTATTGCATGCATTGCTTGGTCTTGAGCTTGTTTATCCTTGTCATAAGGCATTAAGTGAGTTGCCTTCTCAATATGCAGATGGTGGTTCTTTCCTCTCTTCTTCCCTGTAACCAAGAGAGAAGCTTCTTTAGGAACAAGGTCATCCTCGCCACCACTGATGGCAAGGGTGTTTGCCTTCAGATGATCTATACAGGCCACAGCCTGTCTTCTCACCAGCTCAAGATCCCAAATCTTTTTGGGAAACTGATAAGACCAATACTGTGAACCCAGATATGCATCATCATCGCTGTCACCTTCATAGAGGAAAGTATAGGCGCTATCTCGCTGCCAGGCGACTTTCCTTCGTTTGATGAAATGTCTCAGAATACGAACCTTTGTGACAGGGAGCGTAGGAACTACCAAAGCAGGTGCAATCAATGCAAGAGTTTCAACATCAAAGGCATCAGCAATGAGAGTAGCTATGGCACCCCCCATGGAATGGCCTACAAGAGAAACTTGGTCATACTGTTGAACAAGATACGCGCAGGCATCATAAACAGTTCCTATCCAATCTTCAGCTTTTGAGGCTAGAAAATCATCTCCGCTCGTCCCGTGTCCTGGATACCGAGGACAGTACACATCCATTCCCTTCTCAAATATATCGATTCCAGGGCGAATCAATTCCCCAGGATACCCTGTATATCCATGACAAAGCAGTACGGCATGGGATGCTTTGTCATCATGAAGCATAGCCCAAGGCCGTGCGCACTTGCGTATTTGCGATCGATCCTGATAATGTTTTGCGTTAAAATCTGGAATATCATAGGTTATATGCATGAAAATCCTCCTACCAACTCTGTTTGAGCAGATTCAACAAATCTATCCTGCTTCTCACCTTTGTTTTTGCAAATATATTTGCAACATGGTTGTTGACCGTATTTGAACTGATACCGAGCCTTGAAGCAATTTCTTTGTTGGTGAGACCTTCGCTTACCAATTCAATGACAGAAAACTCACGTTCAGTAATATGATACTGCGCCAAATCTTCCAATACAAGTGCACGCTTATCAGACACTCCATCACGAGCGATACGCACAAACTCCATGAACAAGAAAGTCATGATTGTTATCGAGAGGGCGAGAAAATAAAAACCAAACAAAAAGGGCTTCAGAGAGGGGAATATCAATGCAAGCATGATGGCGGGAACCATAGCTGTACTTACAATGATGATGGAGATCGCGGATGCACGAGCAGTCTTGTTCTCGATTGAATGCAGATTCTTGAGCATCACTATCAAACAGAATCCTATTACAAACACGAACAAAAGAAACATTGCTTGGTCAAATATTTGGTACTGCCAAATTTCTTTCACAACGCCGAGGGAAAAATAGACAACACCCAAAGCATAAAAACTCCCTTTATAGGGCTGTCTCCAAGGACATGCAATGACCCATGTCGTAAAGTAGGGAATAAAGACAATCAAAAATGCAAGATCAGCGATTACAACAAAACCGATGATATACGACATTACTCGCAAAGCGAACCCAGAAAGAAACAAACTCGATAGAACCTGAAGAGCCAGCAACATCATGCATCCCAATAAGGATGCATGACAAATAATAAAATAAGAAGCCCAGCGTTGTTTATGAGCCAAGCGATACACAATAGCCAAAGCCAAGGTCATACAACCAAGGCCAAAAGCAATCATGTGTACAAGAAGCAGAAGACCATTCACCAAATCCTACCCATTCTTTTTATTGAGTCCTAATCTTTTTTGATTATGAGTCAAGTCTGCCAACCCACATATTTCTGTAATGTCATTGAGCATGGCAACCATGTTTGTTGCTCCAAGCCCAACACTTGCAACAGCCAT
>Ga0334886_1000296_pt1 | contig 80423 bp, 77 predicted proteins | sample GraSluR1_MG_9_FD_207232 | JGI IMG/M metagenome (GOLD analysis project Ga0334886, IMG submission 207232) | Sludge microbial communities from methane-producing bioreactor in Wageningen University, Netherlands - Granular Sludge_27_06-R1 | ecosystem: Engineered > Bioreactor > Anaerobic >...
GGAATGTGCTGCATCTGAAATAACTATGACTCGATCAAATAGTGCTTGTATCTCATTATTTGGGGAATACTTAGATTTATAATCTTCGAGCACTTGGTAGAGCGTATCGTAATCGCACATCACTCCGCCAATATCCACTGGAATAACTGCTTTTGTCCGAGAGGTAATCGCCTTGCCGATCTTCTCGTAATCTATATGAAAAGAGCCGGGTGCAACATCTACCAAAACAGGGGTTGCTCCCACATGAATGATGGGGCTACAGGATGCTGTGTATGTGTATGCACTAGTGATAACTTCATCCCCAGGACCTATCCCAAGCAGGATGAGACAAAGCTCAAGAGCAGCAGTAGCAGAACTAAGGCAACAGACTGTACTGGTGTTGCAATATTCAGCTAGCTGCTTCTCAAATAGCTTTGTTTTTGGTCCAGTGGTAATCCAACCTGATCGTAAGGTGTCAACCACCTCATCTATCTCTTCTTGTGTAATATCAGGAGGAGAAAATGTAATCTTCCGCGTGTTGCTCAAAGCAATTCCCCTTTTCTCTTATAACCCCGTGTTGTTGAATGAGTCAGTATAGCGTAAAGAGAAGAAAGAGCTCATCATGAGCAACTCCCCACTTCCACCCTATGTTCATAAGTTCCCCACCACTTCCCTCAGTCCTGTGACCAAATACTGGTGTGGCTAACGCGTTCCAAGCAATTTCCCAACTTGGAGTTCCCTGCTCAACTCAATATACCAAAACCCCTCGATTCCTGCATATTCATGCAGCCTTCGCACCTATTTGGTCTATTTCTGTATATCCAGTACTGGTCTTATTCTTCAAAACGACTAAGGGAAACGGGGAGAAAACTAAGATGTGATTTAGGCCATCTCGAAGGATACAAGCCTCCTACTCAGAGCCAGCTAATGCTAGCTTTCTTTCCCAGCGCCTCTTCTTTCTTCCCCTCTTCCTACTACTCCACCGATATCGATGCAAGGATATTAGTATGCTTGACACCTAGTGATTGTAATAGCTCATCAGAAGCTGTGTTCCAGGTGAGTATGTGAAGCTTCGGTTCTTGCTTGAGTAGTGCTGTGAGTTCTTTTTCTTCAGAGAGCACTCTCTTGGAAAGGAAGTCGAACTCAGAATCAAGCAGTTCTTTTAAAAGCAGGGCGAAGTCATCGTCAGGACCGAAGAACCAGATGGTGGCTTTTTGCTGTTCTGTAAGCAGCGGCCTGAGGCTTGATGAGAATATTGATGGTTCCCAAGGATACACTGACGTGCTCAGACAGTTGGCGCTGCGTTGCGTCTGAGTTTTGGTCGATGTAGGAAAGGATGGAAAATTCCTTGGGTGTATTTAAATGGGATTTTTGGATTATAGTGTATATCTATACAGATTATAGCATTAATTATTTGTCGAAACAACTAGGACAATTAATTCCGTCTTCCTGAAGCTCAATCTCTAAATCATCAATAGAGATGGTATAATCATCATACACATCATTGAAATTATCTACATCTAGACCTTCTAGCTTAAAAGAAAAAGAAAGTAGCCCATTAATACTAAGAAGGACCTCTTCACCTACTTCAAAATAATGGTCATTCCATTCTGCATCTATAATGTAGGATTCATTTCTTTGATCATCGTAATAATCATGTTTATAGACAAAATATTCTATTCCAGCATCGCAAGTTAAAGAGAATTCGATAGTATAAAGACTATCTGTAACTTTCTTATAACTCTTGATATCGTACTCGATATCATCAAAGCCATTTATTGCATCAATACTCGCTGTATTATTATCACTATTTATACGAGAATCTGTAATCTCTGAATAAGGCAAATCTCTTTCTAAAATACTAATAATTTTCTGGTTAACTTCTTTTTTAAAATCAATTAACCCTGTCATGATACTATCAATTTTCTCCTGCAACTGCTCTTCTTTTCCTTTCCTAAGGATATCATCCATTTTTTTTAAATATTTCTTAAACACTACTGAATCTGTGAAGCATCTAAGGCTTTTATATAAGGAAAATCCTTCTTTAGTTAAATACTCAAAAAATGGACCATCAGCAGTCACGATATGAGTATTCGATCTATCATCTTTAGAAGAATAATTGATAATTTGTGCAGCAATTATCGCATCAGGAATATCTTTTCGATTGTGGGTAGAAGAAAAAATTCCTTTATGCTTAAAATAGTTATTAAAAGCATCATCATAATCATTTTTAAAAATATCTACTTTTTCTGCACCTGATTCATTTATAAATGTATCCAGCATGGCAATATTAAAACTAAAATGATCACATTTACTTTTCTCTAAACTAGTCAACGCACTTTTGAGAGATTGCTTTATACTTCCTTCAGGCATTTTTTTTTCAATTTTAGTAATATTGCTAATAAGTGGATCATATTGTTCTTGAATGCATTCAAGAACACCACGATTATATTCTTCGATAATGAAACTCGGCATTATCAACTTAACTAGTTTGTGAGCACAAACTTGTTTAACTAAAGTTGCTGAAGTAGATTCAAAGAAAGCCCTTCCGCCTCTCAAAATACATGTATCAATAAATAGTACATCCACGTTTCTCTTCCCTATTCATGGTTTAGAATTATGATAGTAAAGTTCCAATCTTTGGTGTTTTTCAAAATACTTACTCCCCACCCCCACCATATGTTCATAAGTTACCTACAACCTGTTTCAACTTTGATTTTAAATTTAGGTGTGGCTTATGTTTCCTATGTTTCTTTTTCTCCGACTCAGCACTCCGACCCAATTTCACAAAGCTCCGAAGCCTCTGCATATTAAAGAAACTTTCATGGCGAGATGGTGCCGATATATTCCGTAAAATATTAAATTTATCAAGTAGCACTTTATTCCACATTGAATATCAAAGCTTTTTGATTTCATCTTCTGTAAATTTGATGAGTTCTACTATCTTGGCTTTAATGTCCCAAAGATTCGAATTTTTCATCTGAGCTTGGGTTAAACTATTGATATAATTCTCAAGTGCCTCTTCTTTATCCTGAATCGTCCCACCTATCAGTCGTACTGGCGTTATAATTTTAATCAAGCAAGCAGTTGTCATATCAATAATAAAATTTGGATTCAATAACTCAAAACAATGTGTCTTGATAAACTCAATATAGAACTGGGCTAATATATCAATTGACTTGAACTTATCCGTGTTCTGAAACAGAACCTCGCAAAAATTCCTTAGATAGGAAGTAGTCAATTGAAAACTTGACTCATCAAGGTCATGATTTAAAAAAGGTTCTTCCTTCAAAGGTGGATATGCGGTACTAAGAGCTAAACCATATACCTTAATATTGTTCAAATTGGTTAACTGAGCGTTAACCTGAAAAAGGAATTGCTGTAAATTTTCTCTTATCTCTGTATATAAATTTCTCCGCGCAATTCGTTTTTCATTCTTTCTATTTTTACAATCTTGAAAAATTGTGATAAATCCACCGGTTGCAGTTGGTAATATTGCAAGTATTATTGTCAAAACAGGATTCTGTTTAGTGGCTTCGATAATAACTTGAAATACTGGTTGCATAATTAATTCTCACGATAAGTAATAATTCAATTAAGATGCTTTCTCAATACAAATAAACTCATCCACGTTCTTCCCCAGTGGTGCTACCCAGTTGGTGTCGAAGGCTTCTTGGATGTATTTCATCTCCAAGTCGTGCATGGTGGGAGATGAAAGGTAGATTCGTTTATTCATCAAATGTGTTCCTGTTTCTTGAAGGATCCAAGCCTCTTCTTTCTTCCCTTCTTCCTACTCTACCGATATCGATGCAAGGATATTGGTATGCTTGACACCGAGTGATTGCAGTAACTCGTCAGAGGCGGTGTTCCAGGTAAGGAGGTGAAGTTTAGGTTCTTGTTTGAGCAGTGCGGTGAGGTCTTTTTGTTCAGAGAGGACTCTGTTGGAAGGAAAGTCGAACGCTGAGTCAAGCAGTTCTTTTAAAAGAAGGGCGAAGTCATCGTCAGGACCGAAGAACCAGATGGTGGCTTTTTGCTGTTCTGTAAGCAGCGGCCTGAGTATTGCAGTGAGCCGTGCTCTGAAGACAGAGAGCTCTCGATAGGTTCTGAGGATATACCCATACGTCCTCTCCAGCTTACTTGCTATCCCGGCGGGGGTGAGGAAGTATTTTACAGAGTTGGGTTGGAGGCGGTCTATCTTGATGAGGCCTTTCTTGACCAGGCGCTTGATGAGAATATTAATGGTGCCCAAGGATACACCGACGTGCTCAGACAGTTGGCGCTGGGTTGCGTCTGAGTTTTGGTCGATGTAGGAAAGGATGGAAAATTCCTTGGGTGTATAGTCTGATTGCATAATGTGTATAGTAGTACAAACAGGAATATGTGGTAGTGAAGATGTGGAAAGAAGGTGATGCGGCGGCTTCGGGTTTTCCCGTTCACCAACTGAACGCTCCTAATACAGTAAAACCTTTTCAAGGATGGGTTTCCCCGAAAAGGAGAGGCTATAAAGAGTGGATGTAGTACAAGGTGTTACAGGTGACTCAAGGCCATAGCTTCGCCGATACAGACCTGGTTGTAGGAGTGCATTATAGGGTTGAAGCCATAGGGTCGGAGCAGCGGATGCCGAAACAAACGCGCTGCATATCTTTCAAGAGGAAGCGGGGCTTCCTACTGAAAGAAAAACCTGCAAGGGTGCTAAGAGGTTACGAGTTGAAAGAAGAAATCTTCTGTCATGGGTAGAACACACTTTGCACTTGAAGAATATACTAGCACCAGAAGCGCGATACTTCAACTAAAAACCGGATTTTCTTTACAAATTTGATATTTATTTCATATCAGATGTCTGCTAAGAGCATGATTGATGGGGCTTATTGCCTAAAACCAAAACTTAGGGAATCGATAAACGAAAACGAGAGAAGAAGTTACGGTTGATTGTAGGAAGACCCCTACAAAACAGAGTTTAAACACTACTAATGTCATATGATTTTGATGTTCAGGGTATAAAACAAATCTTTTTTAAGAAATTCCTGAAGCAAACACGAAACAGAGTGCTCTTAAGAGCTAAGAACGATAATAGGAGGAAGCTCTATGCAGTTTCAACAAGCACTCTGTCAGGTGATGGAAGAGAGGCACGTAAGTCAAGAAATGTTAGCCGCGCGAACCGACGCAAACCCAAGGTGGATTGTTGAGGTGACGACAAATCCAGAATGGCATCCAAAGCTGGATACCATTCTACGGCTTTGTCTTGCGCTCAGGTACGACGTAATTTCGTTTTTGGAGTTGGCAGAGGTCGGATCGCGCGGCTTAGCTCCAAGCTCCAAGCTCCAAGCTCCAAGCTCCAAGCTCCAAGCTCCAAGCTCCAAGCTCCAAGCTCCAAGCTCCAAGCTCCAAGCAAAGAAGATTTTACGTTGGAAGAGCAGATGCTTCTGTTGTTGGAGGTGATGCCGTTTCATGTGTCGAGAGCTTTGCGGGCTGCGCGGCTTGAGGCAGGGTTGTCGCAGAGGAAGCTTTCTAAGCTTACGACGTTTTCTGTGTGTTCGATTAGTCTGCGTGAAGGATATCGGAATACGAGCTATCCTACGGTTACGACGCTTGGTTTATACTGCGAGGCGTTTAAGATAGAACTTGCACAGTTCATGGCCTGGGTGTTCTTCTTTACGAGGCAAGATCAAGGCCTGATGCCGATCGATTCCTTGAAGTTGTATGAGAAGTGGTAGTTGAGCGCACTCTCGAAGGCCTCAAAGTCGCGCGCTTTGAGGGCGTCGAGGATGCGCTTGTGTTTTTCATAGCGCAGGGTGCTGTCATCGATGAACTTAGCCCGGTAATAACGGTCGCAGGCCCAGGCTGAGTCGATGAAGGCGATCAAGACGTCGTTGTTGATGTTGCGCAAGATCACCTTGTGGAAGTTTGCGTCCAAGGTGTAGAAGTCGATATGGCTGTCTGCTGTTTTCATGGTGTCCAAGAGCTGCTCGAGCTCGGAAAGCTGCTCGTCTGTCATGGTGTCGAAGCTTTGCCGGGCGAAGCCGAGCTCCAAGACCCTGCGCACCTGTTGTGACTGGCTGACCAGGTCGACGTCTTCACCGATGAGGTTCAAGAAGATCACCGAGGAGAGGAAGTTTGCGTTGAAGCTGTTGACGACGATGCCCACGCCGGGTTTGCTGGAGACGACCCCGATGATCTCCAAGGTTTTGATCGCCTCGCGCAGCACGTTGCGCGAGACGCCTAAGGCCTTGGACATCTCCATCTCGGTGGGAAGCTTGTCCCCCGGCTGGAGGTTGTTCTGCACGATGTAACCACGAAGTTCCTCGTAGACCTGCAAATACAACTTCTTGTTCTTTAAGTTCTTCATGTTCCTTCCCGCCTCGTATGTCCTGTCTACCATATCCAAAAGAACGTGGTGTATCAACGCTTGTGACTGGCAAAATCCATCAAAAGCTGATCGTGCATCCCGTCGATGAATGCCCACATCCTGTCCATCACCTCTTGTGAAGGCCGGTTGAAAGGCCGACGTACAGGACCGACGTCGACCCCGCTGTCGGTGAGCAGTTGCTTGATCACGCCGAAGTGCCCGTATCGTACTGCCTCGACGATAAACCGCGTTGCGTGTCGCTGTACTTCCATGGCCTGTGTATAACAGCCCTTTTGACAGAGGTCATAGATCTTGAGAAATACGTCGGGGATGATGTTGTAGAAAGAACCGATCAAGCCGTCGCTGCCGGCGAGCAAGCCCTGGGTTGCCATCTCGTCACAGCCTGAGTAGACCATGAAGTCAGGACCGAGGCGCTCTTTGAGCAGCGCCATATCATGATGCTGGGTACCGGTGAACTTCAAGCCGCAGACGCCGTCGATGGTAGCAAGTCGCAGTACCAGGTCGTTGCCCATCAAAGTGGCGAGGGCGATGTTGTAGACGATCATGGGCAGGTCGACGCTGCTGCAAAGGTCCTCGTAATACCGAAAGATTTCATCAGGGGTGTACTGGTAGTAGAAGGGAGGAACGCTGCTGATGGCGTCAGCGCCGATGGCTTGGGCATGCTGGGCAAGCTCGATGCCAAGCTTGGTGCTGATGGCCCCGACGTGGACGATGACCGGTATGCGGTTGTTCACGCGCTGTACGACCTCCTGGGCAAAGCGCTTGCGTTCCTCGATGGTCATCAAGAACCCCTCACCGGTACTGCCGGTGATGTACAGACCGTGTACGCCGCTGGCGATCAGGTGCTCGACAAGAAGACCCGATCGCTTCAAGTCGAGTTGCTCCTGCTCGTCGAAGGTGCTGAGCATTGCAGGGATGACGCCGGTAATATGGCGAATGTTTGGTTTTGAACACATGGTAGAGACTCCTTGGTTATAGTGAAAAGGCTTGTGAAACAAACCTCTGAGCGTAGTGACAGCCAACTAGGTGAGAACCTGCCTCGATCTTCTGCAAGTGAGGAAACTCCTTTTTGCACAGGTCGGTGCAAAAGCCACAGCGAGGATGGAAGGGACACCCCATAGGGATGTCGACCGGACTGGGTACGTCCCCCTGCAAAGGGGTGCGCGTTCGCTTCTTCGTAATATCGGCGATGGGAATGGCAGAAAGGAGAGCCCGGGTATAGGGGTGCAGCGGATGTTTGAAAAGCTCATCGGTGTCTGCAAGCTCGACAATCTTGCCAAGGTACATTACGGCAATCCTATCAGCAATGTACTCGACAACCGAGAGGTCGTGGGTGATGAACAAGTAGGTAAGATTTCGCTCAGATTGCAGGGTGCGCAAAAGCTTGAGCACCTGAGCCTGGATCGAGACGTCAAGGGCCGATACAGCCTCATCACAGACGATCAACTGAGGGTTGACCGAAAGCGCTCGGGCGATGCCGATGCGCTGACGCTGACCGCCGCTGAACTCGTTGGGATAGCGAGTCATGTATTCAGGGGGAAGGTTGACGTCGGCCAGAAGCTTGGCTACGAGCTTTCGGCGCTCCTTCTTGCTGCGGACCCCCATCTTCTTAAGAGGATCGTCGAAAGAGCCAAAAATGGTAAAGGAGGGATTGAGTGAAGAGTATGGGTCTTGAAAGATGATCTGCAGATGCCTGCGCGCTTGATCCAGATCTGCTCCCTTCAGGCTCAACACGTCCTTCTTGCCGTCGGCAAAGTCATAGATGACCTTGCCCCCTGAACTCTGAGAAAGCCGGAGCAAGGATTTGCCCAAGGTGGTCTTGCCGCACCCCGACTCTCCTACGATGCCCAGCGTCTCACCACGGAAGATTTCCAAGTCAACGCCGTCGACGGCCTTGACGTGACCGACGGTACGTTTGAAAATCCCTTTCTTGACAGGGAAGTAGGTTTTCAGTCCCTCAATCTTCATCAGCACTTCACGCCTGTCGCTCATTCATCAGCTCCTTATAGTTGAAACAACGAACCATGTGTCCGTCTTGGTCGATGATCTGCTCATCGGGCATCGCTTTATGACACTCTTGTGTTGCAAAATCGCATCGAGGGGCGAACTGACACCCCTTAGGCCGGTCGAAGGGATCGGGTGTTGTGCCTCTGATCGGCTCAAGACTCTGCTCTTTCCCCTTTCCCAGTACCGGAATGGAAGCGAGTAATGCACGTGTGTACGGATGGGCTGGGCAACCCATCACCTGCACGACCGAGCCACGCTCGACGATGTTGCCCATATACATCACCGCCACGTCGTCAGCCATCTCACAGACAACGCCCATGTCGTGGGTTATCAGAAGGATGGAGGTCTCTTTCTGCTCTTTCAAAGCATGCATGAGGGCGAATATCTGGGCTTGGATGGTGACATCCAAGGCAGTGGTAGGCTCATCAGCAATGAGGATCTTGGGATCGCAGGCCATGGCCATGGCGATCATGGCACGCTGGCGCATGCCTCCTGAGTATTGATGGGGATACTCCCCTGCTCGTTGCTCTGGCAGAGGAACTCCCATCTGCTTGAGCAGCTCTACAGAGCGCTCTCGAGCCTTCTTCTTGGAAAGATTGGTATGATTCAATATCATCTCATCTATCTGGAACCCTACCGAGAAGACGGGGTTCAAGGCTGTCATGGGGTCTTGGAAGATCATGGCAATGTCTTCACCCCTGAGGCGCCGCATCTCTCGTGCATTGCGAGAGAGGCGCTCGATATGTACCGCCCCCTCTTGTGCATGGTAGGTGATCGTGCCCTGTTCTATACGGCTGAGTGATGGCAGCAACTGCATGATTGCGTTGGCCGTCACGCTCTTGCCGCAGCCTGACTCACCGACAAGGCAGAGGGTCCTTCCCTTGCTCAGGGAAAACGAAACATTGCGCAGGGCTTTGTTGCACCGTTGGTTGGTGTAGAAGTTGACACAGAGGTCGTCCACGGTAAGTATTGGTTCGTGTTGCATATCAGCCTACCTGTGTGGGGTCTGCGGCATCACGCAACCCGTCGCCGATGAAATTGATCGCCATGACAAAGAGTGTGATGACCAAACCTACAGGAAGCCAAACCCACCAAGCACCCCGCAGGATGTTCAGATCCTGGGCGACGTTGAGGATGTTTCCCCAGGTGGCCTGCTCCAAGGGAACCCCGAGGCCAAGAAAGCTCAGGGCAGCTTCCTGAAGGATGAACATTGCCGTGGAGAGCGTGATGTTTACAAAGATCGGTCCTACTGCATTGACAAGCATATGCTTGAAGCTGATGGTGAAGCTTCCGATCCCGAAGGCCTGCAGGGCCTGGATGTACTCCATTTCACGGATGCTGAGCATCTGAGACCGAGCCATGCGATACATACTCGGCCAGCCGGTGAGGATGAAGATCAACAAGAGGTTCCACAAGCTCTGACCTACGATGGTCACGAGGATGGAAACGAGGATGATCTGGGGAAAGCTCATCATGATTTCACTGACTTTCATCACCAGGGCGTCGAGGGCCCCACGCCGGTAGCCGGCGTAGGTTCCCAGGCTGACTCCGATGAGCGCTGCTCCCAGAGCCGAACCAAGCCCTACAAAGATCGAGATACGTCCGCCATAGAGGATACGTGAGAAGATGTCCCGCCCGATCTGGTCTGTTCCCAATAGATGGGCTCTTGAGGGAGGGGAAAGGCGGTTGCGCAAATCGATGGCATTCGGTCCATATGTGCTGATCAAGGGTGCTGCCATGCAGGCGAGCAACAGGATGAGAAAGAGCACCAAGCCGATGATCGCCAAAGGGTTTGCCGCGATTTTGCGCAAGGTGCGGTTGGTCGGATTGCCTGAAAGCCTGCCTTGTTCCTCAAGAAGAAGCAGGCGGTCCATCTTGCGATTCAGAGCGTCTCTTGCCACTTTTGGACTCCTTTATGAGAGCTTGACCCGAGGATCGAGCAAGGCGGTAGCGATATCGACCAGGATGCTGGCGATCAAAACAATAAGGACACTGAAGAAGGCAACCATCATCACGATGGGGGTGTTCTGGCTCCGTACTGCAGAGACAAACATCTGCCCCACTCCGGGCCACTGAAAAACCTGCTCGATAACGACCGAACCACCGATGAGCATCGGAAGACGGAAGCCTATGAGCACAGCCACCGGCGTCATGGCCACCCGAAGCCCATGCACCAAGTTTACCCGCCACGGGGGCAACCCCTTGCTGCGGGCAGTCTTGATGAACTCCTTGTTCAGGGAATCGAGCATACTTGAGCGGCAGTAGCGCATCACCCCGGCAGTCATGGAGAGCGCCAGTACCACGGAGGGAAGAATGAGATGGTCCAGTCGTTGCAAGAAGGCCTCGTTGCCCACCGTCAGACGACCGCCTACCGGAAACCAACCCAATTTGAAAACGAAGACCACAATCATGATAAGGCCGAACAAAAACTGGGGGATGGCCACCCCGATCATTCCCATGACCGTTAGGACGTTGTCAGAGAGCCTTCCCTTGTACAAGGCCGAGACTACGCCCAATATGCTGCCGAACAAGGTGGAGAGCACCAAGGCGGCAAGAGAGAGCTCAAGCGTGGCCGGGAGGGTGTTTGCGAGCAGGGTGCTCACGGCAACCCCGCTTTGGAGGCTGTATCCAAAATCGCCCTGCACCAAATTGACCAGCCAGGTCCCATACCGAACCAAGAATGGGGCATCCAAGCCCAATTCTGAGCGCAACAGGTCCAATTCAGCTTGGCTGATCGTTGCCAAAGCATCGGGGGGAATCATAAAATCGACCGCATCACCGGGCATGAGTTCCATGCCCAGGAAAATGAGGAAGCTGATCACCAACAAGAGGGGAATCAGAAGTAGGAATTTTCGGATGATGAATGAAATCACCGGACAACCTCCAAGAAGAACATCTGTGATGCAGCCTAAGAGCGCTGCATCACCTATTGTAGCAGATTACTTATTAGCAGGATGCGGATACTGGTTTACCCAGAACAGGCGGGTATAGCGGATGTTCACAGGATTGACCGTCATATGCGCAATCTTTTCGATGGCCTGGGCATCGGCGACGCTCTTGCTCCAAGCATAATCAATACGACCACTTTCGGCGTTCTTGATCAGGTTGCCGTCATTTTCCTTGCTGGCATGCAGGTATATCTTCTTGATGTTCCCACTGCCGGTGCGATAGTAATTGGCATTGCGCTCAAGGATTGCGTAGTTGTCCATGACTGTCTGCGCCACTTTGAAGGGACCGGTGCCAATGGGATTTTGCCAGAACGCGTTCTGCTGGAAGAGCACTGGGTTGCTTGATCCGAGCAGGTGCTTGGGAAGGATCGGCCACTGGCTGAAGGTCAGCAAGGCATTGGGATCGAGTGTTTCGAAGGTTACGACAACCTTGTTGCCCTCTACCCGTACTCCGCTGATGGATGATGCTTTCCCTTCAAGATAGGCATCGGCACCAGAGATGGACTTGAGTGTGTTCAAGGCAACTGCATTGAGGCCGGGTGTCTTGATCAGGTACTCAAAGGTGAAGAGTACATCATCAGAGGAGAATCTTCTGCCGTCATGCCACAACACGTCGGTGCGTAGGTCGAAGGTGATCTGCATGCCGTCGGCAGAGACGGTGTAGGATTTGGCAAGCATGCCTTCTGTAGGGGTGAGGTTCTCGTCGGCATTGATCAGCTTGTCGAAGAGGAGTTCCTGATAGAGGTACAAGCCTGGGTTGACCACAGGAGCCTCATAGAATTCCATCGGACCGCCGTTGGAGTAGATCATGCCGTCAGGACGGGTGGTGGTCCAATCGAGAATATTCTTTTCATAGCTGAACTGGTCGTTGCCCAAGGCATTCTGCTTCAGGTCGATCTTGTCGCTGATGTAGATGAACGAGAGCTGGTGATACAGAGGAATGTTGTACATATTCTTGTTGATCTTCCGCTGCAAGGCCTTGAATGCCTCTATCTGCTTTTGGACATCGGCGGTGGCCCGGGTGGCCTTAACCAACTCGTCCAAGCCTTCCTGGTAAGGAATCGTGGAGTTGTTGCTCGCGGTGCTCTCAAAACGGTCATAGAATTCATTCTCACTGAGTGCTGCCACTGCTGCATAGGCAAGGTCCCATTTGACCTCAGAGGGTCCTACCTTGCGGTCGGCAGGGGGTGTCCACAGCTGTGCAGAGAGGTCGCCTTCGAGCTTTCGGAATGAGGATTTGACCCCGACTGCCGCCCAATACTGCTGGATGATCGCCATAAGATCGACTGTCTGCTGGTCGCTGTAGTAATAGACCACATCAAGAGTGTAGTCTTTTGGCCATTGAGCTGCTTCCAACAGAGCCTTGGCTTTTTGAGGATCGTAGTCATAGCTCTCAAGGCCTTCTGCCAAATATGCGCCTGGGCTCGTCATGGCAATTGCCCGCTCGGCCATTCCTTCAAAGAGCTCGTCAACGATGGTCTGCATATCGATTGCAAGCAGCAGTGCTTGACGGACACGCACATCAGATAGCGGGGTACCTTTTTCCTGCCAAGGGGCAGTGCTTACACTTGCTTCTTTTGTACCAGTGGCAAAGAGGGCCACACTGAGACAGAGCAGTACTACAAGAACAATGATTTTTTTCATTTTCTCTCTCCTTTGTTAGTTTGTAGTTTGTACTACAAAGTCAGTATTAAACAGAAATACTCTCCTGTCAAATAGATTTTTAGGAAATATTTCTTTGCAGTAAGCCTATGTTTGGCCATAGATTACCTGCAATGAGATATTTTCGATTAAGAATGTAGGATAATCTATACAGGTATCCCCTCCCCGAGCCTCTAGCCGTTTTGTCGAGGCTTGCGTATAATTAGACACATGTCTAGCTCATTCATTACGAAGCAAGCGTTGGCCGATGCGCTGAAGCAGTGCATGCAAACCAAGACACTGGAGAAGATATCCATTGCCGACATCTGCTTGGTGTGTCAGCTGAACAGGAAGAGTTTCTACTATCACTTCAAAGACAAGTATGCGCTGGTGGTGTGGATCTTCAATCAGGAGATCGGCTATCTGCTCAGAGAGTACATTGAGCAAGGTTCTTCGTACCTTGTTGCCTTGAAGCTCTGCACGTATTTTGAGGAGCATCGAGACTTCTATATGCATGCTCTCTCTGACGGCTGTCCTGGGGCACTGCGCGATCATTTGGTGGGAGAGCTCGAGCCCTTGGTGAGCAAGACGCTCTCACTGGACAGCAAGAGCGAGATCAACATCGAGGGAGTTTCGCGCATGGTCAGTGATTTTCTCATCTCAGCCCTCAGTCAGTGGCTCAAGCGAATGCCCCCGATCAGTGCAGAGCAGTTTTTGGACGAGCTGATAGCCGTTGCCCTGGTGTTGACCAAACGGGTGAGCACCCTGTTGAACCCTACCCCAGAATAGGAGAAGTGTTACCTTTTTGCCCAGGTGTACCAGTATGGGTATTTCTTACCATAAAAAGGGTTTGCATACTTGTAGGCAAGAGGGAAACACAATGAACATAGCAAAACGGCACATGGTACGCATGGCAGGGGATATTGGCCTGAGGTATCTTGGGGGCAATGTAGAAGAAAACCTGCCCAAACTCTTGAAGATAGTTGATGACTTCGATACGAAGAACTCCTACAAGCAAGTGAGGGACTTCATTCGCTCCATCATCGAGGACAAAGAGAGCAATTGGTACTCCTACATCCTCTCATTCTTCAAGGATGTCGATGAAGAGGTGCTCAAGACGTTTTACCGCACCTTCTTCATCAATTCTGTACTTACCGGCCGCGCCGATCAAAAAGAGCTACGAAAGGTTCACAAGTGCAACCTGCCTTGGGCCATCTTGATGGATCCTACCAGTGCGTGCAATCTGCACTGCACCTGGTGCTGGGCTGCCGAGTATGGAAACAAGATGAACATGGATTATAAGACGCTTGACAGCATCATCCAACAAGGCAAGGCGCTTGGCACCTACATGTACATCTACAGTGGTGGAGAACCCTTGGTCAGAAAGGATGACATCATCCGCCTATGCAAGGAGAATCCTGACTGCGCCTTCCTTGCCTTCACCAACGGCACCTTGATCGATGAGGCGTTTGCCCAGCAGATGCTTGAGGTCAAGAACTTCTACCCCGCCTTGAGTGTGGAGGGCTTTGAAAAGGCCACCGACAGCAGAAGAGGAGAAGGCACCTACCAAAAGGTGATGCAGGCGATGGCGATCTTGAAGAAGTACCGCCTGCTCTATGGCGTGAGCTGCTGTTATACCTCTCAGAACGTCGATGAGATAGGCAGCGAGGCGTTCATGGACCACATGATAGAAGCGGGGGCAAAGTTTGCCTGGTTCTTCACCTACATCCCCATAGGAGGACAGGCAGTTCCGTCGCTGATGGCAAGTGCAGCTCAGCGCTCGTTCATGTATGAGCAGCTGAGGGCGTTCAGGAAAACCAAGGGTCTCTTTACGATGGATTTCTGGAACGACGGGGAGTTTGTCCAAGGATGCATTGCAGGAGGACGGTGCTATTTGCACATCAATGCAAACGGCGACATCGAACCCTGTGCCTTCATCCACTACTCAGACAGCAACATCCACACCCACAGCCTGCTCGAGGCGTACAAGAACCCCCTGTTCATGCAGTACTACAAGGGCCAACCGTTCAACGAGAACCACCTTCGCCCCTGCCCGCTTCTAGACAACCCACAAGCGCTCAGAAAGATGGTCAATGCAACAGAAGCACACTCAACAGACTTGCAGGAGCCGGAGAGTGTTGAAGCACTTACCGCCAAGTGTGAGGGGCCGAGCAAGCTCTGGGCGAAAGAGGCCGACAGGCTGTGGCAGAAGAGCCACAGGAAAGCAGAGGTGTCCTAAGACGATCTGTAGAGTGTTGAAGACTCTTTTTTGTAACGTGCATTGTACAGAAAGCCTTTTTCAAGGCTCTCTATACAGTGTGCGTTACAGTTGTATCTCTTTAACACGTCTCCCTGGTGATCAGCTTGGGTGGGATGCTCTCATAGACAGTGTTGTCCAAGCGGTACGTCTTGATCAGGGAGACGAGCTTTTTGCAGGAGAGCTCACCCGCTAGAGCGATGGCCCAAGCAAGTTCTGGGCGAACGAGACCGATAAGATTTGGGAAAAAGGACATACTCAACAGTCAATGCATCGGACCTCTGAGAATGAGCTTCTGTTTGGTTAGATGGTAATCTCAATTGTTTTTATAATTTTGATTTCATTTATAATTGGCGTATACAAATCAACTCCAACTTCAGGTGTTTCGATTGTAATGACAAGAGCATATCTTACTTTCTCATTGTATTTACCAAGATGCCTTCTTTCTTTCCACCAACCGACAATTGGATACACTGCAACATACTTTGCCTCACATAAATTAATAGCTAAGTCTTTACAAAAATCTGAATGTATTGAACCAACATCACGATTTTGAACACCCAGATACCAATTTCTGCTACTTCCATCTCCACTGTCTTTTATATCTTCACCACGCATTTTAATATTTATGCGTTTCTTGAAATCCTCTAATGATTCATTACTGTTGATGACATCAAACCTAAGTCCGCAGGAAGGATATCGATATTTGTCTTTCCAGCCAACTTCTCCCGGTCCTGGCTCAATAAAATATGAAAGAGTAACCCTGATCGTTGCCTCTATCTCTCCTAAAGACTGCAATATTTCTTTTGGCCATGGCATATCATGCAAGTGCATTTCATTCATATGCTCTTTGGTAAATGGTTGTAACTCGCCTTGAATAATCAAATTCACTGAATTATCAACGCACTGAATTGCTTTTGACAGGTTAGGAACACCATACCCACAAGTACGTAATAATTTTCTTCTCCCTTTTGTTTTGGAATCCTCTTGGCAAAACTGTCTATACATACCTTCAGTCCATCTTGCAGAGTGCACTAATAAAGCTCGTACTGTCTCAGGCCATATGCCAGGATACTCTGCATACAATTGCGCCGCCATCCATGATGCTTGAGCTGCTGCTGAACTCGTTCCCCAAATAGTTGAAAATTGGCGTACTAGATGTTTATGGTATGTAGTCAAAAGAGATAGATCTTCGCACTCAGAATAATCAGTGCCATTTGTAGCCATGTTACCACCATCTAAAACAATTTCAGGCTTAATTGGCCACTTATTATCCCACAGTACAGATGTGGAACTGTATGGTGATAATTGCCCTACATCAGCAACTGGACGAAAATGCTTATAACGAGAGTCAGAAATCTTAATATCATTTGCCATCGCTCCGACTGTGACACCATTCCAAGATTGGCCTGGATTTTCAACTCCATGACGAATACTCGTATCAGGATAATCATTATCTGTTAGTTCTTCAGGGTATACATTTCCAGCACTAATAAAAAACAAGCGCTTTTCACCGTTCTCGTTAGCCCCTGAGGTGATGCTATCCACCGCAGCTGACCAAGAAGTAGGACTACCGTCCTCTGTATTGTAATATGGAGCAGTAACAGCCATACACAACGATCTATCAGCTTCAGGGTTCGATATTTCTGCTAATGCAACAGCTTGTTCGGTAATTGCTCCATATAACTCTACTGTATTTTCGCCTTTCGGTGGCAGTATTTTTACCGATTCAATTTTATGATTGATAATTTGTCTGTCAGAATGCATCAACCTATCTTTCAAGTTATAATATATGGCTACTCCTGCCATTTCGGTCCCGTGCCCCATATGATCATGCACGCCCCAAGGTGAAACAACGGCTTGAACCGTCGAAGGATCTTTTATTGCCGGCTCTATCAGAGGATGTGAACTATTAAGTCCTGTGTCTAGCAAGCAAATTGTAGCATTACTATTCAAAAAATCTGTTCGATTCAATAAATCGGTAGTCCATTGTTGTTGCTCTGCACCAGAGAGTTCATTAAAAAAACTCGCAGGCTCAGGAGCTCTACGAAATTCAGCTATATAATCACAAGCGCTTATCAAATCAGACAATTGTCTTCTATTTGCCTTGATTAGATGCACTACTCGTTCAGGGAAAATCAGCTTATTTTGATCAATATCTATTCCCAATGTTTTACAACACTCAAAGAGGTTCTTTTCTGAATCTTCAAAGCATGTACGATCATACCTACTCCATACTTCACACCATTGAGCAACCTCACCTGGAATACTTTCTGGTTTACCAATCCAGAATGAATCGAGCATTGCAACTCTAATACCTTCAATGCTACGAATTAAATCATTATTTTTTGGTATTCCTTTTTCTGTTACCTCTGATGAATATGCTTCAATTTTTTTGAGAAAGTATGATTCCTTCCCAGCAGGGATATATACCGTAGCTTTCACTGTTTTTGTTTGTTCTTCAGCTTTAACTGTCAGAAGACGAATGCCCTGAGCAATGTTCTCCAAACTCTTAGTCGCTAAGTCATACTGAGCAGCACTAGAAAATTCAAGGTATACACCTTCTTTATATCGTATTGCAGCTGCTTGCTTTTGTATTTGAGAGCGCTCATAACATTCTTTCAATTTCCTCTCGATACGTTTTGCATGCGCCTTATGGTCATCTCGTGGAGGAAAGTTTTTAGGGCCATTACCCGATCCAACATATGGAATGGATGTTTTTGTTCCATCTAAAAATATATTCTTTTTTTCAACCGACACGCGTTATGCCTCCTTTTTAGAGTATAACGTCAGTCTTTCTTTGACTAGGTTCAGAATTTTAGAGTGTGTTATTTGAGTATCTTGCAAAATTGAATCCTTGATTGCATCTTCACATACCCTGATTATCTCGGAATGACAGAGCTTAAGAGACTCTTCAATCAAGACAGATGAGGGTACGAAATCACGTTGGAAGGATGACAACTTATAGTGATACAGACGTTTCACTTCGCTTTCAGTTGGCATTGAATAATGCAAAACATCATCAAAACGCCTAAACAAGGCCTGATCCAATAACCTTTGGTTGTTTGTTGCTGCAACAATAATGCTATCAGAGGAATCCTGCTCTATAAATTGAAGAAACGAGTTCAGGATTCTTCTCATTTCTCCAACCTCATTATCAAGATTTCTGTCTGCTCCAATCGCATCAAATTCATCAAAGAGATACACACCGATTGTATTCTCAACAGAATCAAAAATCTGTCGCAACTTTGAACTGGTTTCACCCATGAATTTTGTAACCAACTTATCCATCTGAACCGTATAGAGGGGCAATCCTGTTTCAGAAGCTATCACCGCAGCGGTAAAGGTTTTGCCGGTTCCCGGATTTCCTTCGATAAGTATTTTCCGACGGTTGGTCATCCCATAACTTCTCAATTTGTTTCTGTTTCTGAATTCATGCAGGATTCTTTGGATTCTTTGCTGTATCTCATCAGACACAATCAAATCCTTCAATCTTTCGGTTGGCACTGAAAGAGTCAGCATAGGGTTTTGTTGCATCTGGTTCAGATGGAGCATATTTGCTTTCACAGTACCTGTTTTTTCAGCTAGTTTTTTCAAGTCACGAGCAAGGCCTGCATGGTTCAACTTTGCCTCATAGGCTGCTATTTGCAATACTACTGTCTTGAATTTTTCATTGTCATTATCGTTATGAGCTTTTACTAAGCTTTTGATCTGATCTGCAGTAGCCATTACCAATACCTCCTTGCCCTCCGTGGTATATCTTACGGTACTCCCTATTGCCGGCATGCGTCAATGTATCATCCTAACATGTCTCCCTGGTGATCAGCTTGGGTGGGATGCTCTCATAGACAGTGTTGTCCAAGCGGTAGGTCTTGATCAGGGAGACGAGCTTTTTGCAGGAGAGCAGAGAGAGTTGCTCCCGTGGCTGGTGGATGGTGGTGAGCCGGGGAGAGAAGTAGGTTCCTATGGTGGTGTTGTCGTATCCTACGATACGAATGTCTCCAGGTACGTCTATGGCACGCTCCTTGAGGGCTGCGAGGATGCCCAAGGCCAAGAGGTCGGCTACGGCAAAGATGCCGTCTACCTTGTTTTGCAACAGCTGCTTGATGTGCAGCTGGATGTATCGATAGCCGAGGTCGAAGATGGCCCCGGGCCCCACCCTGACAATTGAAGCGGGGGTTACACTCAGGCCATGGTTCTTCATCGACTTCTCAAACCCTACGATTCTGTCTGATATGTTGATCTGTGAGTCCTGCTGTGAGAGGCTCATACAGATGGGATTCTTGCAATACCCTTTCTCTATCAGACAATCGGTGGCCAGCATGCCACCCATCACATTGTTGGTCGCATAGACGCTGACCTTCTGTGTTGTTGGGATCGTCTCGGTTGGATCGACATAGACGAACGGAATCTGTTTCTGCTCAAGAAGGGCGACCGTCTCGTCATCCAAGAGCGAGGAGATGAAGATAAAGCCATCCACCTTCTGTTGCATGGCAAGACGCTTTGCATTGGACTGACCGGTATTGACGTTGAACAGCGAGACAAGGATGCTGTCAAAACCCATCTGCTCCAGGGTTCCTTGGATTTCATGCAGGAAGGTTATGGTGTATTGGCTGTTTCTCGGGTCGATGAAGCGAAGCGAGTAGACGATTCCAATGCAACCGGTGCTTTTTGTGCATAAGGCCCTTGCACTTGCATTGAACTCAAAGCCCATCTGCTGAGCAATCTGCATCACCTTCTCTTTTGTGTCCTCTTTGACCAACGGGCTGTTGTTCAAGGCCCTTGAGACCGTCATGTGACTGACTTGAGCAATTCTTGCTATATCCCGGATTGTTACCGCCATGTTCCCCCCCATACCACAAAACCAGCTATTTTTCTTTAAAATAAGCATACTCCATCTTTTACAATGTTACAAGTAACATTTTTAGTATTGATAACAAACGTATGTAATTTATAATAAATAAACAAATTAAAAATAATATATTATCGTTGACAAATATATTATCTGCGTTTTACAATGTTCACGATAACAATTTATATCAAAGGATTTGCAATGAGTATCAGTAAACGAGACCGCATGCTTGAACTCTTACACACACACAACAGCTGGGACTACACACCCTCGGCTTTCTTCTGTCATTTTGGACCAGCCTTCAAAGAAGGCAAGGCCGCCATCCATAGACACCTGGCATATTTTCATGCCACCGACATGGACTTCATGAAGGTCCAGTTCGAACACTCATTTCCGCCCTTGCAATCGATCAAGGAGCCGAAAGATTGGCTGACCATGCCGATCTACGACAAGGACTTTTACCAAAAAGCCCTAGAAGTCATCAAAGGGGTGGTACAGGCGATCGACAAAGAATCTCTTGTCTTGGCAACCGTCTACTCCCCATTCATGTGTGCAGGGCACACAGTAGGCGATGAACTGCTGCTCTCCCATATTGCACAGGACCCCGATTCTGTAGCGATCGGGATGCAGAGGATCACAGAGAGCTTGAAGATCTATATCCAGGAGTGTCTGGCCCTTGGAGTGGACGGTTTCTACGTCTCGACACAAGGGGGAGAAGCCGGCCGATTCGAAGACGCAAAGACCTTTGAAACCATGGTCAAACCCTATGACCTGGCGATCATGGAAGCAGCAAACAAGAGCCTCTGCACCATCTTGCATATCTGTGACTACACCCTCAAATATGACCATCTCGAGCAATTTGTCGAGTACCCCTCGACCATCGTGAACACCAGCCTCGAACTGGAAGGAAGCTCGATTACCTTAGAAGAACTCTCAACCCTCTTCGCTCGTCCTGTGATGGGAGGAATGAATCGTCACCAAGCAATTACAAAGGGGACGAGCGAAGAGGTCTTTCTTGAGGCACGCACCGCCCTCGAGCAGGCCCCGAAGCGATTCATCCTCGGTGCCGACTGTACCGTAAAAGCGGATGAGAACCGGGTGAAGATAGCAGTTGAGGCTGCACACTCCTTTCTACCCAAATAATAAGCTACCAAAACCAAAAGGAGGTTTGAAATGGCAAAAAAACTGAGCATTGTACTGTTGGTCTTATCGGTCTCGCTGAGTATCGTCTCTGCTAGAGGGGCGACAGAAGCACAAAGCGATGTAGTAAAACTGGAGTTCTTCCAGCAGAAGACAGAAGCGGTGAACACCTACGCAACACTGATCGAGAAATTCCAGGCAGAGAACCCGGGCATCATCATCGAGCAGGTTACCGTTCCCGAGCCGCACATTGTCTTATTGACCCGCATGGCCGGAGGTGATGTTCCTGATATCTTCTCCGATTACCCCACCCAGCTGCAATTCCGAGACAAGGTTGCAACAGGCTTGGTACTGAATCTTTCTGAGTATGATTTCATGAACCGGGTAAATCCCGGGATGCTTGAGATGGCCAAACAGGCGGACGGCAATCAGTACGCCCTTCCGATCAGCCAAAACTTCGGCGGAGTGTACTACCACATGGACATCTTCAGAGATCTTGGGCTTGAGATTCCCAAGACCTATGCCCAGTTGATCGAAGTAGCAAAGACTCTGCAGAAAAACGGCATCACCCCGTTCATCTTTGCCGACCGCAACATGATCGAGCACTCCTACCTGATCTCCTCCGGTTCGATCAGCCCGGGTTTCTTGGGTCATCTGGAGCAGGTGCAGGCAGGAAGCAAAAAACTTGCCGATTTCCCCTTGTTCACAAGAATAGCCGAGGTGACTCTTGAGCTGAGGACCTATGCAAAACCAGGATCTTTGGGTGTTGCCTATCCTCAATCTGCTGAATTGTTTGCAAACAAGCAGGCTGCAATGACCTTGTTGGGAAGCTATGCTCTGACCACCCTCAACAGCGCCAACCCTGATGCTGAGATCGGCATGTTCCCCTTCCCCGGCGACGTTGCAGAGAAGACCTCGGCCTTGGCCGGTATCGATGCTGCTGTCTGTGTCTCAAGCAAGACAGAGCATAGGGACGCCGCCCTGAAATTCGTCGAGTTCCTCTCGAGAAAAGAGAACGCCCAACTCTTCTCCGATCTTGACAAGACCCCCTCTTGCATCATCGGCGTTGAGGTGAAGAACGAGAATATCAAAGAAGTGATCGAGGTGATCAACCGCGGTAACGTAACACCATGGATCAAGGGAGTCTTTGAGCTGTCGGTGGTCAACGATCACAACAAGGTGGTACAGCAGTTGTTGCTTGACGGGGATATCCAGTCCTTCCTCAAGCAATACGAAAAAGTATTTGCCGATTCTCGGTATTGATCGAAGTCTGGCAGCGAATGCTCCCCCTCTGGTGGGCATTCGTTGCCTCTTGTATGGTTAGGATGAGGGGTATCATGAAAAATCAAACCAGTACAGCAAAATACGGAAAAATCACCTTTGTCCTGTTCACACTTCCGGCCCTGTTCTTTTATACAATGATCTGGGGCGTCAACTTTGTCAGTGGACTGTATTACAGCCTTACCGACTGGAACGGACTTACCAGCAACTACAACATGGTGGGATTAAGCAACTATATCCGGATCTTCAAATCTGACCGCATCTTCAGCTCTCTGCAAATTACCTTCCAATATGCCTTGATCCTGGTGACATTCACCATGCTCATCTCACTGCTGCTCGCCCTCGCCTTGAACAAGAAGATCAGGGCTCTCACCTTCTTCCGTTCGGTCTTCTTCTTTCCGGCAATGATCTCTTTGGTGACAGCCTCTCTGATCTTTGACAAGATCTTCTTTTATGTACTTCCTAAGATCGGTCAGCTTTTGCACCTGGATATGCTGTCAAACAATCTTCTGGCAATGCCCGACACAGCCCTCTATGGCGTCTTGATCGTCAACATCTGGCAAGCTGTGGCCATCCCCACAGTCCTCTTCATTGCAGGCTTGCAGAGTGTTCCGAACGAACTCTACGAATCGGCAGCGCTGGACGGGGCTGGAAATATCAAAAGCTTCTTCAGCATTACACTGCCCTACATCATTCCTGTGCTGAGTGTGAATCTGGTGCTCTCCTTCAAGGCCGGCATCACTGTCTTCGACTACATCCTCATCCTTACCGACGGAGGACCTGCGGGAAAAACCGAGGTGGTGAGCATGCTCATCTACAGCCACGGCTTTGGATCATTCCGATTCGGGTATGCAAATGCCGAAGCGGTTATCCTGTTTGTCATCATTGCAGTGGTTTCCCTGATTCAGATTACATTCTTGAACAAGAAAGGAGTTGCATCATGATCATCCGTCCAAAAGCTGCAACGCTGCTCCTTCGTCTGGCCTTTCTTATCATAGGCTTGGTTCTTGTGCTCTTTCCTTTTTACATCACGGTAGTCACCGCCTTCAAGACTCCCCAGGAATCGACACAGAACTTCTTCGCCCTCCCCTCATCCTTCAATCTCGATAATTTCAGGACGGTCATCCAACGGGCAAACTATTGGCGGTTTGTCTTCAACTCAACAGTCATCTCGGTGGTGAGTGTCTGCTTCATCGCCGTCCTGATCCCGATGGCATCCTATGCGATCGCCCGCAATTTCAACAAGCGCTACTACAAGACCCTCTATTATTTCATCATCATGGGTATTTTCATTCCATTTCAGGTCATCATGCTTCCGCTCTCGATCTCGATGAGAAGATCGGGATTGAACAATATAACCGGTGTCATTCTCTTCTATATTGGGGTAAGCTTCATGAAGGGAGTCTTCCTCTTTACCAACTATATCAGGACAACAGTTCCTATTGAATTGGAAGAATCGGTCTATATCGACGGAGGCAGTGTGGCAAGAGCCTATTTTTCCATTGTATATCCCTTGATCATGCCCATGGTTGCAACCATCGTGGTACTCGATTTTTTATGGATTTGGAATGACTTCATGGTTCCGCTCATTCTGCTGAATCGAAACCCCTCGAATTGGACACTTCCCTTGTTCCAATACAACTTCAAGACCCAGTACACCTTTGAGTACAATCTTGCATTTGCCTCGTATATCATGTCCATTCTTCCTGTCCTGCTCGTCTACATCTTCGCCCAGAAATATATCGTCTCCGGTCTTACCTCGGGGGCGGTAAAATCATAAACACAAAGGAACCTACTATGTATCAAGCACAAGAAAACCGATATGAACAGATGCCGTATAAGCGCTGTGGAAGAAGCGGCCTCTTGCTTCCCCGCATCAGCCTAGGGCTGTGGCATAATTTTGGAGGAGTCGACTCACTTGAGAATGCCAGGACCATGATCAGGGGAGCCTTCGATCGGGGTATCACCCATTTTGATTTGGCCAACAACTATGGACCACCGGCAGGCTCGGCTGAGAGCACCTTCGGCCAGATCTTCAAACAAGATTTGGTACCCTATCGTGATGAGCTGATCATCTCCTCTAAAGCCGGCTATGATATGTGGCCCGGTCCCTATGGTGAGTGGGGAAGCCGCAAGTACCTGATCGCCAGCTTAGACCAGAGCCTGAAGCGCATGGGCTTGGAGTATGTGGATATTTTCTATTCCCATCGCTTTGACCCCGACACCCCCTTGGAAGAGACCATGGGAGCTTTGAGCAGCATTGTCCAGCAGGGCAAGGCCTTGTATGTCGGCATCTCTTCCTATCCGCCTGAGCAAACAAAGAAGGCGATAGAGTTGCTGCGTAAAGCCGGAACGCCGTGCCTGATTCATCAACCTTCCTACTCGATGCTCAACAGGTGGATAGAAGACGGCCTGACACAGGTGCTCGATGAAGAAGGAGTAGGATGCATTGTATTTTCTCCTCTTGCCCAGGGCTTGCTTACCAATAGATACCTCAGTGATATTCCTTCTGATTCCAGGGCTTCGAGGAATCACTTCCTCAAGACCGAGCGAATAACAAACGAGTTGCAGCAGCAACTACGGGCTCTGAACGACATTGCCGGCAACCGTGGCCAGTCTTTGGCCCAGATGGCACTCTCTTGGGTGCTGCACAATCCTACGGTGACCAGTGCCCTCATCGGGGCAAGCCGTTTGGAACAGATCATCGACTGCATCGCTTCTGTAGAAAACGAGCAGTTTGACGACCAAGAGCTGAGGGCGATCGACGCCATCGTCGCTCAGATACAAACCCTGTAGAAGTATTCTGTTTTCTTTTGCAGCGAGAGGGCTTCTCGCTGTTTTTTTATGTGCAAGCATACTGTTGTACTCTGTAGGAAGGGATCCCAAGCAAAGCATAATAAGTATACGGGATACTAAAATTAGTGAATAATGCACAAAGGTATGACCTTTCTCTGCCTTGCTGTTGAGATTAACGAACAAGGAGCCACCTATGCATTATATTGAAGCTACGATACTCTCGATGGTCCTGATGTTAGCCATCTTGGCGGACGTTCTGAGATTTCCCCTGATCAAGAAGGATCGCGGAAGCCGTTCTTTTTCCGAGCTGACGATAGCCTATTCAATATTTCTTCTCATTACAATAGCCACGAGTTTGGGTAAAGAAGGCATCGTTTCGTATTCATACCTGCTAAGCAGAAGTATCTGGACACTTCATTTCCTCTCCTTTCCTGTCCTGTTGTTTCTGTGGATGCATTTCAATGCAATCAATGTCATCGACAATGAAACGTTAGTAAAAAGATTGTCCTTGCTGCATGCAATACCGCTTTTTGTTTTGATCGTTATTGCTCTGATCGACATACCTCTGCAACGTTTTTATCCATTCAATGAAGCCTACGAACATCTGAACCCTGGCTGGGGAACCTACTATATGATGATTCTCTCTTTTTTCTTCTGCTTAGCTATGATTATGCCCACGCTGGGGCACCGATCAAAGCTGCAAGGCTCTTTCTTGTTCATCTCCTTTCTTATGCCGACGGCCTTTACGATTTCTCTCGTTTCTTTTTGGATAACACATTCGGATGTCATGTTCATAATGACGAATTCATTTATGATGGTGCTGTATTATTTGATTGGGCAACGCGATTCCCTCAAGGTTGACTCCTTGACCAAGCTGCCCTCGTACGAGCTGCTCAAACGAAAGTTGATTAGAATACTCCGATTCAAATCCTCCTATACTGTCATTCTGCTTGATATTGAGAATTTCCGGTATTTCAACACTCGGTATGGTCACTCATTGGGCGATCAAATCCTTGTGCATCTTGCAAAGTTTCTCAGTACATTCGGGGTTTCAAACGAGGTGTTCAGAATCGCAAATGACCAATTTGCGCTCTGTCTTCCTTCGAAGAACGAAGAAACAGGAGCGAAGATAGCCTCTCAGATCAAAGAGCGGATGAATAAGCCTTGGGAGATAGAGCAACGGTCTGTGTTCATACAAGTGAACATGGCAATAATCAATATTCCTGATCAAGTAGCTACCATTGAGGAATTCAAACGGGCTGTAAACCAATTGCTGCTCCAACTGAAGACGGTGCGCAATACTTCCATGATTGTCTACACACGCGAAAGTATTGCAGACCATGAACGGAAGATGAACATCATCTCTGCGTTACGAGAATCCATAGCGGACCCTGAGCAGGTCATCGTACATTATCAGCCTATTTATGATGCAATAACCGAACAAATTGTATCTGCCGAGGCGTTGATGAGGATAGAAGATTCATATCTGGGTTTTCTGCGCCCGGGTGAGTTTATACCTCTTGCAGAGCAGAGTGGTTTGATCGTCCACCTCACAAAGATTGTTCTTGCAAAAGTATGTAGATTGATCAAGGAGCTCCCTGATCAAAGTTGTGTGATCGATCACATAGCCATGAATCTCTCGGGAGAAGATTTCGAATCAAAAATTATCGGAAAGACACTGCTTGATATCATAGAGCAAGAGGGGGTGAAGCCCAGCCGAATCGGCTTTGAGATTACCGAATCGGTAGTACTTCGATCGTATGAGACCGTGTCTGAGGTAATGATTGAGTTGTCATTGAAGAAAATATCATTTGCTTTGGATGATTTCGGGACTGGGTATTCAAATCTCAAGTCTTTGATAGATTTGCCCTATGATTATGTAAAGTTTGATAAAAGCGTTATTCATGCGGCGATGAAAAACCCTTCCATGCTCACTCTGTTGACTGAGATGCTGCACAAGATGGGAAAGTGCGTTATTGCAGAAGGGGTTGAGACAGAACAGCAATTGGAATTGGTCAGAAGCGTAGGAATCGAGCGGGTGCAGGGATATTACTTCTCAAAGCCATTGGAAGAACAAGACTTCAAGGCTTTGGTTGTGTAGCGCTCATGCTCAATCCGGCTCAGCTTCTTGTGCAGGGTAAGCGCAACCAGCGTGGGGGCATCAACAAGATATCCTCGATACCAAAGCTTCATAATCTTCCGTATCAAGCTATTTCATACCCTGCAATCGAGGCTATGCCCTTGTACTGGATTCACTCAGTAAGATACCTGATGACCGGGCAATCTCCTTTTTTGCTTTTTTAGATACTTTTTTAGGAGAATCGAGGATTCTTGAGATTCTCTATGATCCTTTTGATTGGCTTAGTGATGATTGGTAGATAAACGAAAATAATTGCTTTCTGATGTATGAAACTCTTGACTAATCCGAACTTATGTTAATTTATATGTTAACATAGGAGTCAAAGGAGGAAGAATGGATTACCATGGAATACCTTTAACAGAGCTTATGTATGGTTATAAAAACCGATTACATTTTACCGTTATTGGTGATTCTTCAAACTCAACACAGATTTATGAGTTCATTGATAATGTATTTGAATCAAAAAAGAACAGGACTGCCGTTCAAGGAGTTTTTGGATTCATTGATGAAACGTTTCCGAATTGTAGTCATGAGAAAAAGTTTAAAATTTTTGAAGGCCAACGTTTTTGGGAGATAAAAACAGGACAAATACGAATTGCTTGTTTCTGGAACGGCAAATATTTAATTTGTTTTTATGGATGTATTAAGAAAGATAATAAGTGGCCTAAAGATGAAAAGAAAAACGCAATTAAATTGTACAAAGAACTATGTAGGTAACTCATTAAAGTTATACAAAGAATTATTTTAAAATAGCTTGTAGAAGTTATATTAGGGGGTTAGGATGTCTGGAAATGGAATTAGTCGCTTCATCTCTGAAGCTAAAGAGTATGAGAGTAATCCTGATGTTCAAAAAGAAATTTTGAAAAATCTTGTGACTGGAGAAATCTTGAAGGTCATGCAAGAAAAAAGTATTAAAAAGGCTGATTTGGCAAGAATGTTGAAAACATCGCCTGCTAATGTTACCCAGATTTTGAATGGTAATCGAAATCTGACTCTTGATACACTTTGTGAAATTGCACTCTCGTTGGGAACGAAAGTACAAGTTACTTTTGCAAGAGACCTCAACGTGCTGGCATGAAACCGGTCTACATACCTGTATGTAATTTTAAAGATATGTATGAGAAGAAAAAGAAAGAAAAGAAGAGCCAAGATAGTATCAAAGAATAATAATCTTGGTTTCGACAACACAGAAACGATGCCATGAAAGCCCTCTGTTTTTCTATGATAGTACATGTCTAAATAAAGCCATCGATGATGACCAACACAAGTCTAAGGGGTATAAACCATAAGACAATGCTCAAGCAAAGCATCTTCAGAAGCGATGCGTTTGGTGAAGAACGACATAAGGGCAATCGAGGCTATCGGCGCTCAGATACAAATTCAACACATTTTGCCATGCTTTTGGAGCATTCAGCTCTCGCTGCTTTTTTGGCTCACTGTGCTCTCGATTCGTCTTTGGAGTTGACAGCAGCGAGGATAGGATGTATACGAACAGTGTTCATATACAAAACACTGTTCAATAAGGAGCGGCCGTGTCAAGTAAAACAAGACGGGAACGTGATGCTGAGATAATGAAAACCAAAATTCTCGCAGCAGCAAGAGAAATTGCACAGAAGGAAGGGTTTTCCCACATTTCCATACGCAAGATTGCCCAAAAAATCGAGTATACCCCCTCGATCATGTATCATTACTTTGCCAACAAGGATGAGATAGTCAGCAAGCTCCTTGAACAGGGCTCTTCCAAGCTGAATATGGATCTTGCTGATGAGCATCAAGGGGCACAAGACCCTGTAGAAGGCCTGAAGAAGATGACACGCCGGTTGCTAGTGTCAAGGACTTTTTTATATAGTCCGGTAATGACTACTTGAGTCTTTCCGGTAATGACTCTTTTAGACGTTTCGGTAACGAATTCTTTCAGCAGCATGGTAACGACTCTTTTAACCTTTATGGTAAGCACTTTTTTTCAGTTCCGACTCAAAAGTCAGCCAGCTTTCTTTCCTCCTTGAATTCTGGGTGTTTTATGCGATATGACTCTCCTTGGAGAGAAAAGCATCTTGAATGATGTAATAATCTGTCCAGCAATGCCGCTGTGAGTACTGGATCACCAAGGACTTCAGCCCATTCCGTTACGTCCTTATTTGAAGTTATGATGAGAGAAGACCGTTCATACAAGTCGCTTACGAATGAGAAGAAGGAGTTCGCCTGCTCCCGGGTGATTGAGACATACCCGATTTCATCGATGATGACCAACTGGGCCTTCCTGAGCCGCCTGATCCTGAATGCAGCCTGTCGCTGCCTTCTTGCATTGTCCAAGAGATCGATAAGGTCTCCCATCCTCTCATAACATACGCTGTATCCGGCATTGATGGCCTCGAGCCCCAAACCAAGAGCCAACATGGTCTTCCCAAGTCCAGGAGGTCCAAAAAACAGGACATTGCTTGCTGCATCAATCCAATTGAGCTCTTTCAGCTGGAGAATCTGGGTGGGGGTTATGCCCCCATCCAGTTCTGATGTATCAAACTCATCAATTGAACGGACATTCGGAGGAAAGTGGGCTCCGGCGTAATTGCGCTTCCTCTTCTTCTCATTGCGTGCGTTCAGCTCAGCTTCCAGAACTGTGAGAAGGAATTGCCGAGGCGTGAGATTCTCCTTCTCAGCCTCGTTGATGAGGTCAGGAAGCAGAGCCGAAGCCTGTTTCAATCCGAAAGAGATGAGCAATCGTTGAACATAGGGGGTTTTGGGATTTCTCATCATCTCTGGCCCCCTTTGTGTTCAGCACTCAACTTCCGGAAAGCCTTTGCATAGGACTCCAGGCCGCGTTGTTGGACTTTTACACCAGAAATGGGTTTTTCCCCCAACGGTGCCATCGGCAGATCGCTGGGTTGTTTGGATTTCTCCATCCAGGTGAAAAATGACTCGAGTCCGCTAATGCTGTAGGCATACTCGTCACAACAAGCTGTAAATACCTGTTCCAGGAATTCTCTGTCGATGGATTTTCTGCTATCCAGGAACCGTTCAATCGCCTTAAGTTGCTCAAACCGATACCGGACATGTTCCTTGCATACCCCGTTGATAAAATGGTCCAGGCTCTTGCTGTAGTACTTGACCCGTAGTGATGTCGCTACGGCTTTCCAAGCATCGGAGGGTTCCTTCTTGAGTTCCGGGGCCTTTACCGTGATTCCCTTGCGCTTGTCTATCTCATGCTGGATGATCTTATCACCTGTTGAGATGTCATAGATGTGGATTATGTCATTGATGACCTTGTATTTGACCGAAGTGAAGCAACAGGACCTGGGGACAGGGTATCGGTTTGACTTGTAGCGGACATACGGCATATCCTTCACTTCATAGATGATGAAATCGTTCTCCACCATAGCATACAACGAAGGCACCAATGGCTGAAGGAACTGCTGCTCGACCTTCAGCTGCTCAACAGGGATATGATATGTAGATCGTTCGATGCGGACATTCTTGCGGTTCAACCAAGAGGAAATCCCCGTCCTTACTTCTTGCAGCGTATGCAATTTACGTGCACTGAAGTAGTTCTGCTTAACGAATTGGACAGATTTCTCGATTCCTCCTTTGGATTCTGGATCTCCTTTTCTGCAAACAAATAAGTTTAGGTTTTGCTCCTTAAGAAACGCCGAGAATGTCTGGGTTTCGATGATCTCACCGTACTTTTCCTCATAGATGAAGACGCTGTCCTGGTCGATTACCAATACCTCCACACGTCCGCCGATGCGTTTGAAGCAGAGGTAGAGACCACGGCACGATTCTGCAGAATTGAACTTGTGGTCCTGGACCACCACAAACAAGAACTTGCTGAAGCGGAGAAGCATGCACATGAAATGGATGGTTATTCCATCCTCGATTTTCTGTTCACCGAAATCAACTATCAATTGCTTGCCCGCAGGGATTCCATCCACAAACTCATAGATTCGCCCATTTTTCTCAGGCTTCGGCACCTGACCGGTGCCACGCAGCCAGCGTACATAGTTACGCAACGTCTGCTCATTGCCTGGAAGCTGTAAGACCATCCTTGTGTCTACGTATTGCTCCTCAAGCACGTCATAGATGCTGCTTATCTTCAGGTTTTTGGGATTTCTTTGCAAAATTTCTATGATGGTTGTTCGATAAGGTTCTGTATCGAATACTCTTTCTTTTGCAAAAGGAGATTCTTGACTGGACTCTACCTCATCCATGTCATAGTATTTGGCCACAGTCGGCCAAGACGGGGGATTTTCATTGTCTTCGATGAATCGTCGAATGATTTCTGTTTTCGACAGACCCATTTCCTTCAGCTCTTGGATCTTCTGTTTCATGATGATTCTTTTGCTGACTGCCATTGGCGGCCTCCTGTAAAGTTGAATTTGGATAAATCCACTTTACCGCGAGTTTCCGCTGATGGCTTCTTTAACTTCAAAAAGTCGTTACCGTCTCACCTAAAGAACTGCTTACCGTACTATCTAAAAACCATCTTACTGTGATACCTAAACGACTGGTTACCGTGTAACCTCAAAAAGTTGTTGTCATGCTACCTCAAAAACATCATACCGCCAGCAGCCGGTACATCGAGATAGCCCTTGCAAAACCTGAGGAGTTTGTAGCAGTACATCTGGACGACTCAGAGCATGTAACAAAATATACTTCCTTGCTGTTCAAAGGAGCGAGTGAAGAGAGATTGGCTCTGAAGATGCTCAAGCAAACAATTCTCACGCTCTCTGATACGAAAGTACCAGATGAAAACGAGCTTGAACTGACCGTACAGTCGATAGCAGCAGCGACGATGGGCATTGCCTTGAAACTGATAGCCGAGAAACACCTACAAGCAGAACAGAGGCAGAGAATCATCGACTATTTTTGCAATGTCGTGGTACTAAGGATGGCAAAGACTCTGTAATACCGAATAGTTGTCTCAATCAAGGATGTATAGCAGGACTGTACTTGATTTCATGATTCCGTTTGCTTCTATCACAATGTTGCTGTGTATCGATGTCATTGACATTCCCATCACAACAAAGAAGCAGATTGTTGTAATCCAATTGTTCTTCTGAATACTGTGTTTGAGGCTTTACGTGTTCGATTCTTGAAGAATGGGGATTTCCAGCTCAAGCCCGTCTTCCTCAAGTCACCCAGACGCATACAGGCCCTGAGTTTTGTCATGTGCCTTTCGCTGATGGTGTATTCGATCATCGAAAACCAGCTGAGGACCTCCCTTGCCAAGGCAAATGAGACCATACGCATCCAGGACAATGGTCCATCCGATTACAAGAACGCCGCCAAACCCACCCTGATGAAGATCTTTGCCATGTTCGACCATCTGGGTACGACATCCATTACCATGGCAGGAGGGTAACAGTTGTTGATACAGACCACGCTTCCTCCTGAGGTAAGGAAAGTCCTGTACTATCTGGGACCCCCCTATGAAAAGGCTTTTGAAAGGAGCATATAAGCAGAAAGCCATCTCTTGAAAATCACTGTTAGGCATCCAGAAAACCATCCATACAGGGGTGGCTCTAGGACATGCCATTGGGCATACCTGCCATAGATGGAAAAGCCTGGATTGCAAGGAAACCCAGTCCAATTATCCTCTCAGGATGGTTAGGAGGACCGGGCTGGCAAGGAAACTCTGTCTATTGTCTCCTTGATATTGGAGGAAGCTCCGATTACAGCAGTTTTCTGCACATGGGTTTGGTTATTCAAGATTCTGGAAAGTCTTACTGCCGAAAGTGGGACAAAGAAAACAAACACAAATATCATATCGTACAGAAAGAGCAATAGAAAAAGCACTCAGCAACCTAATTCTGTGTGGTAATTCTGAAGGGTAGAATACCTATAATCGTTACTGCATAAAATATTCATATCATGGTTCTTTACAGCAGAAATGTATTTTTTTACGTACTTTTCAAAGCTTTCTCTTATATGGTTTTCCTTACCTGAGAGCTTCTTATACTCATCGGATGGAATCATAAATGGATCATTGACCAGTATGTATGACATATCAGTGATTAGCAAAGCTTTAGAGTAATCCAGCCCTTTTCCCAAGATGCCATATATTGAACTTTTTGTAACGATAAAAGAGGATTTATGTCGAATATTCGATCGTAATGGAATTGCAAAGGTCAAGGTATTGATACTAATAACTACTAGGCCATACCCTCTAACTTTTTGGGATGTCCAATTTCCATTCTGATTATCCAAAGCTTCTTTCAAATGGACATTGTCTCTATAAAAAGAGTTGGTTAATTTGACTAGATTCACACAAATCCCCGCCTTAAAAAAAGCCTCCGATTAAGGAGGCCTTCACAGTCATCTCTATCCGGGTTTTTCAGTTTTTTACATGGGACAACCCTATCACCATTTCTTTCTGTTCGGATTTTTCTGTTATTTACGTGGGGCAATCCTACCACCACTGACTGCATGCATAGTATCAGATATTATCATTCAAGTGTCAAGGGTTTTGAAAAGTTCAATCACTGTCTCGGAGGGAGGGCGGTACCAGGTTAGAAATCCACATTTTCCACAAAACCTGCATCTGGGACTCTCAAAGCGCGATTTTCAGATTTTGGGTACCGTGTAAAATTTCCACATTTTCCACATACCTGCGAATCAGGCTTTTATTCGGCTTTTTGCTATGAGTACGTTATAGTATACACTTTCTTGTGGACAGGAGTTCGATTTGGAGACACTTTTTCAGTGACTGCGACCATTTTGGTTTACAACTCCATCCAGACTTATAGTCCATCTCATTTTCCTTCCTGTCAATATGAGGCTCCATATTTCTCATGCAGCGAGCTGCATGTTGCTTCATGTGCATGAACACCGCTCCTTTGTAAATAAGTATCGCTTCTCCCTCTAGGTGATAACAACAGGGTATGTGCCTTTGGGGTTCCTGAGCCGGAATTCGACGGGTGACATGAATCCCAGTCTCTCCTTGGGGCGTGTCGTGTTGTAGTATTCGATGAACTCGGCGACCGCTGCAATTACATCCTTCTTGGGCACCTTGTGGTTTTTTACGTTGCTTTTCCCGAATCGGCAGTAGAGACATTCGGTCTTGATTATGCTATTAAGAGATTCGCACGCCGCGTTGTCGTAACACACCTCTCCCAGACTCATGCGCATGCCGAGCTTCTCCAGAAGATCCCTGTATGCATACGACAGATATGTGGAGCCGAGGTCGCTGTGCAGAATGGCTCCTTGGGTATTACCGATCTTGTCGGCCAGTATGTTCACAGTATCAGTGCAGAGCTTGGAATCAACCATCTCCGAGATTGCGTATGCAGGAATCTCCCCGTTGAACAGGTCCTCGATGGAGTTCAGGTATATAGTCTGCTCAAGACACGGCAGGTAGGTGATGTCCTCAACCAGCCGTTTGAAAGGCTCAAGGGAGAAGAACTTGCGCTGAATGAGGTCAGGAGGAAGAGATTCCTTCATTTGTTTCCTCCTGATGTATATCTCAGCAGTATATTTCTTCGGCCGGACCGTGGACTGCAGACCTTTCTCCTTCATGATTCTGTGGACTCTTCTCTGGCTAGTCTTAATCCCGGATTCGGTCTGAAGCAGGGGAGCCATCTTGCGGTATCCGACGCTGAAGTGAAATCGTTGCTGTAGTTCATCTACAGCCTCGGTGATAACCTTGTCTTTCAGTGCTCGTGTCGATGCATGCCTGCCGTAGTATTTGTAGAACCCGCAACGGGAGACCCCTGCAATTGAACAGAGCCTCCTCACATTCATTCGTCCTCCTTGCTCAATGCACAGCCCGATTGCGATGAAAAACTCTTTTTTTTTACCGGACCGCTTCGCTGCTTGAGAATCTCATTGAGTTTCTCAAGGAACATAACCCTGTCTTTGAGATATTCGTTTTCCTTGGCTAGTGCCTTGCATCGCTTCACCAGATGCTCGTCAGCCTTCTCTTTGGCCATCTGGACCTCCCATGCAGTATCAGGTGGAGAGGATTCCTTCTCCAAACTGGCTTTCTGCTGGGAATAGTATAATGCCAAAAGCTCTTCTTTGCTCCTATACCAGGATTGAACGCTTGCAAGATTCTTGTTGAATTCCACCGAAGCACGGTGAATGCTCATTCCTCCATCTATGGCCATGATGCATTGTATCTTGTCCTGCAGGGGAATCTTGGATCCTCTCCTTCGAACCTGTTTTATCGGTTTGCCTGGTCTTTGGGACAACGAATAAGCGGCTCTCAGCTCGTCTTTTTTCCTCGTCCAACTATAACAAACATCATCATTCAGAATGCCCATACTTCTAGCCGCACTGGCAACTGTTCCTTTTTTTTCAAGTGCATTGAGAAACTTGATTTTCTCTTCAAGCGTGTACCTTTTGTTGTCCATAGAACCTCCTTCTGTCTCTAGAAGTGGCCTATCCACAAATGTGTAAACTAAACCGGACCCAGACCATTTGGAAAAAAAGTGTCAACTGAAACAAGCGCAGGCCAAACAAATGTGTAAACTAAACCGTACTCAGACCATAACCTGCAACTTCTCCACCTTGAGTCTTATCATAGAGGGAAATGATTGGATCGTGCTGGTAAAGGATTTCGTTTTGCAACAGATGGGAGATTCTACGCAGTACTGCTTCAAAATCATCCAGGAAGTACAAATATTGAACGCAAGTACCACATCAAAGGACTTCTCCTTGAGCTCTGGATCTGGGATGGCTCCCACAGACAGGGCTATCTTGGTCTGCGAGTTGCACGGTTGTAATGCAGGTACCACACGCATAATCCAGAACCACATCAGTAGCCTTCAGATACTTCTTGGTTTTCCTAATTCTCTGCTTATACGTCTCTCGCTTGTCGTACCTTTATTCCAAGGTGTTGATGCTTTGAAACAATTAATACTTTTTTATTTATCTTCCAAGTTTTTCAATGCTATCATCTTACTAAGAAAGAGATAGGTGAATACAACAGGAGGCATGCATGAATGAGAACGCATTGAAATTGATAGAGAACGATTTCCGAAAAATGGTTCAAAACGACCCGAAGGTGAAGAATGCCTATCTGTTGATCCATTCAGATGCTTCGAATATTCATCTGAACCTTGCAGAAGGGCAAACTGGTGATGTTTCTGCTCACATTGACCAACCAATTTACATGGCGAGCGTCGGCAAGATTTTTACTGCTACGATAATCGGGATGTTGGTAGAAAAGGGTGCATTATCATTTGACGACAGACTCTCTGTGCATCTTGATTCTGAATTGCTTGATTCTCTACATGTATATAAAGGAAAAGACTATACCGACCAGGTGACTATAAGGCACCTGCTGAAGCAAACCTCAGGGTTGTTTGATAATTTCTGGCCTCTTCTTAAGAAATTACTCAAGGACCCTTCATTTCAGCTCAGTCCTCGAGAGGCTGTGATATGGGGGAAAAACAATCTTACATCTGCTTTTCCGCCCGGTAAGAAAGTCAAGTACACCGATACGAACTATCATCTTCTTGGATTGATCGCAGAATCAGTCACAGGCAAAGCATTTCATGAGCTTTTGCATGAGTTGCTATTCTTACCGTTGGGAATGGAGCATTCCTACATGCTTCAATTCAGCAAACCCAGCAAGCCGAATAATCATCCCGTTGCACATTTCTCGCTGAACGGGATAACCGTAAATGACTATACACACTACGGCAATCTGGACTATGCCGGAGGAGGGGTGGTAGCCCCTCTTGAAGAGTATTTAACATTCATGCAAGCATTGACTGCTGGAAAACTGATATCCTCAAACACGCTTTCAAAAATGATTCAAGAATCCGACAGGTTGTTTCCTGGGATAGACTATGGATATGGGATTTGGAAATTGAAGGCGATTCCCCTCTTGCTGCCCAAGTCCTATTACTGTTGGGGGTGTGTGGGTGCAACTGGAGCGTTTATGTTCTACCATCCCGCTCTGGATACATACCTGATAGGAACCTTCAACGATGTCTCCTATAGGACCAAAGCGGTGAGATTCATGATGCAGGCTATCAAGAGGCTTCTTAAATAGAGAGAAAACCTTCTTTATTCACAGCGTTTGCCTAATTTGAGCCCTCATGTTCCTTGAGCAGATGCTTCACTATTTCAATCCTGATCGGATTGATGTTTCTTACCTCGTGCGTATGCAGTCGGTTGGTCAGAATGGTAATTACCAGGGCCTTCTCTGGATTCACATAGAGGTAGGTGCCGGTAAAACCAGTATGCCCAAAACCCTGTTGTGGATAGAGCTCTCCTCTTTGTATTCCATAACCCCTGTTTCCACCCCAATCGTGCAGCATCCTATCGTATAGAGTCTGTGATAGTTTAGAGCGTTCAGCGCTTAGGAACACCTTCCCAAAGGAAAGTACGTCCTCAGTGTTGGAAAACAAGCCAGCATGACCGCCAACACCACCAAAGTAGTAGTGGCAGTTCCCGTCATTACAGACCCCTTGGATTGGTATTACCTCATCCCTCCAGCCATTGAAACTGAGCTTTCGATCAGCAACCATCTGCCTCTCTATCTGGTTGCCATACTCGGTGGCGACACAGAGCAAAGGATCGGGATGATAGGCAGTCTGTGTAAGACAAAAGGGAGTCAAGACCAATTCTTGGAGGGCATCATCCAAGGAAAGCTGCATAACCTGACTGACAACCATGCCAAGAAGCATGAAGTTGATGTCGGAGTAGATCATTGTATCGGTACGTGGGTGCTCTTTGAGTAAGTCTTGAAGAATGGTCTGAAAATCTTCCCCTCTTCGTATATAAAACGGATACCAGGCAGGCAGCCCTGAGTGGTGGGTTACCAGATCAGCAATCTGTATATGCTTGAGTTGCTGTTTGAGTTGCAGATTCTCAATAGGGAGAAGGTCTATAAGCTTGGTATGTTCCTGGAACCGTTGTTCACGCATGAGTTTCAGAACTGCCATGGTGGTATAGAGCTTGGTCAAGGAAGCAAGGTCGAAGAGATGGGAGGGAGTAAGAGGTGGACCACCCCACATAGTGGTTCCCCATGTCTGTATCTCTTGTTCCCCTGCTTGAGAGACTCCTACTGCAACTGCAGAGAAGTACTCTTGCTGTATATATGACTCAATGCTTGAAGTAAGGACATTTAGTGCAGGGGCAAGATTTTTCACCTTTCGTACCTCTTTACCATGAGTATCTCAGCAATCCCTTCCTTGGCAAAGTCAGGAAGGGCCCCTACTTTCTGGTAACCCTGTTTTTCGTAGAACCGCTGTGCCGTTGTGTTGAAGTCCGATACCAAAAGAAACCAATCCTTACCCAGATAACGGGTCTGCTGCTCAAATTCATTGAGAAGCAGAGTACCAACACCCCTGCCTTGAAAGTCAGGACTCACTGCAATGAAGCGAAGATAAGGAGCAGAAAGAAAGGCTCCGCTAAGATGTGCCCAGAAAAAACCCGCAATGAGTCCTTGCTCTTCAGCAAGAAAAAGAAGATTGTCCTTCTCTTGGAGTGCACGCCTAAGCTTCTCAATCCAATGCTCCTTAACAAACCCATACCTTACTCCTAGAGCAAGAGAAGTGGCGAGATGAGCACAATCATCGATGTCTTTTTCGGTGAGTCTTCGTATCAGAATCATACACTACTCCTGAATAAACGGCATTGTTTTGGAAAAGAGGTCAAGTAACCGCTGTGATGGAGCAAGACCGTCCTGAGATAGAACTGGAAGCTCATCGACATAGGACAGTCCGGTAAAGAGATCGTCCAAGATCAAGAGCGGACCATCGAGGTCGACCCATCGGCAGAGCGGCTCAAGAGTAAGGGCAGTGCCAACAGCAAGGGAGGATTCCACCATGCAACTGAGTAGTACAGCGAGGTTGTGCTCTTTGGCTTGCAGGATCAACCGCCGTGCAGCCTGAGGACCGCCACTCTTTGCTATCTTTACAACAATACCGCTGACACTTTTTGCATAGCGCTTCAAATCATCAGAAGTCTGTACCGTCTCATCAAGAATAATCGGAATATCACTGATTGAAGAGAGTATTTTCAACTCTTGTGGACTTCCTGCAATCGGTTCCTCTATCAACTCAATATTTTGGTCTTGTAACTGCTCGATGATTGAACATGCTTGTTTGAAGCTCCATCCTTGGTTGGCATCAAGTCGGATGGAAAGTTCAGGGAACCTCTCTCTAATCAGCTTGATGCGCTCTACATCATCACTGAAGCCTGCCTTCAACTTGATTGTTGAAAAACCACAATGTGCAACGGCTTCAAGCATGTTCTGCATATCTGGTGTATAGGCGATCGTGAACGAGGAACCCCTCTCATAGAATTTCTCTTGTTTATTGACTTTCGGATCTTGCAACCCAAGCATGGCAGTCGTGTACGCACAGGCGCTCATGGAGTGAGAAAACAAATCGACGACTTCCAAGGTTTGGTTGCTCTTGATCATTGCAGGGGTGATGGTACGCTTCAAGTCATCAAGTATGTGTTCTTTTGTCACCCCGTAGTAAGGTACGACCGCAGCCTCACCGTATGAGATTGTATTTTCGAACTTGATCTGCAGAAACACATTCTCACGATGCGATGAACTGCCATGGGCAATATGAAAGGGAGTCTTCAAGGCCATTGTTGCCGAAACCGCTCTCACTTCAAGCATGGCAGGCGTCCTCATATAATAAACAAGCCACTTGATGATCGGCACCCTGCTCTTTGAGCTCCGGCTTTACCTCTTTGCAGATAGGCATCGCCTTAGGACATCGTTCAGAGAAGGGACAACCAGGTCGCACTACTGTCGGTGAAGGAACATCACCCTTGAGGATTACCCGCTTACGGTGTTTGGCCGCTATAGGGTCGGGAACCGGGACTGCAGAAAGCAAGGCCTTTGTATAGGGATGCAAGGGATTGTCATGCAACTCCTTGCTCGTTGCCAGTTCCACAATATTACCCAGATACATTACGGCTATACGGTCACAGAAGTACTCAACCACAGAGAGGTCGTGAGCGATAAACAAGAAAGTCAGGTCGAACTCTTTCTGCAAATCCTTGAGTAAGTTGAGGATCTGGGACTGGATGGAAACATCCAGTGCACTGACTGGCTCATCAGCGAGTATCAACTTCGGCCCCAAAGAGAGCGCCCTTGCTATCCCGATCCTCTGGCGCTGCCCACCGGAAAACTCATGGGGGTAGCGGTTCGCATAGATTGAGGAGAGTCCGCACTTTTGAAGCAAGGAAAGCGCTCTTTCTGTAATCTGAGCTTCTGTAAAGGTAAGCAGCCCCTTTTTAACGAAAATCCTCAAGGGCTCTGCTACGATATCAATGGCTCTCATTCTTGGATCGAGAGATGAATAGGGATCTTGAAAGATGATCTGAAAATGTTTACGTGCCTCGATCAACTCCTGTTCACTCAGACTCGCAAGATCGAAACCGGAGAATAATACCTCTCCTGCTGTTATTCTCTCCAATCTGGCAATTGCCATGATAGTGGTCGATTTTCCGCATCCGGATTCTCCCACCAAGCCCAAGGCCTCGCCTTTCATAACGTTGAAAGAAATCCCATCAACAGCCCGTACCGCTCCTACCTTTCGCTTGAACAGTACTCCTTTCTCTATAGGAAAATGAACCTTTAGGTCCTTTATTTGCAGTAATACTTCACGCTCTGTCATTTTCACCCTCCTCTCTATACAACCAACAGGCAGCACTTCTTTGAGCTTCTTTACCATTGTTGAGCACAACTTCAGGGGGAAGCTTTCTGGCACAGATATCCATTGCCTGGTCACAACGATCGCGGAACGGACAGCCAGCACTAAGATTTGCAAGATCGGGAGGAGAGCCCTTGATCGAATGAAGACGTTCTACACTATGGTCACCCATTCGAGGGATGGAGGCCAGCAATCCTTTGGTATACGGGTGCTTCGGTTCGAGAAAGAGATCCTCTACAGAAGCGCGTTCTACGATACGCCCGGCATACATGACACACACTTGGTCGCACATCTCAGCAATGACCCCAAGGTCATGGGTGATCATGATGACTGCACTCTGATACTGCTCGCGTTTTTGTCGGATTAGATCAAGAATTTGGGCTTGGATGGTAACATCCAAGGCAGTGGTAGGTTCATCGGCAATGAGGATGTCAGGATTGCATGAGAGCGCCATAGCAATCATGACCCGCTGACGCATTCCTCCTGAAAATTGATGAGGATAGCACTCAGCCCGTATTTCAGGATCAGGGATTCCTATGACCCTGAGCAATTCGATTGCCTGCTTTTTCGCCTCTTTCCTCTTCATTCCCTGATGGAGCATCAAGGCCTCTGCAATCTGCTTGTACACCTTGATAACCGGATTTAAGGATGTCAGGGGGTCTTGGAAGATCATCGAGATATGCTTTCCCCTGATACTGAGCATTTCACTTTCAGGAACAGAGAGAAGGTCCTTATCATGATACAGTACTTTTCCCTCGACAATCCTTCCCGGTGGATACTCGATCAGGCGAAGAACAGAGAGGTTGGTCACAGACTTTCCACTACCCGATTCACCCACGATTCCCAGTGTCTGTCCCCGTTCAAGATTGAAGGATACCTTGTTCACTGCATTGACGATGCCACGTTCTGATTTGAATTGGGTCACCAGACCTTCTACCTGCAAGATAGTTGTTTCTTTCATGTTTCGCATCTCCTACCTGACATTCCTGAGGCGAGGGTCCAGAATGTCTCTCAGGCCGTCACCTAAGAGGTTGAATCCCAAAACCAACATAACGATGGCCATTCCAGGATAGATTGCTGTCCATGGTGCGAATATCATAACTTTTCGGGCACTGCTGAGCATATTCCCCCAGGAGGGATCAGGAGGTTGTACTCCTAAACCCAAGAAACTCAGTGCCGATTCAAGCAAAATGGCGGTAGAGAGTGACAATGATATCTGAACGATCAAGGGGGCGGTAATGTTGGGCAGAAGGTGGTGCCATAGGATATAGGTCTTACCTGCTCCATTTGACTTTGCAGCCCGAATAAACTCATTGCCCTTCAAGGCAATGATCGAGCCTCTGCTGATCCTTGCAAACTGCGGGATGTAGACGATTCCGATGGCCAAAACCACATTGTAGGTGTGCTCTCCTAATATAGCCATGATGAATATTGCCAAAAGCAGAGAAGGAAAGGCAAAGAGTATATCGGCAAACCGCATGATTACATTGTCGGTCTTGCCACCGAGATATCCAGCCCATACCCCCATGAAAATTCCTATCACTGCACCAAAAGCTGTTGCGCTTACGCTGATAATGAATGAGACAGAAGTTCCTTTCATAATCCTTGAAAGGATATCCCTGCCAAACTCATCAGTTCCAAAGAGATGCCCACTAGAAAATGACGGGCCTTGCAAAATTTGAGCTGAATTCATCTTTACCGGATCGAAGGGAAGCCAGAACAGGGACACAAGACTCATGATGATATACAAAAGAATGACAATAAGCCCTGCCAACGCTATACGGTTTCTTACTATTCGAGGTGTTTTCATAGCATCACTTCTCCTCATCTACCAGCCGAATTCGAGGGTCTGCCATTGCATAGACTAGGTCTGTGACAAGATTGACCAAGACAAAAAGGGATGCAATCACCAACATGATAGCCTGGATAATCGGATAATCTCTTTGGTTGATCGCATACAAGGCAAGCCTTCCCATTCCCGGAAGGGCAAACACTTCTTCAATGACAATCGAGCCTCCAAGCAGATAGCCGGCATTGAAGCCTGTCACGGTTATGACCGGTAAAATCGCATTCTTCAGTGCATGTATGATAATAACCTTTCGTTTAGGAAGACCCTTGGCTTTTGCAGTACGAACATAATCCATTTGAAGGACTTCCAACATACTGTTTCGCGTATAGCGCATTACTACTGCTGCAAATCCAAATCCTATGGCAAGGGAGGGAAGAAAAAACATTTTAAGGTTCTTTAAAGGATCCTCAAATAGGCTGACGTAGTTGCCCATGGGTATCCAGCCCTGCGAGCTGGAAAAGGCAATGACCATCAAGGCCGCCAGCCAGAACTGCGGTAAGGAGAGTCCGATCAAACCAATGATTCGGTTCAAAAAATCTCCAAAGGTGTCTTGTTTGAGCGAAGAAAGTATCCCTAGCGGGATGCCGATAAGCAAGGCAAGAATCAAGGAGTAGATGGTAAGCTCCAAGCTGATCGGAAGCCTGCTGAAAATATCAGGAAGCACAGGTCGGCCGGTCCTCAATGAGTAACCGAAGTCGCCTTTCAAAATATTACCTACCCACTGGACATAGAGAACCGGGATGGGTTTATCTTCTCCGAACAACCGTTTCAGTTCTTCCATCTGCTCTGGTGTTGCCTCAACCTGGGTTCCCATGTACATCTGAAGCGCAGAGCCTGGAATCAAGCGGACCATGAAGAACACGATCAAGGAAACTCCGATGAGTACTGGAATAAGCGAGAGCAATCGTCTTACAATGTATTTTCCCACAAAACACCTCTGAACATCGTATGTAGAGAAACTCCTCCCGGTGGGGAGGAGATCTCATTATCAAGTTATTATCGAATCACTTCGGCATGAGTTACATAGAACAAACTGCCGTTTCCTACAAGTTTGAATCCTTGTACGTAAGGACTGGTTACTTGGTTTTCGTTCGGTGAGTACAAGAATACCAGAGGCACGTTTGTTGCAAGCACATTTTGCACCTTGTCATACGTTGCCTTTCTTTCTGCTATAACAGTCTGTGCTCTTCCAAGCTCAAGCAGGGCATCTGTTTCCTTGTCAGCATACATGAAGTTGTTTACCCCACCGGTGCTGTGTAGTGAACGATAGAGGAAGCGATCAGGTTCGCTGCTTCCGCCACGTAGTTCCACCATGGTTGCAAAGTCACGCTTTACCCAACGGTCAATATAGTTACCCCACTCAACGACATCAAGATTAGCTTGGATGCCGATGTTCTTCAGTTGGTCCTGAATAACCTGAGCTACAGCCAAACCGCCTTCATAGGTTGAGGAGCAGACAATATCAAAACTCAAGCCGTTTGGATACCCCGCTTCTGCAAGCAGTTGCTTTGCCTTAGCATAGTCGGTCTTTCCGAAGGGAAGCTGTTCCGGAGGAATCGCCCATGCTTTTGCTGAGATGGGAAGAGGGCCGGTTGCTGCTCCCATGCCATACTCAGCCATGGTAAGAATTTCATTACGATCGATGGCAAGGGCTATAGCCTGACGCACTCTGATGTCGTCAAAGGGAGCTTTCTTGTTATTGAAACTGAACACCCTGACGTTCATTCCGGGCTTGCTCATGACTACGACACTCTTGTCGGCACTTGCCTGCCTGATTGCAGCACCATCGTTGATGGTTGCAATATCAAGATTTCCGCCCTTGATTCCAGCCAATAAAGAAGCTTCTTCCGGAATGACCCTGAAAATGACCTTTTCTGTCTTTGGAAGACCAGCTTCAAAATACTCAGGGTTCTTCACCAGTGTCATGGAGTTGTCGACAACCCAGTTCTCAAGCATATACGGACCAGTACCACAGACAACTCTCTGCAAGTTTCCATGTTCTTCTACCACTTCACGAGGAACGATGGATATGTTGTTCGAGGTCAGGGCATCAAGCAAGGAAGCGAGGGGAGAAGCAAGGGTAATCTTTACCGTATAGGCATCCAGAACCTCGATTTTTGAAATTGTGGCAATGTAGGAACGACCGGGGGATGCGGTTTTAGGATCAAGGACGCGTTCTAGCGAGTACTTCACATCATCGGCAACCAACTCTCTGCCATTATGGAACTTAACCCCCTTTCTCAAGTGGAAAATATAGGTCAGGTTATTTGGAATATCCCACGATTCTGCCAAATCGGGAACCACTTCCATGTTTTCGTTGAGACGAACCAAGCGATTGTACAGAAGATCAATTCTGCGCATTGAGGAGAAGGCTGTCACAATATGCGGATCCAAACCAACAGCTTCTTGACTAACCCCGAGGGTGAGAGTGGAAGATTTTTGCACTGAAGCGGGAGCCTTCTCCCCTACACCTGCGGCAAACACAGCGGACATTGCCAAAGAAAGCAAAACCACTGTACAAACCAAGAACAGATTACGTTTTTTCATAGGTCACTCCTTTTGTTATAATCATCTGACACATATCAGAGTTGTTGCATGGTGATGGATCCCAGTATTACTTTTTTACGAGCACCGGTAGCCTTTGGCAGATTGGAAGGTCTGCCCATCAATGATTCGTGAGCCATAAGGGCAAAGGCCATCGCCTCCCTAGCTTGATCGGGAACTCCCAGTTCATCCGAGGTTTTTACTGCAATCCCTGACGGCAAGTACCCTCTCAGCAGGGAGAGCAAGGTCTTGTTGCGCGCTCCACCACCACTTATGACAACCACATCCAATTCGGTTACCGGTAGAACAAAGTCAAGGTAAGCCTCAGCGATTGTTTTGGCAGTAAAGGCTGTCACGGTAGCAACCAAATCCTCAAAGCTGAGGCCTAAAGAGGTTGCACGTTGCAGTAATTGAGCACTGTAAGCAGAACCATAGACCTCACGCCCGGTACTTTTGGGTGGTTTCTTGGCAAAGTAGGGGTCTTTCATCATTTCAGCAAGCAAGGATTCACAAACCACTCCTTGAGCTGCGATAGCTCCCTTGTCATCGTACTGCTGTTTCTGGTTTGTATAGTGTGCAACAATTTGGTCGATGATCATGTTCCCCGGTCCTGTATCAAAGGCGAAGACAGCATCTTCATCCCCATTCTTGGCAAGGACGGTCACATTACCGATGCCTCCGATGTTCTGTACGGCTATGCCCTTTCCTTCCTGATGAAAAAGCAGATAATCGATGTAAGGAGCCAGAGGAGCTCCCTCGCCTCCCACTGCCATATCAGCTGAGCGAAAATCACTGACTACCGCCAGTTTGGTCAAGGAAGATACCACTTGCGCATTGCCTATTTGCAAGGTTCCTGTTACGGGCAAGGGACCATTTGGTCCAGGAAAATTCTGAGCAACAGGAGCATGCCATACTGTCTGCCCATGCATGCCGATAGCGGCGATGCTCGTTCGATCAACTTTGCTGTGTACGAGCAATCTGTTCACAGCTTCTGCATTCCAGTGACCAAGAGCAGCGTGAGCGATACAAAGATCCTCGGTATCTGCGGCACCCTTTATACAAAGCTTTTGGATGATCTCTTTTACTTCATTGGTATAGGGGATAGAAATTTGGTCTTCCAAGGAAACACTGACCACCTGCTGTTCTGCATTTGTAACGATGGATACCAAAACCGCATCAATACCATCCAAGGAGGTTCCCGACATAAGCCCGATAACCCGATGTTTTATCTCTTTTCTGTACTGTTGGATTAGGTTGTTTGTATTCATATTCCCCTCTGCTTTCCCAAGTATATGATACATTATTTTAGAACGCAAATGTTTTTGAAATATTATTTCTTTACAATATACAATCGGAAGTGGTACAGTAAAACAAATATTTATTGGCATCCAACAAAAACGGGGAGAACCCAGCACATGCAGACACCGATTACAGAAGAGACATTGAACTCATTAACAACTGAACAGTGCAATACAAATACATCCAATATAGATGAGCTCTCGGAACTACAGATCCTTCAAATCATGAATGATGAGGATAAGACCGTTCCTTTTGCTGTAGAGCGACAACTGCCGGTCATCGCCAACTTGGTAGCGGATGTGGTAGCGTCTTTCAAAAATGGGGGGCGTTTGATGTATATCGGGGCTGGAACTTCAGGCCGCCTCGGAGTGCTGGATGCATCAGAGTGTCCTCCTACCTTCGGAGTTCCAAGAACAATGGTCCAAGGCCTTATTGCAGGAGGCAAGGAGGCGTTGACCCGATCTATAGAGAATGCGGAGGATGACTATCAGCAGGGGGTACAGGAGCTGAAAGCCTTGGATTTTTCCAGTAAGGATGTATTGGTCGGAATAACTGCATCCGGACAAGCGCCCTATGTGATAGGAGCAATACAGTGGGCAAGCAGTATCGGTGCAGTAGTCGGGGCGATTAGTTGCAATGCAAAATCCAGGACATTCAGCTCTGCAAAGCATGCAATATTTCTCGATGTCGGACCGGAGGTCATCACGGGGTCCACCCGCCTGAAGTCCGGAACAGCCCAAAAACTGGTACTCAATATGATTACTACGGCAAGCATGATCAGAATCGGCAAGGTATATCGCAATCTCATGGTCGACCTCACACCGGTGAACAAGAAACTGGTAGAACGATCAAAACGATTAATCAAACAAGCTACAGATTGTACCTACGAGGAGGCAAGCAAGGCTTTTGAAGCGTCGGGAAGAAGACCAAAACTTGCTATAGTGATGATTTTGCTGAATGTGGACGTCGAAACTGCTCGTGCTTTGGAGAACCAAAGTACAGGTCCAATTTCCGAGATGATACGTCTTTACCACAGTAGAGAGTTCACGTAGAATCACAAAGGAGATAAGGAGTGGTAATGGAAGAGAAAGTACAGGTGGAAGGAGCGTTATACGCAATAAATGCCCAGTATGATTCATTAAGCGACTCAGAGAAAAAGGTTGCTTTGTACGTACTGAGAGAACCCAAAAAGACCGTCCACTTCAATGTACGCGAACTCTCCAAACAAAGTGGTGCCAGCCAGGCTGCTGTAATCCGATTCTGCAAGCATCTTAATTTCTCTAGTTTCAGTAATTTCAAGCTTCGCTTAGCTAGGGATGTATTCGAAAACTACGATGAACGCTATGTGCCGGACTTTGAGCTCGATTCAGAAACGTCTCCTTCTGTAGTCATACACTCGGTGATTCAACGCTTCCAGCACTCCTTCAACGCACTCGAGCGTTGTCTTGATGGAAAAGAGTTAGAAAAGGCTGTTTCCTTGATTCAGTCAGCACACTCGACATTTCTCTTCGGAGTCGGAGCTTCAGGGGTTGTTGCTTTCGATTTTATGCAGAAGTTGGTGCGTCTGGGAATCCCTGTCTTCTATACCCAGGATACCGACTTGCAACTCACAGCGGCCTCTACGATGAGAAAAGAAGACCTAGCCTTCATCATCTCCTACTCTGGGGAGAACGATACCATGGTAGCTGCAGCCAAACAGCTCAAACGCTCGGGGACCCCGATTATTTCACTGACCATGGATAGTGATAATACACTTCGTAGCTTGTCTGATATCAGCATTGTCATTCCTGCTTCAGAGAGAATCTACCGCCAAGGAGCAAGTACTTCAAGAATTAATCAGCTAGCGGTAATTGATATGCTCTACGCTCTGATGGTGTCCAAGAATCTTGATGCATCCATCCAGGCAATAGAGCAGACAATGGCGGTAACCCATAGGCAGAGAGCGTATCAGGAGGAACTTCCACAAAATCCCCAGAACAGCTGATAGATGGTTCTAGATGCCTGTTTTGGGGAACGAGGGTTTTGACAATCCTACACGTAAAATAGTACTGATCAGGTTCTTTGCTTCCGATACAACACAGTCTTCAAATAATCCTCAGTAGCTTCAAAAACTGGAGCAATAGTATTCTGTGCTCTCATTAAGGGAATTACTTTTGTTCTTAATCCCATACCACGGTTGTCCACATACCCATAGTCCCTTAACACCTGTGCAATTATAAGGTTGCGTGCAAGTCTCTGACCAGAAATCATTTTCTCAATTGTCATGGAATTAGGTAAGGCACCAGGACTGATCACCTCCAATCTGTCACTATAGATACCGATTTCGATTTCTACAAATCTTGTCCAATCGCGATGAGCCAAAGCATTAATGAAAACCTCGCGTATAGCTTCTAAAGGATAGAACCAGAGAGTATTCCTTCGAAGCGTTTGATCGACAGAATCAGATTCTTCAGATATAAAGGGCTTAATAACTTCAATACATCGTTCAATAAGCCCAAGATCAATCAAAGTTCTTTCAGAACCATTCATATCCCAACGCCCGACCAAAGGCGCATCTGCTGTTCACGTGTAGCAATTTGTGAGGTTGACCCTACTCTGATATAGATATCTTCTCTCCCGGAATGACGAACAATATAAGGTTTTGAGATCCCTATGGATAACGTCAACACTGCAACATATCGCTCATCATCAATGTTAACTTTCTCATAACAGGGAAGTATGGGCGGATGCACTTTGTCATGGACAACATTCATCACCCATTCCTCGGCATTCTCTCGTTGGATTCCAGAAATAGTACCGTCATCCTCAACTCCCAAAAGAATGCGTCCTCCCTGAAAATTCACAAGGGCGACTAATTCTTTGGCAAGTTGCTCCGGCCTAATGTCATCTCTTAGAAACTCGATTCCGGAATTCTCTCCATTGGAAATAATTTCTAATACTTCTGATTTCAACATATGAACACCTCAAAATCCATACTTTTCCTTTATCTGATCAATAATAAGGGGGCCTCTCTCTATTCTCCAAGAATAATCCAACTGTAGGTATTTATAACCAAGTAGGCGTACTTCTCCACTTGCGAAAAATATAGCCTACTCACAGTTCATTGTGCTCTTTATCAACCCTTTAGCGATACCATTAAAACCCTCTGCTATACAAACAAATCTTTTAGGTATACAAGTCTCACAGCCTGATCGCCTTGTGCCTTCTCGCACAGAGCATTGGTAAAACCTGACGCAGAGAAGAACCAATACTGCATATGCTTCCCTCCCTTCACATTCTTACTGATTCTCACCAAGTCATCATATTCATTGGATGTCATTGGGTCGTTGGTGAACTTACACTCTCCAAAAATCATGGTACCTTCAATGGTCTGTGCAACCACATCAATCTCTTCTTCACGTCTTGAGATTGGGTCAGAGCCCCACCAAGAACCTATCTTGATTATTGGATGATCTGCATTACGAAGCACATGGGTTTTACAGATTTCTTCAAACTGCTTACCGAAAGAAGTCCTCAATGTTTTCCCCAACCAAGCTAGAACTCCGTCTGTGATGCCTCGCTCAATCATGGTCCTGAATTGATGAACATGCTTGAAGTAGAATAAAAATAATCCATCTTTGATATACCAGATCGTTCTATTCCTGTTCTTCTCTCCAAATGGAAGCTTTTTATCAACAAGACCGATCTCCTGTAATGTTGAAAGATAGTAACTCATGTTTGGAGAGGACATCCCACTTTTGTCAGCTAGCTCTACTTGCTTGTTTGCTCCATGAGCCAATAACTCAAGAACAGTAAAGAAAGTCTGAGGTTCATTGACTTCCATATTGAGAATATTCAGTGGTTCATTATACAAAAGCCCGTTGGAGTTGTAAAACAATCGCTGGATGTTTTTTTCAAGAGACTCTTCGAGAGAAAAGTAGGAAATATAGAGGGGGACACCCCCGCTGATCATCTGGACAAGGGCTGTCTCTTCCAGAGACCCTCGATACAGTCTCCTAGTCTCTTGAAGGTCAAAGGGCAACAGCCTGATTTGTGCTGTTCTTCGGCCATACAACGGACTCTTATCACCAAGAACCTGGTGTTCCATAAAGGAGACTGAGGAACCAGAAAGCACCAGTTTGAGCTTTGTCTTCGCAGCTTTCAGGTCGATGAATCTTTGCAAGGATCCCATTGCATCCGGAATTGACTTGGCTAAAAAGGGCAATTCATCAATTACGAGAACAATGGCACGATCTGAGGATTTCTTGCCTACATAGTCAAGAAATGCATCAAGATCCCTGAAAGAAAGGCCTTCCCCCTCACCAAGTCCTTCATACATTGATACTACTAGATCGGAGAGCGTTTTCTTTTCTGTTGTTTTAGTTGCTAAATGGAAGATGGTCGTAAAACCTTCACAAGCCTTGGAAATCAGTGTAGTTTTCCCAATCCTTCGTCTCCCATAAACGACAACAAACTCAAATCGGTCTGAATTGAATATTCTTCTGAATTCCTTGAGTTCTGTTTCTCTTCCAACAAACATAAATCATCTTCTCCTGTTCTTCCGTTACTATAAGAATAGTACCATATGCAATAAGAGAACTCAATCTATTAAAATCTGTTTTAGTAAAATCGATTTTAATAGATTATATCTTCGACAGCACATACTGTATCCACTCCCTGAGGCTCTACACAAAGTTCAATGTAGTCTTTTGGGTTCTTTGCTTATGACAGGAAATAACTTGACTTGGTCTAAATACCCTTCGCTGAACAGAAAACTCTTTTTCCCTTTTATGAAATAAGATGTATCCAAGGAAGCATTCCTCAAACTCCTCATAGTATTTCTGGACTTTTTAAAGAATCATAAGTTTAATACTCTAAAGTATAATACAGGGAGAATATGCTGATGTTTTTAGGAAGAGAACAGGAATTAGGCTTGCTTGGAGAACTGTATGCTTCGAAAAGGTTCGAGTACCTAGTCCTCTATGGAAGGCGACGAGTTGGAAAGACGTCCCTACTCAAAGAATTCTGCAAAGATAGGTCAGTAATCTTCTATTCTGCTCAAGCCAAGAACGACAGTTTGAACCTCTCAGACTTTTCCAAAACGCTTCAACTACATTTTACGGGTTCTTCCTATGGAACCTTTTCTGATTGGAAATCTGCTCTTTCTTATCTAACCGACCATATATCCGAAGAGAGAAGAACCATGGTAATCATTGATGAATTTCCATATATTGCAGAGGAGAACCCAACTATCAAGTCTATCCTGCAACATACTATTGACCATATGTGGAAAGACAAGAATCTCTTTTTAGTACTATGTGGCTCAAGTGTAAGCTTTATGGAACGTGATGTCATGGGTTCAAAAAGTCCATTATATGGAAGGGCTACCAGCATACTGCAGCTCTCTTGTTTTGATTATCTGCAAAGTGCACGATTTTTCCCCAACTACAGTAATGAAGAGAAACTTCTGTGCTATGGAATCTTAGGCGGCGTCCCTTGCTATCTTGCAGCTTTCAGTGATGGCATGAGCATTACAAGGAATATTGAACAGAATATTCTCAGAATGGGATCGTTTCTCAAAGATGAAACACAGAATCTTTTGAAAATGGAGCTCAGGGAACCCGCTATATACAACAGCATCTTTGAGGCCCTCGCTACAGGATCAAGTCGACTTAATGATATAGCTCAAAAAATTCATGAGGAACAAACAAAATGTTCCAAATACATAAAAACTTTGAAATCCATGAAATTGGTAGACAAGATTACTCCTGCCACAGAGAAGGAGTCCAGCAAAAAGAGCATCTACCAGATATCTGACAACTTCTTTCAATTCTGGTACCATTTTGTCTTTGCAAATAAAAGCTACTTCGAGTTATTAGGCGACGAGAGCGCAGCATCAGAAATTTTTGACAATCTGTCAGCATATATGGGTGCCATATTTGAGAAAGTTTGCATGCAGTATCTTATCAGACTGGCAAAACAAAGAGAACTTCCCTTCATCCCTCATACGTTGGGAAGATGGTGGGGAAATAATCCTAACACAAAAAAGCAAGATGACATTGATATTCTTGCTCTTGATGCGCATAAGCAATCAGCCATTTTCTGTGAGTGTACATTTCGCAACAAGCAGTTTGGTATGGATGAATATATAGATTTCTTCAGAGCTGTTGAGGTGTTCTCCCATATAGAAAATCGATTCTATTATCTATTCAGCAAATCAGGATTTACTCAAACAGTGCAGAATCAAGCCAAGGAAGATGGAGTGAGGCTATTCGGCTTGGATGATCTTTTTTAGGGGCGGTACCGTGTAAAATTTCCACATTTTCCACATACCTGCGAATCAGGCTTTTATTCGGCCTTTTTGGAAAAAAAGTGTCAACTGAAACAAGCGCAGGCCAAACAAATGTGTAAACTAAACCTTACTCAGACCAGGTACATATACGAGATCAATGTCTACAGAGAGACGCGGCATATCCCGATAAAACAAGTTGATTGCTGTCCCCCCTTTCAGTGCAAAGCATGAGTATCTGCCTATAAGGGGCAAGAGACGGACCAAGAGTGCAACTTGCCTAAAATATGGGTTCTTGTTGTCCATCCTGGGCCTCCTTGGGGACTGTGATTAAAAACTCTGTATCAAGCTTACCGCCTGGCACAATCTGACGCTTGCCTACTCCCAGATCTATCTTGGATACATCGACATGTTGATACCAAGCATGCCCTGCAGTCTTTGAAAGCCAGAGAAACAACCTCTTTGCCTTGATACTGGTAGAGGATTCCAGCAATTCCTGCAACAGCGTCGGCCGAAGATTAGCAGCTCCTTCCATCGTCAAACTCGCTTGCAGGATTTCCTCTCGTGTATCGATTGTACTTGTGAGCTCAATGAATGCCCGTTCAGGAGAGGAGTAGTGTATAGGCCAATCCCAAGTGCCGAAAGGCACGTCAATCAAACCAACTACAGCATCCGCGAACGGCCCTGACTTCATTATGGAAAAACCGGGATTGGTCCCTACTTTTTCCACCCATGCAGGAAGTTTCTGGGTACTGAATAGCCTGATACTCTGTGACTTTCCAAGCGTTAGAAAGTGGGCGTACCCGTGATAAGCCAAGGCAGTCATGTGTCCGACATGGACATCATAACCGAGCAGAGTGAGTGAATACACCACATTCTGCCATTTCAACGGAGGTCCTGGCTTTCTATAGATACCATGCACCACGGCTTCAAGCTTGCCGGAGCGAAGGTAGTAGTCCACGGTAGTGTTTTCGATTCCACGACCTTTTAGCCACGCTCTATCAACGAGTAATCCTTCAAATATCTCTAAATCAAGGATAGCCATAGCACCTCCAGTTTATAAAATAAAATATTTACATATCTATACTCTGCAATTTAGCGTAGGGATAAACTCAAGTCAAGTTTATAATGCTGTCTATTTACATACCTATTATACGACTTCTGGACAATCCATAAACCAAAAGTGCGTATATATGCTTGATAACAAGCGTCATGTATGAGGCTTTGTTTGAAACAGCCTTGGTCAATTAGTCTTTTGCATCCCCCCAAAAACAGAGCTTGCAAGTTCCTTTCGTGAGCATAGCCAAATAATCCTAATAAACACCTAGAAAGCTGGTATTGTCCTCTTATAAGAGAAAAATATTGGGTTATACCCATACAAACTGGTAGTTTTTACAGAGTTTTTAGGGTTATACCCATAAAAACTTTCTTTACTTATCTAGTTTTACTGGGTATAATCTTTATAAGAGGTGCTCATTCATGCTCAGTCGACCATTGTATTATGAGAAGATCAGACCATTTATAAACAAACCCTTTATTAAAGTAATCACAGGGATTCGTCGATGTGGAAAGTCGACCATGATGCTGCTCATACAACAACTCCTAACCGAAGAGGGAGTAGAGAGCAAGCAGATTATCTCAATCAACTTTGAGAGCATGAAGTACTACCACTTACGCTCTTCACTCGCTTTATACAACTATGTGTCAGAACTTCTCAAGACAATGAAGAGCCCTGCATATGTGTTCTTCGACGAAATACAAATAGTGGAGGATTGGGAAGAAGCAGTAAACTCACTATTCCTCGATTTCCAAATTGACATGTATATCACAGGGTCAAATTCACAGCTTCTTTCATCAGAGCTCTCCACCCTGCTTACTGGCCGCTTCATTCATATAGAGATGCAGGTATTGTCCTTTAGCGAGATGCTGGAATTCAGATCAAACAAGACGGATACAGAAGAAAATCTGCTTTGGCTCTATATCAGACGAGGAGGTTTTCCTGCTGTTCATCTGACCTCCGATTATGATGAGAAAGCGACATATATGATCATCAACGATATCTTCGATTCCATCGTCCTTCGTGATGTGGTACAGCGATACAAAATACGGGATGTTGAGCTATTACGGAGGATTCTGAACTTCATCGCTGACTCAGTCGGGAATACCATTTCAGCAAAACGCATTGCCGATTATTTTAAGAGCCAGGCAAGAAAGGTTGACATCAATACCGTCTACACGTACCTCGATGCATTGGTTAGCTCTTTCCTGATCACGAGAGTCCAACGATATGATATCCAAGGTAGAGAACTGCTGAAAACACAAGAAAAGTACTACCTTGCCGATTCCGGTCTTCAACATGCCGTCTTTGGATATAGGGACAGGCACATATCCGGGATTTTGGAGAATATCGTGTACAATGAGTTGGTAAGACGGGGATACACGGTCTACATAGGAAAGCTAGGCGCCCAAGTAGTCGACTTCATTGCAGAGCAACCTCCTAAGAAACTGTACGTGCAGGTTGCCTTTAAATTAGAAGTCGAAGAAACAGTACAAAGAGAATTTGCACCACTGCTCGCCATCCGTGACTCGTATCCAAAATTCGTGGTAACAATGGACTCTCACTTCCAAGACACCATTGAAGGCGTACAACATGTAGGGTTATATCAATTTCTCACCGATGAGCATCTGTTTTAATGAAAGGAAAGTATGGAGCTATTCCTTGTCTAACTATGCAGAATTACTTTTCTGATACTGCTTGTAAAAAACAGAACCAATGGCCTCAGGAGAGATAGCAAAAACGAGAGAAACACCACTTTACAAGAAATGCTTATACCTCCTTCTCCAGCCTCAATGCAGCCTTTTTCATTCCCTCAAAGATGGAAGTTGAAAGTTCCTTCGGAAAGTTCGCAGGAAGCTGTCCAGAGGTCCTATCGATTACTCCAGGCAACTGCTCAAGCACCTCAGTGAATATCTCTGTCATACTACTGGTAGCACCACATATTCTGGATGTCTCTTCCCAGTGTCTTTTTTGTATCTTATTCCACTCATAATCACGTGAAGAGCCTTGTACAGCCATAGCCATTCTTATCCGTTGTGGAGCAATCATGTTTCTTTTGGTTCCCATCACCGGATATACAGACATTACGTCATACAAAGGAGTTAGCGAGTATCGGCCTTGTTTCCCGATAGTGATGCTAAAATTCTTTGCATGCCCGTCCGGGGCTGCAAGCAACCAAAAAAGAAGCTGCGTTTTCAGAAATAGTTTTCTATCTTGCTGTGGATTACTCGATGAAAGCAAGAAATGCATAATCTGGATAAGGCCGGGCCCTCCTTCATGCTCATATTTCTTTTCAGGAGAGACGCCCAGAGCCTGACATAGATCTTCCTGCGGAAGCCTCATCCACCAAGAACCATCAGAAGAAAGTTTCCTATCAAACCGCTCAACTACAAGTGCCCTTTGAGTTCCAAATCTTGCAATATCAGCCTTGGCAACGGGAAGCCCAAAAGCCTCAAGGATCTTGAGACAAAGCCATTCATTTTCTATGGATTTGCTCATATCCACTTTTAGAGCACCTATCTCTCCTAATGGCAACTTAAAGATATGCGTAGTTGGAGTTGCTCCAATAGGCTTACACCACTGATCATTATGATAAAGCAATGCTGTTTTCTCTTGCGCCCCAGCAATCGAAATACGTAGAGACTCATCATTCGCCCGACCAGGAAGAGAACCCGTAGAACTCGCAAGAAGAACCTTTTCAATTTCCTCTTCGCTCAGCGGTTCTCCCTCGATTACATGAACATCTAAAATAGGATCTCCTTCAGGTAATATCTGAAGAGCACCAACACAATCGCGGCCTATTTCAGAAAGTAAGTCGAAAGGAGTGCTAGAAGAAAGTCCATACCGCCTTTGAATCCTCTGTCTTATATCAGCATTGTCTGGGAGTAGATTGTCAAAGAACGATGCTACCTCTGGGCCTTTTATTTCTTTGGAAACCGGTCCAAGCGGAAGTGAGAGAGAAAGAGGACGAGCATTTTGGTCTCTCAAATACGACGTTACGTACCTGAAGGATTGTTCTGATCCTGAGCGCGTCCATGTTCCTACATGGTTTCCGTTCATCCATATATCCAAGGTATGTTTCATCACCACTCATCCTTCTCTGTCTCTTCATCTAGCACAGGCTTTGGTTGCAGAAGCATCTCAATCTCCAGAGCAGAGACAAGCTTGAAAAAGCTTTCTAGTGAACATCGCTCTGGATGAGACTCCAGGGCAGATATGGTCTTGGGTAACAGTCCCACAAGTTCCCCAGCTTGCTTCTGTGTTAGGTTCAAGCTCTTTCGTCTATTTTTTAGATAGTAGGCAAGTTGAAACGGGGTCAAGATTAGGTTCTGCATAGGTCCTCCACAAAAACAGCATACCCCATAAGGTATATATTGTAAATATACCCTATAGGGTTTATTCTATGTTTTTACCCTGTAGGGTATAGATGGACCTATAACCTGAGTTATATTTCATAAAAATTGAAGTACTGAATATTTTTGCCGATATCGGCAGTTTTTTTAATAGTATACATCCACCAAAAATAACTCTATATCACTCGAGTTCTCATAATCTCAAGCTATCTGCATCAAGCAAGAACCGCTTGACTCCTAGTACTAATGTTCCTTTCTCCGTGTGTCAAGGATTAGTTTCAGAACCAGTTCAATGATGAAATCTGCAGTACGGTCCTTACTTGGTCCACTCACAACCTATCGGTACTTTCGAGTATCAGGGAGTATGGATACAAAGGCTATACAGATGCACCACCTGTATGACAAAAACAATGAAGTCATCGGCAAAACGATGTTCTCTATGGATGAGGATGAGTCGCATGGCACACAAAAGTTCTTCTACCTTGCAGGACCAATTCTTGACACTCTTGAGAGAGGAAAGTATGGGGGGGTTATTCCGTATCTCACTCTGCAAAATTGCGTTGCTGATGCAGCTTGTGAGAAAGAGAAGACAGGAGAAACGCAACCTTACTAGAAAACGACCAGATCTTTCCGTTCTTCCAACTATTTTGATTGTATGTGAGGGAAAGAACACTGAACCATCGCATTGCAATGCCTTAACATTCAAGTCTGCCACGATACATCCAGTTGGAGAAGGATATAATACAATTTCTCTATATCGAACCAATCCTTTGGATATTGGATTCTATTGCACAATAAGCTCGCTAATAGCTTGATCACCTTCCTCCAGCATATGAGGAATCATCTTCAACAGTACAGGCACCGTATCAATAGGCATCAAGCTATTGCTTCAGTGTAAACCTATGACAAATACAATCGGCATCATCACTACAAAAGCCAATATGGATCTCAAATAAACCAGGCTCAATGACTCTAGAGTTGTACTCATCGACAAAGGAAAACTCTTCTGAATCGATATGAAGATCAACAACTTTTTCACAGAGCTGAGGTATCTGAATCTTCTTGAAACCAACCAATCGTTTGATCGGCTGCACCACAGAAGCATATACATCGTGCAGATATACTTGGATCACTGAGATTGCATCATAATCGAAAGAGGTGTTTCTAACCGTAACAGAGACAAAAAGCCCCCCACTCTTCAACTCTGCCATCGTCATTATATTTTGCTTAAGAAAGCTATCTACAATCTTACAAGTGCTATAGGACAAGCCAAAACCGAATGGGAATTGGGGTCCTTTTTCCAAATCCAGATATCGATCAGCATGCCATCCAGGCAATTGATTGTAAAATACAGGGATTTGCCCTATTGAACGAGGAATTGAAATTGGGAGCCTTCCTTCAGCATCCCTGATTCCGTACAGCACATCCCATATGGCATCACCTCCTGCGATACCTGGGTTCCAACATTCCAAAACAGCATCACAGAGAGCATAGAACTCGCGTCCCACTACAGGCTTTCCACCAATAACAACAGCTATCAAGGGTTTATCAGGATTCTTCAACTTGAAAGAGGTAAGAGCATACATCTGACTAGGTGATAGTGATAAATCGGATCGATCAAGGCACTCTCCATTCATCTCAAAAGAATCGCCTATTGCCATGACATACGCATCATATCCAGTACTGGCGGCAACAAGAGCATCGATGGTTTTTTGGGCCTTCGGATCAAGAGGACCACGCTCGTTGCCTCCGTCTATGATTTCACCCCAGCAATGAGCAATCGTGATTGAAGCATCTCGCGCTTTTGCTCCTCGTAGAAGAGTCTGTGTTCCTTGATGATACGGCCTTCTTGTTTTATGGGAAAACTCCTGAGGACCGAAGCTCCATTCCCCCAACTGATTATAGATTGAATCAACCTGGGGTCCAGAGAGAAACACTCTAGCCTCTGATTTCAAAGGAAGAGCACCCTTTCTGTTTGTCAGTAATACAAGAGATTGAACAGCACACTCATAGGCAAGTTTATAATCCGGTATAAATGGCCGAGTCTCAAAGGCTGCATCGAACAATCCTGCAGTCATCTTTACTGCAAGATTTCGAGAAACAGCAGCATCAACATAGGCTATCAGGCTCTCATCCTTTTTACAAAGCAGTATAGCTCTCTCGTAAAACTCCTCAGTGGCCATAACCATCGAACACCCTGAGGTAAGTACGATTCTTACCGCCTCATCCATACTTGCTGCAAAACCTTGCTCTCTATGCAATCTGCCGGTATTATCCCAGTCTGTAACAATAATTCCTTCAAAACCAAGCTTTTTGATTAAAATATCTTGAATCAACCATTTTGAAGCAGTACACGGAATGCCATCGATGCTTTGGTACCCTATCATAATAGAAAGACATCCAGAGGCAATCGCCTTCTGAAATGGAGGAAGAAATTGTTCTAAGATCATACGCTTAGATATACTACAATCGGCCGAATCACGGCCTCCCCTACTCTCTGCACACCCGATGAAATGTTTAGCACACGATACAACAACCCTTCCATCCTGGGCAATCTGTGCCCCTTCGATATAGGCAGCACCCAAAGAACCAGATAGGAAAGCATCCTCGCCAAAACTCTCACTAAGCCGGCCCCAACGAGGATCCCTTGCCAAACATAATACAGGAGCAAAAGTCCAGTCCAATCCTGTGTTAAGGACCTCTGAGGCAGTTACCCCTCCGACGGCTCTTATCAAATCTGGGTTAAAGGTAGCTCCCTGGCCAAGCTGAACAGGGAATACAGAAGATCCATCGTGAAAGGCATGCCCATGGATGGCATCTATCCCAAACAAAAGAGGGATACCCATACGGGTCTTTTTGGCCAAAGCCCGACACTTTGCAATCTCGTTTCCTGTAACATGCAACACAGACCCGATACCCCTGCTTTGTATCCAAAGCTCAGGATTGTTCCTGCCATCGAGTTGCATCATCTGGCCGATCTTCTCTTCTAGCGTCAAGGAACCAGTCAGGACTTTTGCTTTCTTTCTTATTACATCTGAAATAATCATACATCAATACTTCAATACACTTTGGATTACAGATTCTGGATGCTCATCAATCATTTGATAGGCCTTCTGGATATCATCGAAATCAAACTCATTCGTAATCAACGACCCAAGATTCAATCGTGACAGCAATGATGCACAATACGATATCTTTCGCTCGAAAGGCCAGATATGTGCGAATTCAGGCCGCGTATAGTTTGCTTGTGAACATCTGATAGTAATTCTATTATGATGAAATTCATCAGCCAAATTCAGCAATGTATCACCTTGGTACCAGGAGAGAGCAATCACTTTTGACTCAGGAGCTACAATTCTCAAAGCCTGTTGCAGACCTTTGGCAGAGCCTGAAGCCTCGATAACCACATCTGCACCACGAGCATCGGTCAACTCTCGGATTTCTCGCGCTACATCTCCAACCACCGAAGGATTGAACGTATACTCTGCGCCATTGTTCCTGGAAACCTCCAAGCGTTTCTCTATCATATCGACAACAAACACGGTAGCTCCGGAAAGCCGACCAAGCTGGGCGGCCAACTGTCCGATTACACCTTGCCCGATCACAACCACACGATCACCGAGTTTAATATCACTATCAAGGATACCATTGAAGGCTGTGAGTAAATTTGTCAGAAAAATTCCATATCGAGGATCAAGTGTATCGGAAAGCTTCACAGCTTTTGCAGCATCAACGCAGTGTTCACTCTGATGCGATGCATTAATGTATACGATATCACCAACCTCAAAAGAGGAAACATTTTTACCAATTTCCGTTACACGACCACAAACAGAATAGCCTAAGTACCAAACACCCGGATCACAACTACGAATAGGATATCCCCAAGTCTCATTTTCAGCAGCCTGTTCGAACAAGCGCATTTCAGAATCATACTTTTTCTCAAAAAATGGGGCCAAACCCCGATATACATTCATTTCGGTGCCATGAGAAATACCAGAGTACAGGCTCAACACCCTTATCTGATCATCTTTCAAACTCTCTGTTGATGCAATCTGCTCAACCTTCAATGTTTTTGGTGCTGTATACATTGCAATTTTCATCAATCAACCCTCCTTTTACTTACCATTCATCTCATACACAGAATCAATTATTCCCATCACTTGTGCTGCTTGCTGAGCCGTAGAATCAGAAACACCCTTCTTACAACACTCGATACAAGCAGAAATCTCTCTCTCACATTGCTGTTCAAATTCCAAAGGCCCCTCAACAGGCTCAAACAATCGGGTAATTTTCGGCTCACCCTCCTCAATACTGGAGCTAATCACACCCTTGTCTTCTTGATAGAAAACCCCAAGGTTCGTTCCATAACAAGCAACTTCAACTCTCTCGTTTTCGATACAGTTCTCTGCCCAAGCGAGGCGAATGGAAACAGAAACACCTCCATCCAAGGTAAACAGCAACACACAAGAATCCTCGACATCCGCGCACAACACACCCTTATCTACAGGAGCCCAGGTTGTTAGCTGGATATCATCATGCATGAAGTAATTTCCTGTTTGGCCCAACACTGATTTCACAGCTGGAAATCCAGTGAGATAGAGGGCAAGATCGATCAAATGAACGCCGAGATCGATGAGTACACCTCCGCCAGAAAGTTCCTTATTCGTAAACCAGCCTCCTTTTCCGGGAATGCCTCGTTTTCGAACCCAACTCATCTCAAGCGAATACAACCTTCCAAAACCAGGAGAGTCAATCTGTTTCTTCAGAATTTGAGCAAATGAGGAATACCGCTTATTCATACCTGTGAACAGTATTGCCTTGCTTTCATCTGCAAGACGCGCAAGGGCTATACATTCAGACCTGTTCAAGGCCAAGGGCTTCTCACAATGCACATTGATAGTACGCTTCAAACATTCAGATACCATATCATAATGATATTTATTGGGAGTACAGATACTTACAATATCTGGTCGTGTTTCTTCAAGGCATTCCTGCAAAGAACGGTACCATTTGGGAATACCAAATTCCTTTGCTACACATTTTGCTGCATCAATATTTGTATCAACTACAGCAACAACCTCAATTTCTGGATGTTTCTGATAATATGTAAGATGCTTTAGTCGACTGATCCAACCCGTCCCTACACATACATACTTCATGCATGAGCCCCCTGCAACAATGAAGCCATCTTTGAAAGACTCAGAGACACATCTTCTTTTGGAAAATACTCCAAACCAAGAAGTACGCTGTCATTAAAAAGCTTATCGAGTTGGGGCAAGAGAAAATGATAATTTATTTCTCCTGTACCAGGCCTGTCACGCCCTGGGTTATCAGCAGCATGAAAATGCCCAATTACATGTGAACTTTGTTCAATATGCCTCAAGAGATCTCCTTCAGTAATTTGTTGATGATAGATATCAAACAACAGTTTCACAGAAGGATGATCTACTTGCTCAATCAGGGAAACTGCTCTATCTGTCGTTTCCAAAAAGTATCCAGAATGATCTATTCGAATATTCAAAGGCTCTACCAATAAGGTACAACCTGCATTTGCAACAGAATCAGCTACCTCTTTGAGGGTATCAACGGCTTGCCTGCTTTGCCGCAACTCAGACAGCGTGTCAAGGCGATTCCCCACCTGGGTAATAATATTTGGACAAGACAATTGCTTTGCTACTTTCAATGTTTCACTCAATCCTTCTTTGTAGGATTGTTTGCATGCAAAGTCGACCAATGAAACAAACTTAGTGCATATGCAATGAATATCTACTTGAAATTCTTCACATGCTCCTTGCAAAGTATCTAAATCTTTATCCCACCAAGTCCAGAATTCGATGGTGGAAAAACCAGCCTTTTTTACAATCTCAATTTGAGACAGAAGAGGAATATCAGAACCAAAAAATAACGCATCAATGCAAATGCTCGGCTTCATGAAAGAGTATCTCCTTATAATATGATTTGAGGTCTGTTATCCTTTCACAGCACCCTGTGAAAGACCAGAGACGAGATGTTTCTGAGCAAAGGAAAACAAGATCAGGGCTGGGATGGTCGCAAGCAAACCGGTTGCCATGGTTCTTCCCATATAAAGATTCCCAAATTGGGATTGAAAATCTTGAACTCCATTCGAGAGCAATCGATATTGCCCACTCGTATTGATGATGCTTGCCCAGATATAATCATTCCAAGCCAGCAAAAATGAGAAAATTGCTGTTGCAACTATTCCCGGTCTCGCTAAGGGCAGTGCAATCCTGAAAAAAATCCCCCACCGGGTACAACCATCAATGGTTGCGCTCTCTTCGATCTCTACACTATATGCTGTTTTAAAATACCCTTGGAGCATCATTGTACAGAAAGCGATACCCCAGGTTGTGTAGGAGAGGATGATCCCAGTATAGGAATTGGTCAGACGCAGTGCGTGTAGGGTGAAATAGAAAGGGACCAAGGGAAGAACGCCAGGCACCAACTGTGTTGCAATAAAAAGTCCATATGATAGTTTCTTTCCTTTAAAGCTGTACCTGCTTAGGCTATACCCACTCAGACAGGCAATAAGAATACAAAAGAAAGTAGTCACGGTTGCAACATAGAGACTGTTTTTCAGATACAACAAAAATGGCATTCGTTGAAAGACATCAAGGTAATGTACCAGATCAAATTGCTTTGGAATCCACACAGGAGGAATTGCAAGCAACAACTCTCGCGGTTTCAAAGATGTCATCAACATCCAGAAATAGGGAAATATCGCAAACACAAAAATTATTGCAAGCAGCAAATAATGAATTCCATAATGTACCGTTCTAGCTATAAATCGAACACGTTTTGCGTATGACTTCATTATCAATATCACCTTTTATCGATGGTTTTCAATTGTTCCCTAATATAGAAAACAGCAGGTATTACGACACAAGAAAGCATAACTGCACTAATGGCACCAGCTTGTCCATAATCAAACTCCGCAAAGGCTTTCTGGTAAATCATTACAGCCATCGTCTTTGTTGTATTCAAAGGTCCTCCATAGGCAACCAGATAGTTGAAGTTGAAACTATTGAATTGCCATATACCTTGCAGCAACAAAGAAATAGACAAAACTGGCATAATGAGAGGAATGGTTATAAAGAAAAACTGCCGTATCCGTCCCGCCCCATCGATGGTAGCAGCTTCATAATAAGAAGCATCAACACTTTGCATTGCAGCGAGAACCATAATCATCATGAATGGAAAAACATTCCATATATTAACCAACAACAGGGACAACATTGGAACGGAAAGGGGTCCGATTCTCCAACTTGGGTTGGCAAGAAAGCCAATAGGATTATCAATCATTCCAAGTCTTAAAAGAACATCATTGATCGGACTTAATGTTTCATTAAAAAGAGTTTTCCAGACCATAGCGGCAACTACCGGTGGAGTCACCCAAGGAATCAAAAATACTGTCCTAAAAAAACCCTTTAAAGGGTACGGCCTATTCAGCAGTATTGCTGCGATGATGCCCAACACCGTTGCAAAAACCAACGTAGCAAAAGACCAGAAAAAGGTATTACCCAATACCTGCCAGAATTCTTGCAGGGCTAGGACTCTGGTAAATTTTTGAAACCCCACAAAGGTTTGTCTTGCGGTGAAACTATCAGAATGAAAGCCCATGACCAAAGCTTGCAAACTAGGAATGATGTTTACAAAAAATATACCGATAATACCTGGCACCAACATCACATAAGGGACTGAATCATTTTGTAGTTTTTGTAAGGATGGTTCGTTTTTTTTCATTCTGCACTTCTATTAGTTTTCATTCATTGTAATCATGTGTTTTCCTGCCGTATGACAGGAAAACACTGCATACAGCACCTTATTGTTCAGCAATAATTCGTTCAATTTCTCGTGCAGCCTGTTCTGCTTGCTGCTTCACATTCGATCCAGCAAGAATCTGATTGACTGCATTAGCTACTGGGCCTTGCGGGAAAGCAGATATTCTGCTCCAGAAAGGAACAGGAATGTCTCCATTCAATGCAAAATTAGCTTGGTCAGCAAGAGCTTGGAACCATTGTGATTCAAAATATTCATTAGCCATCACTCGCTTGTTTGCATTTATAAGACCGGTAGCTTTACTGATGAGCAATTGATTTTCGTCACGCATAAAGAACTTTAAGAACGTTTTTGCAGCATCAACATCTCGAGCTGTCTTCATGATACTTACAGGAGCTGCGTACATAATGCTTGAAACCGAGGTTCCTCCCTGCTTTGAAGGAAGCCTTGCACCTATAACTTTCCCATCGAGCTGTGGAGCACTTGCTTGTTGCATTTTGATTGCGTCTGGGTTTGCACCAAGTAAAATAGCTATCCTACCCGATAAGAATTCTTGCATTGTATCAACTGTAGCAGATGCATGGGAGGGATTCATTACTTTGTGCTTGAGTACTAAATCCTGCATGAACTGTAGTGCTTCAATTGCTTTTGGTTCTCCTATCAACGCTTTTGTTCCGTTCAAATCAATAACAGATGTCCCATTCTGAGCCATCGTGGCCATTGAAGATTGAAAGAAATCGCCACGTGTGATGTAGTAGGCAGCACCACTTACTTGAATGTTTCCATTCGCATCAGTAGTAGTCAGTCTTTTTGCAGTCTGTACAAGCTCATCCCATGTTTCAGGTACTTTGGTTATCCCTGCAGCATCAAACATATCCTTACGATATGCCATGATTCGAACATCCATTCTCCAAGGCAATGCATAATAGTCACCGCCAATCATACACTCAAGCTTTGCTGCATCGTAGTAAAGAGAATCGGCACCCAACTCTTCAGCTACATCATTAATCTGCAGAGGTCCATAAGCATCACCACCCATCTGGGCAAAAGAAGTCAAGAAGAACCATTCAGCGACGTCAGGGGACTCACCGCCTCTCATTGCCAAGGAGTACTTGTTCATAGCATTGCTCCAGTCAATGATTTCATAATTCAGGGTGATTCCTGTTTCAGCTTTAAAATTTCTTGCAATGGTATCCATCGCAACCATCTGTTCTGCTCGATCTCCATATGCCTGCATCCAAAAACTCACAGACTTTGCTTGAGGTTCCTTTGTCCCTGCAGCAAAGACCACGCTACCTGCAAGCAATACTATAAGCATTGCTGCAATTACCTTGTTTCTCATATGTTGCCTCCTTGGTTTGTATCAGATAATATGGAAACGATTCCATATTACTTTTAAAAAATTCTACCCTCTACGTACAGACCTCCTCTGTACATATACAGGATTAATTACCATTGTTCTATAAAGATACCTTGAATTTTCCCCTTCTAGCATCCCCAAATCAACATCCTCAAGAATCAATCCAATTGCCTCCTTACCTAATTCACTTAGGGAATAATCAATGCTATCAATTCTTGGGAACAATATATCTGTATAAAAGTTATCAGCAGACATAATCGAGATATCTCTAGGAATCTTCATTTCTTTCTCATGCAGATAATCCATCACTCCCACAAGAAGGTAATCACTTCCTATCATCAAAGCTTCAGGACCTTCAGAGGAGGAGTTTTCAAATATTTTTTTGCATGCCTCATATCCATAATCAGACTTATATTCTTTACAAGTATGAATATCCCATTCTATTCTCATGTTCATATGTAACTTTGCTACAGTATCTTTGTATCCATGATACCGATCGTGTTCTATACTACCAATCGCAGTATTCATTCCGATATATCCAACTCTCTGAATGCCTGCATTGTAGAATACTTTTGCAATCAAGCTACCAGCAGCAACATTGTTGTACATAATCCGATCAACTTGCGTGTATCCCAAATCACGTTCTATCACAATACAATGAACACCTAAGTTTTTAGCATAGATAATATTATCAATATCAGTCGCCGTAGCGAACACCATCTGCTTCACATTCCTATCAAGAAGCATATCAATACAAGCTCGCTCTCTAGCACTATCACCTTTAGAGCAAACCGATATAATGCCTAAATTATGCTTCCTTGCCTCTTCTTCAATCCCATGTGATAGCAATGAAAAGAAAGGATGGAGATAATCCTTGTTTATCAAACCAATTATACCAGGAGTTTTACCTCTAAGACCTCGCGCAAAATAGTTCGCATTGAAGGAAATTTCTGCAGCTGCATCCAACACTCGCTTTTTGGTTTTCTCTGAAGCATATCCACTACCATTTAGCACTCTGCTCGTTGTGCTGATAGAGACTCCTGCCTTCTTTGCCACGTCTTTAATTGTTGGTTTCATTGCTATTCCCTATTTATGGAATCGTTTCCATATTTATTATTAAGATTACTTCACATATTCACTTCTGTCAAATAAAAAAAAACTTTTCTTCGTTACACTTCATCCATATATCGAGTAAGCGATATAGGTCATGAAAGCTTTCGCCACCCCCTGCCTACCTATATCTTCCCAGAGCAATGATGGCAAAGAACCCTAGCAGTCCAGCCGCGATGAAGGAATTGCTAAAACCGAAGGTGTCGACACAGAGACCGAAGACGAATGGGGAGAGCATCCTTCCTATGCTGATCGATATCTGCTGATAGTTGATCAGAGAACTGTCAGCCTCTGATTGTATCGTACTGATTATCACAGAATTAGTGGTTGTCTCAACAAGGCTGAAGCCAAGGCCAAAGAAGAGGGCGGAAATGACGAGGCTGATGGTTCCAAAGGGAGTGATGACCGTAAGCAGGGTAAGCATCAAAGAAAGGTACCCTAGACGAAGCAAGAGTTTGCTGTTGCGAAGAATACTGAATCGACGTAAGAAATTCTGAGATATCACCATTGTTGCAGAAAAAACGAGAAAGTAAAACGAGAAAGAACGAGTAACAGTCATTGCATAAAGAGGTAGAAAACTCAGAACAATGATGTCAACCACCCCGAGGTATACATAGCAGAAGATTGGAATCAAGGTTGTTTTTCTTTTCACTGGGCCAAAATCCTTGGCCGTCTGGATGCTGGGATTGCTGCTCAAGCTCTGAGATACCAATAAAGAACCTGCATACAAGCAGAGGAAACTGAAAATGCTGGCCATTAGGGCAACCAGGTACGCTGCATGAAAGGAGAATTGAGTGGAAACATACTCTGCAATGAAAGGAGAGACAGACAAGGACAAAGGCATTGCAAAACCGCCCAGGCTTGCATATGAGACCAACTGCTCCCTACTCGTCGCCAGCTTTCTGATGAGCAATAGGTAATAGAGGGGAAACATTGCCAAAGGAATACCATAGAGTGAGCGTATGAGAAACACCTGAACAGGTTGACCGGAAAAAAGGAGCAATAAAGTAATCAGGCAAAGCACCAAATGAGAAGAAAAGACAATCGCAGGCAAGCGTATCTTTTTAAAAAGATACGGACACATAAAGCGAAAAGAGAACGCCACAGCACCCATCGCAGCACTGCTGTAACCAACCAGAGCAACACTCGCCTGCAGTGAGTCCAGGTACAACGGAATTACGATGGTGAGCATGTGGTTGTTTGCAAAGAAAAACACTCCCCCACATACAATGAGGATGAAGGGGAGATGAACAGCGCGCTTACTTTGCTGCATGGGCCACCAAGTCCTGTATCTTGGAAACACTCCACAAATCAGGATCATCATCGCTCTTCAATGATGAACTGACAACAGCTCCATCGGCAAGACTGAACACCTGTGCAATATTGTCTTTGGTAACCCCACCCCCGCAGATCGTCCTTACCTTGGGAAAAGCCTTCTTTACCCGAGAGAGCATCTCAAGGGTTTCTTCGTAATCCTTACCGGTAATCACCAGTGCGTTGGCTCCTTTCTGTATGGCATATTTGGCAGCACTTTCCAAGCTCATATCACCCAAGGGAACTGAGCAACGGTCAAAGATGTCTGCAAAGATCAAAGCCTCAACGCCGTGCATCTTCTTATAGGAGTAGGCTGTATGGCATTGACCATGCACAAGCCCACGGTCTTTGATCATGGTCCCAACATAACTTTTGATGCGAACAAAGCTCGCGCCGCTTGCTTGGGCAACAGAAAGAATGGAAGCAGCATCGTCGCACTCCATCTGAGAGCCGATGGCGATTGAGTTGACATGGGCGGTAACATAACGTGTCATCGCGGCAAGTAGTGCCACAGATTTTGCAGTAGCAGGACCTTCTGTCTGATCTTGAATGAACACTCCATCAAAACCGCCCTCTTCAAATATCCTGGCATTCTTTACTGCATATGCTTCAACAGCATCGATATCCTCTCTTTTTTCAAGTGTAAGAAATGAGGGGAGGTGTATGGCTCCCAACAGTATTTTCTTCTTTGATTCCAGTTGTAATGTTGTCATGTTATTACTCCTCAATATTATTTACAGTTTTTTGATAGTACAGTATGATTTTTACTTGTTGGAGGAAGAGATATGACCAGTGGGACGATTCCCCTCAAGTACCAAATAGCCGATAAGATCAAGAAAATGATCCAGACCAATGAACTGAGTCCCGGAGAGAAAGTTCCCTCCGAGGCAGCGCTCTGCGAACAGTACAACGTCAGCAGAACAACAGTAATCGCCGCACTCCAGATTCTTCAGAACGAGTCGTACATCCATCGCAAGCAAGGAAAAGGCACGTTTGTCTCAAGCAAAAAACTTGTACAGGACCTCAGTGCCTCGAACACCTTCTTCGGGAGCATTACCTCCGATAAGTCAGTCCCTCATTCCTCCAGGATTCTGCAGCTTCGGACCGTTACTGCAGACTCCACAGTTGCAGAGAAGCTAGGCATTCCCGAATACTCCAAAGTCGTCTTCATCAAGCGACTGAGGATCATCGATGGCAATCCCATCGCCCTCACGTGGTCCCATATCAAATGGGAATACGGCAGTCGCCTCCTGCAGGAATCCCTCGATGACAATTTCTCCATTTACAAGTACATGCGAGAAGAATTCCTCCAAGAGCCTGCACCCAGCCCGATCATCCTCACGGTCCAAGAGTACAACTCTGAGGATGCTCATCTGATCGGATTGGAAAAAGGAGCTGTGTGCTGCAAGACCGAATCGACCTCTCTACTCGGGGAGACTCCCTTCGAGTATGCCCATACGGTCATGCGTGCAGACAAGTTTGAGTTTGTCATCAAGATCATCTCATTCAAATAATCAATAAGAGACCTGGTATTACCCTTTTACACCTCCCAAGGTAAGGCCTCCAACCAGATGCTTCTGGATGATGAAAATCAGGATGGCCGGGGGGAGGATCAAAACAGAGGCAATGGCTGCAATTTGACCCCATTGGACTACATACTCCCCTACATACTGAGAGGCTTCCACCGAGAGTACCCGAGTTCGCGTCGGCGCCAGGATCAAGGCATAGAAGAAATGGTTCCAAGCACCGGTGATGTTGTATACGCTGGTTACGATGATTCCCGAGCGAGCCAACGGCAAGGAAATATGCCAGAACGAGTACAGGTTGGAACAGCCGTCAATCCGTGCCGCTTCTTCAATGCTTTTGGGAATTCCATCAAAGAATGAGATGAGCAGCCAAATGGTATTAGGCAGCAAGAATCCTACATAAGCAAGAATCAAGCCCCCGATTGTATCGATGATTCCCAATCGGGCAAACATGATGAACAAAGGCAGCCCGATAACCACCGGAGGCAGTACGCGCATAATCAATGTTCCATAGAGCATCGGCTTTCCTCCAGTACGATACCGAGAAATGCTGAACGCCGCCATGGACCCAAAGAGCTGGGTAATGATTGTTGCAAACGTTGCTACAATAACCGTATTCATGACAACCTTGGTGAAGGTTGCTGATGAAAAAATGACTTTATAGTTTTCCAGACTTGGTTGAAAAATCCACTTCGGAGGAATTGAAAAAACATCCCTTCCCGTCTTGATAGAAGTGAGCATCATCCAAAAAGGAGGGAGCACCAGCATAAATACAATAACAAGGGCTACAAGATAGCCGAATGTATTTTTAAACCGCGATTTGCCTATCTCTAAATTAACCATTTGAATCCCCCGACATGGAATGTATCAATCTACTTGCCAGAAGTAGCGTAATGGTGGTAAGGATCAGAGCCTGGGCTGCCCCTGTACTAAAATCCTGACTCTCAAAGGAGGTAAGATACAGCTGTAAAGAAAATACTCTTGTAGAAACACCAGGACCACCCTGGGTGAGGGTATAGATGATGTCGAACTCCCTGAAGGCATCGATGGCCCTGAGCATGACCACAATGCTGATGACCGGACTGAGAGAAGGCAAGGTGATGAGGGTGAACGATCTCCATTTGCCTGCGCCATCCACCTGCGCTGCTTCAAAAGGCTCTGGAGGCAAAGCACTAAGCCCTCCAAGCAAGACAAGCATCACAAAGCTCACGCCCCACCAGATCTGTACTGCACATACCGATATGAAAGCATAGGTCGACTGACTCAACCAAGGCACAGCTTCGATACCGAACACACTGAGAAAGTAGTTGATGATCCCCCATTGGTTATTGAGCAGCATGCGCCAAAAAAGACCTACCGCAACAGGAGTCATCATCATGGGGATAAGGACGACCACCGTGATCATGCCCCTGCCCTTGAGCGCCGTATTGAGCATCAGAGCGCCGATCATCCCCAGCACCAACTGGCCGGTCACCGTGATGAGCATGAAACTGAAGGTTCTCAGAAGTGCATCGGTAACCGTCTTGTCGCTTAAGGTTTTGGTAAAGTTCTCCAGTCCCACAAAACGCCAGGAGCCCGAAGTAAAGTTGAGCATATTCACTTTATGAAGACTCAAATTTATATTGAAAATCAGTGGATAGATCACCAATCCTAGCAGCACAACCATTGCTGGTATGATAAAAAAGATGTGGATTCTATCGTCGAACCAAGAGAAGATACGTTGTGACTTCAGCTTTTCCATATGCGTTCCTCTTTATACGTCTTCCAATTTTTTATACGGGACCTTTTTCTCTTCTCCAAGAATTGTACCCTTCTGAATATGTGCACGCCCGGCAATAGAGAAATGCTCGATTGCCCTGGCGGAGGTAACAGTTGCAATACGAGCTGCATCGAGCACCGAAGAGCCTCGAAGGAGCTGTGTATTAACCGCTGCACAGAAGAAATCTCCTGCTCCAGTATAATCGGCTACCACAGCGGGGTAGGTTCCGACTTCATAAATTGCCCGCTCTTCACTACTGTATACATAACATCCTTGCTTACCGTTCTTGCAAATAATGGAAGAAATACAGTGCTTTGCCAGTATTCGCAGAGCGTCAAGAGCTGAGAGCTCACCAAATATCCAAGACATCTCCTTCTTGCTTGGCATGAAGACCGTAACACTGTTGATCAGGTCTATCACTGAAGCAAGGTCCATACCCTTGAGATACGATCCAGGATCGAGGGTTATGAGAGGACAGCCTAGCTCAATCAACTCTCTGTGCGTAGCCAGTGCTGTCGGAGCAAGATGGAGGCTCAAGGCATGCCAATGTTCTGGCAGATATTGGGCATGAACACGATGCCGACTTCTAAAATCAGTAAAACTCACCAAGGACTCTGCAACTTTTGTATTGCTTAAACTCTCAAGTTCCTCTTGAGTAAGCTTTTTAGGTCCGATCACCTGTCCATCGTAGCTTGTCAAAAGCTCTTTGCGGTCTCCCTGTGCATCATAGAGAAACAACTCCACTGCCTCGACGTTCTCATCGACTTCCACCAAAGCACCAAGATCAACACCCCTCTGCTCAAACAGAGGAAAAGAATCCCTGGGAAAGTTTTTCGGAATGACAGCCAGCGTCCCTACTGCTTCATGAAATATACTTGCTGACATGCTTGCATGAAAAGCATTTCCTCCAAGCAGATTTGGGTACAACACCCCATCCTCGGTGACCACGCTGTCAATGCTGGCATTTCCGACTATCACGACTTTGTTTTGCATTGTTCACCTCTCATAGGATAGATAGCCAACAAAAGCTTCAAATTTTGCAAGAGCGATATAGTAGGCAAACAAATGAATAGGAACAGCGTATACCAAAGGCGCGAGGTATTCACTTACCTTTGGTACTTTACAAAACAGATCGGTGACCTTTTCAAGATCCGGGGAAAGACTTTCAGCGACTGTCACGATAACCCCCTCGTCATAAGCTCCCACCAAAGCTGTGTCCAATTCCCTGTCCTTACAGGTTTTTTGTGGTGCAATGAGAATCAGGGTGTCGTTCGGCTTCAAGGAGCGATAATGGTGGAACTCCTCCAAAGGATACGCCGAGGCATGGACCGGACACAACTCCTTTAGTTTTGCAGCAGCTATCTGAGCAACAGCATAAGCAGGGCCTGAACCGGTTGCCTGAAAATACATCTCCTGTACTCGAGACTTGCAAAAAGTTTTTATAGGTTCTTCGTTGAACAAGAGCGCCTCACTCATCAGGGCAGGAATCTCGTCAAGCTCCTGAGTAATCTTCTCAACAAAGGAAGTGTTGATTCCTTTTTCTTGTGCAATCTGGCAGAACAGGGCTATCAGGACGCCAATGGCGGAAGTGGTGGCCTGCGTGGGCCAACCCTTTCTTGTCACTGGAACGTAAATGCCAAAGTCATAATCGGTCAAAATGGTAGAATGCTCGGTATTTCCCATACCAATTGTCACGGCCCCGCAGCTTTTTGCATGAGACAGACCACGTAGCACTGTCTGGGTCGTCCCGCTTGCGCTTTGACCGATTACAACGCAACGGTCGTTGATACCATGATGGTAGTACATTTCAAACTCATAGGCCTCAAGAGAGAGGCAACGAACATGTGTCAGTGTTTCAACAACATACTGGACACTGTTTCCTACAAACCAAGAATCACCGCAACCGGTGAGAACGACTGTGTCAATTTCACGATCCTTGAGTGATCGGGCGATGGTTTGCAGTGCAGGTTGTACGCTAGTCAGGGTGCGCATGAAAGCCCTTGGCTGGTCTATCAACTCATCATAGGTGGCCATCACTCTGTTTTTTCGGTTCTGGTCATTGCTCGTATCGAGTGACGGCTCTTTGGCTTTAGCCTCAGGCCTGCTCATTGCATCATATTTCATGGATAATCCTCGTCAAGTTCAGATAGTGAGTTGTCTGCCGAGAGATGCTCGACAGACAACAAAATCTAGATTTATAAAAGACCTTTCAGCTCTTTTGCAGCTTCAGAAAAAGCTTGTTGCACACTCATATCACCATTAAGCGCTTGGCTGGCCCACTTGTTGAAGGTATTGCGGATTATGGCTTGCTCAGCAAGTCGGATACTTCCAACACCTTGTTCAGCTGCCTTGAGCATCTCTGGATACCATGGGCGTGCTGAATAGAATTCCTCTCGTTCAAGAACAGACTTTCTAGGACTCGATCCACCGGCTTTTGTATAGATGTAAGAGCCTTCCTTTCCAGTCAACCAGATTAAAAATTCAATGGCTCCTTCAGTATTCTGCCCCTTTGCATTTACCATGAATCCTAAAGGATTGATTCTGGTGAACGCTCCATAGGGTCCGGCTGGCTGTCTGCTGTAGGCAATATTTCCTGCAACCTTGGGAGATTGACTGGGATCGACCAATACAGGCATACCTGCCGTAAAGAACGCCGCCATGGGCACAATGCCTTCCTGAAGAGCGGTCAAGAGCTCAGGATAGTCCCATGCAATGACATCAGAGGGAACAACCCTATGCTTATTTCTCATATCAGTGAATACCTGGAACGCTTCAACAGTCTTTGGATCATCAATCCGGATGGTACCATCCTCTTCAACCAAGGTTGCACCATATGCTTTCATGATTCCTTGGAAGGTCCCTTCCAGCACTCCTGGAGCGGCGGCAAAAGCATAGCCGAACTCAGTAGGTGAATTTGGGTTGATTGATTTAGTGAATTTCTTGGCGACTTCAATCAGCTCATCCCAAGTCTTTGGAGCTTCGCCGATCAAATCGGTTCGATACACCAATGACTCAGAGGAAATGTCCGAAGGGAACATATACCATTTGTCGTTGAACTTCATCTCTCTTTGGACAACATCCTGAAAGTCATTGACATCATAGGCTGCATGCTTCTGAAGATAAGAATCTACAGAAACAATATGGCCACCGGCTGCAAGGCTTGGGATTACAAAAGCTACATCATGCACGGCATCGAGATCCCTGCTTCCTGCAAGCAGCGCTGTATTATACGCACTACGATAGTTAGCCCTTCCTTGGATGACTATGGATACAGTCTTTCCAGTTTTTTCCTTGTAAGCCTGGGCAGCCGCAATAAGGGCATCTCCTTCAGGTCCGGATTTTGCCCAAATCACTGGTACTGGTGCAGCTTTTTCGCTCTGGCCACCTGCAAACAAGGACCCAATGACAAAAAGACTTACGAGAGAGATTACAAGTATCTTTTTCATAACAACTCCTTTTAACTTGATATGTCAATGTATCATCTAAGAAGAAAGTCGTCAACAAAAAAAGATATAAGACTATTGGATTGTTCTAAGGGCGATTATTCTCCATACAGAGCGAGTAAAACAAACAATTCTTTATTAATGAATATATTACAGATAAACAAAATCTCCTGTCCCATCCTGAAAGAGATAACAATACTGTTGACGATATGACAAAAACAACTTGTCACTACATGTTGAAGAAAATCATAAAACAGCCATACAAGCATCCACCACTCTTGCTGTAGTCCATTTCCTACGAATAGATTTTAACAATCTACGGTAGAGTGTATTTTAGGTGAAGTTTAATGAACAGGAAAGACCTACAGGAAAAGCCACGTATCGATACGGCAAACCAAGCATGTCTATCCTACATCAAAGCCTTGGCGACATTCGAACAACTCGAACTACAGCCCTCAGCACAAGCAAAACTATTGAGCCAAGTATTTGCCTATACGAGTACTGCACTGATCATGACTAATGCCACCTCCTTCGGTAATCTGGACAGAGAACAGGGCCTTTTGTTCAATCCAGCAGCAATACGTTTGCTGGGAATGGATGAAAATCAATGCAAGAGCCTTGATTGGTCAGACTTCTTCCATCCTGATGAACGATCGGAAATCATTTCAGAAATAGCTACTTTGAGAGCAGGCAGCCATTACAAGAAAGAATTCAGATATAGACAAAGCCGCGACACCTACCTCCGACTACAGATGTTGCTGATTACTATCGGTGATTGGTATATCTGCAGCTTGAAACCCTCACAAGTGGAAAGCACTCAAATTCTAGAACATCTGAAAGCAATGCCTCTGCGTTGCAAGGCAGACGATCGAGGAACCTTTTTAGCTCTCACCGATGATTGCAGGCAAGTTACAGGTTATAGTAAAAAACAACTATACACACTGTCTTTAGATGAGCTCATTCTCCCCTCCTACCGAAATTGTATCAAAGAACGCAGAGCCAAAGCACTTGCCGAGAATAAAACCACTACGCTCGCTTATGAAATCGAAACCGCCAACAAGACTTGTGTCAACGTACTGGAAATAAGCTGTGGCATGTATTCGCCTGATGGACAGTTAGAAGGATTGGAAGGCCTTTTGTTGCGTGCAGAGGATACCCATACCATCGAACATTTCCGCAGCCTAGACAGCAGCACCAAACTTAAAACCGCAGAATATCTGAAAAACCTGTTTACCCATGATGCAGAGATACACTCCCATACGAAACGCACCTTGATCCATATCAATCTCAGCGATATCCATCATCATATCGTACTCTATGGATTCAACCACAGCCAAGAGGTCATGAATAGAATAGCAACAACTCTTAAGGCTTATCAGAGCACCTCATGCAGGCTCTTTAAGACTTTTGAGAATCATTACACCTTTTATCTCACCGATTATACCAGCAGACAGATTGTACTGGACTTCTGTCAAACCCTCAGCACCACGATGAAAAATTTGCTTCAAAAAGAGGGGTTTTCTTGCGGGATCGGACTGCTGGAGTTGTCTGAAAACCAGGATTTGGCATATGAAGAGGCAATGCACCAAGTCATGATAGCCACACAGGAGAGTCTGAGCCTCAAACGTCATTGGTTAGGGTTCTGTGAGGTTTGTCCAGCATTATTAGAGAAAAGCAGAAGAAAAAGAGCAATAATCACAGAATTATCAGAAATCATTGCAAAGAAGCGTACTGAACGGCTTTATGTCCTCTTTCAACCCATTGTAACATTGGCAACAAACCAAATCTCCGAATTTGAGGTGCTGGCACGTTTGAATAGTGATGCACTTGGTCCTGTAAGCCCTGTTGAGTTCATCCCATTGGCAGAACAAACCAAATACATCATAGAGCTGGGAGCATTGATCATCGAGCAAGCACTTTCCTTCCTGAAAACCCTGCAGAACAGAGGTCATCACGAAATAAAAGTATCCATCAATATTTCAGCAATCCAACTTCTGGAGGCTGATTTTTTTACTCGTTTGCTAACCATGATCGAAAAAAGTGGAGTAAACAGCTCACAAATCTGCCTTGAGATCACCGAGTCCAAACTCATTACCAACATGGAAGAAATCAACGACCTCTTTGTGGAGCTGCAAAGACAGGGAATCACCATCGCCTTGGATGATTTCGGCACAGGATACTCATCCCTTTCTTACGAACGAAACCTGAAGGTAAATACCCTGAAGATTGACAAGGTCTTCATCGACAAACTGGTGCCTGACGCCCCGACGATCACAGAATATATTATTTCCATGGCACACAGGCTCGGCCATGAGGTCATCGCTGAAGGGGTGGAAACTCCCTTCCAGATCGAGTACCTGCAAAAACATGGTTGCGACAAAATTCAAGGGTTTCTGATCAATGTCCCGTTGTGCGAAGAAGAAGCTCTGCATTTTTTGCACACGTATTCCTATGGGTTTTGATACTTCTTCAAGAGGGACCGTACATCTTCAAGCTCCACCGGCTTGAGCAGACAGTCTTGAATCCCGACTGCCAGAGCACGTCGTCTTGTCTCCTCACTGAGAAATGCTGAAAGAAGTACAACAGGTACCAAACGTTTCTTGGTGTCGGAGAAGGTTCGAATACGTTCTGTTATCGCAATCCCATCGAGGTCAGGCAATTCCAGATCAGTTAGGATTAGATCAACCGAACATGAATGCAACAAGCTGAACGCCTGCTCTGAAGATCCCGCAGTTAGCACTTCTGCTTGCAAAGCCTGTAAATGGTGGCGTAAAAACTCCTGATTGATCGTTGAGTCGTCTATGACCAAGACACGCATGCAGCGTCTACTTGCATCTCGTGTCTCCTGATTGTCGACACCTATGCACTTGGCCTCGATTTCCTGAAGGGTGTACCAAGGGGGGCTTTGCTCGAGCACATACCCCTCTATACTACGATATTGCAGTAAGAGCTCATGTCTTTGTAGTAAGAAAGCAGCACCAAAAATAAAACAAACTACTTGGTCTGCGATGGTACCGAATAGTTTTAGTTCCGTCTCTGTTTGCAACAGGGAAAAATCCAGTAAAACCACGTCCAACAACGAATCATCCAATGATGACAATCCGAAGCATATTCAATTGCAGCCCCATGCTCCTGCATGAGGGCAAGCAGGGCTGCAACAGCCGGTGAAGGAGTTCCTACCACCAAAACCTGTACAGAATCGAGGGTAGAAAAAGAGCTATCCATCCTAGGAGATATGAGAAACTCCAGACCGAGTGAAAACGTGGTCCCTTGCCCTACACAACTTTGTACCTCAAGATTGCCTTTGAGTGCGCGAGAGAGTTGCTTGACTATGCCTAATCCCAAGCCATACCCTTCACCGAAGGAGGGAAGCGGAGTATCGTCATCATCGATTAAGAAACAGTGCAATGTCTGTTCATCGATTCCCTTTCCTGTATCATGTACACTCAGCTTCACCTTTGCATGCCCAGTCGTCAATCCAACAAGCTCTCCCTTCAGGCTGACAGTTCCCTTTGCAGTAAACTTCACTGCATTCTGCAGTAGATTTATGAGAATCTGGGAAAGTCGAACGGGATCGCCCTGCATTACAGAAGGAATACTGTTGTCCCACTGCAGCACAATCTCCAGACCTTTCTCGTGGGCAAGAGTCCCGATCGCAATGACGGAGTTTTTGACCACGTGAAGCAATGAAATCGGTTGTTCTTTGCGGGTAATCGGCTGTCCAGACATGGAGGAGAACTCCAGAATATCCTGAATAAGATTGAGAAGGAACTGGCTGTTCGACTCGATGGTATCGCAATATCTTCTTTGCTTCTCATCCAGGGCCGTATGCTTCAGCAAGGTGCAACTAGCATGTATTGCGCTCAGGCTATTGCGAGTATCATGATTGATCTTTGTATAGAAAGATTGAAGGGCCTGGTGTATCTTTTCACGCTGCGTAATCAAATCTGCAGAGGTTTTCAGAGAGACCTTCAACTTTTGTTCAGTCTTCATGCGAGCAAAAAAAGCACCAAGAATATTGGCGAATAAATACAATACCCCCTTCATCTGTTCGGACCATGTAAGCGTATGCCCCTTCGTATCAAGTCCTACGAACCCCAAAAGGTGATTATCAGAACATATCGGTTCCATCAGAACAGAGGTCACCCCGTACTTTGCAAGTATTTCTCGTTCAGATTGCCAAGAAGCAGGTAGATCGCTCGCAGAAAATATGTATACCTCCTGGCCCTGATGCAAGGCCTCATGCCAATGAGGGAAAAGGGAAAGGGAAATACTATTTAGATCTGTAAGCGGAGGGGCTTTACTATCTACATACCAATTATATGCGCAAGACATATGATCATCAGACTCCGCTAGAAAAATTGAAGAGCGGTCAGCTGAGCAGAACTGCCCAATTTGACGCAACATTTCATCCAGCACCGAACCAAGTGTTTCTTGTGTTGCTTGTAGTAATTGATAGGTCAATTGAAGCAATAGATTCAAGAAGCCACATTTTGAGAGGGAATCGTTATCCTTGGAAATATCATCAACATAGACTCGGTACCCGACAGACAAGCCTTCCCACTGTAGGGAAATTCTTAAGAATCTTGGCTCATCATGTTCGGAGATTCTATAACTCAAACTTCGCACTTGAAGCCTGTTAGGAAAAGCTGTATTAAAATGATATAAAAATTTCAACTATTTTATTGAAATATATAGAAATAAGCTCCTATTT
>Ga0334886_1000297_pt1 | contig 80150 bp, 65 predicted proteins | sample GraSluR1_MG_9_FD_207232 | JGI IMG/M metagenome (GOLD analysis project Ga0334886, IMG submission 207232) | Sludge microbial communities from methane-producing bioreactor in Wageningen University, Netherlands - Granular Sludge_27_06-R1 | ecosystem: Engineered > Bioreactor > Anaerobic >...
CGTGAACTTGGCGCAGCTGCTCGCCTGAGACGTTCCGCAGGGAAGGGTACCTGGGTTGAGTGAGTACCTCCCTGCCTCCCTCTCAGGTGCCAATATGCTCCACCAATACTCGAACAATCACCAAAACCTGTCGCCGCCGTTGCCACGCGCCTGCGCCACAAAGAGAGCCGATTCCTTGTGTTGCCCTCGACATGGGGCCAACCGTCGGCTATAATACCTGTGCCTGAGCGGGCACGCAGGGCCTGCCGTTTTCAGGGCACAAGGGCCTGGCGAAAAGCAGCAACGGGCCCAAGGGCCTGCGGATGCCTCAGGCATGGCAAAAGAACAACCGCGTTAGGGTTATTGGGTAGGAGGGAATCTGATGCTGGTCAAAGAACGGATGTCGCGTCATCCCATCACCATTCGGCCTGAAACATCGCTGCATGACGCGCTACGGATCATGCGCGAGGAAAAGGTCAGGCGCCTGCCCGTTCTGAATCGCGACAATGAGCTGATCGGCATCGTGCTGGAAAGAGACCTCTTGTACGCGTCTCCTTCGCCGGTGACCAGCCTGAGCGTGTACGAGATGAACTATCTCATGTCCAAGATCACCATCGAAAGCCTGATGACGCGCGATGTCATCACCATCGCAGAGGACTGCCCCCTGGAAGAGGCAGCTCGCACTATGGCCGACAACCAGGTCGGTGGGTTGCCCGTCATGCGCGATGGCCGGCTGGTGGGCATGATCACCGAGAGCGACCTGTTCAAGGTCTTTTTGGAGCTCTTGGGGGCGCGGGAATGGGGCCTGCGCGTGACCATTCAGGTGCAAGAGCAGCGAGGCGTGCTGGCCAAGCTTACCCAGGCCATCTCGGCCTATGATGCCGACATCGTCAGCTTGGGCACTTTTTGGGGAGACGATCCAACCAGCCGCCAGATCGCCTTCAAGGTGCAAGGGATCACGCGCGAGCAGATGATGGGCATCGTCCAGCAACTAGACGCCGAGATAGTGGACATTCGCGAGACCAGATAGCGCCTGCGACGACAGGGACGCCAACGTCGGGCGGTCTGCCGCTCAGGTAGCGGCAGCCGGGCAGCGACCTGTCTCCAGGCAACGGGCCAGCAGCTCGGCCAGCGCCCGCGCAGCGATGGCCCGATGGCTGATCTGGTTCTTGACCTCGGGCGGCAGCTCGGCCATGGTGCAGCGCCGCTCGGGCAGGTAGAACACGGGGTCGTAGCCAAAGCCCTGCTCGCCTCGGGGCGCGCAGGCGATCACGCCCTCGATGGCGCCCTCGGTCAGGGCGCGGCGCCCGTCGGGCCATGCCACGGCGATCACGCAGCGAAAGCGCGCCGTGCGCTTGGGCTTGCCCATCTCTGCCAGCTCGCCAAGGAGCTTGCGGTAGCGGCCCTCGTCGGTGGCATCGGGCCCGGCATAGCGAGCCGAATAGACGCCCGGCGCGCCATCCAGGGCATCCACCTCAAGCCCCGAGTCATCCGCCACGCTGATCAGCCCCGTGGCCTCGGCAAAGGCGCGCGCCTTGAGCAGGGCGTTCTCGGCAAAGGTCGCGCCCGTCTCCTCGACGTCAAATGCGACGCCCATGTCGGCCAGGCTCACCAACTCGACGGGCAATTCGCGCAACAGCTCGGCATATTCGGCCAGCTTGCCACGATTATGCGTGGCGATCAGCAAACGCATGGTTGTTCCCCCCCTATCCGAAACAAGACTATAGCATGATGGGGATGGTTGGGCAATTGGGGGGCGCGTGCCATAGGCGGAGCGCCATTCGGAGCGGAGGAAAGGTTCGGCGCTCTAGACCCTCGGAGGAATGATCTAGCGGGCGGGCATAGCGTCCTGCCCAGCGGGTGCGGCGTTGGTTCCTACGGCTTTGAAGAACGTGTAGCAAAAGACGCCATCCGCCTCTGTCGTGCGATGCAGATCGGCGATTCCCCTATCCAGGTCCTCTTGGCCCATAAGGCCGGCAGCCAAAGCAGATTCTTTGATGCCCTCGATCATGGCGTTGAACGTTTTTCTGGTAAACCCTTCAACGAGATCGGGCTTGCTGGCATCCACATAGACCATCCGTGGCGAAACGCGCACCTCGCTGAACCCCGCTTCTATAAGCAATGGATAGAGCGTTCTCCCAATCAAAGCATTGCCACCGGCCCTCGCCTGCAGCTCGACCTGGCATTGGATCGCCTTTCGTGCAAGGGCGCTCTCGGGGTAAAAGTAGGCAGAGCCGTGATCGCCCTCTATTACCGTGATAGTGCCGCCAATCTTGAGCACCTGCCCCAGCGCCCGCAAAGCCTCAACCGGGTGGGCCAGATGCTCTAGGACAAAGCACACGAAAACGTGATCGAAGGACCCAGGGGCAAACGACAGGTTCAGGATATCCGCCTGGCACACTGTGACGTTTCTCAGCCCGGCTGCCTGCACCGCCAGTCTGGCCTCGACAACGGATGCCAGAGCAAGGTCCACGGACGTGATAAGGGCTTGCGGACTGTTCCGCGCAAGCGTCACGGTCTGGGCGCCCACGCCACAACCCGCCTCCAGGATCGTGTGTCCTTTGGGATAGACTGTGTCCGAATGCAGGAGCTCAACCAGGGTCTTGGCCTGGTCCTGCAACCGTTGCGCTTCCGTCAGGTTGTAGCCATGTACGTATCTCGTAGGCACGATCCTCCGTATGCTGAACGATCTGTACTTTGGCCTCATATGCAGGGCGCTGGATTGGCCCTATTGCCTCTGAGGGTACCAATCTCGATTCACCTCTATCATCTGTTTCCAGTGGGTATGGCTTTGCTGCAGGCCGGGCGTGCTCTGATCGCCGTAGGTCAACCGGTCGAGAAAGGCAACCACATCGTTCAAACGCCCCTCGATCAGGTTGACCGCTACAGGCCGCGTGGGACGGTTTGTCTTGAGATACCAATGAAAGCCATGAATGAGTCGGTCAATGGCAAGCATCTTGGCCTGTGGCGTGCCGGTGGCCGGAAAGGTTGCCACAAAGGCACGGAATTGCGCCAATACAGGCTCTGCGCCACTGAGCTGGGCATGCTGCAGGGTCTGGAAATACCTCCCCCAGGTCAGCTCCCAGCCACAGGCGCCGCGCAGAACCTCTTCTTTCTGGCAGGTGTGGGCGACAATCGCAGAACAACGCGGGCAGCGCGCCCGACCTGCCCGGGCCTCGTTTGCATCCAAGAAGCTCTGGCACCTAGCGAGCAGTGCATAGCCCACCTCATCAATGAGATCCTCGTCATAGATGCCCTGGGCGTCGGTTTCGTAGAGTCGCCGTATTCTTCCCTGGGCTACGCGGGGCGCCCAATCTGGGGTTATGTGCGCACTCTCCATCCTCTGCCCTTTCCTTAGCCAGAGACTCTGCCAAATCATATCCGCCTGGAAAGATGCGGCCCACCCGCGCATAGTACATCAGTGCGGCGCTTTCCACAAGGGCATCCCGGCGTATAATCCACCTGATGACATAGGATACGAGAGGGCAAGGTTCATCCAAGGCGTGGCCGACGAACAGCCTGTGCCTCCGCCCCGCGAATTGGCGTGAGACAGCCTTGCGTCGGCACAGCGCCTTACGGCTTTCCAGAACAGGAGTGAGAAGCATGGAACCTCTAGACTACGGGCTACACGAGCAAACCGGTATCGCGTGGGATGTGACGGCCGCTGTGTATGAGCGGGACATAGAGCGCGATCTTGCGCTGTTACGGGCAGGCGGGCACAGCCTGCAAGCCCCCGAGCTGCGCCTCTTGCGCGATCTGGATCGCTGGTGCGGGCGAGCCGTGCATCTGCAATGCGCCGGAGGGACGGACACCCTGTCCCTGTGGCAACTGGGCGCCGCCGAGGTCGTGGGCGTGGATATCAGCGCCAAGATGATCGCCGTCGCTGAGGTCAAGTCTGCGGCCCTGGGTGCGCCCGCGCGCTGGTATTGCTGCGATGTGCTGGATACGCCGCACGAACTGGATGGCGTCGCCGACCTGGTCTACACGGGCAAAGGGGCGTTGCCCTGGATGATGGACATCGAGGCATGGGCGGGGGTCGTAGCGCGCCTGCTCAAGCCAGGCGGAAGACTGTATGTCTATGAAGGTCACCCGCTGGACTGGGTGTGGGACATGGGGGCAAGCACGTACCAATTGAGCCCGCAGACCGGCGACTATTTTTCCGGGGCGGTCGCCACGGATCGTAGTTGGCCGATCACCTCCGACCCGATCCGTGAGCACGTCGACAAGGACAGCCTGCACGTGCACGAGCGCCAATGGACCCTGGGCGACATTATGAACGGTCTCGTGGCGGCGGGGCTGCAACTGGAACGCTTTGAGGAGCATCCGGACCTGTTCTGGAACCAGTTCCCGAACCTGCCCCCCGACCTGGCTTGCCGCCTGCCCCATACCTACTCGCTGCTCATGCGCACGGCGGGGTAAGGCAAGCTCGCAACTTGGCGACAAAGAAAAGGGCGCGCAGCAAGGGGGGATGCTACGCGCCGGGGATGTGGGGCTCTGATAGCCTCGCGGCTATCGAGTTGTTTCGCTAGTAATACAGCACTGGGACGCTGCTGCGGCTGGTGATCCAGGCGTGCACTTGGCTGGCAAAGCCCTGGAATGTGGTCGCCTTGATCGAAAGAATGGCGTTGGCCTCTTCGGGCGTGAGGCCGAAATCGCCGATGACGGCAGAGGCGTCCTCAAGCAGATGCTGCCGAAACTCGGCATCCACGATCGCTGTGCCGATGAGAGCTTGAATGTTTTCGTGTCGCATGCTGTCATCTCCATTGCTAACAGAGCGTAATAATCTAAGGTAAGGTTAGGAAATGAGCTACTCGGCGATGTGCGGGATCTCGGGATCTGTTGCCTCGGGCCGTGGAGCCGGGCGCATGGCCCGCTGGAAGAATATCAAGACACCCACGACTAGGAGCACATCTCCGATGCTGAATACGGTTGGCCAAGGGCCTTGAAGCACGAATACGTCGCCGAGAAACCAGAGGTGGGTATCCGCACGGGGCAGGATCATATCCTTGGCCCCCAACACCCGGGCGCCCGCCTCCATCTCGCTCACCAGGTGGGTGAGCCCTGCGCGTTCCACCGCTTCGGGCGTCACCGGCATATAGCCGCCATTGACTGCCGTCACCAGGGCGTTGAGCCCCAGCCCCAGACCGATGATCGGCACTCCTGCCAGCCGCCAGTTGATCAGGATCAGGCCGATCAGAATGAGGTACGAGCCCACAAAGAGCCACGCGGCCAGATTCCCGATCTCTTGCACATATACGGCTGCCACCTGCAAAGCTATGGCGATAAAGGCCAGCCAACCGTGTTTGAAAGGTACCTGGGCGAGCCTACTCAGGCTACCGCCCCGCAACAGGGCAATCAGAATCGAAAGAACAACCGCCAGAACCAGGATCATAATGTGTTATAGGTTCCGGCCAGAATCAGCGCCCTACCGTCACTCAGGTGCTCCAGGGGATGGGGGCGCCGGCCGCCACGACCAGAGCCGCTGCCGAGAGAACCACGTAAACGATGTGAACAAATGCCTTTTTCATGTTTGTCCCCCCTTGCCGAATCGGGAATGAAAGCGTGTGAATGCGAGCGCTGAACTCAGGTGCTCCAGGGGATCGGGGCGCCGGCCGCTACGACCAGAGCCGCTGCCGAGAGAACCACGTAAACGATGTGAACGAATGCCTTTTTCATGGGATTGCTCCTTATGTGATGCTGGTCTAGCCAAAGATACGGGTGAGAACGATAATCGCGTTGATGCCGCCGCCGCCACCGCCCGAGCCACTCCAGGGAATGGGCGCCCCGCTGGCCACGACTAGCGCAGCCAAAGAGAGCACGATGTAGGCGACGTTTGTGTGCACTCGTTTCATGGCGCATCCTCCTTGGTCAGTGTTTCGTAAGACAGGATACACGGTGAGACTCACGGATCACTCACGAGAGGGCCTTTAAACAAAGGAAAACGCGCGATTTTTCAAGAATCGCGCGTTTTGGGGGTGCGTCTGTGGCCAGGTCAGAAGGGTTCGTGGGGCACGTCGCCATGATGGATCAGCTCGAACATACGCCGGGTATCGGGGAGTGGAGCGATCCCCATATCCTGTTCGATCACACGGCTGCAGGCGCGGAACTGGCGCAGCGCCCCTGGGGCGTCGCCGAGCTTGGCGCGACACCACATCACGCCTCGGTGGGCGCGCTCGTCCAGTTCATCGAGGGCCAAGACGCGCAAGTAGAGCGTCTCGGCTGCTTCGGGGCTATCGTGCTGGGCCAAGTGATCGGCTTCGATGGTCAGCAGCCGGATCATCTCATGCTGCAGCGCATTGCGAACCTCGGCACACCAGGAAAAGTCGCTGCCTTCGAGAAAGCTGTTGCGGTAGAGATCAATGGCGCTGATGCGCGCAATGCGCCCCGATTCATCCTTGGCGCGGCCCAGGCGCGCCAGTTGCTCGAACTCGGCCACATCGTAGCGGTATTCCAGGTTGGGGCTCAGACGGTAGACGCCGCTTGCCTGTACGATGGCGTTCTTGTCCAGGGCGCGGCGCAGGCGGTAGATGGTGGAATGAAACAGGCTCTCGCCGCGCGACTGGGAGCTATCGGGCCACAGCATATCGCTGATCCGTTCCCTGGAGAGGCCGGCAGGGTATTGGGCCAACAGAAAGGCCATGGTGCGTGCCACAGAGGACTCGAAATCGCGCACGGCATTGCCTCTGTAGATGACCTGGTTGCCATCCAGCGCCAGCAGCTCGAGATCGGCATCCGAGCGCACCACGCGCAGCCTGGGCTCCATCACGACGGCGGGGAACAGCTCCTCGATCTGCGCCCGGATGCGGACGGCCTCCAGGCCCCGGATCTCCCACTCGGCGATGTAGGGCAACAGCTTGATGGCATTGGGCCCCTCAGCCACGATGAACTGGTCGGTGCCCAGCCGCGAAGCCAAATCGCCCAGGCGGGCCAACGCAGCGCGCAGGGCTTGCGGGTCGCTGTTCTGGCGCGCCAGCAGCGCCAGTTGCAGATAGACGCGGGCCAGGTCGCGTTGGGCGCCGGCCCTCTCCAGGCGCTCCAGGGCCTGGGCCAGGTGGCGCGCCGCATCCTCCGGCTGCTGCTCCTGGACGGCCAGGGCGCCAAAGGCCAGGTGGGCCAGGCCGATCGGTTCCTCCATGCCCTCTCGTTCGCTTTGGTCCAGCGCCTCGGTCAACACCTGTCGCGATCGCACCACATCCTTGCCCAGGCGATGGGCATCGCCCATCGAGGCCAGTATGTAGAGGATCAGACCGACCTGCCCGATAGAGGAGGCCACATCGAGGGCCTCCTGATAGAGCGCCAGGGCCTCCTGAATATGGCCCCGGTCCTTTTGCAGGTCGCCGTTGTTCAGCAGAGCATAGGCCTCCAGCCGGCGGTTCTTGATCTGGCGGGCCTTTTCCAGGCTCTCCTCATAGCGATTCTGGGCCTCGGCATATTGGGCCTGGTGGTGATGGATGACCCCCAAACCTTGCAAGGTCATGGCCAGGTCGGCAGGGTTGCCCACGCGCCGCCAGTGCATCAGGGCGCGATGCAGGTAGCGCCGGGCATCCTCCATCTCGCCCTGCAGGTGCAGGCTGGTGCCCATATCATGGGCGAGATAAGCGGCGCTCACCGTATCGCCGTGGGCCTCGGCCAGCTCCAGGGCGCGCTGCATCTCTTGCCTGCCGCGCTCCATCTCACCCAGGATGTGGTAGCAGATGCCCAAGTTCTGGTGCGCCCTGACAAAAGAGGTGGGGTCGTCGCGTTCCTCGATGGTCGTAAAGACGCGCTGGCAGGCAGCAATGGCCTCGGGGATGCGCTCCTGGATGCGCCGCAGGATGGCCTGCTGCACCAGCACCTGGGCCAGGCCCGCCGCGCTGCCCCGTTCGGCATAGATCAGGAAGGCTGGCTCTAGCAGGCGCTCCGCCTGCTCGTATGCGCCCGTCTCTGTGCTGATCTTGGCCCGCAAGAGCATCAAGCGGGGGTGCTCTCGCAAGATCGGCTCGGGCAGGGCGTCCACCCACTCTTGCACTTCATCGCGGCGGCCCGCATCGAAATAGTCTTGCGCCACGATCTCGATGGCATCGGCGGCGCGATCGTGGGCCTGGGCGGTGAGAAAGCCCTGAATGGCCCACGGCCAGCGGCCCTGGTTGGCCATAAGGCGCGCCTCTTCGAGGCACAAGCGGCGATACTCCTCGGGGCGCTCTGTCTCTAGCTTGTTGACCAAAAACTCGCGAAAGAGTTGGTGATACTGGTACCAGCCCGCCGAGCTGTTGATCTCAAAGGTGAACAGCCCTTGCTCTGCCAGGCTGCGCAGGATCTGAGCCGAGGAGTTGATCCCCAGGAGAGAGTCGCACAGCGGGGGGCTCATCTCCTCTAGCACCGAGGTGCCCAGCAGGAACTCTTGCACCGCCTCGGTCTGCTGGGCCAGCACTTCTTGGGCCAAAAAGCCAAAGATGTTATCCAGCGAGCCCGATAGACTGACGATCTCCTCAATCGTCTCGGTCCAGCGCGTCTGGGCGGCCAGCAGGATGGCGGTGATCCAGCCCTCAGAGCGGTGGGCCAGGGCATCCAGACGTTCGGGCGCCAGGGCGGTGATGCCGCGCAACTCGAGCACCTGGCGGATCTCGTCGCGGGTAAATTTGAGCTGGCGCACACCCAGGCCGACGATCTCGTCGCGAGCGGCCAGGCGGGTGAGGGTGAGGCGGCGCGGAATGGCCCGCGAGGAGATGATCAGGTGGCAGTGCTCGGGCAGATAGCGCAGCAGCCCATCCACCAGGGCATTGACGGGCTCGCTTTCCAGCACCTCGTGATAGTCATCCAGCACAAGGGCAAAGTAGCTGTTGATCTTGGTTTCGATCTCGGCGATCAGCAGGCGGATGAACGGCTCGACATCCTCGGCCTGGCCGCGAAAAGAGCGCAGGGCGCGGATGACCGTCTCGCCGAAATCGGGGAACCGGCGCTGGATCGAGGCGACCAGGTACTCGACAAAGGTCAGTACGTGGTTGTCGCCGGCATCCAGGCTATACCAGCACACGGGGAGTTCGGCATCGTGGGCATAGTCAACGAGGAGCGAGGTCTTGCCATAGCCGGCGCCAGCCGAAACGAGCAGCAACTTGCGATTGATGTTGCTGTGCAAAAAGCCCACCAGGCGCTCGCGCCGCAGCACGGTTGCGGTGCGTGGAGGGACCTGAGTCTTGTTACTGATGAGCGGGAATTCGCCGTACATCGCAGGGAAACCCATCTCTGTGCTGGTCGCCGGGCCTATTTCGGGGGAGGGTGCAACGCCACGCAGGCCCCAAGGTGTGCTCGGCTGAGATCCGCCCTCCGAATCCGAAAAAGGATGCCTCTGCTGGTGGTTGCCGCCAGAGCAGATTCTATCACCATTGCTCCGATTGCACAATCACGCTGTCGAGCTGGTTGCACGTCTTCTATGGGCGCTATCAGGCGTGTCACAGGGGCCGAGCATAGAAGGCGGGCGAGCCGTGGCGATCCCGCCCGCCCGAGGTGGCGCTGGTTGCCGTTGCATCCTGTTGCGCTTGTGAGTAGACTCTATCGTATCGGGGCCGATCCGCGGCCCTGATAGCATACGTAAAAGGAGAATCATCATGCGTTTGCAGATCGGAAACTTTTCCCGGCGCCTAGATTTTGAGGGCCGCGTTGTCATTGGGGGCGGCCTCGGGTTTGATTCCATCAGCCTGGGCCCCGACGTGTTCGATGCCTATCTGGCGCGCAACGCCACAGACGAGCTCAAGGAGCTCCTGCAGCACAACGGGATCGCCGTGGCCACGGGCGCTCTGGGGCTGGCCTGGAATATGGAGGGGGCCTTGTGGGATGAGGCCCTGGCCAAGGCCGAGCCGCGCCTCAAACTGCTGGCCGAGCTGGGCGGCAAAGCCACCTTTTCGGCCCCGAACCGCTGGATGAAGGCCGTTGGCGAGGCCGAGTGGGAGTGGCTCGTGGCCAAGTTCAGAGCCTATGCCGACTGGACGGGGCGCTATGGCGTCGAGGTCGTGTTCGAGTTCCTGGGGCCCCAGGTGGGGCGGCCCGATCCCCGGCGCATCATGTACCCCTGGGTCATGGGGCTGGATATGGCCCTGGAGCTGATCGAGCGGGTGGATCGCCCCAATCTGGGCCTGATCCTGGATGTGATCCACTGGTGGGCCGGCGGCGGCACCTATGATGACCTGCACAAGGTCAAGGGGCTGCCCCTGACGCTGCACGTCTTTGACCTGCCCGAGGGGGTTGACCCCGAGACCATGGCCGATTCCGACCGGGTGTTGCCAGGAGAAGGGTTCATTGATCTGGTGCGCTGGCTGCGCATCCTCAAGGATGACGGCTATGAGGGCGATCTGATGCCCGAGGTGCTGGGGGCGCGCGCCGCCGAGCTGGCCGAGGCCGACTCGTGGGAGGGGCCGCGCCTGGTGCGCGATGTGTATAGGGCGCTCCTGCGAAAGGTGGAAGCGGCCGGCTGATCTCGCAGACATGGGATGCGAACGAGGGATGGTAACCAGATGATAGAGGCACGTCATGATACAACGCTGGCGCAGTGGATCACCGACCTGATACGGCAGATCTGTGCGGGGCCGGAGAACGCACTGGGAGGGGCCTTTGACGAACCGGCCTGGGGCGCGCCCCTGGTTGGGTTCGCCAAGGGCGACGATCCTCTCTTTGCAGCCTACAAGGAGCATGTGGGGCCAGAGCATTGGACGCCCGCCGAGATCCATGCCCTGACCTACCCCGACGAACCGGCGCCGCCCGCCGAGCTCTCCGTCGTCTCCTGGGTGCTGCCTCAGACCGAGGCCACCAAGGCCGACAACCGGCGAGAGGCGCTCTACCTGGCGGAGCGCTGGGCCCGCTCGCGCGTCTTTGGCGAGCAGTTCAACAATAGCCTCAAGCGGCAGGTGGCCGAGGCGCTCACCGCGCGCGGCTACCCTGCCGTTGCCCCAGGCATATCGCCCCTGTTCAAAAGCGTGGATTCGGAGCGCTTTGTCTATGCCTCCACCTGGTCGGAACGCCACGCCGCCTATGCCGCCGGTTTGGGCACTTTTGGCCTGAGCGATGGGCTCATCACGCCGGTGGGCAAGGCCATGCGCGTCGGCTCGGTGGTGGTTCGAGCGAGCCTGCCGCCCTCGCCACGCACCTATACCGACCATCACGCCTATTGCCTGTTCTATGCCCAGGGAACCTGTGGGGAGTGCATCAAGCGTTGCCCGGTGGGCGCCATCACCGAGGCCGGGCATGACAAGCGCCTCTGCCGCGCCCATCTGGATCGCTCGCGCCCCCATGTCCGCGATGTGTATGGCTTTGATGGCTACGGCTGCGGCCTGTGCCAAGCGGGCGTACCCTGCGAATCGGGCATCCCCGAGGGGCTGGGCGGGCGTTAGGGTATGGAGGGCGTTTCTGATGATGCCCTGTAGAGAAGAGGCTGATCTGTAGCAACAGCCCTCACCCCGCCGTCGCTGACTCATACGAAACCCTGTGGGTTTCGTCCGACCCTCTCCCGTTCCCACGGGAGAGGGTGCGACCCGTCCTCGGGTCGCGGGTGAGGGCGATGATCCGAATGCGGCGTTACGCCGTCTCGCCAACCACCTTGGGCGGCTTGAGCTGTGAGCCGATGACGGCGGCGACCAAGCAGGCCACGCCTGCGATCACAAAGCCCGCCACCCAGCTCCCCAGGGTATCGCGAATGCCGGCGGCCATGATGGGGCCGATGATGCCGCCTACGCCATAGGAGGTAAAGACCCAACCATAGTTCTCACCCACGTGCTCCGTGCCGAACAGGTCGCCGGTGATGGTGGGAAACAGGGCAAAGGCGCCGCCATAGTTGAACCCGATGATCGTAGTGCCGATAAAGAGCAGCGCCGGGATGCCGCCCATCCAGAAAAAGGCGATCATCACCAGACCCTGCACGGCGCACATGATGATGAGCGAGGTCTTGCGGCCAATGCGATCCGAGATCGCGCCCCAGGCGATGCGCCCGCCGCCATTGGCAATGGAATAGAACACGGCCATAGCGATGCCGGCGATGGCGCTGGCCCGCTCGGCGGCGTATCCCTTGGCCTGTAGCGCCTCGATGCCAAAGAGCTTGATGTTGCCGATCACCAGCAGACCAGCCATGGCGCTGAACAGGAACATGATCCAGATGCCATAGAACTGGGGCGTGCGCAACATGGCCCCAGAGCGGATGCCCGGCCCCGAGCGGGTGGGCGAGCCGTTCTTCGCTTGGGCGGCTGCGGGAATCCATCCCGGCGGGCAATAGCCCGCGGGCGGGTTCACCAGCCAGGTAGAGCCAAGGACAACGGCCACGGCAAAGACGATGCCATAGATCGTGAACACGTTCAGCACGCCGAACCGCTCCAGCAGGCCGCCGAACTCGCCTGCGAGCTGGATCCAGATCAGGGCGCCAAAGCCAAAGCCCGCGACGGCCAGGCCGGTGATGAGCCCCTTTTTGTCGGGGAACCACTTGATGCCGCAGGCGATGGGGCAGACATAGGCCAGGCCGACGCCGATGCCCGCCACCAGACCGATAAAGATGATCTGATTGATGAAATAGCCAAAGAGGCTATTCCCCAGCAAACCCGCCACCACCCAGCCCGCGCCCATCACCAGGCCACCTATCAGCGCGACAATGTGCGGGCCAGAGCGCGCCTGCCAGCGCCCCGCCAGGATCATGGTAAAGGCAAAGCTGGCCAGAGAGACGGAAAAGATGATCTGCGTCTGGGTCTTGGTAAAGGCAAAGGGCGCCTCGACCAGATAGGGCGTAAACACGCTCCAGGCGTACAGCGCGCCCAGGCAGAGTTGCACCAGCACGGCGCCCACCACCACCAGCCAGCGATTCATCACTTTCGGCGAATCGGTTGTTGTCATTGAGACCCTCCCCACAAGCAAGGTGATTATGCGAACAGAAAAAGGGGCGCACCCGCAGCGCATTACGCTACGAGTGCGCCCCCCTTGACAAGGCTACTTGCGCCCTTCGATCAGTTGGTCAACGACGCCGGGATCGGCCAGCGTGGTCGTATCCCCCAGGTTGCTCAGGTCGCCTTCGGCGATCTTGCGCAGGATGCGGCGCATGATCTTGCCGCTGCGGGTCTTGGGCAAGGCATCGGTAAACTGGATGTCGTCCGGACGGGCGATGGGCCCGATCTCGTGACGCACATGCAGCATCAACTCGTTCATGATCGCATCGCTGGGCGTGATGCCCTGCTGCAGGGTGACATAGGCGTAGAGCGCCTGGCCCTTGACATCATGCGGGCGCCCCACCACAGCCGCCTCGGAGACGGACGGATGGCTCACCAGGGCATGCTCGACCTCGGCGGTGCCGATGCGGTGGCCGGAGACGTTGACGACGTCATCAATGCGGCCTTGCAGCCAATAGTCGCCATCCTCGTCCTTGATGCAGCCATCGCCGGTAAAGTAGAGGTCATAGTACATGGTAAAGTAGGTATCAATAAAGCGGTCGTGGTCGCCGTACATGGTGCGGGCCATGGCCGGCCACGGCTTGGTGATGCACAACGGCCCCGATTCTCCAATGGGCGCCGGGGTACCATCCTCTTTGAGGATGAGGGGCTCGACGCCAAAGAACGGCTTGGAGGCGCTGGCGGGCTTGAGGGTATGGGCGCCGGGCAGCGGCGTGATTAGGATGCCGCCCGTCTCCGTCTGCCACCAGGTATCCACGATGGGGCAGCGGCTGTGGCCCACCTGCTCATAGTACCAGAGCCACGCAGCGGGGTTGATCGGCTCACCCACGCTGCCCAGCAGCCGCAGGCTGGAGAGATCGGCCTTTTGCACCCACTCATCGCCCAGGCGCTGGAGCGAGCGGATGGCCGTCGGCGCCGTATAGAACACATTGACGTTGAACTTGTCCACGATATTCCAGAAGCGGCTGGCATCGGGATAGGTGGGCACGCCCTCGAACATGATCGAGGTGGCGCCATTGGCCAGCGGGCCATAGACGATATAGCTGTGGCCGGTGATCCAGCCGATATCGGCGGTGCACCAGTAGATATCCTCGTCGTGGATATCAAAGATCAGCTTGTGGGTCATGGCGCAATAGAGCAGGTAGCCGCCCGTGGTGTGCAGGATGCCCTTGGGGGCGCCCGTCGAACCCGATGTGTACAGGACAAAGAGCGGGTCCTCGGCGTTCATGGGCTCGGGCTCACAATAGGCCGCGGCCTCGGCCATTTCGTCGTGCCAGTACACATCGCGCCCGTCTTCCATCGCCACCTGGACATCGGTGCGCATCACGACGATGGCCTTTTCGACGCTGGGGCAGGTCTGGATCGCTTCGTCCGAAGTGGCCTTGAGGGGAATGGCCCGGCCGGCGCGGAGCGAGACGTTGCTGGTGATCACCAGCTTGGCATTGCAGTCCTGGATGCGGCTGGCCAGCGAGGAGGCAGAAAAGCCGCCAAAGACGATCGAGTGGATGGCGCCCACGCGGGTGCAGGCCAGCATGGCGATGGCCAACTCGGGGATCATGGGCAGATAGATGGCGACGCGGTCGCCCTTGCCCACGCCGTACTTTTTGAGCACGTTGGCGAACTTGTTGACCTCGCGGTACAGATCCTGATACGTGAGGGTTACGACGTCATCCTCGGGCTCGCCCTGCCAGATGATGGCCGCCTTGTTCTTGCGCCACGTCGTGACATGGCGATCCAAGCAGTTGGCAGAGACGTTTAGCACACCATCTGCAAACCACCGATGCTCAATATTGCGCTCTTCGGTCTTCCAGGTGTACTCGCGGCCCTTGGTCGGGAACTGGACCCAATCGAGCAGCTTGGCCTGTTCGAGCCAAAAGCCATCCGGGTCGTTGATGGAGCGGTCATACATCTCCTGGTACTGCTCCATAGACCCGATATGGGCATGCTGCGAGAACTCGGGTGCAGGCGGGAAGCGCAGGCTCACATTGTTCGTCTGCTCGGCTGACATTGCTTGGTCTCCTTTGGTCTACCTATGTGGTGCTTGGAACCGATTTTCGAGGAGGGGGCAAGTATGCCACGACAGCGCCGGCAGCCAGAGTCAAAGGCTCGGCCAAGCTGGCCCCCCAGAGGATGCCCAGCGGGTCGTGCGCCTCTCGGCAGAGAACGCCCTAGACCAAGGCGGGGCATACACGCCTTACACTCCGATGTAGTTGCCCGGCTCTGGGCATTCCTACCTGATTCTCGAAAAAGTTGCGAATGCACAAGTATTTGCTTGCATTCGCCACCGTAACCGCCGCCTACTTTACCAACAACCAAAGAGAATGTCAAGAAAGCCGAGCCTCAAACTTGCGGCAATGACCAAGTCGTGATTATGGTGAGTTGATGCCGCCAGCTTTCGAAGGGTGGGCGAAGGACGCCGTGCGCCCCGAACCTACCGGGTATGTTGGCAAGAATCCTTGGAGTGCGGCGAGGTCTGGGGATTATGACGCCCGTTTCACGGGTGTGGCACCCGTTTCGCCAGCGTGGCGCCCGTATGCCTCGATGACATCTACGGCATGGGACCGCGCCAGGCGCATACGCGGGCGGGGCGGCGCCTATGGCTGCTTGCGCAGTTGGCCCGCTGACACGGTCTTGACGACGCCGCCGCGCTGGGCGAAACGCACCGTCACCTGCTCGGCCGGGCCCTCCAGGCGCGAGCCCTGCACGACGCCGCGCCCGTACACGTTGTGCAGCACCCGGTCGCCCTCGCCGAACTGGCACTCCGGGGGGCGCTCGGGCGCCGCCGCAACCATGTGGTCCTCCAGGCGATTCTGGCGGGTGAGCTGGCTCATCTCTTCCAGGGCGCGCCTCATACTCTGGTCCGAATGGGCCGCCGCGCCAACGTCGCGGCGCGCCGGGGCCGCCGGTGCGCCCGCGCCGATGCTCCGGAGCAGCGCGCGCAGCAGCCGGATGGCCGCCCCTTTGTCCAGGTTCTCGTTGCCCAGGCGGCACCCGCTGGATTGGATGCAAGAGGGGCAGCCATCCAGGCAGGCGCAGTTGGCCACCGTGTCATGGGCCATGCGCAGCAGTTCCTCGATCCGGTCATAGGCCGCCTCGACCAGGCCAATCCCGCCCTCATAGGCGTCATACAGGAACAGGGCGCTGCCGTGCAGGTCGGGCGGGGCGAGATCGTGGTGGCCGTCCACATCGCGCCGGTCGCACATCACCAACAGCGGCAGCAGGCCGGTCAGCAGGTGTTCCGCGGCGTGCAGCGCCTGGCCCAGGCGCTCCCGGCGCTCCTCGGGCGTATCGCCCTCCATAGCGGCGTCCAGATCGGGCGGGAGGGCGATCCAAAGAGCCGTGGTCTGCAAGCGCACCGCCAGGGGCGCATCCAGGTTGATCCGGCGCACCATGCGGTTGCTGCCCAGTTCCAGCTCTTGAAAGCTGCGCACGGTCTCGGTCACCTGCGCCTCGCCGATGGCCACCGACAGGCCGTCTCCCAGGGGCCGCGCGGCGTACTCGGCCGCCACGCGCAGGCTCGAGGTGCTGCGCGAGCGGGTATAGTGGGGCGCCGATTCGGGACGCACGTGCACCGTTCGCTGGCCGCGATTGAGCGCCACCACCCGATAGTCGCCGTCGCTGTGTTGATAGATCGCCCCCGGGTGGGTCTCGCGAAAGACGTTGGGCGGCTCGATGGAGCCGATCTCGTTGCGCTCATGATCCAGAATGCGATAGGTCTCTTGGCCCGCCGAGCGCAGCGAGACCTGCATGTGAATCTCCTTGCGCTCTTTTGGGTATGCCAGCAGCGTCTCACCATCGGAACCGCGCTGCTCTGCCAACAACCCCTGGGAGCAGAGCTGGGCCAGGACATGGCGCAGGTCGGCGGGCGCCTGGCGCAACTCGTGCGCGGGCCAGGGCAGTTCCCTGGCGGCGCACAGCAGGTGCTTGAGGCGGATGAAGGGGTTGGCCAGATCCACCACGGCCCGCTCATGGGGCTCGGCATGGAATCGCTCCGGGTGGGCCACATAGTACTGATCCAGCGGGTTCTGCGAGGCCACCAGGAACACCAGGGCATCGCGGCCCCGGCGCCCAGCCCGCCCGGCCTGCTGCCAGGTGGACATGATCGTGCCCGGGTAGCCGGCGATGATGGCGGCATCCAACCCGCCGATGTCAATGCCCAGCTCCAGGGCGTTGGTGGTGATGACGCCACGCAGCTCGCCCGATTTGAGCCGCGCCTCGATGGTCTCGCGCTCTTGCGCCAAATAGCCCGCCCGATAGGAGGTGATCGGTTGGCCCGCGCCATCCTGCCCCTCTTCGGGCAGGTCTTGCGCCAGGGTATCCTGGCCCAGGCGCGCCATCTGCTCCGTCAGCCGCCGCGCCCGGGTAAAGACGATGGTGTTCAGGTCGGCTTGCAGGCATTGGCGCATCAGGTCCACCGATTCCTGGGCATAGGAGCGGCGCACATTGGCGCCCCCATCCTCGCTCAAAGGAGGGTTCCAGAGCACAAAGAGCTTTTTGCCGCGCGCCGCGCCCTCACGCGAGACGACCGCAAAGGGTTGGGCGGTGAGGCGTTCGGCCAACTCTTGGGGGTTGGCGATGGTGGCGGAGCAGCAGATAAAGCGCGGATCGGCGCCATAGTGGCGGGCGATGCGCACGAGCCGCTGGAACAGATAGGCCACGTTGGCCCCAAAGACGCCCCGGTAGGTGTGGATCTCGTCCACCACGATATAGGCCAGGTTGCGCCAAAAGGGCGCCCACAGATGGTGCCACTGCAAAAGGCTCAGGTGCAGCAATTCGGGATTGGTGAGCAGAATGTTGGGCTGGCGGGCGCGGATCTCGCGCCGCTTGGCCGAGCTGACCGAGCCGGTGTAGCGATCCATGCCCACCGCCTCGTGGCCGAGGGACAGGTTCATGCGCGCCAAGGTCTTGAACTGGTCGTTGATCAGGGCGTTGATGGGATAGATGTAGAGCGCCCGCGCCTCGCGGTTCTGGAGGATCGTCTCCAGAACGGGCAGGTTGTAGCACAGCGTTTTGCCGCTGGAGGTGGAGGTAACCACCACCAGGTTCTCGCCGCGCCGGGCGCGCTCCAGCGCCTCGACCTGGTGGGTGTAGAGCTGGGCGATATCCAGGGCGCGCAGGGCCTCAACCAGAGGCGCCGGAAGGGGTGGGCTCGGGCGGGCGTAGGCGGCCTCGCGGCGCGGCAGGTCGGCTACGTGGACGATCTGCCCGGCGCCCTGCGCCCCCATCCCACGGGCGATCTGGGCCAGCAGGGCCTCGGCCTCGCGCGGCTGCCCGCTATCCATGCGCCCTATGCCCTTGCTCCACCGGCCTATGCCCGCTGGCGAAAGTGCGCCACCGTCAGACCCAACCCCTCTTGCAGCGACACCGTGGGCTGCCAGCCCAACGATGCTTGCGCCCTGGCGTTGGTGATATAGCTGCGAAAGACCTCGCCCTGCTTGGCAGCGACGTGAATGCGCTCGCCTGCATAGCCGGTGCTGGCCTTGAGCAGATCGAACACCTGATTGATCGAGGTGCCAATGCCCGAACCGATGTTGATGATCTCGCCGCCGCCTTGGGCCAGCGCCAGCACATTGGCGCGGGCGATATCGCCCACGTAGACGAAATCGCGCTCCTGCTCGCCGGAACCATACACCACGGCAGGCTCCCCTTTGAGCATCTGGGCCGCCCAGATGGCGACCACGCCGGCCTCGCCCATCGGGTCTTGGCGCGGGCCATAGACGTTGGCATAGCGCAGCACGGTATAATCCAGGCCAAAGTGTTTGCGGTAGATAAAGAGATAGTGCTCGACAAAGTGCTTGCTGGCGCCATAGGGATCCAGCGGCTCAATGGGGTGATCTTCGTCGGCGGGCAGATAGCGGGGCTCGCCATAGACGGCGCCGCCCGTGGAGGCATACACCACCTTGCGCACACCATGGCGGCGCGCGGCTTCCAGCAGCGCGAGGGAGCCGAGCACGTTCACCCGGGCATAGAGCTGGGGCTTGACCATGGATTCGCGCACGTTGGCCTTGGCGGCCTGGTGCGAGATGGCTTCGGGCCGCTCCTGGGCCATCACCGCGTCGAGGGCGGCCTCGTCGCACAGATCGAGGACGTGCAAGCGCGCCTGGGGGTTCACATTCTCGCGCTTGCCCGTGGAGAGATCGTCAATGACTGCCACCTCGTGGCCCGCCGCGATGCAGGCATCCACCACGTGCGACCCGATAAACCCTGCGCCGCCGGTGACCATGATCTTCATGCGCGCGTTCCTCCCACTAGCATATATTCTAGCCCCTGTGCGCCAACAGACAGCAAAGGGCGCTACAAACCTCTGGAGCGGATGATCGAAAAGAGCCACCAGGCGCCCAGCAGCCCCGCGACGAGAAAGCCGATCTGCGGAACGGGCAGCACCCAATCGGTAAAGGGCAGCCGAAAGATGGCCGCGCCCTCGCCGCCCAGCAGGATCAGCGCCGAGCCGATGATGAGGGCCGCCACCACGACGCTGAAGGAGATGCGGTTCCCCACGGCTTCCAGGCGGCGCAGCGTAGCATCGAGGCGTCGTACGTCAATCCCGAGCGTCAACTCGCCCCGCTCGAGCTGTTCGGTCAGCAGATCCACCCGGCGGGGCATGACGTGCAGGACTTGCTCCAGATCGCGCAGGGTCTTGACCGAATCCACGGCCGCCCGCCGGAGCGATACCCGCTCGCGAACCATGCGGATTATAAAGGGTTCCAGGTATTTCGCCAAGCGCAGCGCGGGGTTGAGGCGGCGCACCACGCCCTCCAGCACCACAATGGTGCGGGCCAGCAGCGTCAAATCGGCGGGCAGCCGCACGTGATGCCGAAAGGTCACGCCGGCGATATCGGCCAAAAAGGCGGCGATGGGCAGATGTTCCAGCGAAACGTCATAGTAGCGCACCAACAGGCGCTGCAAGTCGCGGCGCAGGGCCTGCAGGTCCGAGGCGTGGCTCAGGGCGCCCAGCCGCGAGACGATGTACACCATCTCCTCGGCATCCTGGCGCGCCAGGGCAAACAGCAGGTCGCCCAGGCGTTCGCGCATGGCCACGCTGAGATAGCCCATCATGCCGAAATCCACCAGCCCGATCCGATCGCCACACACCAGGATATTGGCAGGGTGTGGGTCGGCGTGAAAGATGCCGTGTACGAACACCTGCTCCAGATAGATGGCGATCACCCGCTCGGCCAGCTCGGTCGGGTCATAGCCCTGTTGCGCCAGCGCCTCGCTCTCGCTCAGCTTGAGGCCGCCCAGGTCGCTGCTGGTGATGACGCTGCGGGTGGTATGGCTCCAGTAGACCTCTGGAATGATGACGCCGGCGCCCATATCCAGCTCGCGCAGCCGGTCGGCGTTGCGCCCTTCGAGGGTATAGTCCAGCTCGGCCTGCAAGCTCTCGGAGAACTCTTGGGCGATCTCGGCCAGGCCATAGCCCGCCAGGGTCTCGGAACGCGCCTCCAGAAAGCGCACCTGGGTCAGCAGCAGGTGCAGATCGGCCTGCACCACGCGCCGGATGCCCGGGCGTTGCACCTTGACCACTACCGGCGTGCCATCGGGCAACGCCCCGCGATGCACCTGGCCGATAGACGCGGCGGCGATGGGCTCAGGATCAAGGCGGGAGAAGAGTTCGCCGAGGGGACGGGCGAGTTCGGCCTCGATGCTGGCCCGGATCTCTTGCCAGGGGACGGGCGGCGCCGCATCCAGCAGCTTGCTCAGCTCGACGATATACTCCTGGGGCAGGATGTCGGGCCGGGTGCTGAGGATCTGCCCCAGCTTGATGAACGTGGGGCCCAGCTCCTCCAAAGTGTGGCGCAGGCGTTGCGGGATGGTGCGCTGGGCGGCCTGGGCATCGGGCCAGGCCTTGCGGCGGCGCCAGGGCGGCAGGAATCGCCCAAGGCCGGTATTTTCCACCACAAAGCCCAGCCCGTTGCGGGCCAACACCTGGGCGATCTGGCGGGCCCGGGTGATCTCGGCCAATGTGGTGCGCAGGGAGAGCCCAAAAGGCATAGCGGCCTCACTTCCGGTTGTGTCTTGTGCAGTATAGCACAAAGGCGGCGGCGCTCGCGAGGCGCTCGCCGTAGCGCCATTGGCCCTCTGGCCTTTGACTGTGCTACAATCAGGTGTGTCAGGCGCCATGATCGCACCAGAGGGGAGCAGGGCCGATGGGGGAACGTTTCGCCGTTTTGCAGCTCTCCGGCTGTTCCGGCTGCGAGGTCTCGATGCTCAACGCCGAGAGCTGGCTGCAAGAAGAGCAGTTGGTCTATATGCCGTTGATCCTCTCGGCGGAGGATATCCCGGAGGTGGATATCCTGTTGGTGACGGGCGCCGTATACACCGAGGATGACCTGTACCGCCTGCGCGCCGCGGCCAAACGGGCGCGAGAGATCGTGCCGGTGGGGACCTGCGCCGTCTCGGGCGGCGTGGCCAACCTGGGCTATCGCGATGACGTGCGCCAGGTCTTTTTCGACCGCATGGAGCGCCGCCATGTGCCCCGGCTCTTGCCCCGCTCGCGCGCGGTGGATGCCATCACGCCCGTTAGCCGCTATCTGACCGGCTGCCCGCCCACGTCAGAGCTGTACATGGCGCTGCTCTTTGATACGCCCGGCTTTGCGCCCTCACGCACCGTGTGCATCGAGTGCGGCCGCCGCAAGACCCGCGACCGCCCGCAGCGGCTGATCGGCTTTCAGGGCGGCGAGGTGGATCCCGAGATCTGCCTGATCAACCAGGGCTATCTCTGCATCGGCTCCGCTACCCGGGGCGGCTGCCGGGCGCCCTGCCCCCGCGCCGGGCACCCCTGCGTGGGCTGCCGTGGCCCGTCCGATGGGTTCATCGAGCGCTCCTCACAAGAATGGCTGGAGGCAATCCAGAAGGTCTTTGTGCGGATGACCGATATCCCCCCTGAGGAGATTGATTCGGGGATTCGCTCGCCCCAATTCTCGCTCTTTTTGTTCCAGTTCGCCGATTATGCTGGCGCGCCCCGCGACAAGGACAAGGTCTTTTAATGCCCACCCTAACCGTGCCTTTGAGCCGCATCGAGGGCCATGCCCGCGTCGTGATCGAGTTCCAGGGCGCGCGGGTGCTCTCGGCCCACTTTCAGGCCACCGAGCTGCGCGGGTTCGAGATGCTCGTGCAAGGCGTGCCTGCCGAGCAGGTCTCGGTGATCGTACCGCGCATCTGCGGCGTCTGCTCCACAGCCCATCATGTGGCCGCGGTCAAGGCGTTGGAGGACGCCTGCGGCATCACGCCACCCCCCAAAGCGATCCGCATCCGCGAGCTGATGATGCTGGGGCAGTTGATCCAGAACCAGGCCACCTCGCTGTTTTTGTTCACCATGCCCGATTTCCCGGGCCGCGAAGGCGTGCCCAGCCTGTTCCATCTGGACGAGCAGGAAGCCGACATCGCCCCGCGCGCCCTGGCGATCCGCCGCCTGGGCACCCGGCTGATCACCCTGGCGGGCGGCCAGTTCATTCACCCCGTGCGGGCCGTGGTCGGCGGGGTCACGACGGGGCTGGATCCGCAGGCGATGGAGGAGATGCGCCGCGAGCTACAAGGCTGCCTGGGAGTGGCGACCGAGCTGGTGGAACGCTACTGGGCCCTGTTCGCGGGCCTGCGCGAGCGCATCGGCACCCTGGGCGATGACCAGCCCACCTACTATTTGGCGTCGGTGCACAAGGGCCACGCCTATTATGGCGATGTGGTGCGCGTGCTGGCGCCCGATGGGCAGGAGGAGCACGCCTTTGCGCCCTCGGCCTATGGCGAAGACCTGACCCTGGTGCCCATCGAGGCCAGCTACTCTGATGGCTGGCTCTATCGGGGGCAGGTGCTGCGGGCCAACTCGCTGGCGCGCCTCAACCTGCTGCCCGAGATGGGCGCCCCACGCGCCGATGCGCTGCTGCGCCGCTTTCGTCAGGAATGGGGCTATCCCGCCCACGCCATCTTGCTTTTTGATCTGGCGCGGGCCATCGAGCTCATCTATTGCATCGAGCGCGCCATTGCCCTGCTGGAGCAGGACTTGTGGCAAGGGCCATTCCGGGTTTCGTGCCAGGCCGCCGAGGGCGAGGGCTATGGCTTGGTGGAGGCGCCCAGGGGCCCTTTGATCCACCATTACGTCATTGACCGGGGGGTCGTGCAAAAGGCGCGCTTTCTGGTGCCCACCCAGTACAACATTTTTGCCATCGAGCGGGCGCTGGAGGTGGCAGCCCGGCGCTATATCAGCGCCACAGGCATCAGCATGGAGCTGGAGCGCGCCGTGGGGCGCGTGGTGCGCGCCTTTGACCCTTGCATAGCCTGCGCCACCCATTGAGCCTTGCCGCGCAGGGTGTGCTATACTTGCCGCAAGTTGAGACAGGCCGGAACACCCGAGACGGAGAGTATCTGTGAAGCGCTGCATCTGGGCCGTACTCTTGATCGCCAGCCTGGTGGGGTGGCTGCCGGCCCAGGCCCAGGGCCCGGACTATACACTGCCCGGCGGGTTCGCCCTGCCCTGGGCTTGTGGCCAGGGGCACCGCGTCTCCTGGGAGCCCGAGGGCCACTGGGAGTATGGCAAGGCCACCGGCATCGCCTACGATTTCCTCCTGGAAGAGGGAGTGCCCTTGTATGCCCCCATGAACGGCCAGGCCTATTTCCTGCGCGACGAACGCCCCTTTGAGACCAACCTGGGCTACTATATCGAGATCATGGATGAGACGGGCGATTGGCTGGTGCGGCTGGCGCACCTGCGCGACGAGCAGCAGGGCGAGCGCGCCGTGCGCGCCGGTGAGCTGATCGGCCACTCGGGGGCCTCTGGGGTGCCCAGCGCCCACCTGCACCTGGAACTGCTGATGCGCGAGGGCGAGCGCTGGGTGCGTCCCGATCAGGCGCAACTGACGCGGCTCTTTGGCCTCTCTCCCGCAGAGCTCGCCTTGGGAGCATATATCACCAACCTGGGCTGCCCGGCCCAACTCACCCTCTCCGGCGAGATCACGCCTCTGCAGGCCGAGATCGCTCTGGGCGAGGGGGTGGAACTGCTGGCGCCGATCTACAACGAGGGGCTAGAGCCCTTGCGCTTTGATCTGCTGCAGATCGCACTCTATTCCACCGAGGGAGATGCGCTGCTGGCCGAGACCCAGGGCGATTGGTCCGTGGATGGCAAGGCCCAGGTCGAGATCACCGTTCCCGTACACCCCCCTTCGGCGGGCCTATGGTACGTGGGCCGCCTGACCTACCGCACCGAACAGGGCATCATGGGCACGCCCGCCCGTGGCCAGGTGGAGGTTACGCCCTCGCCGCTGCGCCATGTGGGGCTGGGGATGAGCCGGGGCGCCCTCTCGGTGGGCGACCTGCTGCGGCTGTACATCTGGGTCGAGAACCAGGGCGTGGAGGAGATGCGTCTGGATGCGCTCTTTATAGATGGCCTGCGCCCTGATGGCGTACACTGGCGGGCCGCCTACGATGAGCCGCTGACGCTCGCCCCTGGAGAGGTGCAGCGCGTGCTTGTGGAGACCGATGCCCGCCTGCACCAAGCGGGCGCCTGGACGCTCCAGCGAGCGGGCTACCGCCTGGAAGGTCGCGAGCACCTGTTCGCCCAGTTGCGACGCGAGTTGGTGGTGAACGGCCCGCAGCTTGTCGTAGAGCGCATCGAGTTGTTCCGCTCGCTGGAAAAGGCGCACGTCTTTGTCCAGGTGCGCAACGTCGGCACGGCCCTGGCCGAGCCCGAGGCCATCGAGATCTGGGGTTGGAAGCCTGGCGGGGAGAGCTTTGCCGAACGTCTCCACCCGGTGGCGCCCCTGGATGTCGGGCAGGCGGCCTTGTTACAACTCGATATCCCCATCGGGTCGGACCAGGGCCTCTGGAAACTGGTAGAGGCCGGTTACTGCCAACAGGGGGCGTATTATCGCATGGCGCTGCCGATGCAGCCTGCCGTGAACGTGTCCTCGCTGCCGATCCTGCCGGCGATAGAGCCCCCAGAGCCCGGCGCGCCGCATTGGGAGCCTATATCTCCTGGGGAGGGCCGGCCTGCGCCTCAATGATGGCGAGCAGCCAGGGCATCTCATCCACGCTCCCCGGTTCCAGGCGAAAGGTCTTGACCTGGCCCTGCTCATCGCAGCCGATCAGCTCATAGGCATAGGGCGGCAGCCGGCTAAAGAGCCGTTTGTTGGACAGCCAGCGGCTGAGGCCCGTGATGCGCCCCAAGCGTGTCTCGCGAAAGGGCAAGATCTGCTTGTGAAAGGCGCACAGCTCGCTCCAATAGAGCTGCTCATCGCCCCAGCGAGAACGCCGCATGATGTACTCATCGGTAACGGTGATCTCTTCATCGCGCAGCATGAACCAGTAGTACAGGCCCACGCCGGGCGGCAGAAAAAAGAGCAGCATGTAGAGCCAGAACCAGCGTGATTGCACCAGGTACTCCAGGCCGATGCGCCGGCCCGAGCGCAGACTGGTGATCACGGTGGCCGTGATAAAGAGCGCCAGAGAGAGCAGCAGCAGGACCCGCAGATAGTGTCCCCCCTGCCCCTCAAAACGCTCCTGCTCCGGCACGGGCTGCCCACAGCCGGGACACAGGCTCCCCCCCAGGGTGGCCTTATGACAGGTGGGACAAAGCATCTCTCACCCGGCGCCCTTTCCGCGATAGCGGCTGAACGGCCCGGCTATCGCAAACCAGTGATCCACATCGCCACGGGCCACGCAGCTCAGCCCTGGCTCGAGGGCAGGATGATCCCGCCTTGCCCGGCCCCGCGACGCGATTCCCCTGTTTTTTCGCTCTGCTCCGGCTCCTCGTTCTCGCGCAAACGCTCTGCAAGCTGCTCCACATCCTGCCATGCAAGCCCATAGCCGGGGGTGCCCTCGATGAGCATCCGAATCAGCCTGCGCTCGACATCGTGAGCGAACTGCTGCGGGCTGGCATATACCCGCCACTCGATGCCCGACTGGTGGGCAAAGACCGAGGCCGCCGGCGTGGGCGGCCTTGCTGTGCTGCGGTAAGCCAGCACGGCCAGGCCCTGCGCCTGCGCCGCGCGCCACTCGACCCCCATCGGGGCCACGATATCCTGGCCGAGCAGGATCAGGTAGAACTGGCTGCGCGCCAACGTATCCAGGTCTGGGTTCGTATACTCTCCAGAGGTCGGCGTGCGCTTGATGGTCCAGCGCGCCGATTGGGTCAACAATGCCAGCCGTTGCCCCAGCAACTCGCATTCGGGGTCCATCTCGGGGGCCGCGCTGATATAGATCGCAAGCTCTGCTGTCACTCTTTTCACCTTACGAAGGGCGGGGCCAAAGGGTTCCGCCGATGGGATCGCATCACGGGCGCCCGCCCGGTGATACGGCTTGGTCACCGGCTCGCCGATTATATCAAGCCCATCCAGGCTGTCAATGTCTGCGCACCGGCGCACCGTGCGCACACACGCCCGATGCGGTAAAGATGCTATTTACACAGAGCTTACATCCGTTTAACGCCATCATGGCCTGTAGATAGGGCCATGTCTGCTATACTTGTTATGGTACGCGTAGCGCCATGCGCGCCGCGTCGGGTCCCACAGGGAAAAAAAGTGAGGGTACAGATGCCCAGAATCCTTATTGTTGATGATGAGCCTCAGCTCTTGTTCTCGATTCAAGAGTATCTCTCGCACAACGGCTATGACGTATTCACAGCCGAGAGCGGCTCCGAAGCCCTCAAGGGAATGGTAGAAGCTCGCCCGGATCTGATCATCTCGGATATCATGATGCAGGATATGGATGGCCACGAGTTTCATCGGCGCGTTCGCGCGCTCACGGGGGGCAGCATCCCCCTACTCTTTCTGACGGCCAAGAGCGGGCTCGATGACAAACTGGCGGGGCTGCGCGATGGGGCCGATGACTATATGACCAAGCCCTTTGATCCGCAAGAGCTCTGCGCCCGCGTGGCCACCATTCTGAACCGTGTACAGCAGACGCGCGCCAAAGATCGGTCCGATTTCGACGCGCTCCGGGCACGCACCCTCGCGCGTCTGGCGTCGCAACTGCGCCAGCCCGTCGAGGATGTGAACAAACAGCTCGATGCCCTAGCGCAGGCGCGGCTGGCCAATGACCCCGAGACCCAGCGCGTCAGCTTGCGGCGCGCCATCGAGGCCGCCCACACCCTGTCTGAACTGGTTGACGACTTGCAGTGGGCCAGCGCCGATGATATCGAGCAACCCTTTACCTGGGAACCGGTGCGCATCGCGCCCATCGTGCGCCGCTCGGCGGCCAGCGCCTCTCGGCAGGCGGCGGCCAAGAAGGTTCAGGTAAGCATCACCTGCGGCGGCCTATTGAGCGGCATCGTGAACGAGGCGGCCATCACTCGCACCTTGGCCGGCTTGCTCGAAGCCGTAGTGGAACTCGCCCCGCAAGGCGGCCAGGTCTCTGTCATGGCCAGGCGCGCCCAGGATCGGGGATTGGAGTTCATTGTCACGGAGGGCAGCTCCCACGCCAACGCGCGTGGCAACCCGGAACGCCTCGCCGACGCGCTGGACTTGGCCCGGCACGTTGCCCAGGGGCACCACGGCAAACTGGACGTACAGCAAACCCGGGACGGGCGCCAGAGCTATATGCTATGGGTGCCCGGCCGCGCACCTCAAGCAGCGAGGGCATCATAATGGGTGAACGTGGCATCCGCCTGTGGCGTCTGTTCATCTGGGGGCGCTCGGCCCTGAGCGGTCTATTCCTGTTGGTGCTGTTCGTCATCAACGGGTTCACGCGCCCGGCTCGGCTGGACCCCATCTTTGCCCTGGCCACCCTGCAATGTCTCGCTCCCATCCCCTATCTCTACTTTCTCAAACAAAGAACGACTTCGCTCCTCGGCTACATCGCCTTTTCGCTCGAGATCGTCCTGATCACGCTGCTCATCTTGGGTTTTGGGAACGATGGCTATGTGTTCCTCCTGGCCTATCTTTGGCCCCTGATCATGGCGGGCTGGTTCCTGGGGCAAAGGACGGTTCTGCCGCTGGCGCTCTTTAGCTCTCTCGCCTACGGAGCGCTCATTGTGCTGCGAAATCAGGATTTGATCTACAGCGATCAGGTGCTCATGCCCGATGGTGCAACGCCGCAAGCCCTGATCCTGGCTGCGCTGTATCTGGGCTTTAGCTCCTTGCTACTGTGGGCCCTCATGGCCGAAAAAGAGCGTGGAGAACGAGCGCTGGACCGCCACAACCGCCAGTTGGCGACCCTGGTTCAGGCCGGAAGCGCCGTGGTCAGCCGCCAGGCGCTTGGTGGCCTGCTGAACACCATCATCGAGCAGGCAGGCCAACTCACGGGCATCGAGCGCCTGGGGATCTATCTGCGCGAGGAGCAAGGGTTGGTATATGGGCACGGACGCGACTTTCCCGCCGACCTGCCTCCCCCAGACCTGGATCTGTCCCTCATGCCACACACGCAACCGGCTAACCGAGGCGCCTCCGGTGTGTGGCCCAGGCTGAGCCCGGCGCGGGCGCGCTCCCTGGGCGCAGCATCTGGCCGGCAAGATAATCTCGTGTGCGTACCCTTGCGCGGCAGCCAGGGGACGATAGGGGCGCTCGCACTGCTGCCCGAGCCGGAGCAGCAACCAGACGAGCAGACGCGCAACATCCTCGAGATCTATGGCAGCCAGGTGGGGGTTTCGCTGGAGAATGCACGCCTAATCGAAGACCTTCGGCGCGAGACCGAGTCTCTTTCGGCGATTCTCACCCACATGAGCGAAGGGGTATTCGTCATCGGGCCAGAGCGCCAGGTGTTGCTTGCCAACCGGGCCGCCGGAGAGATGTTGGATATCCACACCGGGCAGAAGGCGCCCCCGATCTTGGCCGACGCCCTGGGCGATGTGCAGGCCGACCAAGGGCGGGCTCCTCGCCTCATATTGCACGTGGGAGAGCGCGTGGTCAGCCTGAGCTCGGCCACGCTTTCCGGGCTCGATGGCCAGCCCGAGAGCGCCTTGTATGTGGCCCGCGATTCTACCCATGAGGCCCGCGTGGAGCAGATGAAATCTGACTTTGTGGCCTATGCTTCGCACGAGCTGCGCACGCCCCTGACCACCATCAAGATGCTGGTGGGGCTGTTGCTCACCCATCAGCTCAAAGAGGCCAAGCAGCGCGAGTACCTGGCCATCATGGAGACCCAGGTCGAGCGGCAGACACGCCTGGTGAACAACCTGCTGGATCTCACCCGGCTCGAGAGTGGGCACTTTGAGCTGGTCCCAGAGCGCATGGCGCTCTCACAAGTGATGGAGCCGGTGATCGCCGCGCTATCTACGAGCGCAGCCGCCAAGAACATCAACCTGCGATACGAATCGTGGGTGGAGGAGCCCCTGTACGCCAACGCCTCGGGCCTGGAACAGATCGTGACGAATCTGATCGGCAATGCGATCAAGTTCACCGAGCCGGGCGGCCACGTTACCATCTCGTGCCGGCAGGACAACGACAACGTGTGGATCAGCGTGCGGGATACGGGCATCGGGCTGGCGCCCGAGGAGAGGCAGCGCATCTTTGACAAGTTCTATACGGCGCGCCACCCCAAGAAAAAGGGCGAAGGCACCGGCCTGGGGCTCGCCATCTCTTTGATGATCGCTCAGGAGATGGGCGGCACCATCCAGGTCGAGAGCGAGCTGGGCCAGGGGGCCACCTTTACGCTGGTGTTGCCGCGCAAGATCGTTCCCGTATCCGCTACCACGGCAGCCTGAGCGAGGGCACGACACAACACGCCCTGCTGCGTGTTGGCTCTTGGGTTCCGGGAGAACAGCGAGTAGGGCCAGTAGGTGTGATTTGCCAGCATACCAGATCGCCTTATACTGAGGCATGCCATCAGATAAGGAGGTCTGATATGAGTTCATCGCCCAATACCGCCCGCAAGATCACCATCAGCCTGCCCGCCGACATGTTGGCCTATGCTGACGCCCAGGCGGCTCGGCGCAACACCAGCCGCAGCCAGGTCATCAGCGAGGCGCTGGCCGAGTATAGGGCAGCGAAGGAGGCAGCCTTGGCTGCCGAGGGATACGGCTACTATGCTGGCGAGGCCAGCGCGTTTGCTGCCTCTAGCGCCGATGCGGTCGCGGAGGCGCTGCCCGATGAGCGTTAGGCGGGGAGAGATCTACTGGGTCGAGTTCAGCCCCGTCAAGGGCAGTGAACAGGGCGGGCTACGCCCGGCGCTGGTGATACAGAATGATGTGGGGAACCGCTACAGTCCCACGACCATCGTGGCGGCCATCACGCGCACACTGCCGCCGCGACTCTACCCCTTTGTCGTGGTGCTATCCCCCCAGGAGAGCGGCCTGCCTGAGACCAGCGCCGTCAACTGCGCCCAGATCGCCACCATCCAGCAATCCGGCCCAGGAGCGCGCCTGCGGCCCGCCCCCGGTCAAGATGCGGTGCTGCCCGTCGGCCGCCTGGCCGAGGCCAAGCTGGCCGAGGTAGATGAAGCGCTGCGGTACAGCCTGGGGGTGCGGTAGCGCAAGCAGAGGGCGCGGCCTGAGCGCGATGGCGCCATACGGCGCGCAGTATCCGCCGGCGCCCTGCGCCCCTCAGTGCAGGATCTTGCCCAGGAACTCGCGGGTGCGCTCGTGCTTGGGGGCCTGAAACAGCTCCTGGGGCGTGGTATCCTCGATGATCTGGCCCTCATCCATAAAGATCACGCGATCGGCCGCGTTGCGCGCAAACCCCATCTCGTGAGAGACCACCACCATCGTCATGCCATCCTGGGCGAGCTGGAGCATCACATCCAGCACCTCTTTGATCATCTCCGGATCGAGGGCCGAGGTAGGCTCGTCGAACAGCATGATCTTGGGCTGCATCGCCAGCGCCCGGGCGATGGCCACGCGCTGCTGCTGCCCACCCGACAGTTGGCCCGGGTACGAGTTGCCCTTTTCCGGAATGCCCACCTTGGCGAGCAACTCGGCGGCGGTGTGTTCGGCATCCAGACGGTTACGCTTGCGCACGATGCGCTGGGCGATCATGACGTTTTCCAGCACCGTCAGGTGTGGGAACAGGTTGAACTGCTGAAAGACCATGCCGATCTCGGCGCGCACGTCGTTCAGATGCTCCGTCTTGGTGAGCGAGATGCCATCAATGATCACCTCGCCCGAATCGGGCACCTCCAAATAGTTCAGGCAACGCAGCATGGTGGATTTGCCCGAGCCGCTGGGGCCAATGATGACCGCCACCTGCCCCTGGGGCACCTCCAGCGAGACATCATCCAGAGCGACCAGCTTGCCATGATAGTAGGTCTTGCTCAAGTGGCGCACCTGAATGATCGGCCCGGGCGCTCGGGTGGCCTGCATGTGTGCATCCATAGGACTACTCCCGGCGGTCAGCGCTCAAAGCGCGTCCTGGACTCGATGAACTCGACCGCCCGCGATGAAAACAGGGTGAGGACCAGGTAGCAGAGCGCCACCATGATCCAGGTATCAAAGCTCAAAAAGGTGCGCGACATGTACTCGCGCCCACGGCGCGTCAGATCCGAGACGGCCAGCACCGATACCAGAGACGAATCTTTGAGCAGCGCCACAAACTCGTTGCCGATGGGCGGCAGGATCACCCGCACAGCCTGGGGCAAGATTACATGACGCATCGCCTGGACATAGCTCATGCCCAGCGAGCGCGCCGCCTCCATCTGCCCCTTGTGGATCGAAGAGATCCCGGCGCGAAAGATCTCGGCCCCATAGGCGCCATAGCAGATGGTGAGGCCCACCACGGCAGCGGTGAACGGGTTCAGCCGCAGATCCATCAGATACTGGCCGGCGCCCTGCAAAAAGGTGATCCGCAAAAAGATCTCGCCAATTCCCTTGAACACTTGGGGCAACGCGAACCAGATAAAGAGCAACTGCACCAGCAGCGGGATGCCCCGGATGAGCTCTACATAGAGCGAGGAGAGGCCATAGATGATGCGATTGTGCGAGATGCGCCCCAGCCCCCCCAGCAGGCTCACCAGCAGGATCAAGCCAAAGGAGGTGGCGACGATGCGCAACGTCACGACAATGCCATCGCTGATGAACAGCCAGATCTCCAGGAACGGATAGGGGCGAAAGCGCGTCAGCAGCCAGGCCAGCAGCGCTACGGCGAACACCAGCGCCCACCAGTTGACCAGCTCGCGTCGCGTTTCGGTGCGCAGGGCAAACAGGCCCGCGCCCATCAAAGCGCCGCCCGCCAGGGCCAGCCAAAAGCCCACCCCTGGCGTGAGCGCCCCCGAGGCCAGCCTCAATAGTGCGAACGAGAAATCAAACTGGTGACACCAGGCCAGCAACAGGCTGGGGATCGAGAGCAGCGCCAGCCGCGCGCCCAGCGGAATGAGCGCCTCGGGCAGGCCCACCGGCCCCCACCAGCCCCGCGCCACCAGCGCCAGGGCAGCCGTCGCCCCGAGCAAGGGCAGCAGCAGGGCGAGGAACATGCTCACGTGGCGCAGGAACTCGCCACCTGAAGCAAGACGCGCCATCCAGCCATAGCCGCTGCTGGCGGCCAGCCCGACCGGTCCGGTATTGATCTCTACAGAGACCAGCTCCTCGTTGATCGGGCGCTTGGCCTGGGCAAAGTGCTGCCCATGCACCAGCAGGGGGAAATCGAGCTGGATGACGGTCTCACCGGAGAACGTCGTCCTGGCAGATGTCACGCGCTGGCCGAAAAAGGGCAGCGCATAGGCCAGCAGCATCAAGAGCGCGCCACAGGCCGCCGCAACGAGGCGCCAATCGCGGCGTTCGTTGGCGGTCAGGCGGTGTTCGGTCAGCCTAGACGTGTCGTCTAGCACAGAACCTCCTCGGTCGGAGAAAGCAAGTGTCACGCTTGGCAGCGCACATCGAGATAGACACCAGGGCTGTATGTAACAGATACAAGCACAAGCAGCGAAGCAAGGGTCGCGGTGCGGCGCGCATCCCCCAAGCCTCGCTGCTTGGCGCAGAGCGTCAGTTCGGGCCTAGCCCAGATAAGCCTCGCGCACCTGGGCGTTGTGCAGCAACTCTTTGGCATCCCCCTCGAGCACGATGCGCCCCGTCTCCAGCACATAGGCGCGGTCGGCTACAGAGAGGGCCATAGCAGCGTTCTGCTCAACCAGCAGGATGCTGGTGCCCTGGGCGTTGATGGTCTCGATGATCTCAAAGATCTCGTCCACCAGGATGGGGGCCAGACCCATCGAGGGCTCATCCAGCAGCAGCAGGCGCGGCGACGACATCAAGCCGCGCCCCATGGCCAGCATCTGCTGCTCGCCGCCAGAGAGGGTGCCGCCAAGCTGTTGGCGCCGCTCTTCCAGGCGGGGAAAGCTCTTGAAAACGCGCTCCATCGAGCTGCGGATCTCGTTCTTGTCTTTGCGAGTATAGGCGCCCATTTCGAGGTTTTCTAGCACCGTCAGCCGCGAAAAGATCTGGCGCCCCTCGGGCACCTGCGAGATGCCCAGCGGCACGATGCGTTCGGGCGATGTGCGGGTGATGCTCTGCCCCTGATAGAGGATATCGCCCTCGATGGGACGCAGCAACCCCGAGATGGTGCGCAGGGTGGTGGATTTGCCGGCGCCATTGGCGCCGATCAGGGTCACGATCTCACCCGCCTCAATGTGAAACGAGATGCCCTGGATGGCCCGAATGGCGCCATAGGCGACGTGCAGGTTCTCGACTTGCAGCAAGGGCATCTCTACAGCTCCCTTCCGTGGGCACGGCCAAGATATGCCACGATGACATCTTCGTTGTTGCGGATCTGCTCCGAGGTGCCCCTGGCGATCACCTGGCCAAAGTCCATCACCGTGATCCACTCGCAGATGCCCATCACCACCCGCATCTGGTGCTCGATCAACAGGATCGTCAGATCGAACTCGTCATGGATAAAGCGGATCAGCTCCATGAGCGTCTCCACCTCGTTGGGGTTCATGCCGGCGGCGGGCTCATCCAGCAACAACAGCTTGGGATGCGCTGCGAGCGCCCGGGCAATCTCGAGCCGGCGCTGTTCGCCATAGGGCAGGTTGCGGGCCAGCTCGGTCTGGCGGTCTTGCAGGCCAAAGACGGCCAGAAAATCCTGGGCGCGCTCGGTCAGCTCACGCTCCTGGCGACCATAGCGCCCCAGCCGGGTGATGGCCTCAAGGAGATTGTACCCGGCATGGGCATGGTACGCGATGCGCACATTGTCCAGCACGGTGAGGTTCTGGAACAAGCGGATGTTCTGAAAGGTGCGAGCGATGCCGCGCCGCGTGATGCGATGAGGCGGCAGGTCTCCCAGCTCTTGTCCCTCGAACAGGATGGCGCCCTCGGTAAGGGCATAGATGCCGGTGATCATGTTAAAGACCGTGGTCTTGCCAGCGCCGTTGGGACCGATGAGCCCATAGAGCCCGTGGTAAGGGACATCCATCGTAAAGCTAGAGACCGCGCGCAGGCCGCCAAACACCTTGGTCAAGCCCCGGATATCCAGGACGCGCTCCTCAGGGGGCGTAAAGGAGCTATAGCCTCCGGCGCTCGTGGTTAGTATGTCCATCTAGGCATCCTCACTCTGCGTAGCTGCGGAAGCGCGAGGGGTGCGGTTCGGAATGGGGATGTCGCGCTCTGGCGGCAGCGGCGCCCGGAACCAGCCCCACTCGTTCGTGCCCATGATCCCCTGAGAGCGCAAGAGCATCACCATCAGCAGGATGATCGGATAGATGACAAAGCGCCAATCCTCAAATCCTTGAGGCAGGATGACGCGCAGTTCCTCGATCAGCACCACCACGCCCACTGAAGCCAAGACGGTGCCGGTCATGCTGCCCAACCCGCCCAGCACAATGATGATCAGCGGGTCAAAGCCTTTGATGATGTTGAACGTACTGGGGTGCAAAAAGCCATACAGATGCGCATATAGTGCGCCGCCGATGCCGGCGAACAGGCCGCCCACGGCAAAGGCCAGGGTCTTGAGCTGGTTGACATCCACGCCCATCGTCTGGGCGGCGATCTCGTCCTCGCGCACCGAGATGATGGCCCTACCGTGGCTGGAACGCAACAGATTGCGTAGCAGGATCACCAGCAGCACAAAGACGCCCATCACCCAGGACCAGTTGGTCCAGATCGGGATGGCCACCATGCCGCGCGCGCCCTTCATCGTCTCGATCACCAGGTCCGAGTTCTGCAGCGCGGTATAGATCATGATGGCAAAGCCCAGGGTGGCGATGCCGAAATAGTCCGAGCCCAGGCGCAAGAGCGGCAACCCCACCAGGTAGGCCACCAGCGCCGCCATGGTGCCGCCATTCAGAATGGCCAGGACAAAGACCAGGTTCTTGCCGATCTCTTTGGGCAGCGAGGTCATGGCCGCGCTCAGGGTCTGGTTCAGCACCTGGTGCAAACCCAGAGTCACCGCAACCGCCAACGCGAGCACCGCAGCAATGATCGCCAACAGGGGCAGGGTGCTCACCACCCGCGCCTCATGGGGTTTGAGATAGGCGGAGGTGTGCAGGGTGATCCGCTTTTGCAGCCGATCCAGGCGGAGCAGGCGGATGCACACCAGCGCCAGCACGACGCCGATCTGCGCGGCCATCATCCAGGATAAGGCGCCCGCCTTGCTGCCGCTCCAACCCGAGACATAGTCTTTGGTGATCAGTGCGGAGCCATAGGCGCCGATGGCGTAAAAGCCGATATGGCCCAGCGAGAACTGGCCGTTGAACCCATAGATCAAGTTGAGCCCCAGGGCCGAGATCGCCGTAATCAGCGCGATCTGAAAGACCTGGTAGCGATAGGCCGAGATGCTGCCGGTGCTCCTGGCGAAAAACACACCCAAGAAAAGAACCAGGCCAACCGCCAGCGTCGGGATCCAGGACGGCAGAGAGAGTCTCTTCATGCTCAGTGCTCCTCCTAGACCTTTTCTGCCTGCGGCTCGCCAAAGATGCCGGTGGGTTTGACCAGGAACACGATGATCAAGATCAGAAAGGCGATCAGATCCCGCAGGCGCGAGCCCATCGGCATAAAGCTGACCACTAACACATCGGTGGTGCCCATCAGCAGCGAGCCCACAAAGGCGCCCGGGATGCTGCCGATGCCGCCCAGCACGGCGGCCACAAACGCCTTGAGGCCCGGCATGATGCCCATAAAGGTCAGGATCTGGGGAAAGGCGATGGCATAGAGCACACCTGCCGCGCCGGCCAGGGCCGCGCCTAGGCCAAAGGTGAACGAGATAATGGCGTCCACATTGATGCCCATCAGGCGGGCCGCGGGCTTGTCCAGCGCTGTGGCGCGCATGGCCTTGCCGATCTTGGTGCGGCGGATGATGAATTGCAGCGAGAGCAACAGCGCCAGCGTAATGCCGACGATGATGATGGTGATATTGCTGATCAGGACGCCGCCAATATCCCACACGATGACCTCAAAGGGCCGCCGATAAGTGATAAAGTCGGCTGTAAAGACAAAGCGCAACGCGGTAAAGTACTCCAAAAAGAACGAGACGCCGATGGCGGTGATCAGCGAGGCGATGCGCGGCGCGTTGCGTAGCGGCTTGTAGGCCACCCGCTCGATCACCACGTTCAGAGCCATGCATACCAGCATGGCCAGCAGAATGGCCGGCACAAACGACCAGCCATAGCGCGTGATGGCGTAAAAGCTGGTAAAAGAACCGACCATAAAAACGTCGCCGTGGGCAAAGTTGATCAACCGCACGATGCCATACACCATCGTATAGCCCAGGGCGATGAGGGCGTACATAAAGCCCAAGCGGAGGCCATCAATGATGGCCTGGATGAAAAAGATGGGGCCGTTCAGGCGGATGAGGGCAACAATGCCCCACAGGATGCCCGCCGCCAGCGCCGCATAGATGGCCCAAACCAGGCTGCGCAGGCCAATCTTCTCAAGCGTTATCCTCATACGATCCCCTCGGTGTTAGTCGAGACGGGACGGCCAGATCCAGTGGCAAGGGACCAGGGCCCCTACCGCACTCAACAGGTCTTGCGCGCCCTGCGGGCTTCACTCAAGAGCACTGACAAGGAAAAGGGGAGAGCAACCGGGGGTTGCCCTCCCCTATGAGAGCCAGGTTACGGGGCCACGAACCGATAAAAGACTTTTTCGCCGTTCTCGATCTTGACGATAGCGGCCTTTTTCACCGGATCGCCAAACTCGTTGAACGTGATGTCGCCGGAAACACCCTCAAACTGGATGTTGGCCATCTTTTCACGCACCACGGCGGCGTCATCTACACCGGCCTCGGCGATGGACTGCAACAGGATGTGCGCTGCGTCATACGCCAGGGTCGCCAGAGCATCCGGCTCGGCGCCGTACTTGGCCGCGTACTGCTGCACAAAGTTCTGCACCAGCGGACGCGGGTCGGCAGGCGAGTAGTGGTTGGAGAAGTAGCCGCCCTCAAAGAGGTCGTTCTCGAGCTCGGGCGAATCCCAGCCGTCCGCGCCCAACAACTGCGCCTGAATGCCGCGCTCTTTGATCTGCGCCGCGATCAGGTTGTTCTTGGCGTAATAGTCGGGCAAAAAGATCACGTCAGGATTGGCCGCGGCCACCTTGCCCAAGATCGCCGAAAAGTCCGTGTCGTCCTTGTTGTACGCCTCGTACACGGACACCGTCCCGCCCATGGCCTCGAACGACGCCTTGTAGTACTCTGCCAGGCCCTTGACATAGTCGTTTCCGACGTCAAAGAGGATCGCAGAGGTCTCAGCGCCCAGCTCACGGGCCAGAGCAGCCACCACCTCGCCCTGGAAGGGGTCGAGGAAGCAGGCGCGAAAGACGAACTCTTTGTTGCTGCCGTCTTCGTTGATGGTTACCGCGGGGTTGGTCGAGGTCGGCGAGATCTGCAGGACGCCCTGCGCCTCGGCGATCTCGGATACGGGGATCGAGGCGCTCGAGCACACCTCACCGATGATGTAGTGGACACCATCCTCAAAGATCACCTTGTTGGCTGCGTTGGCCGCTTCTTGGGCGTCGCAACGCGAGTCGGCGATCACGACCTCGATATCCCATCCATCGGCGCGGGCCTCTTCGATGGCCATCATGGCGCCGTCGCGGGTGGATTCGCCAAAGGTCTTGACGTCGCCGCTCAAGGGCGCCAGGATCGCGATCTTGATGGGTGCGTCTGTATCAGGCGCAGCCTCTTTGGTCGTGCAGGCGGTTGCCAGCAGCGAAACGGCCAGAAGAACGGTCAGCAACACTCCCCATTTGGACTTCATCTCGTGCTCCTCCTTAGCTTGCGAGCAAACTGATCTCCGTCTCTGCTCTCGTGGGGATGGTAACCCCAGCTTCCCGCCATTGGGCACGAGCACCATTGCTCACCGTTTTAGTTGTTACCCTCAGCGCCCTCCTGATGCCGCGTATCTGAAGGGTACAGACTGGCGAGCATTATAGCACAAATACAAGTGTACCATAAAACGCCCGCGCCGCCGCACCGTTCAACCGCAGCCGCACCAGGTGTTGGCTGCGGCGCCGGCCTGGCCAGCACACGGCCAGGCCGGCGCCGCTTGGTCGCTATTCGACGGGCGAAATCCACCGCGCATAGATCTGGTCATACATGCCCGAGCTCTGGACGCGCGACAGACCCTCATTGAACATCTCGAGGAACTCTTGGTTCTGGCCCTTGTTGACCAGGGCGCCATACTCTTCGCTGGTAATGGCGTCGCCCACGATCTTGAGGCGGCCGGCGAACTGGGCCGAAAGAAGGGCATAGTCGGCGGCCACGGGGGTATCCACCACCACGGCGTCAATGTTGCCGCTCACCAGGTCCAAGAGCGCCAAATCGGCCGAGTCGTACTCTTTGAGGATGGCGCCCGCGATATCCTGGATGGCAAAGGCGCCGGTGGTGCCGATCTGCGCGCCCACGTTGCGCCCGGAGAGATCGTCGGGGCCCAGGATCTCGGTGTCATCGGCGCGCACGACGATGGCCTGTCCGGCATTGATGTACGGATCGGTAAAGTCGTACTTTTCCTGGCGATCCGCGCGGATCGTCACCGCCGACATGATCACGTCATAGTCGCCGCTCTCGAGCCCGGCAAAGATGCCATCCCAGGCGGTGTTCTTGATCTCGAACTCGAACCCCATCTCCTCGGCGATGGCCGTCAGGAGATCCACGTCAAAGCCGACGATCTCCTTGTTCTCATCCACAAACTCCATCGGCGGGAAGGACGCATCCATGGCCACAACATAGACCTTGTCCCCCTCAGCCCCGCTGCTGGCCGGCGCGTCTGTGCAGGCGGTTGCCAGCAACGCCACGGCCAATAGAACGGTCAACAACGCTCCCCATTTGAACTTCATTCCGTGCTCCTCCTTAGCTTGCGAGCAGACTGATCTAGCCCTCTGCCTTCGAGATGACCTTTGCAGAGGGGCGCCCTCCGTATTCCCAGCTTTGGGCGCGAGCACCCTTGCTCATCGTCTCGAATGCTACCCTTCAGCGCCCTCCTGACGCCCTGTTGCTGAAGGGTAGAGACTGCCGGGGATTATAGCACAAATGTGAGTGTACCATAAAACGTGGATCGGCCGGGCGGTCTCCGCGTTCGGTGCGATTATCATCCGAGTTGACACACCTCCTGCGCTCTTGGCGATATTCCGATCTGCGCAAAAGCGCCTGGGCATAGATCACTCCTCGAACCGGCGCCCGGCCTGGCGGCACAGTTGCTTCACCAGGGCGCGCCCCGAGATGGCGGCATTGGGGAGCCCGATCATGGCCTTGGCCCACTGGCCCACGTGGTGGAACCCTTCAAGGCCCGGCAGGGTCTTGGTCAGCCCCTGGAACATGACCTTCATGCCGCCCTTGGGGGCGCCCCAGGGCTGCCAGCCCCGAAAGCTGCCGGTGTAGCGCTCCACGGTCACAGGAGTGACCACGTCCCATGCCTCCACGTTGGCGGCCAGCCCCGGCCAGCGCTGGTCCAGCTTTTGGGCCACAGCATCGGCGATGGCGCGCTTGGCAGCGCGATAGGCGGCGGGGTCCTGCTCGCGCAGCTCCTTCCAGGGCGCATAGGCGCCTGTGGCCACAGCCTTGACGACCGACTTGCCCGGCGGCGCCATGCCCGCGTCGTGGGCCATGGTCTCGACATAGAGGGCGCTATGGGAACGGCCGGCGATCTCGATCGGCTCGTCATACAGCAGCGTCAGATGATGGGGCTCATCCGTCAGGTCACGGTTCACGCCCAAATAGACCGTCAGGCCAAACTCCTGCTCCTCCGGGTAAGCCTGGTAAAAGGCGTCAATGATGGGGTTGGTGTAGCGGCCGCCCAGCATCCTGAATACCGTGGCATAGCCATCGGCTGCGGAAACGACCAGGTCGGCCCGGCGCTCTGTGCCATCGGCCAGCCGCACGCCCCGCGCCCTGTCGCCCTCGATAATGATCTCGCGCACCGGCGCCCTGTAGACGAGCTCGCCGCCCAGGGCTTGGTACCGATCCGCCATGCGCTGGGACATGGCGCCCGAGCCGCCCCAGGGCCGGCCCAGATCGCCCCGCTGGAGGCCGCCCAGAAACATGACATTGGCCATGACGGGGATGCCGGCCCCGTCCATGCCATACTGGGCGCGGGCCAGGGCGCGCTGCATAAAGGGATCGGTGAACTGGGCGGCCAGTTGGTCCAGCCGAATGCCGCCGCAGCGCATAATGGTAGGAAAGCGCAGGGCCAGGCGCAGGTTACCTGCCAGGTCGTGCAAGCCCATAGCCATGACGTCAGCCTTGGCCAGGGAACGCGCCGCCCCCACATAGCGCCGGACGGCCGGGCCATCGCCCGGCGCCAGCGCCAGCATATGGGCCTGAAGGCGATCCAGGTCGCCATAGAGATCCAACGCCTGCCCGTCAGGGGCCTCGATGCGCACCAGGCTTTCGTCGTTCAGGATGGGCGTGTCATCCAGGGCGCCCAGGGCGCGCCAGACGCGGTGCAGGGGAGAAGCGGGGGCGGTGCCGGCCATGTGGTGCAGGCAGTAATCAAAGACATAATCGCCCCGCTGCCACGAGGCGCACACGCCGCCGGGGCGGTCGTGCTTTTCCAGCAAAAGCGTTTCATAGCCATTCATGCGGGCATAGCAGCCCGTCGCCAGGCCCGCGACCCCTGCCCCGATGATGATCATGCTACCAGTGGTCATGCCCCACCTCCTCGTTGACACGTCCGGAACCGGTTGATTATACTACGTTTGCATCAAGCTGCGCTCGGCGGTGCACAGTGCAAACTGAGGGGGAAGACGTGAGGATATTCTACCGCGTGTTGCAGGCCCGCTGGCCGGGAGGAGAGGACTGGCGCGATTGGGGCTTTGTATACCGGCGGGCTGATACGCCCACTGCCCCGATCTCACTGCACCACAACCTGGACGAGTTCCAAGAGCTGGTGCAATGCCTCATGCGGCAGATGCGCGAGGAGAGCCCCCCTTTGGAGCGGGCCGATTGCATCTTGCAGGGGCTGGGGGGCGTGTGCCGCTTGCTGCCCGAGGTGCACGAATACGCTGCCGAGGGCCCTGAATCGGCCTTGCTGAACGCCGTCGAGGCGCACGTGTTGGGGCTGGGGCGCATGGCCCACCAGGAACCCGCCGAAAACGACATTCGCATCTTTGCCGGGCGCGCCAACCGTCCCCTGGCCCAGGCGGTAGCCCGGCGCTTGGGCTCGCCCCTGGCCTCTTTGACGGTGCGCTCCTTCCCTGATAGCGAGGTCTATATTCAGATAGACGAGGTGGTGCGCAAGACCGATGTATTCGTGATCCAGCCCTGCACCGCGCCGGTGAACGAGCACCTGATGGAGATGCTGCTCATGGTGGATGCGTTGCGCCGGGCGTCGGCGGCCCAGATCACGGCCATCGTGCCCTACTTTCCCTATGCGCGCCAGGAGCGCATGGCCCAGGGGCGCGAGGCCATCAGCGCGCGGCTGGTGGCTACCATGCTCGAGACGGTGGGCGTGGACCGGGTGATCTATGTGGACATTCACGCCGAGGCCACCCAGGGTTTTTTCACCGTGCCTGTGGACCGGCTCCAGGCCTATGCGATCCTGGCCGACTATTTTCGCGACAAGCCCTATCTGCAAGATGCCGTCATTGTCGCGCCCGATGTGGGCCGGGCGCGCCTGGCTGGGCTCTATGCCCAGGCGTTGGGCATCCCCCTGGTGTTGATGCAAAAGCGGCGCGAGGCCGGGGGCCGGGTCGAGACCACCCATGTGGTGGGCGATGTGCGCGGTAAAGTGCCCATCCTGATTGACGACATTATCGCCAGCGGCAGCGTACTGACCCAGGTGCCCTCTCTGCTGGAACAGGGGGCGCGCCCCGAGGTGCACGTGGCCATCACCCACCCGGTGCTGTTGCCCAGCGCCCTGCCGCGCCTGGACGCCCCCTGGCTGGACGAGTTGGTGGTCACAGATACGGTGTTGGTGCCGCCGCCCAAGCGCCACCCCAAGCTGCGCATCCTGAGCGTGGCGCCCATGCTGGCCTATGCCATTCGGGGCATCCACCGGGGCACCTCAATCAGCCCCTTGTGGCGCGCCGATGCGCCCCGTAGCCTGGGCTTTTACGACTAGCCACCATACCGGAGAGTAACAAGTGAGCAAGAGACTGGCAGACAAGGTTGCGATCATCACCGGCTCGACATCGGGCATCGGGCGGGCCAGCGCCGAGCTGTTCGCCCAAGAGGGCGCCCGCGTGGTAGTGCACGGGCGCCGGGAAGGGCTGGGGCAAGAGGTGGCGGCGGGCATTCAGGCGGCAGGCGGCGAGGCGATCTATGTACCGGGCGACATCACCGACCCCGAGACCCCGCAGATCCTGGTAGCCAGCGCCATCGAGGCCTTTGGCCGCCTGGATATCCTGATGAACAACGCCTGGAGCGGCCCCAACGGGCGCCTGACCGAGGTGCCGCTGGAAGACCTGGACCTGAGCTATCAGACCATCATCCGCGCGGCGGTGATCGGCAGCCGCTGCGCCATCCCCGAGATGATCAAGGGCGGGGGCGGCGTGATCCTCAATGTCGCTTCGGTGCATGGCATCCTGGCCTCGCGCTCCTACTTTCCCTATGACGCCATGAAAGCGGCCCTGGTGAACCTGACCCGCCAGATGGCCGTGGATTACGGCCCACAGGGCATCCGCGTGAACGCCATCTGCCCCGGCATGATCGTGACGGAAAAGAACGTCGGCATCTTGCAGGCCAACCCCGAGCGGATGCGTCTGCAACAGTTGATCTATCCCCTGGGCCGGCCCGGCACCACCCACGAGGTGGCCCAGGCGGCCCTGTTCCTGGCCTCGGATGAGGCCTCGTTCATCACGGGCCACGCCCTGCTGGTGGATGGCGGGCTCACGGCCCAGTTGCAGGATTCGGTGGGCGCGACGGTGCAGCGCGCCCTGGCGGAGGACGCCCAGGCCTAGAGAGCCGCTCGATGCAAAACCTGGAGGAGAAACAGATGGTCACGCGGGTCTTTTGTTGCCAGCAGGATGCCGACCGGATCACGATCTACCGCATGGACGCCCACACCGGTGCCCTGGCCGTCGAGGGTCAGTACGAGCTGCCAGATGGCCCCGCGCCCCTGGCGGTGGACCCGCAAGGCCGCTGGCTGGTGGTGGGCCTGCGCCGCCGCCCCGGTCTGGCCACCCTGCGCCTGGACACGGCGCGCGGCCTGGGCGAGGTCATCAGCGCCATCGAGCTGCCCGTGGACCCCTGCTATGTCTCGACCGACCGCGCCGGGCGCTATGCCCTGACGGCCTACTATGGGGCTGGGCGCTGCGCGGTGCATCGCATCGGCGAGGATGGCGCGCTGGCACAAGAGGCGGTGCAGTGGATCGAGACGGCGCCCCACGCCCATTGCATCCGCACCGATCCCTCCAACCGTTACGCCTACTTGCCCCACACCGTGCCCGCCAACCAGATCCTGCAATTCGCTTTCGATGCCGCCAGCGGGCGCTTGACGCCCCTGCCCCAACCCAAGGCGCCGGTGCAACCGGAGGCCGGGCCGCGCCACTATTGCTACCACCCCAGCCTGGACCGGGTGTACGTCTCCAACGAGGATAGCTCCACCGTCAGCAGCTATGCCCTGGATGCCGGTACGGGGCAGCTCGAACTCATGCAGACCCTCTCGACGTTGCCGGAGGGGTTCACGGGCAAGAATAGCTGCGCCCAGATCCACATGAGCCCCAACGGGCGTTGGCTGTTCGTCTCGAACCGGGGGCACGATAGCCTGGCGGTGTTTGGCGTGGCCGGGGATACGGGGCTGATCACGGCGGCGGGGCACCGGCCCACCGAACCCACGCCCCGGGTGTTCGGAATGGAGCCCTCGGGGCGGTTCCTGTACACGGCGGGCCTTGGCTCCGACCGGCTGGCGGCCTATGCCCTGGATGACGCCACCGGCCAACTGGACGAGATCGCGACCTATGCCCTGGGGCGCAACCCGATGTGGGTGTTGGCGCTGGCAATGGGGGGCGCGGAATAGGGGCGGCTCTAGCTCAGCTCGACGCCATGCACCCGCACAAAGGCGTTCAGCGGGGTCTCGCTCAGCTCGCGGATGCTCCGAAAGCCAAAGGACTCGTAAAAGCGCCGCGCCCGCTCGTCGTCGTCGGTGAGCAGGACATGTAGCCGCACGTGGGCATAGCGCTCCAGGCAATGGCGCAACAGCAGCGTCCCGACCCCCTGGCCCTGATAGCCCGGCAACACCAGCAGGTCTTGCAGGTAAAAGACCGAGACGTCGTCCGAGAGGGCGCGGGCCAGGCCGATCAGCCGCTCCTCGTACCAGGCCGAGACCACATAGGTCGAGTTGCGCAGCGCGCGCGGCAGATCCGGCCGTCGCTCCGAGACGGTGTAGGCCTTCCAGCCCACCGAATCGTACAGGCCGATCAGTTCGCTCAAGGGAATCTCGCACCCAACGCGCAACTCTACCTGGGATGCGTCCATGCTCTACCACACCTCACATCGAGATTGACCGTCTGGCTCTGTGCAGGCATGGGCGGCGCCAGCGTCAGGGGGATTATCCCGCAACCGGGCGAGGGTGTCAATCGGCGGCCCCGAGCGCGCGCGGCGTGTAACTGTTCAACTCTGAGGGGATGGGCTCTTGACTGCTCAGGACGGTGATGCCCACATCCCGCAATCGGTGAGCCCTCGCTCGGCTTGGGAGCGCGCAGTTGCACTGCGCTACGCTGCAGACGCATGTATGCGTACGCAGCGTAGCGGGCGGGACGCCCGCCCTCCAAGGTTCGCCGCCGCCGTCCACAATGTGTTGGCCGCTTTCCCTCCCATTCTGAATTGATACTGTGGCGTCCTTCTGGCTGCCATCACTCCTCCGGCGGCGTTGGCGCCTCGCCCCGCGCCAGCGAGGCCACCAGCGCCACGGCGCACAGCGCCGACGAGATCGTAAAGGCGACCCGCACGCTCTGGACGAACGCGGCATGGTTGGCGGGGGTGATCTGCACCTGGCCCATGAACAGGCCAAAGAGGATCAGCACCACACCCATGCCGAGCATCTGCCCAAAGGTGCGCATGGTGGCCACCATGCCCGAGGCCACGCCATAGTGGCGGCGGCGCACCGCCCCCATGATGGCGCTGGTGTTGGGCGAGGAAAAGAGGGCAAAGCCAAAGCCCAGCACCAGCAGACAGGCGACGATATAGCCCATGCCGGTGGCGGCGTTCAGGCGCGTGAGCATGACCAGCCCCGTTAGGGTGAACGCCAACCCCAGGCTGGCCACCCAACGCACGGCGATGCGATCCGAGATCCAGCCCGCGACGGGCGAAAAGATGGCCTGCACGACGGGTTGGGCCACCAGCACGGCCCCGGCCTCGCGCGGGCTGAGCCCCTTGATGTACTGCAAGTACAGGCTCATCAAAAAAGTGACCGAGATGGTGGAGGCATAGTCAATCAGGGCGGCGATGCTGGAGAGGGTGAACACGCGGCTGCCCCGAAAGAGGCCCAGTTCGAGCAGGGGCGTCGCGATGTGCGCCTGGCGCCAGAGAAAGGCGGCCCCGGCCAGGGCGCCCAGCAGGATGAGCCAGACGCCGTTCAGGTTGGGCAGTTGGGCAAAGCCGATCATCAGCGCCACCACGCTGGCGCCATAGACCCCCGAGCCCAGCAAGTCAAAGGACTCGCCCGGCGAATCGGCCCACTCGCCCTTGACCTTCCAGAGGGTGAACGCCAGGGTGAGCAGGGCCAGGGGCACGTTGGCCCAAAAGACGCTGCGCCAGCCTAGGGCCTCGACCATGGCGCCGCCCAGGTAGGGCCCCACCGAGAGCCCCACGTACACGGCGGCCACATTGACGCCCAGGACGCGACCCCGCTGCCGTGGGGGATAGATTGAGGTGAGAATGGCCGTGCTGGTGGCAAAGATCAGGGCCGCGCCAATGCCCTGAAAGGCGCGGCTGCCCAGCAGGGTGGCCGCCGAGCCCGCCAGGGCGCACAGGGCCGACGCGAGGGTGTACAGGACGACGCCGATGATGAACAGCCGCTTGCGGCCATAGATATCGGCCAGCTTGCCAAAGGGCAGCAGGAACACGCCGGTAGAGAGGCTGTAGATGGTGGTCACCCAGCTCTGGGCGATGGCGCTCAGCTCCAGCTCACGCCCGATGGCGGGCAGGCTGATGTTGACGCCCGAGATCATGAACGGCGTGGAGAACGAGATCATGGTGACGGCGATGAGGGCGGCGCGCCGGCCGGCGGTGTCGTCCATGCATTGGCTCCTGTCGGGTGGGGCTGGGCGGCGAATGGCCCTACTCTAGCGCAGGCGAGGAGGCGGGTCAAACGGGGGAGGCATCACCCCCACGAACCTTGACGTGCCCAGTCCGCAACTGCGACAGCCCTCACCCCCACGGGTGTTGACGTGCCCAGTCCGCAACTGCGCCCCCTCTCCCACAAAGCTGTGGGAGAGGGGGTAAACGGGACCCGCTCTGCGAGCGGGTCCCGTGGGGGGGGGGGAGGGCCCCCTACCCCTCCGCCCTGGGGATCCACACCCGCATCGCGCCGGGGCCGCGATTGGCCCAGGCGTAATAAGGCACGGCCGTCAGGGTCGCCGGGCGCTGGGCCGGGGTCTCGTCGCTGGCGGGACGGTAGAGGGCATCGCCCCAGGGCGTTGGGTCGGCCAGGGAGCCCCGGGCCTCCACCACCATGACGCCGCCCAGCAGGTCGCCGCGCCAGGCCGCCTGCATGGGTGCCCCCAGGGCCAGGCGCGCGTCCAGCAGATCGGCGGCGGCGGACTGGTCGCCCACTCTTTGGTCGCCCGACCCCTGGTCGGCATCTTCCAGACAGTACACCAGAGGCCCGCGCTCGATGCAGACGCTGCCCCGGATGGCGTCCACCCTCGGGTGGGGCTCGGTGAGGCGGGGCGCCAGGGGCAGGTGCAGCTCTACCACGTCGCCCGCGCGCCAGGCGCGGGTAAGCTCGGCATAGCTGCCGGCAAGGGCGGGGGTCTCGACCCTCTCGCCCCCCACGTCGAACCAGGCGCCCTCGGCCCAGGTCGGGATGCGCAGCGCCAGGGTCCAGGGTGCGCCGTCGGTCTCCTCGATGGTCACTTGCACGCGGCCCTCCCAGGGATAGCGGGTCTCCATGTGCAGGCGGCGCGCGCCGCCCCCAGGGGCGGGTGCCTGCACCGTGGCCGCCAGGTATTGGTGCAGTTGCACGCCCGCCTCGTCCGCCGTGGCGGCATAGTGGCCGATCATGGCGATCTGGCGCATGACGTTGGGCGGGCAGCAGGCGCAGGCATACCACTCGGGGCGCTCGACCCCACCCCTGCTCTGGAGCGGGTTGACGTAGAAAAAGCGCCGCCCGTCCAGCGAGACGCCGCTCAAAAAACCGTTGTACATCGAGCGCTCCAGCAGGTCGGCGTAGCGGGCCTCGCCCGTGGCCAGCAACATGCGCCAGTTCCACATCATGGCGGCGATGGCGGCGCAGGTCTCGCAGTAGCAGCGGTCGGCGGGCAGCTCGTAGGCCTGGCCAAACGCCTCGCCGGTAAAACGCGCCCCAAACCCGCCGATGACGTGCATCTTGCGGCCCGTCATATCGCGCCAGAGGCGGCGCATGGCCGCCAACAGCGCGGGCTCGCCCGTCTCCAAGTACAGGTCCGTCACGCCGGCGGTGAGGTAGAGTTGGCGCACGGCGTGGCCCTCGACCACATCCGCCTGGCGCACGGGCACGCGATCCTGGTGATACTCGGGGCCATAGTGGCGCCGGTCGCCCCGCATGACGCCGCGCCCGCGCTGGTCCACAAAGAACTGGGCCAGGTCGAGATAGCGGCGCTCGCCCGTCTCGCGGTACATCTCCACCAGGGCCAGCTCGATCTCCGGGTGGCCGGGGGCGCCCGCGCGCTTGCCGGGGCCAAACACCGAGTCAATGTGGTCGGCCACGCGGCAGGCCACCGCCAGCAGCCGGGTGTTGCCGGTGGTGCGATGCAGGGCCACGGCGGCCTCGAACAGGTGCCCGGCGCAATACAGCTCGTGGCCGTGGTCCAGATCGGCCCAGCGCTGTTCAGGGGCGGCCACCTGATAGTAGGAGTTCAGGTAGCCGTCCTCCTGCTGGGCCGCCTCCAACAGGGCGATCAGCTCGTCGGCCATCGCCTCGACCTCGGGATCGCGCCGGTTGCCCAGGTCATAGGCGGCGGCCTCCAGCCACTTGTAAACGTCGGAATCCATGAACAGCGGGGGGCGATACGCCCCCTCGCCCTGGCCCGCCGCCAGGCGCAGGTTGTTCAGGTTGCCCGCGCGCTCTAGCTGTTCATAGCCGTGGCGCAGGGTCACCGTGCGGTTGACATGCTGCTTGTGCCCCCAAAAGCCCCCCGTAACCGAGATGGCCCCCAGGGGCAGCGAGCGCCAACGGGCATGGGCGCTCTTGGCGGTATCGGTGTGCATGGCTATCCCTCCTACAATGCTTATCTATCGTCGTGCTGTTTTGCGGTCTAGCTACCGTACATTTTCATAGATAAGACGCGATTCTCACAGCCGGAGGCGTTCTTGAGCGGTATATTGGATAGTATTGCTGTTGATTGCCGTATTATGGCCATCACCCCCCCAGCGGAACTCGCCCCCGAAGCGAGTTCCGCTGGGGGGTGATGGCTTGCAGGGCCGCAAGGTTTGGTCGCCGACAACTTTTTCGTCCTGCTGGGCCATCCTTTCGTTCAAACTATTCGATAGCCAGCTACGGTATCTCTGTGATTCTGAACAAGACCTGTCCCCTACAGCTCGTCCAGCAGGTGCGGCAGCGAAACAGGGCCCTCTCGCATCAGCGCCTCGATCTCGTCCATCTCTAGCGGGGCGCCACCGGTCAGCACGTCGCGGCCCTGTTCGGTCACCACCACGGTATCTTCGACGCGCAGGTAGAGCCGCTCCTCCGGCACCCATAGTTGCGGGTCTATGGCGAAGACGGCGCCAGGCGCCAGGGGGCGACTGTGATAGTCGCCGTCGTCGTGGACGGCCAGGCCCACGGGATGCGAAAGGTGCCCGCGAAAGGCCAACATGCGTTCCGCCCCCTGGCGGTAGATCTCTTTGCTAAAGGGCCAGCCTGCCCAGACGGCGCGCATCGTCTCGGCGGCCTCGTCCAGGATGCGCTCCGGCAGGGCGCCCGGGCGTATGGCATCCAGCAGCGTCTTGTGATAGGCCAGCACAAAGCCGTACAGCTCGCGCTGCCACGGGGAAAAGCGCCCGCTCACCGGCCAAAGGCGCCCGATGTCGTTGGTGTAATAGTCGCACTCGGGGGCGTAATCCATGAGCACCAGATCGCCCGCTTGCAGGGGGGCGTCGCAGCGGAAATAGTGGATGTGCCAGATGTTCTCGCCGCCGGCGATGATGGGCCGATAGCCCTCTCCCTGGGCGCCGTTGACGGCATAGATATAGCCCGCCAGGGCTCCCAGCTGGCCTTCGATGATCCCCGGACGGGTGACGCGCATGGCCTCGACCACGGCCCTGGCTGCCAGCGCCCCTGTGCGGCGCATGACGGCCACCTCGCGAGGGGACTTGACCGAGCGCAACTCGTCAAGGATGGGCGTCAGATTGCGCACGGCGAGCCTGGGGTTGCGCGAGCGCAGCAAGGCGATCAGGCGCTGCTCGCGGGCCGGCTGGCCATCCCAGGGATCGAGGGCCAGGGCCCGGTCGGCGGCCTCCAGATCGGGGCGGGTGGTGGCCTGGAGTTCGGCGGGGGCGTGGGGGGTGTAGAGGGTCTTGGCCTGGGCCAAGTCCTCCGTCAGCCGCTCTAGCGGGTACACCGCCTCGACGCCGGTGATCTGGCGCACCAGCTCCACATCCTCCGCGCCGGGCCAGGCCCCTTCGGCCAGCTCGGCCTGGCCGCGCCAGGGAAGGTACAGGGCCGAGGAGCGGGCGCCGCCATCCATCAGGAGATACGCCTGGGGCGTCTCTAACCCGGCGGCATAATAGAACTCGTTGGTCTGCCGAAAGCGTACATAGCCACGGGGCGGCGGCGCGCCCTGGATCAGGGCAACGGCGCCGGCGCCGATGGCGGCCAAGATACGTTCGCGCCGCGCCGCAAATTCGGCAGCAGGAAAGGCAGAGGGCACAGGCATAGCGTCTCTCTCCTTTGGCCCGTATGGGCGGGTTCTGCGTACAACGCCGCCATTGTAGCCCGCACCCGGAGGGTCGGCAAGAGCTAGACTACGGGCGCCCCCTCCGCTATAATGGAACTGTAAGGACAGGCAGCAGGCCGATGTCGGCGCGATCGAGAGGGCCCATAGGCGCCCGGATGATTGGCTACCTGGCTAGACCTGTCCAGAAGGGAGAGATCACCCCATTGTTTCGGGCGCCATCGAGGCAGACCGGCCCAGTTCCCGTGGACCAGGAGGTCAACATGACGCAGGAAATCCTGAAACTGTGGATGATTCGCCCCAAAGAGGCCTATTACAGGCTCTCGGCGGAGGAACGACAGGCGGTCTCTGACCGGGCGCGGGCGGCGCTGGCCCAGGTGGGCGGCGAGTATATCGCCATCTGCTCCTCGTCCTGGTGCTCCGAGCAGTGGACGATCTGGGGCGTGGAGCGTTTCCCCAATATGGAGGCGGTGCAGCGCCACGCCCGGCTCATGGAGGAGATTGACGCGCTGCGCTATTTCGAGTCCATGACGCTGCTGGGCACGCCGGGGGCCTGAGCGCCCAGGCGGCCGAGCTGCCTATACACCACGCCACGCATGGTTGCCCTCCCCAGTTCACCCTTGGGGAGGGCTGCCCCGATCTAAAGCTCTAGAGGAGGATACGCGCCACCCATGTACGAAAAGCTCTGGATGAACCAAGGCCCGGCCGCCAGGCTCTTGTTGGTGCTGGCCCTGTTGGTCGGGCTCTGCGCCTGCACGGGGGCAGGCATATGGCTGGCGTGGTCGGCGGCAGCGCCCGAATCCGCCGAGATCGAGGCAGCCGCCACCAGCACGCCTTTGCCAGAGCCTACGCCTTTGCCAACGATTCCCCTTACGGGCACGCTCACAGTGCACTTTTGCGACGTGGGCCAGGGGGATGCCATCCTGCTGCAAGGCCCCGATTTCACCCTCCTGATTGATGCCGGCCGACACGACCGCAACGATGTCTTGCCCTACCTGCGTTCGGTGGGGGTTGAGAGGCTGGATCTGCTGGTCGGCACCCATCCCCACGCCGATCACATCGGCCAGTTCCCCCAGGTGCTGGAGGCGTTGCCCGTCGGCGAGGTGTGGCTCTCGGGCGACGAGCACACCTCGCTGACCTATGAGCGGGCGCTGGATGCCATTCTGGCCTCAGAGGCCGGCTACCACGAACCCCGCGCCGGCGAAGTGTTTCTCTTTGGCAGCGCCCGGGTGGAGGTGCTGCATCCCGAAAGGCTTACGGGCAGGCTGCACGACGGCTCGATCTCGTTGCGGATCGTGTTTGGCGAGGTGGCCATTCTGCTCACGGGCGATGCCGAGGCGTCCGCCGAGAGCGAGATGATTGCCCGGGGATACCCGCTGCGCTCCCAGGTGTTCAAGTTGGGGCACCACGGCTCCAGCACCTCCAACTCGGCGCCTTTTCTGGCGGCGGTGTCACCCGAGGTAGCGATCTATTCCGCAGGGCTGGGCAACAGCTATGGCCATCCCCACGCAGAGGTGATCGAACGCCTGGGGGCAGCCAGGATCCCGGTCTATGGCACAGATCGCTACGGCGCGATCCGCGTGATCACCGATGGCCGCCAGATCGTGATCGAAACAGAGCGTGGCCGGGCGGACACCTTGCCTGGTGAGGGCCTGGCGGCAGGGGGGCAGACCCGATGAGCGCCTACCGCCTGTGGCCCTGGGCCAGAGGGAAAGGCTTGAGGGCGCTTGGGCGCTCTCAAGGGTGCGGGCGCCAAGCCGGTGCGCCTCAGCGGCCCGATTCGGATCAAGCGCCGCCGCCGGAGCAGGCGCCGAGCGTGCCAGAGCGTGCCGTGGTGGACCGGATCGTGGATGGCGCGTTTGCCGTGCTGCTGGTTGGCGAGGCGGAAAGCGAACGGATCGAGCCCGTGGACCTCTTGCCGGAGGGGACCGTGGCAGGGGATTGGCTGCGGGTGCGTTACCGTGGCGACGCGCTGGTCGAGGCGACGCCGGACGCCGAGGCCACCGACCAGGCCCGCGAGCGCATCGCTGCCAAGCTGGCCCTGCTGCGCCGGCGGGGCTCCCGGGCCCAGCGCGACGAGGGCTAGCCGGCAGCGCCCGGCGGGGCGGCGATGAGCGGACGCGGCCAAACCGACATACGAACCGGCCCCCTGGGGAGTTCCCCAGGGGGCCGGTTGTCGTGCTAGAACCAGGAACTCTAGAGACCACGAATCATGGTCTGTGGCCCCTACTCCTATTGCTCAAAGTACCACTGCTCCGGGCACTCGGGGAAGGACCACAGGCTGTCCCACGTCCAGAAGCCGCCCGTCTCAGAAACGTTCTTGAGGTTGTTGCGCACGAACAGCGGGTGCGGCGCGTTGCCGACGCTGCCGATGGTCCAGATGTGCTCCGCCTGGCTCTCCAACACCTTGCGGGCCGGCTCCAGCTCATCGGTCAGCATATACTCGTCCAGCCAGTTGTACAGGTCCTTGATGACTTGCGGGGGCTCTTCGCCCTGAGCGCCACGGGTGTTGTACCAGCGGCCCCACAGCCCGCCCCAGCAGTTCTCGTCCCCGTCAATGGGGGCAAAGTACTTGGGTCGGCGCAGGAACAGCGTATCAGCCGTCTCATCGCCGTGCCACAGAGACATGGGCTCCTCGTTGGCCAGGATCTTTTGGGTCAGCAGCGTGCGGGTGATGGACTTCCACTGGATCTCGACGCCGATGGCCTTCCAGTACTCGGTGACCAACTCGGTCATGGGGCCCTTGGGGGTCTCGCTCTCGTACAGGTCCCAGGAGATGATCATGGGCTGCTTGCTCACCGGCCAGAGGCGGTGGGTCTTGGCAGCGTTCCACTCCAGGCCCATATCATCCAGCAGGGCATTGGCCTGATCCAGATCGTACGCGGCATAGGCAGCCGCGTACTCGGGCCTGTAGTGCCGCGAGGTCGGGATGACCGTCATCTGGGTCTCGGAGGCGTTCCCAAAGTAGATGATGTTGTTGATGTCCGCCCGGTTGATGGCCAGCGAGAGGGCCTGACGGAAGCGGTCATCAGAGAACACCTCGCGCATCTCATCATTCGGCCAGTTCATGTTGACGTTGTAGACCACCTCAGAGCCCTTGCCCGATTGCCAGAGCACCATGCGCGCATTGGACTGGGCCGCCCCTTCGGCATAGGTGGCATAGAACAGGATGCGCAGCTCAAACCCGGCAAAGTCATAGGTGCCGCCCACGGTCTTGGCATCCAGGATCGAGAGATCGGCAGCCTTGTCGTTATTGATCTTGTCAATATACGGCAACTGGTTGCCCTCGGGATCCACGGCCAGATAGTAGGGGTTGCGCTCCAGGAATGACATGCTGGGCGTGTCGCGCAGGGTGATGAACGATTCCAGCTTGGGCCGATCAATGCTCTGGTTGCGGTTGTTCTCTCGTCCGAACAACTGATACCAGAAATCAAAGCCGGCGGCTTTGGCCAGATCGTTGGCATCCGGGTTGTACTTGATGTGGAACTGCTTCACATAGTGCGAGGGCACCCAGCCATTGTGATCCCAAAACGCGTACAGGTGGGCCATGTTCACCAGGACAAAGGACGGGCGCGGGATGGCAAAGGTGAGCTTGTAGGTATAGTCATCAATAATATCCAGCTTCATCACCTCGCCGCCAGGCGTAAAGTCCGTGGATGGCACGGGCGTGATCTCGGTATTGAGCAGCACGTCCTCATACCAGAACTTGATGTCCGCCGAAGTGAGAGGCGCGCCATCGGACCATTTCAGGCCCCTACGCATGTAGCAGGTCACCTCTTTAAAGTCCGGGGTGACCTCCCAATCCTTGAGGATCAGGGGCACGGCATGGGTCAGGTCTTTGGAGATGCGCAGCCAGTTGGGCCGCCCCATAACCTGCTGGGTATCGTTGTGATACAGGTTCATGCCCAGGCCGCCCACGGTGATGGTGCCGCCGTACTGGCCAATGCTGTCGGTCACCTCGATCACCAGGGGCTCCTCGGGCAGGCGCTCCTCGACGGGTGGCAGCTCGCCTCGAGCCACCTTTTCGGCCAGCATGGGCGATTCCTTGAACTTGGGCGGCGCTGATGGCGCCTCCTCCTCGACGACGGCCGGCGGCGCCTCCTCAACGACGCCGGGCTCGGCGGGCGTTTCGGTCGTCTCACGCGTGCAGGCCGCGATGGCTACGCCAGCAACGGTGAGGCCTGTATACTTGAGAAAATCTCGGCGGGTGTGCTTGGGGAGATTCATTGCTTCACTCCTTGGCGCCCAGTTTGGGCTTGATACATGTCGACATTGACAGTTGACGAGATGGTACAGCTACTCTGCTAACCGCCTCCTTTCCATATACGCCTCGGGCTGGGGAGCTCTACGGGACAGGCCCTCCCACCCACGCCGGCCCTGACGACGTAAGGTTCTCGATTCAGCCGAAAAGCGGCTGATCCGCGCGGGCGCTGCAATGGCGCGCTGGCGGCGCGCTCGCCAACCAGAAGCATGCTTAGCATACTAAATATTCGTCCAATAGTCAAGCCCCAAGCAAGCCTTTTCTCATCGCGATGGCCGGGCCCGGGTCGGCGCGGGCCGCTCCGCGCTGCTCTGCGCCGGCGGGGCCCTGTTTGACCATGCCTCCAAGGGCCGCTACAATCGGACGCTAGGAAAGGGGTAAAGCTCAACGCGTGCGCACCGCTTCCCGATGGAGAGGAGTCCAGCTTTTCATGCCGTTCTCGCGCTCACGTGTGCAAGTTTGGCGCGCTGCGATTGTGGGGCTCTTTATCGCCCTCGCCCTCTCATACACCCTGACAATCCCCTTGGGCGAGGCGTATGACGAGTGGGCACATTTCGCCTATATCCGGTATGTCGTCAATCATCACGAACTCCCCGCTTCGGGCCAACGGCTGGTGCCTGAGGTCGCCTGGGACGCGACGCATCACCCCCCTCTGTACTATCTCTTTGGCGCACTGGCGACGTCCGGTATCGAGATGAGCGACAACCTGCGCCCTAGGCCCAACCCACACCTGCCGGATGGCTATACTCTGAATGCGTACATCCAGGGGCCAGAATCGCAGTGGCCCTGGTCGGGTTCGGTGTTGGGGATGCGCATCGCGCGGGGTGTCTCCATGCTCATGGGAGCGCTGACGGTGCTGCTCACCTACCACATTGGACGCCGTTTGGCGCCCGACCGGCCCGAGATCGCGCTGGCTTCGATGGCGATCGTGGCTCTGATGCCGCAGTTTCTCTTTACGAGCAGCATCATCACGAACGATATCGCCATTGCGCTCTTGACGACTCTGGCGGTTTTCCTCTCCATAAGGTTCATACAGGCACCCTCCTTTTGGGGCGTGTTCTGGCTGATGCTGACCACTCTGGCAGCGCTATTGACCAAGGCCAATGGCGTCGCATTGCTGCCATCTGCTATGACGCTGCTGATCGTCATGGTGCTCAGACGAGGAGGCCCTTTTGGCTTGGCCAAGCGTCTGGGGCTGATCGCCGGCGGCGTGCTGCTCTTGGCCAGCGCCGCGGGGCTCTTGATCCTGTGGGAATCCTGGAATACCTATCTTCACGGCCATCATTCGAGCGTTTCAGGGGCGATCACCAAGTACATCTTGCCCGCCATCCTGGGGGGCGCCGGACAGCGCGGCCAGATCCTCGCCTGGGGTATTCTGCCCGCCGGGCTGCGCTACACCTACCAGACCTTTTGGGCTGCCTTTGGCATGGGCAACATCCCGGCGCACGGCGCGTTCTATATTGCGATCACCGTCATGAACGTACTTGCTTTGCTGGGGGTGGGGCTTGGGCTTTTGCGTGGCAATGGAGCGCCCCGGAGAGGCCTGGCAGCGATGGGCATCATTGCCCTATGGACGCTCGTGCCACCCACCTTTTTGATCCTGAGCAGCCACATTACCGACGTATCGCCTGGCCGCTATCTCATGTCGTTGGCGCCCATCGTTGCCATCGTACAGGCCCTGGGCTTGGCGGAGCTGGCGCCGTTGCGACGCCGGCGCATCGTATTGGCAAGCTATGTATCCTTATTGTTGGCTTTTGCCATTGCCGTTCCCTGGCTCTATATTCGTCCGTCCTATGTCAATTCTGGGCGAGTCAGCCGGTCTCGTCTGGAGGAGATTGCCCAGCCGCTAGAGTTTCGTTTTGGCGATGCGTTGGCCCTTGTGGGCTATCGCCTGCCGGAGGCTACGGCCCATCCAGGCGAGATTACCGAGATCACGCTCTACTGGCAATGCCTGGGGAAAATGGAGGAAGACTATACCATCTCGGTACAGTTGCTAGATCCGAGCTTGGTCTTTTACGGCGGCGTCGCCTCGTATCCTGGGCGCGGCAACGAAGGCACCCAGTTTTGGGAGCCCGGCGAGATTATCGAGGACCGCTATCTGGTCAGGATAGGGGACGATTTCCCCGCGCCCGCGTTCGCCATGATCAAGGTGGAGGTGTTCCAGCACGGAACCTATGCGTTCCTGCCGCTGGCAACCCCGCGCGGGCAGGTGGAGAGCGGGGGCGCCGTCTTTGGGCGCTTGCGGGTCGTTGATCCGTCCATACGGCAGGGGGTATCCGGCCGCTCGGTGGGGGTCGTATTCGGCGAGGCGATTGCGCTTGCCGGGCAGCATGTAGAGGGCGCGTTCCAGGCCGGCTCCGAGATCGCCGTCTCGCTACGCTGGCGCGCGCTCGCGCCCCCGGATCAAGATTACACGGTGTTTGTACACCTCTTGGACCAGAGCGGTGAGATCCTGGCCCAAACCGATGGGCAGCCTTTGGCGGGGCGCTACCCCACGAGCCTCTGGCGCACCGGCGATACTGTACAAGATGTGCACCTGATCACGATCCCGGCCAACCTACCCGTGGGCGCATATCAGCTCGCCATTGGGATTTACCGGCTTGAGACCCTTCAGCGTCTTGCGGCCACAGACGCCGGCGGGACTCCCTTGGAGCAGAATCAGTATCTTGTCCCGATCCATATTGCAAAGGCCGCTGGCCCATGATGACCGGGTGCTGCCCACGGGCTCTAGGTGCGCGTCGCATACGCGAGGCTCATACCGGGGCCAAGGCCGCATACCATTCCCCAAAGATCTCGGCGAGGGAGCCATGAACCAAGTCGTAGAAAGGCAATGGGATAACAGAGCGTTTTCTGTCTTGCTGATCGCTTCTCTGGTTGTGGTGGCGATCTTGGGCACACTGTATAGCCTGACAACGCCACTGTTCGAGCCCCCTGACGAGCTGCAGCACTATCAATACATTCGCCATCTGATAGATCAAAGGACATTGCCGGTACAGCAGCCTGATGGCCCGCCATCTCAGAGCCATCAGCCTCCGCTGTACTACCTGGCCGGCGCCATGCTGGTTTCCAGCATCAATGACCCCTACGACATTCCGGATTACAACCCCTTTTGGGCATATGAGGCAGGCCAGGTAGGGAAAGACAATAAACGCCAATATCTGCCCGAGACAACACAGATTCTTCCGCACAACGGCACGGCGTTGGTTGTGCTCGTATTGCGCCTGTGGTCGGTTCTGCTGACTCTGGGAACGCTGATGGCTATGTGGCGTCTCGGCAGAATGATATGGCCCGGCAACTTGCCCAAGGTAGCTGCCATGCTCGCCGTGGGCGCCCTCAACCCGATGTTCTTGTACATGGGCGGCGCCGTTAACAATGATAGCCTGGTCATCTGCTGTGGCGCCTGGGTCCTCTTGCTTTCGGTGCTCGCTTTGCACAAAGGGTTCTCTCTGCTCACTACGCTTGCCCTTGGCGTCGTCTATGGGCTGGCCCTTTTAAGCAAACTGAACGGGCTCGCTCTTGCGGCCCCGTGGATAGCCGCCCTTGCGCTGTACTCTTTTAGGCAGAAAACGTTCAAATATTTGTTTGCTCGATTTTTCATCGTTTTTTTCGTTGCACTATTGGTATCTGGCCTCTGGTATATACGTAACTATGTTGTCTATGGCGATCCTTTTGCCTTGGAAATCGTCCTGCAAGTTTGGGGGCAGCGAGGCATAGATGAAATGAGCCTTGCACGCCTCTCTTCCGATATCGGCTTTGCTTTCATGAATTTCTGGGGCAGGTTTGGGTACGGGCAGGTTCCTATGCCTTTGGGGTTCTACCTAATATTCCTCTTTTTATTGGTATTCTCTTTCATAGGGCATCTTGTTCATATTGTTCACCCTGGATTAAAGAGGCTTTGGGAGGAAAGAGGTGGCCATTGGTTCGTACTTGGCTTTGCCTCGCTCGGCTTCACGGCCGCCATGCTATACTATCTCGTTCGCAATCCCACCGGAGGGAACGGACGTTACCTCTATCCTGCCATGCCAGCGTTCTCGGCACTGCTGGTTGCCGGGGTTTCCGTCTGGTTCGATAGATTGCGCCGCCCCTCTTGGGCATACGCCGGCCTCACATGCCTGATGGCCGGGCTGGCAGTATATACGCTGTTGTTCCTGCATCACACGTATGCTCCGCCACCGCGCTACGCATCTGCCGAGCGCCCCGAGATGCCCAATACCGCTGAGGTAGTGTATCCTGGACTGGGAACACTGATCGGGTATGGGGTGCACCCGGATTCTGCCGCGCCCGGCGAGGCGCTCGATGTCATTCTTTTCTGGCAAGTCACAGGCGAAACCGAATCTGATCATCGCATGTTTCTGCAGCTTGTCGATACGCATGGAGAAAGAATTGCTGGACGAGATACACATCCCGGCTTGGGGAATTATCCGACCAGCCTTTGGCAAGAGGACGAGATAATCGCAGATACCATCCGCTTGTCTGTGCCGATGGGGGATTGGGTACCCACGGGGGTGCATCTGAACCTGGGATTCTGGTCAGAGGATGGCAGTTACCTGCTCCCCACGCGCGACGGGCAAACCACGGCCACATTGGGGATCATTCGGCTGGGCCCCAGCAGCCCCCCGGCGCTGCAAGGGCATCGGCTCTATGCGCTGGGCGACGTCGTCGAGCTGACCCGGCTTGTTCCACCGAGTGAGGTAGGCATACCTGGCGCAACGCTCCACTTTGCCCTGACATGGCGCGCTCTGGCGAACCCGAGTGCGGATTATAGCGTTTTTGTGCACCTCCTCGACGCGGAAGGGAGCCTGGTTGCGACGTATGACCATCCGCCACAGGAGGGGGCATACCCCACCTCCCTGTGGCGCTCAGGTGACATGGTAATGGACGAACGGCAGATCGCGCTGCCTTGGGAGCTGAGCCCAGGGACGTACAATGTCGTCGCCGGATGGTACCGCGTGGATGATCTCTCGCGCTTGCCCGCAAGAGATGCTGTGGGCCAGACGCTGGATAATGGGGCAATGCCGCTATTCTCGGTTGTCGTCGAGCGTTAGGCGGCGCACTCGGCGCCGGCTCGAACGTGGAACGTGGGTAGACCGTATAGTTCATTCCGAGACGAGGTATCGTACATGCTTGCATCGCAGACGAGGCGCATCTCTCGCCCGCAGCCCGAGCCTTACCGCCGGATCGCCCTGGCCATCCTGGCGTGTTTTGTAGCGCTCGGCCTGGTGTATAGCGTCGTCAACCCGATCCTGGAGAGTCTGGATGAGATTCACCACTATGCGTACATCCAGTACATAGCCGATGGACACGGGCTGCCGATCCAGCGCCCTGGGGAGGCGACCTCCTATGAACAGGAAGGCAGCCAGCCGCCGCTCTACTACATCCTGGGCGCAGGGTTCACCTTTTGGGTCGATAGCAGCGATTTCGCCGAGTTACTGGTGCGCAATCCACACGCCCGCATCGGCATCGGCCTCACCCGCGATAACCAGAACCTCATCCTCCATTCAGAGGCCGAAAGCTGGCCCTGGCGCGGCGCGACCCTGGCCATCCGGCTGGCGCGCTGGTTCTCCATTCTGCTAGGGGCGGGCGCCGTCTGGGGCGTCTACAGGCTCGGAATGGCCCTCTTTCCGCAGCGGCCAGCGATAGCCCTCGGCGCGATGGCCCTGACCGCGTTCAACCCCATGTTCATCTACCTCAGCGCATCGGTGAACAACGATAACCTGATCACATTGCTGGCCACCTGGGCGCTTGTGCAACTGGTCGAGATACTCTATCACGGATGCACGCCCAAGAGGCTGGTATGGCTGGGAGTCACGCTGGGGCTTGCTTCCTTGGCCAAACTCAGCGGGCTGGCGCTCGCGCCCCTGGCGGCCCTGGCGCTTGGCCTGGAGGCGCTCAAGGGGCATCTAGGCGAGGGTTGGCGTTGGTGGCCCAGGCGCGACATCCTGCACCGCTGGCTCCGCCACACAGCCCCCGTCCTTGGCGCGGCCCTGCTCATCGGCGGCTGGTGGTATGTGCGCAACCTTGTGCTCTATGGCGAACTCACGGGCGTTCACACCATGGTGGCCGTCTTTGGCCAACGCAACGACGTCTTTACCCTTCAGAGCGTATGGGAAGAGTTCCTGGGGTTTCGCATCAGCTATTGGGGCCTGTTTGGCGCCGTCAACGTGGTGCTCAGTCCGCTCTTTGCCGTCTGGATCCTGGAGGCGATCCTGTGGATCGGGGCGCTGGGCGCGCTCTATACGCTCCTTTCCGGGCGCATAGATGCTTTTGCGGGCGCCCTGGATCGGAGCAAGGCCCCGTTTCTCTTGAGCCTCCTCACCCTCGCGCTCTGGACCGTCGTCTTGCATATCTCGCTTTTACGCTGGACCCTGATGACCCGCGCCTCACAGGGGCGCCTGGTCTTTCCCGCCATCGGCGCCATCTCGCTCATCGTGGCCTGGGGGCTATGCGCCCGGTCGCGCCCGCGACGCTGGCCACCCCCGCTGGTGATCGGTTGCCTGGCGCCGCTCATCCTGGCCGTCGCCGCGCCCTGGACAACGATCAAGCCAGCCTACGCGCCGCCGCCCATTACGGCGCGAGACGCCATCCCCCAATCGGCAACGCCTTTCGGGGCGGTCTATGATGGGCGCATCGAGTTGGCCGCCTACGAGATCCGGCCGGATTCGGCCCGGCCGGGCGAGGAGCTCTCTATCACGCTCTATTGGCATGCGCTGGCACCCGTGGAACAGGATTACAGTCTGTATCTGCACCTGTTCGGGCGAGAGGGGCGCAAGATCGGCTATCGCGATAGCCACGCAGGCATGGGCAAGTATCCCACCAGCCGCTGGCAGCCCGGCGAGGTCATCCAGGATACGTACACGTTGCAGATTGACCCGGATGCACTCGCGCCCACGGCGGCGCAACTGGAGGTGGGGCTGTACCAGTTCAAGACCATGCAGCGCCTGCCTGCCAGCGACGGCATGGGGCAGCCGGTGGCCCAGACGATCCTTGCACGTGTCAAGATCGAGGGGCGCGGCGCGAGCGCCGTCCCCTCGCACGCGCTGGATATCACCCTGGGCCCAGGGGTGCGCCTGCTGGGCTATGACCTGCCCGAGACCGAGTTGCGCCCCGGCGATGTGGCGCCCGTCGTCCTCTACTGGGAAACCGCCCCTCTGCCGGAGGATTATCAGGTGCTGGTGCATCTCATCGGCGCTGATGGCGCCCTTGTCGGCCAAGGAGATGGCCCGCCAATGGACGGCGACTATCCCACCAGCTTCTGGGGATCGGGCGAGCGCCTGGTGGACCATCACCGGTTGACGGTGAGCGAGGAGGCCCCGGAGGGCGAGGCGTGGCTCTACGTGGGGCTATACTCGCTGGAGGACTGGCGCCGCCTGCCCGTTCTGGATGAGACGGCGTCCGAGGATCGCGCCCCGATTGCCTTGGTGCGCATCCTCGCGCCATAGGCCAGGGGCTGCACGCCAGGGGTTCGCCCGCCGTTGGCTGCTCAGGAGATCAAACCGAGGCGGATGGCCAGCGCCACCGCCTCGGTGCGGCCGGAGGCGCCCAGCTTGGCGATGACGTGGCTCACGTGGGTCTTGACGGTGGCCTCGCCGATGCCCAGGCGCGTGGCGATCTCTAGATTGCCCAGCCCCTGCACCATGAGCGCCAGCACCTCGCGCTCGCGCGGGGTGAGATCGTGGCCGGGAGACTGGGGCCGGCGCGTGGCGCGGATCAGAACCTGGGCCGCCTCGGGGGCCAGGGTGGCGCGCCCCGCATGGGCCGCCCGAATCGCCTCGGCCAGCGCGATGTGCGAGACGTTCTTGAGCAAATAGCCCACAGCGCCCGCCTGCATGGCCCGCCTGACCAGGTCATCGTCGCTAAAGCTGCTCAGCGCCAGGACCTGGATCTCGGGGTGCTGCGCCGAGACCTGGCGAGTCGCCTCGACGCCATCCATGACCGGCATGATCAGGTCCATGAGGATCACATCGGGGCGTAACGTCTGGCACAGACGCAGGGCCTCCTCACCATTGCTGGCCTCGCCCACCAGCTCCAGATCCGCAAAGGCCTGCAAAAAGGCCCCCAGCCCGCTGCGCACCACCGGCTGGTCATCTACGATCAACACCCGAATGGGCTCCGCCTGGGTCATGGCTGCTCCTCCTCTGCCTGCGCATCCTCCTCGATGGAACCGCCCGGGGCCTGGGCCCAACACAGCGTCACGCACGCGCCCTGCCCGGGCTTGCTGGCGATGGTCAGTGCGCCGCCGATGGCCTCGGCGCGTTCGCGCATCATCCGCAGCCCCAGATGATCGCCCTGCACCGCAGCAGGGTCGAACCCATGCCCGTCATCGCGAACGGTCAGGCGCACCGCAGCCCGTCCAGCCTCGGCTGTGTCCGCTTCCAGCCGGAGCCAGACCTGTTGGGCGTGGGCATGCTTGGCGATATTGTTGAGCGCCTCTTGGGCCGTGCGATATAGGGTGAGGCGCACCTCGCCGGGCAGATCGGGCAGCGGCGGGATCTCTAGCGCAATGGGCAGCCGGGCGCGGCCCCCGACGGCAGCCGCCAACTGCTTGAGCAGGTCCTCCAGTGGGGCCTCTAGCAGGGCCCGGGGGCGCAGCTCGAGCAACAGGGTGCGCATCTCGGCCAGCGCGCCCTGGGTTAGCTCACGCAGCTCGGCCTGTCGCCGGCGCGCCTCCTCCGGGTTGCTCTCCCACAGGATCGGGATCACCCCGGCCAGCAGGTTGGCCGAAAAGAGGGTCTGGCTGACCGAATCGTGCAGCTCGCGGGCCAGGCGATTGCGCTCGGCGGCGACGGCTTCGGCCTCGGCCCGCTCATAGAGCCGCGCGTTGTCAGCGGCCATCGCCGCCTGACGCAGCATGGCCGCTAGCAAGGCGCGCTGCTCCTCGGCCAACGCGCGCTCCGTGGGCGAGCCCAGCAGGATCAGGCCTTGCAGCCCGGCGCGCGCCGCCAGGGGCACGCACACGACGCTGCGCCATCCGGCGGCCAGCATCACCTCGCGCAGCCCGCCGGACGCCTCGCCCAAGGCGACCGGCGCTGCGCCAGAACCCCAGGCGGCATCCAGGGGCAGGCTCTGAGGGGGATGGCCGGAGACGCGCTGGCTGCACAAGAGTTCTAGCGCCCCGCCCTCGGGAGTCGCCCGATAGGCCAGGCCCGCCGGCCACCGGATCACCTGCGCCATCTGCTCCAGAGTGGTCTGCAACGTCTGGCGCAGATCCAGCGAACGGCCCAGCCGGGTCGCCAGTCGGTTCAGGGTCTCCAGCTCATGGGTGCGGTCGGCCACTTTGCGCTCCAGGCCATAGTAGAGCTCCTGTAGCTCGGCCGACATCTGGTTAAAGCTGGATGCCAGTTGGTACAGCTCCCATTCGTCCGCCGGCTCGATGCGCTGGCCCAGTTCGCCCAGGGCCATGCTCTGGGCCGCCTCGGTGAGCTCTTGCAGAGGGCGCATCAGACGGCGCGCCTGCCAGCCCACCAGCAGGCTGGGCAGCGCCAGCCCCAGACCCAGCAGCAACCAGAGCAGGCGCCCATAGCGCGCGCCGGTCTGGGCCAGGGCGTCCCAGTCCTCGTCCTGCACAAGCCGCCAGGCGGCGTCGGGCACCGGCGCATAGCTGATCACCCGCGTGACGCCGCCCCCCAAAGGGAGCCTTTGGGCGCCCGCACCCGATGCCGCCAGCCCTCCTTGGGAGACGAGCGCGACCAGATAGCCAGGGGCCGGCGTTTCGCCGATCACGCGCCCGTTTTCATCCAGCAAATAGATGGCGCGGTCGGCGCCGTTGCGCTGGCGCAGCAGCAGCCGGTAAAAGGCGCTGCTGTAGACCGGCACATCGAGGCGAAAGAGCCCGGCCACCAACTCGGGCGCGCCGGTTTGCGCCCTGGTGATGATGGTGATGGCGATGGCGGGCGCACCCTGCGGGCCGATGGGCGCCGCCTCGGAGCCCAGGATCGTGGGCTGCCCCTGCATGAACGCCTGCACAAAGCCCAACGCCGACCAGTCCTCCCCCAGCAACTCCAGGCGGCGCGGATCGGCGGCCTGCACACGGCCTGTGGCATCCACCACCACCACGCCCCCGTCAAAGACCTGCAAATCGGGCATGGCCAGGCGCAGGGCCAGCATCTGCTCTTGAGGCGAGATGGGCGCCAGGGTGGACGTTTGGGTGGCGGCGGTGAGCCGATCCACAAAGGGCGACAGGTCCAGCGCCACTTGCTGCGCCGCCAGGCGGGTGAGGGCCTGGCTGCGCTCCAGCGCCAACGATTCCACCACGCGATAGTAGGCGCTCAGGGTCAGGATGACCACGGCCGCCAGGATGACGAGGGCCGGGGCCAGGGCCGCCAGCACCAGCCGCGCCTGCAACCGGGGGTGGGGCCCAAAGCCCAGCTTCTCCCCCCACGCGCGCCACACGCCTACCAGACCCCTCTGCCTGGCCATCTATATCGCCTTAGTCCACAAAGCGCAAGCTGGCGAGCACCCGGTCGAACTGGGCCAGGGCCTCCTCCGCCTGGGCGCGCCGCTCCGGAAAGCCCGAGATTGGGTCCAGTAGCGTGACGCGGCGCTCCGGGAACCTGGGATGCGCAAGGACATAGCGCACCACCGCGAGATCGTTGCCCAGCTCCTCGACCTCGCGCATGGCCGGCAGGCCGCCGATCTCCAGGGGCTCTTGCAGGGTGGGCGCGCCGTACAGATCCCGCAACTCGTCCTCATCGCCGATGGCGAATTCGATGGCAAAGGGCGCGCTTGCCGCGCCTTCGGGCTGGGGCGGCGTGAGATAGACCGCCAGCCTGAGGCTGGGCGGCCCGATGGGCGGCAGGTGGGGATCCTGCACCAGTTCCTCGACCGCCCAATCCTGGGGGATCAGAATGGCAAAACCGTACTCCTGGTTGTGGTATTGCACCCAGCCGGGCTCCAGGGGCGCGAGCGCCACAGAGGGCGCTGCCGCAGCCGCGCCTTCTGGCTGGCCCGGGCGACAGGTCACCTGCGTGATCTGCCAACCCTGGGCGCCCTCCTCGAGATGCACCTGGAGACGCTGCCCCTCAAAGCTGGTGCCCAGCAGGACGCTGGCCGAGGAGCCCTCGGTGGTCGCTTCGATGACGCGCACGCTGCGGGGCACATCTTGGGCGCACAGGATCGGATCGGCCACCAGCCCGGCGGCGCGCTCGGCAACGATGCGCTCCACCAGGGCCTCGGCCAGGTACCCTTCGGCCTGCAAAACGCCATCCAGATCGGACAGCCCCTCAAAGCGGGCGATGGTGTTGGCGATATACCACTCGTAATAGGTCTGGGTCACCTGCTCTGGGCCCAGCCCCTGGCGGGGGGGCAACGGCGGCGCGACGGGCGTGGTCGCTTCCCCGGCCTGTTCCCCGGCTGGCGGGGGCGCGGCTGTGGCCCACGCCTCGGGCGCCGGTTGGGGGCGGCAGGCCGCCGTAGCCAGCAACGCCGCCGCGATCCCCAGGATCAGCCTGCTCACGATGCGCATGTTCCCTGCTCCCTCTATCCAGGCAGACGCTCTTTTTTGCTCTATGGCCATTATACGCCTGTGCGAGGGCCGCGCGCCCCTCGCACTGCCAGGAATGCCCCTGGCAGTGCGGCCTATACCGGCCTCCATCGAATGGCCAGGTGGGCAACGCTCCTGTGGAAAAGGAACGATTGCGGCCTATAGAGACAAGTCTTGGGCCGCCCTGCGCCGCATGGAGCGCAGGCTTTGGCCTGCATTGTGGTAAAATGTCTGTAGCTGTTTTCCCCCGATCCTATTTCGTTTTTATACATGATCACCCAGCGCTGGCGCGCCGGTGCGGGAACAATCCCGCGCTCCCAAACCAGCCGCGTGGCCTCAGAACACGGCAATCCCGGGTACTCGGGTGCGCAGGGTATAGAGCGAGGTGCGCGCCGTGATGTACAGGGTGCGCAGATCAGGGCCGCCAAAGGCCAGGTTGGCGGGCTGCTCGGGCCCCTTGAGGACGCCCAGGCAATGCGCCTCGGGGGTGAACACCCACAGCCCGCCCGGCCCCGTGCAATAGACGTTGCCCAGGCTATCCACTTTCATCCCGTCCGGGCTGCCCGCATCGGGCGAGGCCATGTCGGCCCAGAGCCGCCCGTTGGCAAGCCCGCCATCGGCTGCGACATCGAACGCGCGGATCTGGCGGCGCTCGGAATCATCCACATAGAGCACCGACTCGTCGGGCGCAAAGGCCAGGCCGTTGGGCCGCCCAAAATCGTCGGCCAGCAGATGGAGCGCGCCATCGGGCGCGATGCGGAATACGCCGTTGAAGGGCAGCTCGCGCTGGGCCTCCTGGATGCCATAGGGTGGATCGGTGAAATAGACGCTGCCATCGCTGCGCACCACCACGTCGTTGGGGCTGTTCAGGCGCTGGCCCTGGTAATGGGTGGCCAACGGCTGCGGGTTGCCATCGGGCGCCGTGACCGAAACCTGCCGGTTGCCATGCTCGCAGGCCACCAGGCGCCCCTGCCGGTCGAAGGTGAGCCCGTTCGAGTTGCCGCTGGGCTGCCGCCAGACGGATAGGGCGCCATCCGGCTCCAGCCGGTGGATCGTGTTGGCGGGGATATCGCTAAAGAGCAGATAGCCCTCTGGGTGCCACACGGGCCCCTCGGTGAACTGCAAGCCGGTGGCCACGCGCTCAAACTCGGTCGTTTCGAAAAGATCGGCCAGGCTCATGCTCCCTCCCGTATTTTTTACCACTCTATTGCTGTTGGGTGCAGCACTATGGCCCTCACCCCCACGCCGTAACGCGCAATGAGCTTGTCCGCGCTCTCAAGGCGAGTTTCGCCGGGGTGAGGGCTCTCAAGGCCGCAAGGTTTGGCTGCCGAGAGTATGCCATCCTGCTGGGTTGTCCTTGCCCAAAATATACGGTAGCCAGCGCATGCATGCGCGGCTCGCCCATCGTCTCTGCGCTCCTTGCATGGCGTTACGTCAACTCCGAGAGCGCCACGGAACGTCCCTCGTCCGCCGAGGCGATGATGGCTGAAACGACCAGCGATTGCAGCAGGCCATCATGGTGGGTGGGCAGAGGGCCGGGGCCCTTCCACGAGGCGGGCTGTAACGTATCCTCGACAATGGCATCCACAAAGTGATCCTGTAGCGCCATGGATTTGCCCAGGGTATGGTCATGGCTCTCCAGGGCCAGGGCCGTCGCGTCGGCCTCGGTGGCCAGGCCCACGGCGCCGGGCGCGGGCCGGTGCACGATGGCGCGCAGGTTGGCCCCTGCCTCTAGCAGGGCCTTCTGGTGTACCAGGAGCTGCTCCGTATCCACACGAGCCGAGAGATTGGCGCGCCAACTGGGGCGCGCGCCAAACCCCGCCAGCTTGTTATAGATCACGGCCCCTTCCGCGCCGGAAAAGCTCAGATAGAACTCGACCAGCTCGTCCATGTGCTTGATCCACTCGGCCTTGACCCGCACCCTGGCGCCGTTATCGAACAGCAGCAACGCCTCGTACAGATCGGGGGTATAGCCCAGCACCCGCTCCTGCTTGATGGCGTACACCTCACGCACCTCGGCGGGGTGCAGGTACCAGCGAAGCAAATCCACCACATGGCTGAGCAGGAAATGGGCCGTGGACGATCCGGCGGCCCAGGCGCGGCTGCGGTCGCCCCAGAGCCGCGTGGGCACCGAGATATTGTCATCCAGGCGCGCCTCGCCATAGACCACCTCGCCCAACAGGCCCTGGCGGATTACATAGCAGGTGGCGATATCCATGGGCGCCGTGCGGTTGGCATAGTTGACGAAAAAGCGCGTCCCCCGTTGCTCGGCGGCCTCATAGAGGGTCAGGGCGTCCTCCACCGTGGTAGCCAGGGGCTTTTCCTGGATGATATTGGGCACGCCCGCCTGCATCGCGGCCATCGAGGGCTCGCGGTGCAGGGCATCCGGCGTCGCCACCACCACCAGATCCAGGGCGTGGGCGCGCAGCATCTCGTGCAGATCGCCATAGGCCTGGGCGCCCAGGGGGGCCGCCACGGCCCGCGCGGCCTCTGGGCGAACATCGCACACGGCCACCACCCGCGCATGGGGGTGTTCGTTCAGATTGGCAGCGTGGGCGCTGCCCAATAGCCCCGCGCCCACCACACCCGCTCGCAATTCCGCCACGCTAGGCCTCCTTTTCTCCAATGTCCCACCCTGCGCATCCATTCTAGCGGTGGGACGGAGAGCGTCAAGAGCAAGTGGCGGATTTTCGCCAGCAGGCCCCGAGTACGCTATAATATCATGTCATCCATTGCGTATGGTTTGTGCTGCCTGGGGGAATGATCGCTTTGCACAGACACCAATCGGTTTTGCACGGCACGTGGATCGTGGATTCAGACGAGCGCGGGGGGGGGCTGTTCTTCCTCTGGGCCGAGCGCGAGGCCGAGCCTGCCCTGGCCCTTGCTGCAGACGGCCGGCAGCCGCGCGTGCGGCGCCACCCCTACGCCGCCACGGCCATCGAGATCGCCGAGTTGCTCGATACGCTGGCCCCAGAGGTAGAGTGGCGCCGGGCCCAACGGCTGACGCGGCTGGCCTATCTGCCTTCCGGCGACGCCGGCCCCATCATGCCGACCTGGCTACACCCACATACCGACGGCGGGGCGCCCGAGATCCGGCCCTGGCGGGTCGAGGGCCTCTATGCGCCTGCAGACGGCCTCTTGCGGCTGCTGGCCGCCCTGCCTGCCGGACAAGACCCGTCGGAGACCTTTCGACTGGGCTCCGATCTGATCTATTGGAGCGCCGTCGCCCGGTTCGCCCTGGAGCTACTGGCGCGCAAACGGTTCTTGCCCGGCCTGGAGGGCGACAATGGGGCCATGCGCGCCGTTTGGCTGCCGGTGCTGGATGGGCCGGACGACGCGGCGCGCTTTGAGACTCTCGCCCAGGGGATGCCGCCGGCCTGCCGCGCCCTTGTTCAGGAGCGCGCGGCCCGCGACCAGGCCCAGGTTCTGCGTCCCCAGGCGCTCTTGCAGAGCTTTTTGGCCGCCCTGACGGACCACGCCGTGCGCGCCTGGGGATCGAGCAACGGCGGCGCGCCCCATGCCGCCGCCGGTCGGTCCCTGGGCGGCGCCTTGGGCTGGTGGCGCGGCCTCGGGGGCAAGGCCGAGGCGCCCTTGCCCCCGGCCAGGGCCGCCGAGATCGGCCGCCTGTATCAGGCCTGGAAGGGCTGGAACCACAAGACCAAGGTCGAGAGCGGTTCCTCGTTTCGCCTCTGTTTCCGCCTTGAGCCGCCGACTTTGGAGCGCGATGCCGCTGCCCGCGATCAATGGGTGCTGCGTTACTTTTTGCAGGCCAGCGACGATCCGAGCCTGCTGGTGCCCGCCTGGGAGGTCTGGCGCGAGCAGGGCGACGTGCTCAGCTACCTGAATCGCCGCTTTGACAACCCCCAGGAAAAGCTGTTGGAGGGCCTTGGCCTGGCCGCCGATGTGTGTCCCGCCATCCGCCGCAGCCTGCGCAACAACCCCTGCCCCGACGCCACCACCCTGAGCGATCAGGAGGCATTCCAGTTTCTGCGCGAGGTCTCGCGCTTGCTGGAGGGCGCCGGGTTCGGCGTCATGGTGCCCCCCTGGTGGAATACCTCCGACACCCGCCTGCGCGTCAAGGCCATGCTCCAGGCCACGCCCGAGGCCAACGGCCCCGGCATGCTCAGCATGAATGCCCTCGTATCGTATGACTGGGAGTTGGCACTGGGCGACCAAACCCTGACCCGCGAAGAGTTTGAGCGGCTGGCCGAGCTCAAGACGCCGCTGGTGCAGGTGCGAGGGCGCTGGGTGTTGCTCCAGCCCGACCAGATCGAATCGGCGGTCGCCTTTTGGGAAAAGCACCGCGAGCGCGTCGAGATGCGGCTGCGGGATGCCCTGGGCTTGGCGCTGGGCGCCCAGGATGAGTTGGACGGCCTGCAGGTGGGCGAAGTCGAGATGGATGATACCCTGCGGGGCGTTCTGGCCAGGCTCACCCAGCCCCAACAACTCGAACTGCTGCAACCGCCCGAGGGCTTTGTCGGCACGTTGCGCCCCTATCAGGTGCAGGGGCTCTCCTGGCTGGCCTTTTTGCGGCGCTGGGGCTTTGGCGCCTGCCTGGCCGACGACATGGGCCTGGGCAAGACCATCCAAACCATTGCCCTGGTGCTCCACCAGCGCAATGAGGATGCCGCGATTGCCCCAACGTTGGTCATCTGCCCCACGTCGCTGGTGGGCAACTGGCAGCGCGAGGTGGCGCGTTTTGCGCCCGACGTGCACGTGGTGGTGCACCACGGCACGGGGCGCGCCGAGGGCTCGGCCTTTGTGGAGCAGGCGCTACGCAGCGACCTGGTGATCAGCACCTATGGCTTGGTGCGCCGGGACCTGCAAGACCTGGTGCGGGTGCGCTGGGCCAACGTGATCATTGATGAGGCCCAGAATATCAAGAACCCGGTGACCAAGCAGGCGCGGGCCGTGCGGCGCTTGCAGGCCGATTTCAAGCTGGCCCTCACGGGCACGCCGGTGGAGAACCGCCTCTCGGAGCTGTGGTCTATCATGGCGTTTCTGAACCCGGGCTATTTGGGGTCGCGCAGCGGCTTTCGCCGCGATTTTGCGCAACCCATCGAGCGCTATCAGGATTCAGAGGCGGCGGGGCGCCTGCGCCGCCTGGTGCGTCCCTTTATCCTGCGGCGCGTCAAGACGGACCCGCAAGTGATCCGCGACCTCCCGGACAAGTTCGAGCAGCGCATCTACTGCAACCTGACCCACGAGCAGGCCACCCTGTATGAGGCCATCGTCCAGGATGCGCTGCAAGGTCTGGGCGATGACGACAACGGCGGCATCCGGCGGCGCGGCATGATCCTGGCCATGCTCACCCGGCTCAAGCAGGTGTGCAACCATCCGGCGCTGTTCCTGGCCGATGGCTCCTCCATCGGGCGGCGCTCGGGCAAGATGAACCGGCTGACCGAGATGCTGGAGGAGATCCTGGAACTGGGCGAGCGGGCGCTGATCTTTACCCAGTACGCCAAGATGGGGGCGCTCTTGCAGCAGCACCTGCGCGAGACCTATGGCCAAGAGGTGCTCTTTTTGCACGGGGGCACGCCCCAGCGCCAGCGTGATGAGATGCTGAGCCGCTTTCAGGAGAGCCCCGATGCCCCGGCCATCTTTGTCTTGTCCCTCAAGGCGGGCGGCACCGGTTTGAACCTGATGCGCGCCAACCATGTGTTCCACTATGACCGCTGGTGGAACCCCGCCGTCGAGAACCAGGCCACCGACCGGGCCTATCGGATCGGCCAGACGCGAGATGTCCAGGTGCACAAGTTCGTCTGCCTGGGCACCCTAGAGGAGCGCATTGACGCCCTGATCGAGAGCAAGCGCGAGCTGGCCGAGAATGTGATCGGCGCGAGCGATGGCTGGGTCACCGATCTGACGACGGACGAGCTGCGCGACCTAATCAGCCTGCGCGCCGAAGCGGTCCAGACGGAGTAAGAGCCGATGCCAGAACCGGTACGCTATGCGTCGAACGCAGATGTCTCAGAGTGCGGCCCCGAAGGCGGCTCCGGGAGCCTATCTCCGCGCGCGCCCCACGGGCGCGCGGCGCGCGGTTGGTGGGTGGGGCGCTGGATGCGCGCCCTGGGCCAGTTGTTCGATGCCACGCGCCTGGCGGCGGGGCGCGCCCTGGCCCATGAAGATCGCGTCTTGTGCCTGGAAGCGCAGATCGGCCTCGTTGTGGCGCGGGTGCGCGGCGAAACCCCGGAGGCCCCGCCCTATCGCGTGCACCTCTCCTTTGCGACCTATAGCGACGCCCAGTGGGAGCGCATCATCCATCTGCTGGGCGAGCGGGCCATCTATGCGGCGCAACTGATGAACAACGAGATGCCAGAAGAGATCGAGGGCGTCTTTCGCGCTGCGGGTGTATCGTTGTTCCCCTCGAACCTGCAAGAGCTGGGCGCCGAGTGCTCTTGCTCCGATTGGGCAAATACCTGCAAGCACCGCGCCGCCGTCTGCTACCTGCTGGGCGAAGGGCTCGACCGGGACCCCTTTTTGCTCTTTACCCTGCGCGGGCGCACCCGAGAGCAGGTGATTGCGGCCCTGCGCGCCCAGCGCGCCAATCAGGCCGCCGGGGCCGAGTCCCATGCCCGATCCCCCCAGAGCGCTACTACATCGCCACAGGCCTTGCCTGCCGATCCGGAGCGCTTTTGGCGACTGGGGGCCGATCTGGACAGGCTGCAAGCTCTCTCACAAGCGGGCGAGGATGAGGTCGAGCTCCTGCAGGCCCTGGGAGATCTGCCTCTTTTGCAAGACGACGAAACGCGCAGGCAATTGAGCGCCATCTATCAAGAGGTGGCGCAGCGCGCGCGGCGGGCATCCCACGGCGGCGATGGCCCCCCGGAAAAGGCCGGGCAAGGCTGATGGCGCTGCGGCCAGGGCGTTTCCAAAGTCAGAGTTAAAGCCCCGTACGGCAAAGAGCCGGCACGGTGGGCAAAGACGGCGCATACATGCGCCATGTTCGCCCACCGTGGAGCCAGGCATGATCTCGACGACAGTCGAGATATACATAATTTGGATTTTGGAAACGCCGAACAGTTGCGGGTCGCCGCGTTCGAGCCCCACGCCCCCCTGTGGTATAATGTCCCCCGATCCCGCGCACGAGTTGGTAAGGCATGTCCATTCTCACAGCCCACAATCTGGCAAAATACTATGGCGCCCAGGACATCTTTTCGGGGATTGACCTGAGCCTGGCGCGCGGCGACAAGATCGCCCTGGTGGGCCCCAACGGCGTGGGCAAGACCACCTTGGTGCGCATCTTGCTCGGGCTAGAGGAACCCACCGAGGGTTCGATTCATCGCGCCCGCGGCCTGCGCATCGGCTATATGGCCCAGCAGCCCAAGCTCGATAGCCAGCATACCCTGTACGACGAGATGTTGGCCGTCTTTGACGATCTGCGCCGCCAGCAGCAAGCCCTGCTGCGCCTGGCCGAGGAGATGGCCGAGGCCGATGACCCCACCGAGCCGATGGAGCGCTATGCCCTGGCCGAGGAGCGCTTTGAGCAGGCCGGCGGTTACGAGTACGAGGGGCGCATCAAGCGCGTGTTGGGCGGGCTGGGCTTTCGCCAGGAGATGTACGCCTGGCCCATCGCCGTGCTCAGCGGCGGACAGATCACCCGCGCCCTGCTGGCGCGCCTGCTGCTCCAGGAGCCCGACCTCTTGGTGCTGGACGAGCCCACCAACTATCTCGATCTGGCGGCCTTGGAGTGGATCGAGTCATACTTGCAGGGCTGGTCCCATAGCCTTCTGGTCGTCTCGCATGACCGGCGTTTTCTCGACCGGGTGGTGAACCGCGTCTGGGATCTGCACCATGGCCGCCTGGATACCTACCGGGGCAACTATAGCCACTATGCGGCCCAGCGGCTGGCCCGCCTGGAGCGCCTGGCCAAAGAGTACGAGGCGCAACAGGAGCAAATCCAGCAGACAGAAGAGTTCATCCGGCGCTACAAGGCGGGCCAGCGTAGCCGCGAGGCCGCCGGGCGCGAGAAACGCCTGGACAGGCTGGAGCGCATCGAGGCGCCGGAAACCCAGCGTCGGATGCGGCTGCGCCTGGATACCACCCTGCGCTCGGGCGACCAGGTGCTCATCAGCGAGACGGGCATGGCGGTGGGCTATCACACGCGGCCCGACGCAGCCGATCCGGAGGATGACAGCGCGCCCCACCTGCTCTTTCGCTCGGGGCCGCTGCTGGTGCTGCGCGGGCAGTGCGTGGCGTTGCTGGGCCCCAATGGCTGCGGCAAGACCACCCTGCTGCGCACGCTCTTGGGCGAGACCCCTTTGCTGGGCGGCGACCTGCGCATCGGCGCCAGCGTCAAGCTCGGCTATCTCTCCCAGACCCAGCACGAACTGGACCCGGACAAGACCGTGCTGGAGCAAGTGATGCAGGCCGGGCATTTCGAGATCGAGCCCGCCCGGGCGCACCTGGCGCGCTATCTCTTTGTGGGCGACGAGATTGACAAGCGCATCGGCGACCTCTCCGGCGGCGAGATGTCGCGGCTGGCCCTGGCGTTGCTGGCCATCCACGGCGCCAACCTGCTGCTCTTGGACGAGCCCACGACGCACCTGGATATCTCGGCCCAGGAGATCCTGGAAGACGTGCTGCGCGACTTTTGCGGCACCATCCTCATGGTCTCCCACGACCGCTACCTGATAGACGCCCTGGCCACCCATATCTGGGAGGTGCGCGATGGCGCCCTGACCGAGTATGAGGGCAACTATAGCGCCTATCTTGAATTCAAGGCCCAACAGGAGGCCGGGGTTCAGGCCCAAGAGGCCAAACCGACGCGCCAGACGACTGGGGCGCGCGGTAATGACGAGAACCGGGCCGCCGAGCGCCGCCGCCAGGCCGACCTGGAGGCCTGTGAGCAGGCCATCGAAGAGCTGGAGCGCCGCTTGGAGGACGCCGAGCGCCTGATCTCGCTGGCCAGCGCCGCCCAGGAATCGGAGCGGGTGGTGGCCCTGAGCCACGAATACCAGGAGCTACAGCAGGCGCTGGGAGCGCACCTCCAACGCTGGGAGAGGCTGGCCAGTGTCGCCCAGGAGTAGGCCCCTGCACGTGATCGGGCTGACGGGCAACATCGCCACGGGCAAGAGCACCGTGACGCAGATGCTGGCCCGGCGGGGCGCTTGCATCATAGATTGCGACAGGCTGGCCCACGAGAGCATGCGCGCCGGCTCGGAGGTCCATCAGCGCATTGTGGCGCGCTTTGGCGCCGGTGTGTTGGGCGCCGATGGCGAGATCAGCCGCCAGGCCCTGGGCGCCATCGTGTTCGACGATCCGGCGGCGCTGGCGGACCTGGAGGCCATTATCCACCCCTGGGTGGTGCGCGAGACGCGCCGCCGGCTGGCCGCCTGCGCGGCGCCGGCAGCGGTGGTCGAGGCGATCAAGCTCTTGGAGGCCCAGATGCACGCCGATTGCGACGAGATCTGGGTGGTGACGGCGCCCCACGCGCAACAACTCGCCCGCCTGATGGAGCGGCGAGGCATGTCGCTTGAGGAGGCCAAGCGGCGCATCGCCGCCCAGCCGCCCCAGGAGGACAAGGCGGCCCGCGCCGATCTGGTGATCGAGAACGCGGGCTCGTTGCAGGAGCTGGAGGCCCAGGTGGCAGCGGCCTGGGAGCGCCTGATGGCAGACCGGAACGCACAGGATCAGGAGGCGACCGAGCAATGACGGCAAGATTGCTGCGTTGGCTGCAAGCCCACCCCCGGTGGGCAAGCTGGTTCGCGCTGGCCGTGGGGATGGTGATCATCTTTTGGATCGCGGCCAGAGACAAGGGGCTCACCGGCGGCCAGATGGCGGGCATGACCTTCGCCGTGGTGCTGCTGGCAGGGCTGTGCGTGCGCATCGTGGGTTGGGAGTGACCCTTTGAGGCGGGCAACACGCTCACTCGGGGGTCTCGCCATAGGCGCCGCCCTGTTGTTCACGCTGCTGGCCGGGCTCCTGGCCGTGGCCTGCACCGACGACCTGGCACAGACGGGCATCACCCCGGGCGACGACCCGGCGCCCGCTGCAGTGCACACCGCCGCGCCCTCGGCGAATGCGCCAGAGGCCCAGAACCCGGGGGCAGACCCGACCGCCACCACGGCCCCGCCCACAGCCACCCTGGAGCCGACGGCCACGCCTGAACCAACCGCCACGCCCCAGCCCACGCTAGCGCCCACGCCCACCCTGCCCCCCTATACCGTGGTGATTGATCCTGGCCACGGCGGATACGACCTGGGGGCGCGCCGGTTCGACGAGCAGGGGCGCATGGTCTATCACGAAAGCACAGTCAACCTGGAGCTGGCCTTGTTGGTGCGCGATGAGCTGGAGCGCCGAGGGTTGCAGGTGGTAATGACCCGCGACGGCGATTATGCGGTCAATGCCGACGAGCTGGATGTGAACGGCGACGGCGTGTTCAACTATACTGTGGACGAATCGCAGGCGCGGGTGGATCTGGCCAACGCCGCAGGGGCCGATCTGCTGCTCTCGCTCCATCAGAACGCATTCGAGTATCCCGATGGCCGGCGTGCGCCGGACGTGGGCGGCTCTCAGACCTTTTACTGCGCCGACCGCCCCTTTGGGGCGGACAACCGGCGCTTTGCCAACCTGGTGCACCAGTCCATTCTGGCGGCCTTTGCCGATCTCGGGTACGACATCTATGACCGGGGCGTCCTGGATGACAACTATTTGGTCACGCCGGATAGCACGGGCCAGCACATCATCCTGCTGGGGCCGGAATCGGAGCGCATTGTGCGCCCCTCGCAGATGCCCGGCGCGCTGAGCGAGCCCCTGTACATCACCCACGCGGTGGAGGGCCAGCTGGCGCGCGATCCGGCAGCCCTGGCGCGGCTGGCCGTGGGATATGCCGACGCCATCGAGGCGTTCTTCCGGGGCGAGGACCCGCGCGAATAGGCCGCTCAGGCGCGCGGGTTGCCGCGCCGCGAGATGTCCGTATCCAGCCAGAGGGTTACGGGGCCATCGTTGTGGATCTCGACCAGCATATGCGCCCCAAAGCGGCCGGTCTCGACGGGGATGCCTTGCTGGCGCAGGTGATAGCAGAAACGCTCATACAACGGCTCGGCTTGCTCCGGCAGGGCGGCCTCGGAAAAGCTGGGGCGGCGCCCCCGGCGCGCATCGCCATAGAGGGTGAATTGGGGCACCACCAGGGCCGCCCCCTGGACATCGCGCAGCGAGCGATCAAAGCGGCCCGCGTCATCGTCAAAGATGCGCAGGTGGGCGATCTTGTCCGCCAGCCAGGCCGCGTTCTCGTCGGTATCGCCTTCGCGCACGCCCAGCAGGATCGCCAAGCCGGGGCCGATCTCGCCGATGACGGCGCCCTCGACCGAGACTGCGGCGCGGCGCACACGCTGAATCAGAGCCCGCATGGTTTCCCGGCTCCCAAGGTTGATGCTGTTGGCAAAGTATGGTATCTTGACCGCAGAGGGAACACACGATGGTCAAGCTGATTATGTTCTGGAATATCCGTGAGGGCAAAGAGCCGGATTACCTCGAGTTCCTCACCCAAGAGTTTGCCAAGGCGATCATCGCCATAGGCATCCAGCCTACCGATGCGTGGTACGCTGTGTGGGGCAAGGGGCCCCAGGTGCTGGCCGGCGGCACAACGGAGGACCTGGAGGCGATGGAGGCGGCCCTGGCAAGCAAGGAATGGCGGGTTTTCCGCGAGCGGCTGGAACAGCTCGTAACCGGCTTTGAGTTCAAGGTGGTAGAACAGGCGGGCGGCTTCCAGCTCTAGGCCCTCGGTTCGTTTGGCGTACGACAAGGCAGCGCCCCATGCGTCAGGGCGCTGCCTTTTGCTATGCTACTCTTTGGTAGATGTTTTGGGCTCTGGCGCGCTCTCGGCCTTGGCTTCCTTGGGCTCTGCCCTAGAAGTCAACGCCCCGGACTTTTTGTTGTCCGTGACATAGAACCCGCTCCCCTTGAATATGACCCCCACCGGATGGATCACGCGGTGGACGGGGCCGTCGCACTCGGGGCAGGTGCGCACCGGCTCTTCGGAAAAATGCTGAAAACGCTCAAAGGCGACGCCGCATTCGTCACACTTGTATTGATACGTCGGCATAGAACTTTCCTCCTGGAATGACGTCGGGTGAGCAGCCTCGGCGTCAGAGGCTGCAAGCCGCCAAGGAGAGATTATACGCCAGGGACGCGCCCCGCGCAAAATCCCCCGCTGTTCCCCCCCCCAACTGGCCACGCGCGCATATCCCAAGTCGCCGAGACGGTATTCCAAATATCCAAAATAGCATGAATAACCCCACAACACTTGACAACCAGGATCGGATTTGCTACAATGCCTGTAGAACAAACGTTCTGTATCGGTCGTGTGTTGGCCATCTCTGGGGGTACGAGCATGGAACGCATCAAAACCGTTCTGGATCAAAAGCGCAGAGGCACCCACTATGCCGACCGGATGCATCGCATCCTGGGCGTCTGCCAGGATAACGGCATCCTCTGGCATGAGGAGCGCGTGGCCTTTACCAACGGCTCTAGCACGCTGCGGCGGGTGCATGATATCGAGCCTGTGGGGCGCGTGCTGGTGACGCCGCGCTATGAGAAATACGGCCTGCATGTGAACACCCGGGTGCTCCCCCGCCTCAAGCGCATGGCGCCCCAGTTCGCCTATGCCCTCAACGTGCCCACTACCTCGGTGGAGGTGGATGGCAACATCGTCTATATCCGGGTGCCACTAGATGACGGCCAGAGCGATGGCCTGGTCACCTTTGAGGAGGCCTGGTCCATCGCCGAGGGCATCCCCGTGGGCAGCCTGCTGTTGGGCGTGGACGACGACCGGCGTCAGCTCGTGCTGGAGATGATCTCGCCCACCAACGTGCATGCGGCGGTGGTCGGGATGACGGGCAGCGGTAAATCCACCCTGCTCAAGACCATGATCATGGCGGCGCAGCGCATCGGCGGCAGCCAGGTGGCCCTCTTTGATCCCAGTGGCGGCTTTCGCCCCCTCTCCGGCCACCCCAGCGTGTGGCGCGGCGGCCTCTTTGGCCGCGCGGACGATTGCGAGCTGGGCCTGGAGGCCCTGGCCAATGGCATCGGCCACGGACCGGGCCGCCTGACCTTTGTGTTTGTGGACGAGGTGCCCGAGTTGATCGCCCAGCGCCCCGAGATCAAAAAGCACCTGGCGCGGCTGGCCCAGGCCGGGCGCCATGCCGGGCTGCATCTGATCATCGGCGCACAGCACCTGCTGGCCTCGGATGTGGGCTCGATGACCCTGCGCAATATCCCCGTGCGGCTGGTGGGGCGCGTATCAGACCGGACGGCGGCCTACCAGGCCACGGGCCGTAGCGACACGGGCGCCGAGAGTCTGCGGGGGCGGGGCGACTTTGTGGCGGTGAACGGCAGCACCGTGCGCCACTTTCAGGTGGCCTATCTCACGGACGCCGAGCTACGCGAGTGGGCCCGCCGTTACGCGCCTCGGGATGCGATGGTGCCCGTGCGGCCAGAGGTGCGGGCCGTCCACAAGGCGCCCGTCTATGCACTGTCCGGGGGCGCGGGTGGGGGCGGCGGGGGCGATGGCCGACCGCCGGACGAGATCCCCGAGCGGGCGCTGCGCGAGATCCAGCGTTATATCCGCAAGAACGGGCACCGGCCTTCGCTGAACTGGGTCTATCGCATGACCAAAGAGATGCTGCCCACGGGGGGGTTCAACCGGGACAAGGCGCGGCGCGCCATTCGCCTGGCGGCGCGCCAGCCCGAGGCCACCCAATCGGCAAGATAGCGACGCGACATACAGATAGAGATAGGGATAGGGAGCAAGATGCAGAGTACCGGACGTGCCTTCTTTTTCGTTTTGGCGCTGGCGGCGGGGGTGCTGCTGGCCCTGGCCGTGTTCCAGGTGCCCCAGCCGTGGCGCGCCATTCTGGTGGCGTGGCTGCTGATCTGCGCCACCCTGGGCGTGCTGGTGGTGCGCCTGGTGCGCCATCACTATGAATACAAGGCGCTACAGCAGCGGCGCGGCAGGGCCAGCCCAGTTCGCGTCGCCCCCAGGGAGCCCGCCACGCCCCGCTTTGAGGGCCTCAAGGTCGTCATGTCCAGCGAGGGCGGCCAGCGGTATACGATCTAGTGGCAGGAGCGCGGAGCGGGCAGCGTGCACTGCTCCGCGCGCTATCTGTGATTGTTCGAGTATTGGTGGAGCATATTGGCACCTGAGAGGGAGGCAGGGAGGTACTCACTCAACCCAGGTACCCTTCCCTGCGGAACGTCTCAGGCGAGCAGCTGCGCCAAGTTCACGCCGCC